>Ga0315282_10015997_pt1 | contig 11003 bp, 8 predicted proteins | sample YL17G07_20_MG_FD_203693 | JGI IMG/M metagenome (GOLD analysis project Ga0315282, IMG submission 203693) | Sediment microbial communities from Yellowstone Lake, YNP, Wyoming, USA - YL17G07_20 | ecosystem: Environmental > Aquatic > Freshwater > Lake > Sediment | place: USA: Wyoming | collected...
TCACCGCAGAAGCGCAGAGAGCGCAGAGAAAACATTTTTTATCCGGTCGGGAGATGCCGACCGGATAAAAGGAATTGCCTTCTTAAAACCATCAAAGTATCAACCCACCGTTCGGCACCGATTGAATTCAACAGCCCTTGCCTCGAAGAAGCTGAACCCTTTCTATGCGTCCTTTGCGTCTGCGGTGAGACAAACCATCTCAGCACACATCCTTCATTGCAAACTCTAAACCCAGTTCGATCAGCTTCTCCCTGGTGGGATTGCCGGTCTTGAGATCCCAGCCCCGATAGGCGTAGTAGTCGTTCTTCAGCCGCTCCAGTGTCTCTTTCGGAATATAACTTCCCTTCATCGGTCCTTCGGGAATCGGTTCTTCCATAAATCGTCTCGGGAGTTGATCGTCCTCGCGGGTAAAACCTTCTCTGGCCGAGAAGCAGCGGATTATGTTCCACTGGCGCTCCGCAATCGTTCTCGCCCGTTCGAAGTTGAGATCCCAGCCCGTCACCGCATTGAGGGCCTCGATCGTATTTGGACTGATCGTGAGAGGTCCCCAGATCGGCTCGCCCAGATGGCAGAGCAGCATGGAGTCGCAGAGGATCAGCCAGTGGTTGATCTCGGCTGCAGCGGCTCCCTTCCCATCGAGGACTTTACGATCCAGAAGGCCGCTCTTCTCCGCCGTGGGCCGGATGTCGTGGTGGCTTCCGCCCCTGGGACCTGTGGCATAGCCGACCGCGGCAGCCGGAAAGGGCCTGCAGGTGTGGCCTGGCCATTCCAGGCCCTTATTCTGGATGGCAAACCGGATGGTATCCTTACCCACGATCCTCGAAGCCTCCCGTGTTCCCTTCACCAGGAGGGCACCGAATCCTTCCCTCTTTCCGATCTTCTCGATCATCCGGAGCATGCCGTCCGCATTCCCAAACCTGAGATCGATCCCATCGGTATCTTTCTTCGTGAAGATTCCATTCTCAGTACATTCCATGGCCCAGGCAATGGAGAGAGCTGTTGAGATGAGGTCAATTCCATAGTGGTCGCAGAGCTCATCCGCCTTGCAGAGGACTTCGATGTTATCCACCCCACAGATGCTTCCAAATCCGTAGATGGTCTCGTAATCAGCCCCGTTGATGATCGATTTGTAGGGACCCGAGGGAACAACGCTATACTTGGTGCAGTTGATGGAGCACGCAAAGCAAGCCCGATCTCCCTTGACGACCTTCTCTCTCATCACCTCTCCGGTGATGTTTTTCATGCCCTTGTAGACCTCTGTCTGCCAGTTTCGTGTCGGAAGGATCCCTGCCTCGTTCATAGCAGCCACGTTCCTCGGAGTCCCATAGGCGGAAAGACCTTTCACCGCTGGCATGGTCGCCACCAGCTCGTTGATTCTCAAGGCCGTGTTGTACACCCTCAGGATATTCGGAACGGTGACAGAACCTGTTCCTCTTACCGCAATGGCCTTGAGATTCTTGGAACCCATCACGGAACCCAGGCCACCACGGCCTGCAGCCCGGATATCGCAAAGAATCATCGCATAGGGGGCTCCCGCCTCGCCAGCGGTGCCGATCGTCGCGATATGGATTTCTTCATCCCCGATCTCCCGGCGGATGATCTCCTGAGCCTTGAAGGGGTCTTTCCCCCACAGATGTTCCGCGCTCCTTACCTCAACCCTGTCGTCATCGATCGAGAGGTAGACCGGACGGTCCGCCTTTCCTCCAACAATCAGCCCGTCGTAGCCTGCAAATTTTAACTCCGGTCCCAGGTAGCCACCAAAAATGCTGTGGAAGAACGAGCCCGTGTAGGGAGATTTCGCGCAGATCGCTGATCGCGACGCGGCCGGGATCATCGTCCCGTTCACCGGACCCGTCATCATCAAGAGCTTATTTTCCGGCCCAAGGGCATCGATCTTCGGCCTAACTTCTTCATAAAAGATCCTGGCCGCCAGGCCAACTCCTCCGACGAAATCTTTTGCCCAGTCTTCTCTCAGGGGTTCCTTTGAAACCCCTTTCTTCGTCAGGTCGACCCTAAGAAGCTGCCCGACATAACCGCCATATCTAAAACCTTTTGCCATGATCAACCTCCTCCGATCGGAAAGATGATTGCAATCTCATCCCCGTCTTTAATAGACCTGTCCATATCGAATTTCGATCTAATAATCTCATCGTTCAATCTCATCAGGAACGGCGCCATCTCCCCTGCTTCCGGGTCCCATATCCTTTCTTTTAAAGCCGTGCCATATTTCTGCAGGAGGGCATCGAACACGGAATCCACCGTCCCCGGGGTCCCCACCTCCACCTCCACCACATCGGCTCCCAGCACATCGCGAATCACCGAAAATGTCTTAACTTTAACCCGGGCCATCCCAGCCTTTCATTGCGGATTGCGAATTGTGAATTGAAAAAATCTCGAATTTTATGACTCCCCGATCCTTGGTCGGCATTGTCAATCCTAAAAACCCTTCAGGTTCAGACACTTCAAAACTCGGATTTTGAATTTGTTTCGAGTTTCGATATTCGGATTTCGAGTTTCCTCATTTGCTGACCGAGGCGAGCCAGTCCCGGGCGATTTTTTTTGCCTCCGACACCTTTGGCCTGGCCGGCTTTCCTTCCATCTCTTTCCATTCGAGGGCCTTCGGGAGGCAGAACCTGACACATACCGGATTGCCAAAACAATAATCACAATTCTCAAGAAGAATGGGAACCGGAATTTCGGGAATGCTGACCAGACAAACCTTGATTCTCGAATGTCTCGGATTGAATTCCCCGGTTTTGATGACCGAGCACGCAAGCTCACAGAGCCGGCAGCCCGTACAGTTTTCCATTCGAACCTCGATCTGTTTTCCCACCGCCAAACCTCCTCTCTACGATCATGATTTCCCGAACAGGGATTGCAGGGCACTCTCTTTCGCCTGCTCGATGTGATCCCGCATGATCCGCTCACAAAGCTCTTTGTCCTTCAACCTCAGGGCCATAACGATCTTCTTATGACGCTCCACCGCCTCTCTGGCACCGTCGGGGTCTTCAAGAGGATCTTTTCGATACCTCTTACGATTTCTTTCTCCATAAGTCAAGAAATTTGTTATAACCAATTGTCTTCAGCTTACGGATACTTACAAGGTGTCACTAGCAGCGGAGGTTAGGACGCCGGGCGGGTCGGGCCATCCCACTTTCTCTTTTTTCCGCAATCATCCTATTTTTGGATACAATTCAGCGCCTTGTTTCAAGCGTTAAGTTATGTTAAGAGTTGGAAAATGTTCCAAAAATTCCGGTGAACGACATCAACAGCGTTTACAGTCACGCTGGCAGGCCAGGGATCCTGCCTGATCCCGGTGCCGAAGGAGGAGAATCATGCGTTCAGATCAGATGAAAAAAGGCCTCGAAAGGTCCCCCCACCGCTCTCTTTTTAAGGCCCTCGGACTCACCGATCAGGAGATCGAACGTCCCATGATCGGCATTGCCAATTCCGCCAATGAAGTTATCCCGGGTCATCTCCATCTTCATCAGCTATCCGATGCTGTCAAGGCGGGGATCCGGATGGCAGGAGGGACTCCCTTTGAGTTCTTCACGATCGGGGTCTGCGACGGCATTGTGATGGGCCACGAAGGCATGAAATATTCTCTCGCTTCGAGGGAACTGATCGCTGACTCCATCGAATCGATGGGGATGGCCTATCCCTTTGACGGGATCGTTCTCATTCCCAATTGTGACAAGATCATCCCCGGGATGCTCATGGCCGCTGCCAGGCTGAATATCCCCGCGATCCTTGTGAGCGGAGGGCCCATGCTCGCAGGCGAGTTTCAGGGAAGGGAGATCGATCTCATCACCCTTTTTGAGTGTGTCGGGAAGGTCAAGGTCGGAGAGATGACCCTCGAGGACTTGAAAGAGGCGGAGGATTGCGCTTGTCCGGGTGTGGGGTCCTGCGCGGGGATGTTTACAGCAAACTCGATGAACTGTCTCTCAGAGGTTCTCGGCATGGCCCTCCCTTATAATGGGACGATTCCGGCAGTCTTTGCCGGACGTTTGCGCCTGGCAAAGGAGTCGGGAATGCAGATCATGGAGCTGGTCAAGAAAGATATCCGGCCCTCTCAGATTCTGACCGAAAAGGCCTTTGAAAATGGTGTAACCGTTGACATGGCCTTCGGAGGATCGACCAATACCTCCCTTCATCTTCCGGCCATTGCCAGGGAAGCAGGCATTGATCTCCCCCTCCAGACCTTTGATGAGATCAGCGAAAAGACCCCTCACCTCTGCAACATGTCACCGGGAGGACCCCATCACCTTCAGGACCTTCACCAGGCTGGCGGAATTCCCGCCCTCATGGTCGAATTGAGCTCCGGGGGCCTGATTCATCAGGATCTCTTGACGGTTACAGGAAAGACAGTGGGAGAGAACCTCAAGGGAAAGAAAGGCTACAATCCGGGTGTGATCCGATCGATGAAGAACCCTTACCATGCAACAGGAGGCCTTGCCGTCCTCTTCGGAAATTTAGCGCCGCAAGGGGCCGTGGTGAAGCGCTCCGCGGTCGATGGCACCATGCTCAAACATACCGGACCCGCGAGGGTCTTCGATTGCGAGGAAGAGGCCATGAAGGCTATTCTCGACGGAAGAATCGAGAAAGGCGACGTCGTCGTCATCCGGTACGAAGGGCCGAAAGGAGGGCCCGGGATGAGGGAGATGCTCGCTCCGACCTCTGCGATCGTGGGGGTCGGAAGAGACCGGGACGTGGCCCTTCTCACAGATGGCCGTTTCTCAGGGGGAAGCCGGGGAGCAGCGATCGGCCATATCTCGCCTGAAGCTGCCGAGGGAGGTCCCATTGCAGTGGTTCGGAATGGGGATCCGATAGAGATCGACATTCCCCAAAAACGGCTGGATCTCCTCATCTCCCACGACGAGATGAAGAGAAGATTATCTGAATGGAAACCGCCAGAAAGGGAACTGAAAGGTTACCTGAAGCGCTATGCGAGGCTCGTCCAGTCCGCCAACACCGGCGCCACCTTTGAGTAATCGCGAGAAGAAGGTCGCTTGGTCAGATGGTCGCTTCGTCAGGCAGTCCACTCCAGAGCTATAGGACTACACGACTCAGGACGGGTACGGCGTAGGGGCCTTCACGGATGAAGGCCATGGCAGGTTCGATCCCTTTTTCCCGGTGCTGGTAAACGGCAAAAAGGACCGCATTCCGGACCATCTCGTGGGCCATTTGAAGAGAGGGCTTCTTCCTTCGGCCTGGCAGAAAATCGAGGCCACACTGTCCGGGAAGAAGGCAGTGGTCTTCTCTCGGGATTTCGAGGGTGCAATAGATTAATCCTTCCTCTCCCACCTTTCTCAGCACCTTGCCCCACATCTCCACTTCCCACTGATCCTTCGTGAAATGCCAGGAGGAATTCCCGATGATCTTCAGATATCCCTCAAAGCCCTGAAGCTTCATCAGATGTAACAGACTCTTATACTCCGGTCCGCCAATGGGCTCCGCATCCCTGTTGTCTGCTGCAACGATGATCATACCGCCTTGTTTGACTGCGGAAAGAGCGCCACAGGCCGCCTTCGCTGTTTGGTAATGGTTACGCCCGACGTAGCCGCCATGGGTGAGAACGATGTCATATTCCTGTCCCACAGGGACCGCAGTATAATCCTTCATGAAGTGGTAAGCCCGAAGATGGGCTGCCTCCAGATGGCCGGCAAACACCCCCGTCATCCTCATCTCCTTGTCCAGAGTCACATTGACAATGAAATCGACACCCACCAACCTTGCGACATCGAGGGCCTCCTCGTGACAGGGATTCCCTTCGAGGATGAGGTTATCCGCCCTCGGCGATTCGAGAAAATCCGGGCTGTGAAACTTTTCGATGGTCCTTTTATCGACCAGCCCGGGGCAGACCGTTTTTCGTCCTCCCGAAACACCGGCCATGAAATGAGTTTCAACGAGCCCCGTGGCAATCCTCATATCGGCCCTGTGGAACTCGCCATTCAGAAAGACCTCCGTGCCCCGGTGAGTCTTCCCAACGTAGGTGAGAGAATCCTGATCCTCGCAGTGATGGTCGATGACAGGATATTCTCTCGTCACCTCTTCCCCAAACATCTCCGCCTTCTCATCGGAGGTGCTCGGTCGGTGGGTCCCCGTTCCGACGATTATTTTTATCTTCTCCTTCCGGATGCCCGAAGACCGGAGTCGCCTCAGAATCGGAAGGAGGATGCCTTTTTCTCCCCTGTAAGGAACCGGCCGTGTAATGTCGGAAACGGTAATGGCCACGCTGAGTTGCTCCGGGGGCTTCCCCTTTTTCCCGATCAGCTCTTCGAGGGTGGGACTTTCAATCGGGTGAGAGAGGGCCTTCTCTATCTCTCCCTCCGGGTCCCCCAGGGGTGAAACATCCTTCATGGTCACCTCGACACAGGATGGAGGAACAGGGATGGACAGCCTGCTTCTCCCAAATTCCACGGAAACAGTCTTCCACCCTGCAATGTCAACTTTCTTGATAAGATCCTTAATATCAGGTCGCATCTTCAACTCCCAAAAAGTTCGGAACGCTTAGGATGCTAGTCAAAATAACATGAGCATTTAGCCCGTTCGCACTGAGCCTCTCGAAGCGCGCCATTCATGGTTCGACAAGCTCACCACGAACGGCTAGTGTAAAATGTCAATGGTCAAGTTATCTTTACTAACCTCCTTGGTTCAGAGTTCGGAGTAGAGGTCCCCTGTTTTTTATCCGAACCCTGCCCTCCCAGCTCTTCACTTTTCATGATCCTCTCCGAACTCCCGACTCCGAACTCGAAACCTGCGGGCTTACGGAATCAGGCTCAGATCGCCGCTATAGGCCGCTTCGAGGACCGGTTTCATCAGCCGATCGACGTCCCCTTTCTCCGCATCCATGGGAGTGGGCATATTCTGGAGTTTCATCTTGAGCTGAGGATTCTTTGCGGCTGTAAGCATCCGGTCGATGTGTTCCCGCGTTGCTCCGGCTTCTTTGAGGGTGGCCGGGAAATCGAGGTCCTTCGCAAAAGCGATCATTCCCTTTGCTACGGCCACTCCAAGGTCTCTTCCGCTCAGGCTCTTCACATCTTCTTGGATATAGCCGGCTTCCTTAAAGATCGCACCGGCAATCCTGAGCTGGTTCTGAATCACCGGAGCAAAGAGAACCGTGTAATAAGGGTTCAGCAGCGCGCACGCCCTTCCGTGGCTAAGGATATCGATGAGCGAAAAACTTCCTAAATGGGGTCCGCTTGTCCCGCCTAACATAATGGAATATCCTCCCAGATCTGTTCCCAGCCCGAGCGCTATCCTTCCATCGAGATTCCTCTTATCCTTTTTCACTCTCTGAAGCCCGTAGACAACCAATCGGAGACATAACTCTGCCACGTCCTTCACCTTTTCGTAAGCGGCGCCACTTGTCCCCGTAAAAACTTCCCACGCGTGAGCGATCCCATCGAGGCCTCCATCGAGGGTTAGGCTCATCGGGGAATCGAGCGTAAGGCCGTAATCGAAGACCGAAGAGGGAGGAACAATGGCCTCGTCCACGATCAATTTCTTCTGTCCGCTCACAGGATCCGTTATGTTCGAATACTTGGTCAGATGGGCTCCTGAACTCGAGGCCGTCTGGACAGCAACGACCGGCTTCACAGCTCTTCCCGTCTTCTCCTTTATCTTTGTTACGGTTCCCGTTCCAAAATAGGGCTCGATTGAATCGGCGTCCCCGGGCCCGGCGCCCAGAATCTCCATCACTTCGGAGGACGTGTACGTGTTGAGGACAGCGGCTGCCTTGCCGGCATCGACCGTGCTTCCCCCTCCGAGCGGAATAATCAGGTCTGAATTGGACCGGGCCACCTGCAGGGCGATTCGGTAAACGTCCTCCCGCGGGGCATTCGGTCTTGCGCCGCTGACCAATTCAAAGCCAATGCCGTTTGCTTTCAGATTCGACTTCACCCGTTCAAGAGGCTTCTCGATCCACGCCTGGCCCAGCTCCGTAACGACCAGCGCTGCCTTCTTGCCATACTGCCTTGCGTACTTCCCCGTTGCTTCGAGAACATCCTCACCAAATGCGTAGGAATCTCCCTTCCAATCCTTCAAGATCTTCCTTGCTCGCCCCATATTCTCCTTCATCTCGATCCCTCCCGTTTTCAGGTAATCAAAAGATATGGTATCCAGTTTTTCATTATTGTTTTAGCCATCTCTAAAGGACCATCAAAAGATCTGTAGTGTAGGGCTTTATGCCCGTGGACAAAACCGAGACCAAAAGCTGTTACTTGGGTTGAGCGTTACTTGTGCTATTGGGTTAAACCTTATAACTCAGTAACCCAAGAACCCAATAACCCGATTGCCCACAAGGGGCTACACTACAATTATTTCCAGAATAGCCTTTTGGGTAGACAGTTACAATTTTTCATTATTTTTCGTATTTCAACCTAAACTATTTCCATGGAAAAAGCAACGTCTTCGTCTCGAGGTGCAAATCAAAAAAAGAAATGACCGAAAAAAACTCAAATCGGTATTCGAGGTCGTCCCAGACCTCAAAAACGGGGAATGTATCACGGCCCTCATCCTGTTTGCTGGCATTTACTATGGCGTCGCCTATGGAGGCACAATCACCCCGGTCCCCATCAATGTGCCGGGTGAATCCTCTACGGTGATGACCTGTATCGATGGTGATCAGAGGGCTCTGAAGGGCCGACCGCACGTCAAGGTCGACATGGCCTCCAACCCGTAGCGCGCCTCAGAACCGCGGCCTCCCCCACAGAATCCGAAATCCAAAATAAATCCGAATCTGCAATTCTCCAATGTCCCAAACAAAGGGAATCGAGGCTTCAGGTTTCGATCATTATGGTATTGTCTCGAAATTAGGATTTCGTGCTTCGGACTTAAAGTTTACCGCAAGGTGGGGTGCCTGTAGCCTCGAAAATCCCTGTTCTCTCGAACAGAGGCATTATAAACAACAAGGCTTGAATCGTGGTGGCGGACGAACTTTTGAAGGGCCTCAAGCTGAGGCTGATAGGCAGTACAGGTCAAGGGGTTTCCCTCGTCCGGGTCAAGCTTCAAATCGAAGGCCCAGCATCGATCCCTCTTTAAAGAATACTGGACCTTGACCAGGTCGTTATCCAGGGAGGAGATGGATCCCTCGTGCCCGTAAAAGAAGATATATTTTCGCTTCAGCCTGTGCTGAAACAGAGACTCGCCGTCAAAGAGCATCGGGCTATAGGGGATTCTCATTGCATCCAGAAGGGTCGGCAGGAGATCCACATGGCTTGTGGGGAAATCAAGAGTCTTGGCCCTGAAAAGGGCTGGCTGATAGAGGATCGCCGGACATTGCAGATTTTCGTTATAGCTATACCGGAAGTGCATGTAATTATCGGGATGGTGCTGACCGAAGGCCTGGCCGTGATCACCGACGATCACGAAAATCGTATGTTCCAGCTTACCCTCCTTTTCGAGGTGATCATAAATGCGTTTGATCATCCGATCCAGAAGATTGAGATTGTTATAATAGCGGGTGATCAAACGACCGTCATTCTCCCTGACCCGGTAATCCGGGCCGTAGTCAAAATAAGGGAAGTGCGCCACAAAACTGACATAGACCCCCATGAAAGGCTCCTTGGCCTCGCTCAGCCTCTGAATAAAGAAATCGACCGTCTGAATCTCATCACGGGCCACATAACGACCAAGCGATTGATGAAGCTCCTCCCTGACCTTCAGATTCAGATTTTCGTAGCTGTGAATCTGTGGCAGCCCGGTGTTTCTGACGAAGGGGCCGGGAAAGAACCAGGAAAGGGGGGCCGGGGTAACAAGAAACCCATCGCAGTTACCCGGCATAAAATTATACAGGGAGGGAACCATCGCTTCCTGACGAAGGCCGAAATTTTCCTGTTGGAAAAAATCGTAAAGGCCGCTCATCAGCGAAAAAAGAGCCTTTGTGCTGAGGTTCGAAGTGGTAAAATGCCTTTTCAAAAACCAGCCCTCTTTCGAAAGTCTGTGGAGGAAGGGCATTGGCATCGGGTTGCCATAGTCCGTGTCAAACATGTATCGGGTTCCCACTGATTCCATGACGAAGAAGACAAGATTCCATGGCCCCGCACTCGGACCGGGCAGAAACTTTAGTGGCTTTATTGGATGGGCATACGTGGATCCGGTCGGCTGGATCCCTCCCTCATTCTCGTGGGTGGGGATGATGTTTCTGCTCCCGGCGCTCTGTTTGTGAAGCGCCCGGTCCGCAATATCTGAAACCAGAAAAAGGGCAGGATTCAAGCGTAGCTCAGCCGGAACAGGATCACCCTTCCCACCCCTACCGCTTCCTCCAAGTACTGAACCCAATGTCAAGAGGAGGATCATCGCGATGGAGGTCCTGACTATCCAGACCTGAAAACCCGGAGGAGATAGAAAAACAAGCCAGAAAAGCCCGATCGGTAAGAGAAGAAAGAGAAAGTCCTTAAAGTCCATAAGTCGGAGAAGGAGGATCAACGAAACGTTCGCGAGCCCTTCCCGGATCACTGTGGATTCCAATCCCGTCTGTCCGTCAAAGAGCAGCCTTCCATGAAGTCCGTGCGTGAGAACCAGGGCCATCAAGAAGATGTGAAGTAAGACGTACCCTGAAATCCTCAACAGTCGAAGTATTCCCCCCTGTCTTACGAAATATTCCATATAACCAGGAAGTCTTGCCAGGAGGAAGATAACAAGGAGGGTCGCGAAATCACCAGGCAAATACCTGACCGTAAACCATGCCGGGTGCACTGTGGGGGAAAAATCGAAAGGCCTGACAGGACTCGTAAACAGACCGATGGTCAATTGAATCCGGTAGAAGATGACCAGGGCGAGCGTGGATACCAGAAGGGCAATGGATGATTTACTGGAGGAGACGATTCGCGTGAACAAACCAGGGAATCCCTCACCATGAGCCTTCGTCGTTTTCCTAACCATCGCTGAAGTTTAGGATACTCCTCCCTAACCGGGTATGGCGTCAACCCCAATCTAAATCCTCTGAAGACGGCTGTCAACTACGCATGATACCCTTTTTCCACTCCCCGGAGGAGTAAGCA
>Ga0315282_10015998_pt1 | contig 11003 bp, 14 predicted proteins | sample YL17G07_20_MG_FD_203693 | JGI IMG/M metagenome (GOLD analysis project Ga0315282, IMG submission 203693) | Sediment microbial communities from Yellowstone Lake, YNP, Wyoming, USA - YL17G07_20 | ecosystem: Environmental > Aquatic > Freshwater > Lake > Sediment | place: USA: Wyoming | collected...
GCATCCGCGAGAGCCACAAGGAGTGCCGGAATTGCGACGGTCAGCGTGTAGAGACCGAAGCTGAATGGCCCAAGGAGACGCGCAACGAGTATCGCGCCTACTGCCAAGATCACGGTTGAGGACGCGTTTCCGATGAATAGGAATAGTCCTCCTCGAGCGGCCTTCTGAGCGATCGTGGTCAACTCATCAGAGGACATGGCTTTCAACTGGCCTATTCAGACGCCTAGTGCCACATGATCGGTAATGGCGTGTACTCAACCATCCCGGCAAGGTCAATGAACTCGCACTATGTAGAGATGAATTGTAGTGAGAGCACTGATTGAGAATGTGAAATCGCAAAAGCATCATCACCACAGAGGTTGCAATCCGCTGGAGATTTGGAAGAGGGCTCGCGGCTCGTAAAGCAGCGTCTATGGTACCTTGCAATCGGAGCGCTTTCGTATGTGGCGGTCACGATTCTGGAGAGGCTTGCTGCAGGACTCGAAGGCGTCCTACTGAGGACGGAGATCTACAGCATCCACGGCTTCTCTCATGTATTCTTCGGGATAGGGTTGGTTTCGGCTGTTCTGTTCCTGAGGCCGAGGTCGAGCGCGAGGCTTGTTGTTCTCGCGGTTCTGGTTGCGGGGATAGCGTGGGAACTCCACGAGGGCTTATGGTTAAGCGGGGAACCCTTGGACTCTGTGGAAGACGTGATGTTATCAGTCCTCTCGGCTTCAACGTTCCTATGCTTCATAAGAAGGAACGACAGGGAACCCGGCTCATGATTTGATCAGTGCCAATGAGCGTGTTTGGGTTCTTGCAATATTGCACCGCTATTGGGTTGGAGTCAAGCGGCCCCTCCCCTCGTTGCAGGTTGAGATTACGGCAGATTCGGGATGAAACAGTCAAATTCGCTCGAAATCAGCCTTTTCTAGGCTGAAAGACCTGAAACGGAGCAGCTCCACTGTACCATGGCCGCTGCCAAGAAACGGAAAGTGAACGAACGCCTAAGAGCAGCAAGTCCCCTGATGCTGTGTCCTAATTGTCCTCTCGCAAACCGACGATCTTGTCGGTTCTTTCTCGCCGTCTGGTGATGTAGTGGTGAAGCTCCAGTTTTGCGAGAAGCCATTAGCTTTGGGCGCATACTAACGTGCCACCTTCGATCACTACGATTTCAGATCTTGCTGAACTGGCAAGATTTGGCGATGTTTGGGACGAAGTGCCCTTCACATATGTGACTGGGGCGCAATCAGGTTTGGATAAGAGAGAAGCCGGAGTCGAAGGTTGGTGACCAGATTTCCATTACTCCAATTTGGGAGACAAGCGGCCCACCCGTCGATGATCAACATCATCCAACTGAAGGATCCGGCGACCGCGACCGGGGCCGGCGCTGAGAACTCCAACAGCTTTCCGATTATTGATCGATAGAATGAAACGGTTCATGCTCTCCATAACAGCCGATATGGAGAAAGCTCTGGAACAAGAACGCAAGAAACGCCTGCTGGATTCAATACATGAAACCGTCAGAGTCATTCTGAATGAATACCTCTCCGGCAAATCATGAAGACGGGTAAAGTCAAATCTTCGTCACCTGAAGGTTCTGGGAAGGGCTTGTAAGAAATCGTGACCTAAGCGAACGATTCACGACACGATTAGAAACATCACATCTTTGCCTCGCAAAGAAAATACAACCATGGATCGCGGTTGTTTTCTAGTTGTTCCACAGAGCCGATCTCGGCTCCACTTGCGAGGGAAAAGAATCGCACGTTGGCGAAGCCCGTGGCGTGAAGTTGCTCGACCTGATAGCGTGGGTCAACATAGTAGGTGCTCAACCTCCAGCCATGCGCCCCGTCATTCAAGATGGCGTACTCTTGGTCCAGCAGCTTGAACCACCTTGGATTCAGCGCTCGCCTCTTCGCGTTCGTCAGGGGTGCCAGAACCCATTTCCATGGAGGCCATAAGGGAGGCCATACCAAGAAATAGCGGAATAATTGTGGTGCGGATCGGAGGTTATGAGACGAGAATACGAACAACCCTCTAGGTCTAAGAACCCGTCTGACCTCGCGAAGTACGCGAAGTCTGTCATCATCCGCCACCATGTCTAGACCATTGAATGAAAACATTACGACATCGAAAAAACGGTCCACGAACATTCGCATGTCTCTTCCGTCGCACACTAAGAACTGAACGTGTTTTGCTCCGCGAAATTTCTTTCGACATGCAGCGATCATGTTAGCGGAGTAATCAATGCCAACATATTCCCGCGCCGCCGCTGAGAGGAATTTGGTGGTACGACCACCTCCGACACCAACATCGAGCACTCGCCCACTTGCCAGCACGGGTTGGAGCAGAGACAGAATCGTCTCTTCAGGTTTCTGCAAGTGGTCATATGATAGGAAGTAGGAGACGATCTCCTCAGATTCCCAGACTTTCTTGTTGCTCGACAAGCTAGACCCACGCACGATAATTTGACCACTAACCGAAGATTTAAGACTGTGTAGAAGATGGCCGTTCTCGTGGTCTTGGGAAGCCCCCCACAAGTTACCAGAACCCAGTAGTACGTGACTGTGGAACGAGTCCGTTTCTTCTCTCAGAACTTCTTGCCCAATTCATGGAGTTCCGGCGTTCGGAGGGTTGGCGTCCACTGCTCCTCTTGCTTACTCTCGACGGAATCGGCGTGGGTGCAGTCCCACTAATGATGAAGAGTCGGTTTGGGATTCGATACGTCACGTTCCTGCCCCGGCTTTTTTTTCGCCCGACTTTGTTCTAAAGGCCCAATATCGGGCGCCGTGTATAGAGAAGATCATCGCGTTCCTTTTTGGTGAATTGCGTACTGCGTTCCTCGATTTGACGATGCCAAGTGAGTCGCCAAACCAGGCGGTGCTCTTGAGTATTCGCGACGAAAACTCGAGGAGGCTTCATGTGAGTTGTTCAGGAGGCTTGGAAAAAGCTCCGATTGTCTACGCCACTTGAATCGGACGATGTCTCCTCCAAGCTCAGGACACTTCCCGGACGCGTGTGTTCTGCGGTATTCTTGGTCCTTGAGAAGCGTCCTCCCTGCCTGTATTGCGAGTAGTGCGCTGCTCTTGCCGACTCCTTGAAGGCCGACAAGGCCGATGATTCCTCCGTTCATTGTTTCCAGTTTGTGTATTACTTCCCGAACCGCGTCAGGCCACACGTACCAGTGGAGAACCCAATCTAGCTTGCGGCTCTCGGACGCCAGCTGGCTTGCCCAAGAGTAGATCTCACTTACGGGGACGGAGCTGACTGGTTTAGGTTTCTTTGAGCCAGAGCTGAGATCGGATGCCAGCTTTGACGTAGCCACATCCCGTAGAACCGGTAGTGTTGACTAGATATTTCAGCGGGAGAGACGATCGATACTACTCATTTCGATTCGGAACAATGACTGTTCTAGGCCTCACTTCTCTCAGAACCAGTCTTACTGTCCAGCGAGCGCGACCACCGCAAACCTAAGGATAGTCCGCGAGATCACACTATGCTAAGTGTGAGCTTGATTCATCTGCCAACCCGAGCGTCCACGACGCCCCTGAGCTTGGCAGATACGGAGACTGCCTGCACTTTCGATACCATGAGTCTACTGGAGTGAACCCCACAATAGGGAATGCTGGACTCTTCTTTGTCCAAGAGGTGGCCTTCCCGTTTGAGGATGACTGGTGGCGTCTAGGGTTTTGGATGATCCTGCCGGTACCGGGCTACCCGGGCCCTCTCTGCAGGAGCCACTATCGCCTACGGATCCAGGCGCGAACTATTCCGGTTTAGTGTCTGGGGCTTCGGGTGATTTCTGTTTCTTGCGCGAACGAAGTAGCAATGCGATTAAGAGTGCGAGGAGCAGCACGAGTATTGCTATTCCAGCCAAGAGAGATGGTGAAATCAGTTCGGGTGGCGGCGGTGCCACGGTAGTGCCGGTTGTGGCTCTTGGTGTGGGGAGTTGTCCGTGCGCAAGAAAATGGGGACCCGTGGCATCTGGGTCGGCGTGTTCTGTGTCAGCTTCACGGATCCGCTGCAGGTTCGGGCTTATTCGTCAAGAAAGAATCCAGGGGCTCCCCTAGGGGTTGTGAGCACGGCGGATGCGGTTGAGGTGAGTCTCGCTCTTCGATGAAGCGTTCGTTCGACTATTTGGGTTGTTTTCCTTTGCGACGCGCAAGCAAAGAGATCGCGATTAGTAGTAGGATGATGGCGGCGAGCGCTACGAGGAGTAGCTCATTGCCTTGCAGTAGCTTCTCGAGAGTCGAGGGAGGAGCTGGCGGTGCACCGATCTGGATCAGTGAGAGATCGCTCGTGTCGTATGTCTGCTCTGAGGCTGTGTTGATTGGTGGCCCCACTAGGCCTCCGCCTTCAACTGTCAGGTTCAAACTCATGCCTTTCACGTAGACCCACACCTTGCCTGAAGGGTCTTCTGGGACGATCTGGATGTCAGCGCGATATTCGCCTGGAGTGCCTGTGGGAGTGACTGGCGTGTTAGGATACTCATGAGACGCCTGCGATTCAATGGAGACTAGGAGAAAGGTGGCGGTCTTCACCCCATCCGCTGGATGAGGGATTGATCCGAGATAGGGATCGCAGGTGTAGTGAACAACACGGAAGATGATCTCAAGCTTATCGCCAGTATCGGTGGTGGTTGGGGTTGCGTTAACGTACACAACCCAGAGCGTACCAGTCGGCGGCGCCTGACTCACAACACGAACGGGAACAATCGCAAACAACAGTACAATCGCAAAGAGAATCACGAGGGATCTCATTCTAGTCAAGGAAGATCTGTTCGATACACCGGCGAATAACATACGAAATCCCCACAATGTAGCATTGTTCTGTGCTAAGTCTAGGGTCTCTTTCTCATAGAAATTCCAGCTGTGCATTTCCGGTCCCTTGGCTCTCAATCGGTGCCCGCGGTTGGCGGATCTGTGCATGTTCGGGTTCATTCGTGGATTATCTTCAATGGCATTTTTGTGGAGGCTCTTGACAATCAGAACCGCGAATCGGAGACCTATTCTCAAGCAACTTACGCAAACTAACACGTTAGGAGTCAGACGTGCGCGACCAAGTCGCCTGTGTGAGGACCTTTGGGATCGCATCAAGATATGTCGAGATGACCTACACGCTGTGGAAGAAGTTGGGATACAATGGCGCGTAGAACAATGTGAAGACCTTCTTCACTATGCTCCACGTTGGCGCATCTGGGGAGGTTCCAACTCATTCGTCAAGAAATCTTCTTGAGGCGTTTCTGGGTAGCATTAGGGGGTTGGCTGAGCGTCCGCGAGTCTTGATGCAGTTCTGAGCTTTCTGTCCACAACATTCGTTGGTAGGTTATCAAGTACGGTACGAGATCGGCCAGGACGGGTTCTGTGGAAGGTTTGTTCTAGTGAATGTGCTTGACAGCACCAACGACTAACGTATACGACGTGTTAGCTGTCTTGCCGCTGAAGCGGAACATGTAGGTGCCCGGCAGGAGTTCCATGTCCTGCGTAAACGTCCGCCAGCCGCCTGCATTGTAGCCGGTGCATTTGCCGCTATCAGAGTGAACCTGCACCGTCTGGAAGACCACGTTAGGATTCGTGCCTACGTTCTGACTCTTCTGCTGACTCGCACCACCGTACGAGATCTGAAAGTTATAGGTGCCAGGCACCAGCGCCATACTGACTGCTCCGTCACTGCCCGTGTTGCCGAGGGACTTCCAACCCCCGCTATAGTATTGCACAAAGGCTCCGCTGACCCCATTCCCCTTGCTATCGAGCAGCTTCACAGTGATAGTTGCTGTCGAGGTTGGGGAGACAGTCACCTTGAATGATGCTGACGCGACGTTGCCAGCCTTGTCTGCAGCCGAACAAATCACTGTAGTTGCACCGGACGGAAATGTAGAACCTGAAGTCGGCGTGCATGCGACCGGCACAGAACCATCCACAAGATCCGTGGCCGAAGCTGTGAATGTGACAACCGCCCCACTAGGACTCGTTGCCTGCACAGTCACATCTGACGGCATAGACAGAGTTGGCGGCGTCTTGTCTTGAACTGTCACCGCGAAGGTGCCAGTCGTGCTGTTGTCTGCTTTGTCCTTTGCAGAACAGGAAATAGTGGTCGATGCTATTGGGAATGTGGAACCTGACGGTGGAGTACAGGAGAATGTTTCGAGGCCCGATAGCGAGTCTGAAGCGCCCGCGCTGTAGGAGACTAGGGCTCCGCTGGAACTGGTGGCTTCCACCGTCAGCGATGGCAACGTAAGCGTTGGAGCGCCGAGATCGATCCTCACCGTTGCAGAAACTGAGTTGGAGAGGCCTGCGCCGTTCGTTGCGGTGCAGGTGAGCGTGGTTCCCGTCAGCGGAGTTGCGCTGTTCAGAGTTATCGCTGTGCAGCCGGTCGAGGAGGCTGCTCCGGATTCGGGATCCGAAACGGACCAGCTGACTGTGACGAATCCATTGTTCCATCCGTTGCCGTTAGGGCTGGGAGTGAATGTGGGTGTGATTACCGGCGGCGTGGTGTCCTTGAGAAGGAAGCTCGCGGTTATTGTTCCTGTTCCGCGTATTGTGGCTGTCGTCGATGAGGATGAGGAGTTGGCGAAGGTTGTCAATGCCGCATTACTGCTCCAAGATGAGAAAACATAACCAGTGTTAGCGCGGGCCCGCAGACTAACTACAGCACCATCATTGTACCACGCCGTCGCAGAAGGCTGGGTATTAACAGTAATTTCCCCGCCTGCAGACGGATTGACATCGAACGCCACTTGCCATTGAGTCTGATAATTGGCGGTGTACGTCGTAGAAGATGAAGGCGCTGTGATAGTGCGCGATTGTGTCCCTCCGTCGGCCCAGGATGTCCAGACATATTTGGTTCCTGGAGCGCCCGAGACGGGGGAGTACGCGGCGATAGAGTGTGAACTTCCTGGAACCCAGCTGAAAGTCTTCGGTGACGTGTACGTTGTGCCGTCGACAACTATTGAGCCTGATGGATTAGCAGTTACGGTAATAGGTACTGTAGCCTGAGAGAACGTTGACGTGGTGGTTGAGCTTGTCGTAGTCGAAGAACTCGTTGAGTTTGAACTTGTAGTAGTTGAGCTTGTTGTCGAAGAGGATGTCTGAGTTGTCGAAGACGATGCAGTTGAAGAAGATATCGTTGAAGTAACAGTTTGTGACTCCGTGAGATCGTACAGTGCTAAGTTGTCGTTGTAGACTGCGAATTTGGGTTGTTGTGCGCCAGTATAGAGTCCGAAATGCACGTCGAGGATGTTTCCTGGCTGTGCATCAAGTGCATGCTTACTCAGAGTAATTATGGCCTGGTCATCTTGGGATAGAATTATAGTAGAAATATCCGTCGCGGGTCTATAGTGGATCTCAACGCCGATCTTGAACCATGCATTGAGAGGATAAGGTACTGGACTGGGTTGAGTATCGAGTCCGCCTGTGAAAGCAGTATCACAAATTTGCAACGTATAGTGTCGATCACTGTCAATCGTAATTCCTTTGTTGTTATCTAATACAATGGTTATGAAACTGACCCAATCGCTTAATGTGACCGATGGGACGTAGACCCGTGCTTGAACGTAGAAATCCTTCGTCGTTGGAATTGGCATTGTGCATTTCACGCAATTCCCAAAGACCTCCATCCAGTAACTGCGGCAGACACTGGCGTTCGGGGCCTGCGAAGTGTAGTAACCGGAGTACCGACCACTCTGGGCAAAGGCCACCACCTGTCCCGGATTATTGCCCCCGCATTATGTTATCAGGGTTAGGATAGTTGAAGTAACTGGATTGATTCGGTGATTCGAAATCCGCCGACCAAATAGGCGGCGACTGGAACTTGGGAGCTTGGTAACTTTCGGGGAGAAGTGAGGCATGAGTCAACGGGGTCACGCCGACAGCATATGATGCCACGACTGAGCTAGCCGATATCAGCACGAGGATTGAGGGAATTGACACCACTATCAGAGAAGTAGAAGAGAGAAGTGTCGTCCTTTTGCCTGATGCACTCGATAGGAGTTCGTGGGCTCGTTTTCTGTAAGACACAGCCCGCACATTCTATACGGATGTTTTCGAATTGCATGCACATGGAAATAGTCTGGTCGATGCAGGATGAGAGCAAAAGAGTGTGTGCAATCAGATAATTAATCCGGCAGGGGGAGATTTCTTATAGCCTGGACATTGTAGTAGTGCATCGCTTTCAAGTGTAGGTCCAAGAAGAATTTCTCTTGACGCCCCCGCGAAGGAATGGTTCATCCGCATGAGCTCCAGCATCAGTAAGTTGAAGAAAATCTGCTTTGCCCACTATGTTGGACCCCAGGAGACTCGCGGCTGGGATCTGCTCTCACGTGATTACGTTGAATTCTCTCGTGATTTGGGTTTTGAGCCTATCATTAGCACTACGTTGCGCATCAAGTATTTCAGACTTATCTGTACAATGTTGAGTGCTGACGTATTTCTCGCCGCGTACCCGATATTGTTTGGCCCTTATTTTGTGAGTCCACGCGCGCGAATAGTCACGAACCTCAACAAGCTATTTTGGTCCACTCTGCTCAAAGCAAACCGGAAAGTTCGTTCAATCCTATTCGTTTACGATCTGCCCCTCGATCAGTGGATTTTCCAAGGCATCAAGCCTAGTAACGATGCTTATCGATTCGAATCCAGTTTTCTCAGTAGTTTCGATATACTTTGTGTCTTTAACAATGCGATGAAAAAAGTAATCTCTCAAAGATACAAGATACCAAATAACAGATTTGTCGAGTTTGAACTCCTCGACTGTCGAGCACGATTCACCCCACCTGTCACCAAGAAGATCGACCGAAACAACTGGAGAATAATCTACAGTGGGAATGCGGACCAGCAGTACGTCGGTAGATGGTTGGCATCTATTTCACCTGCTAAGAATCTCACTTATGAGGTCCTTGGACCATACGGCGATTGGATATCTAGTCTTGGTAGACCTGACGTCGAATATCATGGTTTCATAGTTGACAAGATAAGCGAACTCACATCCAGACATCATGAATACCTGTCCTCAAGAGCAGATTTCGGAATAATCAAGTACACAGACCAGATGAAAATGTATTGCAGATACAGCAGTACAAGCAAGTTTTCATCGTACGTGTCCGCGGGGTTACCCGTATTAGTGCCCGACGATTACCAATATATTACTCGGCTTGTACGCAAATATGATGTGGGCTTAACATTCAGCTCGCTTGATGAGGTCCCTGAGATTCTGCGTGGGTTGACGACTGCGAAGTATCAGCAGATGCGAAACAACTGCTTATGCTTAAGTGAGAAACTCAGCAACGGATACTTCTTTAAACGGGCATTGAAACTCTCGCTGAAGAAACTAGCTCTTGACTGACCTACGACATCAAGGGCACCTTGGTTTTTTGTGTGTGTGAGCATGCTTAAGAGACTAAGCAAAGCCGGTTTTCTCCCTCAACGGACTGAAGGCGACCACCAGTTTCTGAAACACCCTGACGGAAGGGCCGTACCAGTGCCTTTAGACCTCGAAATCGGCCCAGGGCTTATGAGCGATATTATGAATGAACAGAGAGGAGTTTCTAGAACTTCTTCAGAACCCGAAGAAATGGCGTAAGATGAAAGAGAAGAAGATGTTCAACAATATCAGTCCGTAGCAACCGCTTTTTTTGCAGCACACACAGAAAACACTTTCAACCGTAGACTTGACGTTACCTGATTTCGTTAACCCAGATTATCCGGTATCTCGGAATCTGAGATTGTTTACATGCAGCCTGCGAGCTTGTCAACACTCTCCAATACGAGTTCAGGTTTGATTTTCGAGTTTTTGATGGTCTCCAAGGTTTCGACGCCGGTCAAGACTAGTACTGTGTGGACTCCGGCTCGGCGAGCCCCTGAAAGGTCTGTTTCAATTTGGTCACCGATCATCACGGCGTCTGCAGCTTTCCTTACCCCAGCAAGTGCAAGTGCTAGTCTGAACATGCGCGGGGACGGCTTGCCAATCATGATTGCTCGAGAATTCAACCGCTTTGATGATCGGACCGGCAGACCAAATGGTTATGGCCTCTCCTTCGAACCCACGGTTTACCACTGGAATGGTTTCATGTGGACAAAAGGAATCGTCATAGGTGCCGCGAACAACCTGAATTCAGTTTTCATGTTAAACAGTGGGGATGTTTGGACAGTGGGCGGAGGACCGCTGATATTGGCGTGTTCAGGTCACTCACCCAGAATGGGTGCGAGAGGTCTTTAGCCATCATGCTTTTCCACCGTTGGATTGGCGCGTCGATGACGCCGGCATAATTGGCTTCGCTATTACGCCTTCTGGTTTCGTAATGTGGTATGAGCTATCCACCTTGATGTGTCAGTGATAAGAATGTTTGAGGTTGAGCGGAAAGCGGCGAGAAAGCGGTGGATAGAGAACTGCGACGGAGAAGATGGATCGTTAGCAGAAAGCTTGAGGGTTGCAGAAGTACGGAGATCGCTACAGCATTACGAATCGATGAGAGAACAGTCTATCGTTGGTGGTGCGTCTACAGGAAGCATGGGTGGGCGGGTCTACAAGTCAAGTCCCACAAACCCCACACGATCCATCGAACCCCACAGGCCACCGTCAACCTCATACTTCAACTCAGAAGGGCAAGGAATTGGGGACCATGCCGCATCGAAGGATACCTACGCGACTACGCGAAGCAAAGCAGAGTCAGCCACACAACCATCCACAAACTCCTCAACCAGGCTGGATTGAACAATTCAATTGAGACGCCGAGGAGGGTTTGGGGTAAGCGCAGGTTCGAGTGTGCGCACAGCAACAGCCTCTGGCAGGCAGATTTCAAGCTCACAGAAGACGACGAGTGGATTATCAGCTTCCTAGATGATCATTCACGCTTCATACCAGGATCAAGGGTTCATCATAACCCCACAGCGGAGCATGCCATCAAGCCCCTGGAGGACTCCGCGAGGCAGTACGGCAAACCTGATCAGATCCTGACAGATCGGGGAACCCAATTCTATCCGGCACGAGGAGGCATCTCAGAGTTCACGGAGTATTGCAGTATAAACGGCATC
>Ga0315282_10015999_pt1 | contig 11003 bp, 7 predicted proteins | sample YL17G07_20_MG_FD_203693 | JGI IMG/M metagenome (GOLD analysis project Ga0315282, IMG submission 203693) | Sediment microbial communities from Yellowstone Lake, YNP, Wyoming, USA - YL17G07_20 | ecosystem: Environmental > Aquatic > Freshwater > Lake > Sediment | place: USA: Wyoming | collected...
GTTCACGGCCGAGGCAGCTACAGAAACGGGTACGGATGATGATACTACGGCGACCGATGACGATACTTCGGGAGCATGAGGATAGGCTTTATTTGATCGGGCTTTCGGTTCGATCTATCGAATGAAACCGCAAGTAAAGAAGCGTCCCTGGTTGGGACGCTTCTTTTTTATTTTTTCCGCTGTTTTGTTCTGCACCGGCATATTGGGCTCTTTTTCCAGTTCATCGTATCTGGTTCGAATTCAGGATCGCCCGCCCGATTGCTCAGGCATGGCCGTGCTCGGAGACAAAATCTTTTGCGCTTTGCGCCGCTCGTCGGCGATTCTTGACTTCAAGGAAGAAAAACTGATTCATGTCAGGGCTTGGCCAAGCACAATTATTGCAGATGCAAAACGCGGGGTTTTGATTTGTTTCACTTATCTGGATAATCAAATCACGGTATTGGACCCATCCGGTGATCTGAAATTTAATTTAATAATGCCTTCTTCTAATTCGGTTATGGCGCTTATTCCTCGGCAGGACGGGTGGGTAATTATCGGGTCTACGACGAATTATAAAAAACGCCAAGCGCCTCGTTTTCCATTTTTTATGCCGACAAACGCCGGTTTTTCTGTAAGTGTTTGGAATTATTTTCCATCCTCGACACATGAAAGAGAGAGATTCTGGAAACCTCCATTGCTTCAATATCAGGAAACTTGGTATTCCGAGTCCTTGAGTTCTTGGTGGATGGGTGAAGATGCCAATGGAAACATTGCCGTTTTGAATACAATGGGAGAGAGCCTTAGAATCTTGGATAAAAATATCGGCAAATCGCTCGCTGTCGCAAAAACCGATCCTAAGCCGTGCATGCTCCGCTACGACAAAGTCGGCGGCTGGTGGGTGCTAAGCGCCTTTACCGGTTTTTGTCGGCATTACGACGAGAATCTAAAATTGACCGGTAGCGTGTTTTTCGGGAGGGGAGCTAGTGATTTTTTAGTATCGTCTCAAGGCTTTTTAATATTGGATGAAAAAACATCGTCAATCTGCTTGATCGATATCGAAGGAAAACGTTTGACTTCAACTCAACTGCCTACTATCGGCGTGAGTCTTGCCGAATGGAATGGCCTCGTTTTAGCGGCTTTGACAGATGGAAACGTTATGGCTTTTGAATTACCTTCTCTTAAAAAAGTGAATTTTTCCGTCCTTAAAATCGGAGGGCGTCATCTATGAGTGACACCGCTGAATTTGTAACAAAAATTGCGGCTGGGATTGCTTTGATCTGTTTTTTAATCGCGGCTTTGAAACCCAGCCGACTCAAAAAAGTACGGATGTTACAACTGTTGCAAGAAACGAAAGGTCCTTTTTATTGGATTTTGCGAATACTCCTTGCCCTTGCTGTCGCGCATTTTGCCGCAGCCTCCTTTATTCTCCTAGCTGCAGCGACAACAGCTTTCTTTTATTCTATCGCATTAATTTATGGGGAACTTTTTAGGCAGCTCCAGGCCGTTCAACTTACAGCCGGCACAGTGATAGTGCATCTCATTTTTCCTTTTCAGGTATTTTTAGCCGGAATTGCGGCTTTATTGATCATCCTTGCCGCTTGGGAAGAACTGATCGGTCCGTTGCCTGTGATCAGCAACTTCAAGCTCGGTAAAGAGCTTTGGGCAAAAATGGCAATGATTCTGGGAATCGTGGCGTGTCTCGAAGTGTTAAGGGTTTTACTCGTCGGTCTGTGCCTTTCACCGCAGAATGCGGCCGATTTTTTCGCGGTAAGGCAGCCGCCGCGTATGGATATTTTATCGGCGGCTCTGATGGCTTGCGGAGTGGGCATCGCATCGGCGCTTTTTATTTTTTTGATGCGCCGGCCCAATAGCGGAGAAAATGGTTCATGAAAACGGGAAGAATCATATCAGCCCTTGCCTCTATCTTTTGTCTGGCTTTGTTTCTGTACTACTATATGTTTCAAATGGTCATGGCAGGAGGTTCATTCAGGCTTCATCATGAAGTGCTGTCCGATTACATGGCCTCTCTTGCGCTTTATTTTTTAGGAATCGCATTTCTTTATATCGCTTCTGTTCCGAAAAAATTCGCTCAACTTTGGCGGCTATTCATATCGCTGTCGTTTTTATCCGGAATCGCGGGCGTCACCATGTTGATCGTCCGAAATGCGGCTTTTTTGTCCTTGTATGATCCGTTGAATTTCCCTGTTCAACCCAGGCAGGAAGTGATGTTTCCTGAACTTGGATGGATATCGCCCTGGCAAGCGATTATTTCAGCAGCTTTGATCGCCTTTGCCTACTTTTGCATGGGTTTTGCGTGGAAGAAAAAATGACTGATAAAAAAAGAAACGTAGATGCAACGATAAATTGTGACATCCTTATTGTAGGAGGGGGGATTGCCGGCGCCGGCCTTGGATGTCTTTTGGCCGCTAAAACTAATCTAAATGCCGTGCTTATAGAAGCTTCCGCTCAACTTGGCGGACGAGCGCGCTCCATTGATTTTGCAGGTCAAATGATCGATTTCGGCCTGCATGCTTTGCTTCTCGGAAAGCGCTCATCCCTGTTTAAAATGGGCAAGGTCGTCACCTCCGGAATTGCGGTCAATCCGCTTGGCGCATCCATCTTTCGTCACGGACGGTTGGAACGATTGGTTGGCCGATCTCCGGTATCGTTCCTTGCTTCAAAAGGCCTCGAACTTCGTTCGCTGTTAGCCATGATGAGGCGCGTGTATCTCAGCGGGCATCGCAAGGACTTATACCGAATTTCTCTGGATGAGCTATGCAGGCAATATCGCGCATCGGAAAACGTACAGGATTTTTTGCGATGCTTATCCGTCGGGCTTGTTGTAAATAAAAATTTTTCCAAAGTTTCCGCCGGGGAAATACTGGCCTATCTTCAGCTTTCCGCAAGACGAGCCAGCCTGGCCGGATATCCGAAAGGCGGATGGAAATCCATTTGGGACCGCTTTGAAAAAATTCTCTGTGAATACAAACTCAGAGTGAATCTTGGAGAGCAGCTAAAGGAAATCCGAGTTCAAAATGGGCGAGTGACCCATTGTTTGACGGACAAGGGAACTTATAAACCCAAACGGGTTGTTTTGGCTGTGCCGGCGCAAACTATTGTTGAGGAGCGCCTGATTCCGGCCGAATCCATCGATTCGGAGACTTGGAAGCGACTTTGCGGGTGCAAAATTACCTATGGGATTAATATCGATCTGCTGATTGAAGCCGGTCACATGCCGCAAGATATTATTTTCACACTTGATCCGCCGACGTTGGCGATGATCCCGACAACAGCATCCCCAGGGCTTGTCGGTCCGGGCCGCCACCTTATGACGATATTCGAGCCATTGGGGACAGATCCAAGCACTGAACTTGTAGAAATTCAGGCAAGAGGAAAAGCCCTGATTGATTTCTATGACAGGATCTTGCCCAAACTGAAAAACCACATTCTCGATCAAAAGATCTCCGTCCTTCCCGTACTTGGCGCAGAGGTGACGACTGACTCGAATTTTTTAGATCGACCTGAGATTCAATGCCCCTCGCCAGAGAATCTTTTTATGATCGGCGATTGGGTAAAGTGCCCAGGCGTAGGCGGGGAAAGGGCATTTGCCGGCGCGTTGAAATGTTTTGAGCTTTTGACAAAGTAGCGCTTGCCTATTTTTAAAAACTGTTCGTTTTCTTTCAGCGGGTCTTATACACGTTTCATCTCAATTCATCGGCAGCGACCCGCTCGATCCGCAATTAGATTTCGGCGAATAACTCCTTGCAGTTTGCGAGTAATCCCGTCATGTTAATGGAAAAAATATTAGGTAGGTTTTCTTAATCACGGCCATGAACAAGCTTGATCGCTCAAATCAGAAGGCGTCCGAATCCATCAACGATCAAGTTTTCATGACCTCATCCAATAATGAGCTCATTTTATTTTCCGATTTTTCCAGTTGGATCTCAAAACTGCTTGAGGATATCGAACAGGCTGTTTCGGAGATATTGATGGAAATGTACATCATCGAGCCTTTTGATGAGGGCGTTGACGTTGCGCGGGCTTTAGCTCGGGCGGCAAAGCGCGGCGTACGTACCCGCCTGATATATGATTCGCTCGGCTGCATGAATGTTCCCGGCGACTTTTTCGCCGAATTGGCGGATGCCGGTGTGATGGTTCGCGAGTTCAATCCTATCAGGCTTTGGTATCGTATGTATGCCCATGCCATGCCATTCCATAAACGGAACCATAGAAAACTCGTTGTGATCGATTCGACAATCGGCCACATCGGCGGAATGAATATCTCGGGCCGTTTCCGCGACTGGCTGGATGTGACGCTGAGGGTCAAAGGGAAAATTGCAGAGTCGCTAAGAGCCAGCCACCAGGCCGTGTGGGAAAGGCGGCATCGCAAGTTTATTTACCCAATCTGGAAGCGCACGTGGCCTGACCGGGAAATCCAGGTGTTCGATTATTTCCCGAGCGAAAATTTTTCTCCTGTAAAAAAATATTATATGAATGCGATCCATAAAGCTTCATCCCGATTTGTGCTTGCCCATGCCTACTTTTTTCCGGACAAAAGACTGCGCCATGCTTTGCGCAAGGCTGCCAAGCGCGGCGTCGCTGTCGAGGTCATCGTGCCCGAACGATCCGATATTGCGGCGGTCGATTATGCTTCGCGGCATCGGTTCGGAAAGATGCTTCGCGACGGCATCCGCATTTATCAGCATCATGGTCCTATGCTTCATATTAAGGCGGCGATTTCGGACGACAACTTGGCGACAATCGGCTCGGCGAATCTTGATCCTGTGAGCTTTTTCAGGTGCCTTGAGATCAATGTCGGAATTAAGCATAAGCCTTTGGTGAGCCGATTGTCCGAGTTGATAGAAGAGTACAAGCGAGCTTCTAAGGAGATTACATTCGAAGAGTGGGTCAATCGCGGGTGGCGCAGCAAATTGATCGATTGGTTTTGGTATTTAATTCGTAAATGGTTCTTTTGATTTTAAATCAAACGCTTTCTGGCTGTCCGATAACAACCCCGATACCATTATAGAACACGATGAACTTTTCGCCAAAGAGGAAGGGCCTCACTTGTCACCCATATTGCCGGTTTATACATGATCTACTGTTTTTTTGTTTTATGTATTAAAATAACCTTGAGAGGGCGGTACGATGAGATTATCAAAAAGAGATTCTTATATTGTTCTATCCACTGTTTTTATTATTTTTGTTTTTCTCACCGTGTTTGACGAGCATGCTTTTGCACGGGAAGACCAGATAGTTTTTAAATGGGCTGTCGAATTTCTCGGATGGTCTCAAGCCTTTTCGTTGGATCATTCCGATCGCACTATAGGAAGCGGATTAACGCAAGAGTATGAAATGATAACCGGCCAGTATGATTCAGGCGGAAATCTTCAATGGCAAATAATGAACTCTCCTCCTTATCATCCTTATAATTATAATCCCAAAAAGTTAGTTACTGACAATCAGAATAATATCTTCATTGCGGGTGATCGATGCAATCATTTTTATACCGGATGGCCCCCTCAATGCATCGGCTACAATCGTTTTATCATGAAATACGACAAAGACGGTTCTTTGCAATGGCTGAATGAGATTGATCAATCTCTAATAGCTGAAGACTTCCAAGCTCTGGCTGTTGATAATAATGAAGATGTGGTTGCGCTGGGATTTCGAAATGTGATGGCGCTTCGACCGAAACCTTTCCTGGCCAAATATGGCGCTAACGGCGATTTGATATGGCAGAAGGAAAAGGCAGGATCCTATTCGGGACTTGTTTCAGAAGAAGCAACCGGTTTAAAAATTGATAAAAACAATAACATTTACGTATTTCAATGTCTCGGATACACGTGTTACGTCGCAAAATATGATCAAGATGGAAATAGAATATGGGAAGTTGAAGATACCGCTATTTGGTACCAGTACGGAGTAAATATCTCTCTTGACGGCTACGGAAATGTATATGTAGCCGGTGGAGACACGTCAGTTGGAAATCTTATGAAATATGATCTGAATGGAAATCTGATATGGACAATTGATTTGTTCAATATCGTTGCAGCTCATCAATTTATGGTAAGACAAATGACGACTGACGCTGAAGGGAATGCCTATGTGACCGGTGCTTTGACAGAAGAATCCGGATATAACCCTGTTTTCTTTACAGTGAAATTTGATACTGACGGAAACATGCTGTGGAATGCAACGTATATCCACCCAGACTATAACCGACATATCGCTTTTGCCATCAATACGTTTGCCGATCAGCATGTTATTGTGGCCGGGCTTTCCGAGGGTGAAGTATATTATAAAAACGCCATATCTACTTTGTTATATAGTCCGGACGGATCTGAAATATGGGTCCATAGCTATGATTGCGAATACTGTGATTCGTTCAATTCAAGAATGAAAATCTCATTTGGAAATCAAAATAATATATTTCTTTTCGTCACTGAGTCTCCAGGCACAATTTTAAAATTTGATACCACTTTGCCGACAGACGATGATACTGCGGATGACGATTCAGTCGATGATGATTCAAGTACAGATGATGATTCAGGCGACGACGATTCGGCTGACGACGATTCGGCTGATGATGATTTAGGTGCGGATGATGACGCATCCGTTGACGATGACGCTTCGGTCGATGATGACATTACAGATGATGATTCCCACGCTTCGGAATCATCAGGCGATGATGCAAGCAGTGGAGTAAGCTGCGGCTGCTGACTTCTCTTGACAATTTAAGGTATCAGCACAATCTTCCCGACAGCGTTCTGCTGGATTTTGTCGAAATCCATTTCCATAAAAACGCCGTAAGCATCCAGGCAATCTGGCAGCATATCGTCGTAATGCCTACTGGACGGCCTGCCTGACTGGCCGCCGGGGACGCACATTTGCGAGCCTGGAATGTCGTTGAAATCCACGATCATGCGAAGGACCGAACCGTATTTGATGGGAAACCGGGACAATTCTTTTCGCAAGAACTGCTGTTTATATAAGGTGTTGCCGGCGCCTTTTGAGGGATACGGACCTCGATTGACATAAGCTCCCAATGCCTTTTTCGCACCGAACGGATGCTCCAACTCAAATGGCGCTGTTTTGTTCCATGTCCATTCGGTCATATCCTTGCCGTAGCGCTTTGAAAGCGCATCGACCACAGTTTTAAAGGCTTTCCGGATCACCTCATCGGAGGTCTCGACTTTGGAGGTTCTGCGATCGTCCCACGCCGGATTGGTCGGATCGTCGAATATGCTGAAGACAAACGGCTCGATATTGAAATAGCTGAGGTAGAATTCCAATGTGGCGGGCGCCACTTCATCTTCCAATGTCTGCTTAATCAGAAACGCACATAGCGAATGAAATAACGCAGGCTCGATGGAATCCGGCCTGTATTGGCCGTCCCATGACAACAATTTTTGCGCGGCTTTGGCGACTCGCGGATCATTATCATTCTTCAGCGGCCCCAAGGCTTTCGAAAAAACAGGCAATACTTCTGAAAAACCAAGATCAACGCCGTCTGTTTGCAATTCGCGCATTTGCTCGACAATGGGTTTTCCATTGGAACCCTTGCTCAATATCTGAACCAATCTTGCGTAACGATGCGAGACATCTCCTTCGAAGTTAAGCGGGTATCCTTGCGATTCAGGTTGGATCACCTGATTATTGGCAGAGCCTAGGAATCCGCTTTCAGGGTCTTGAATTGAAGGCAATTGCTCAATAGGAATATAGTTTTCCCATTCATAAGCGCCGGTCCAACCCGGTACCGGAATCGTGCCCAGATGACTCGCGCGTCTCGGCAGATACATCGGTCCGCAATAAGCAATCGAACCTTTAGAATCCGCCAGCGCCCAATGTCCCACCATTGCCGCAAAATCATTCAGGGCGATTCTAGCTTCGGAAACGTCTTTTGAACGATACAGATTTCGCAACGCCGAAATTGCCTTTCCCTTTTCGGAACTGCGCTTCAACGTCACGATCGGAAAGTCCGGTCCAAGCCGATCTACAAAATCGTTGATCACCACACCGTGGCGGGTGCTGCGGACCGTCCGGGTTTCAACGGCAAATGATCCGTCGCGTTTTCGGATCTTGAACTCTTCTTTGCGAATTTCAAAAGGTTCTTGATCGCTTTTGAAATGGTAATATCCGGGCTTGCCCTGAACGGGTTTTTCCACATAAAGGTCGGTGACATCCGCCCAATTCGAGGTGGGACCCCAAGCGACATTTCCGTTGGTCGCAAAAGGCAATGCCGGCAGCCCGACAAATCCGCCGCCTATTACCTCATAATCACCGCCTTCGCAACCGGTGCATTGCAGATGCGCAAGATATCCCAACGGCGGAAGCTGGTGCGGCATGTGCGGATCGCAAGAGAACGCGGCTTTACCTGTGCCTGTCCATTTGCCGCTTACCGCCCAATTGTTGCTCGCAGATCCGCCCTTGAAAAACAAGCTCCAAACCGAATCATCTTCAGCTTTTATATTCAAATCGCTTTGAAAATGAAGATCGGATTTTGAGGAATAAGCAGAGATCAGGTATTCCGCAAGCTCGGGAGCAACCGGTCGAATATCCGCAAACGGGTCTTTATCGGGCTTTTCCCCGATAATATGAGGAGGCAGATCGAATCTCGGCCGCCAGATTTTCAAAGCGCGCTCGATTGTAGAGCCTGTTTTCAATTGGTAGACAATCAGTTCCAACCGGCCGAGTTCATGCTCCCAATTTTTGCACAACCCAAAGGATATCATGGCCATGATCACGGCTGAATCCATGGGTTTCCACGGTTCGGGCTTGTAATTCAGGATGCGGAACTCAAAAGGCGACGGCTCGTTTTTCGTGGCGGCATTCACGCCCGCGGAAAAAGCCTCCATCATGGCTATATCTTCCGGATTCGCGGATTTCATAATTTTCTCCGCATCCTGATTCAACCCAAGCATGCGGCTGAATATCTCCAGGCGCTCCGTGACGCTGGATTTATTTTCATTGCCCACTAGCTCTCTCAAACGCCCGGAGGCAAGAAGACGCAAGGTTTCCATTTGAAATCGTCGATCACGTGCTTGGACGTATCCGAAGGCATAATACAAGTCTGTTTCTCTATTCGCCTGAATGTGCGGGATTCCATAGCGATCCAATAAAATTACGGTTGGCCCGGAAATCCCTTTGGCTGAAACGGCCCACTCGCCTTCAGCAGGAACGCGATCCGGCGATATCCGATATCCCAGATAGCGCATTGTCGGAGATGAACAAGACATCGACAAAATCGTAAAAGCGATAAGGAGAAGTCCGTTTAACATCATGAGAAAATCTAAGCGAGTTGCTTTTGATAAAACAGAAAATGACTTGAGATCACTCAAAGATGATACTCCATGTTACGTCCGGAAACCGGCTCACTCCATCTGCTTTTCGGGCATTTAAAAGTTCCGTCACCGCAAATTGCAGTGTGGCGATGTTTCCGTCCGTTGTAAGTGTCTTATTTTCAATCGTATAACCTTGAGGTGCTGTTACCACTGCGTTGACTGCGCTATATCCATCGGGCACATAGAAAGTAAGCCGGTGGGTAAAAGGCTCAAACTCGGTGCCCATCGATCCTTCTTGAACTCCTGTCAGGGACTTGGCGTTTCCATCCCACTCCAGCGAGCTGATTACCTTTACGCCGCCCAGCACATGGCGGTTTGTGCCGATTAGCTGAGGCCGGTCCGACTTTGGATGCAATGCGACAACGCGCGGGGTTCTGGCTGGTACATCCAGGCTGAATTGGCCTGAGAATTCGCCGAGAAATTCCTGGGTCCAAAACTCGAAAGCCAAATAGGCTTGATCCGGATTCAACCCCGCTTCTTCCAGATTCACGTCGATCTCACGTGCGTCATCTTCAACCCAGCTAAACGGCAAAGTTGTCAGATCGCGGTTGAGCCCCCAATTCAACAGCCCCAGAACATGATAAGGCTCCGGAAAATCCTCAATCGGAAGCGACCAGGTTTCAGGAAACTCCCGGCGCATCAAGTCCAGAGGCCTTCCTCCTTTCCCATATACCGGCAGCAATTTTCGAATGGTATCAATCGCCTCCGGCGATAAATCTACAAGGCGGTCTCCCAGCTTCACAAGGCCGCCTTGCATCACAATGGAAGTGGCGAAGGTCTGCGTTTCGTTCAATGTCAGCGGAGGAATTGTTATATCAGCGTCTGAACGAAAGAAGATCAGGTCCGGATGATTGATCCAAACCCTGCTATGCAGATAATAGCGCCTTGCCGAATCGCGATACATCGGCTTGAATCCTTGGTTATTGAACATGGAAAGCGGAGAGTATGGATCTTGCGCTGTTCCTTCCCATGCAGGCATGACATCGAGCGTGAGGCGCAAAGCGTCGATTAATCCTAAGTTTGGGCCGACAAGCGCCACGTTGAGGAAAAACACATCGTTGCCGAGCGTTTCGTGAAGCAGTTTGACTCCCTCGCGGTAAAACTCGAAACGGGTGATATCCGGATCGTACCAATTCTCTGTAAGCAGCGCCCTGTATGCAAAATCCAGTTTGATCCACTCGCATCCCCAACCTGTAAGGCGCTGCATCAGCTCGACCAGATGCGCTTGCGCTTGGGGGTTGGAAACATCGAGAATGCTTTCCGAATAGTGAATCAATCCGCCCAATAAAGGGTCGGCGAACCATTCGGGATGATCCGTTAAAATTTGCGAGCCGGGCTCGGCCTGAAACGCCATGATCCAGAGTCCGCTTTTAAATCCCAAAGAATTGGCGCGCGCTATAAGCCATTCGATTCCGTTTTGATCTGCGTGATTCGGGAAGCGGTCGGTCGCGACCTCCCAGTCGCCGACATTGTTTTGCCATCCGCTATCGATCTGAAAATAGTTCATGCCCCACTTGCGAAGTTCTCGATCCGCAAAATCCATATTTTCGACAATGATCGATTCGTTGATATCAGAGCCGTATCCGCCGGAACTGCTGCCGCCGCTCCAGGAATTCCATCCTGCCGGCACTCCGATATCAGGGTGTCGCTCGACCCATGTTTGAATGGCCATCCATGTTT
>Ga0315282_10016000_pt1 | contig 11002 bp, 11 predicted proteins | sample YL17G07_20_MG_FD_203693 | JGI IMG/M metagenome (GOLD analysis project Ga0315282, IMG submission 203693) | Sediment microbial communities from Yellowstone Lake, YNP, Wyoming, USA - YL17G07_20 | ecosystem: Environmental > Aquatic > Freshwater > Lake > Sediment | place: USA: Wyoming | collected...
ACCAGTTTGTCAAATTAAAATCCAGCCCTGGGTTGTTCCTGCGACATACCCAGCGCGGCAGAGCCGCAACCAAAAGTAGGGGCATGGCATGCCATGCCACTACAGCCCGGATGGAATGCTGTTGCAATATGGCATAAAGATCTTTCCGCAAGAAAAGATGTTTCCAGATTGCAATACAATGGGGGCAGTCCGGAGCGACTGCTCGTTGTGGTGCAGGCTTCCAGCCTGCTACCCCGGGAAAGTTGGTGCCGGCAAGATGCCCGCACCACAAAAATCCCATCATATGTCGTGCCCCCTGGGTCGCTGCAATTGAATCATCGTTGGAAAGCTGGTATCTTGAGATGGTCATGCAGATCAAAATGCCCTGGGGCCGGGAAGGCGAGCTGGCCTTCGAGCTGCCTTCCCATTGGCGGGTCATCGCCGAAGCTCGGCCCGCCGGCATGGCGGCGCTCCTGGATACGGTCAGCGCGATCAACCGCGCGCTGGATCAGCCGGAGGCCAGCCCGGCCCTGGAGTCGCTGCTGCCCCGGACCGGCGGCGTGGCCCTGGTGGTGGACGACATCTCGCGGCCCACCCCGGCCCCTCTCCTGGTGCCGCCTCTGGTCCAGCGCCTGCTGGCCGCGGGAGTTGACCGCCGCCGGCTCAGCCTGATCTTTGCCCTCGGCACCCATCGCCCCATGACCGAGGCCGAGATGCGCGCCCGCGTAACTCCGGCGGTGTGCGATCAAATCCAGTGCTCGAATCACGATTGTCACGATCCGGGCAAGATGGTCCGCCTCGGCCGCACCCGCCGGGGAACCGAGGTCTGGATCAACCGGCGGGTGGCCGAAGCGGAGTTGCGCGTCCTGGTCGGGACCATCGAGCCTCATCCCCAGGCCGGCTTCGGCGGCGGGCTTAAAAATATCCTGCCCGGCGTGGCCGGCGCCTCCGCCATCGGCCACAACCACCTGCTCATGCCCTCGCCGGCGGAATATCACATGATCGGCACCATGCCGGACGCGAACCCCATGCGCCTGGACCTCGAGGAGGCCGCGGCCATGCTGGCCGGCCGGACCTTCATCCTCAACTCGGTGCTCAACCCGCAGGGCCAGGCGGCCCAGGTGGTGGCCGGCGACCCGATCACGGCGCATCGCCGGGGCATCGCCGCGGCGCGCCAAATCTATTGCGTGCCCATCCCCCGGCCGGCCGACGTCATCCTGTCCAATTCCCATCCCATGGACCTGGACTTGAGCCAGGGCGTCAAGGCGGTGGCCAACATGCCGGCCGCGGTGAAAAAGGGAGGGGTCATCCTGGGCTTCTTGCGCTGCGAGCTGGGAATGGACGCGGCCAAGGCGAAAGGCTCCCTGCCGCCCATGCGCCTGCTCCGGCTGCTGTTACGAGCGCTGGGCTCGCGCGGGATCTATTGGCTCGCCAACCACCTGCCCGCGTCGGTGCCGATCGAAGAGCGCTTCATCGCCAACTACGCGATGCAGATGCTCAAGGATTTTCACGTGCTGGTCTATTCGCCCACCCTGGTCCGCGACACCCAGGGCAAATACCGCGAGTTCCTCTACGACGACGTCCCCGCCATGCTCCGCCGGGCGGACCGGATGCTCGGCCGGCCCTCGGCCGAGGTCCTGGTTTTCCCCCAGGGCGCCGTAACCGTGCCCGGGATCAACTGAGGCCGCCCACGCGCATGGACTTCCCCAAGCTCCGCGAGATCGCCGCGATTGCCACCGAGCACGAGGGCCGCAAGGTCCTGCTCTTACAGGATCCCGAGCAAATCTCGGAAGAGGTGGTGATGCTGCCACACGAGCTGTTGCCGATCATTCGCTTCTTCGACGGCCAACATTCGTTCCGCGACATCCAGGCCGAGATCATGCGCCAGACCGGCGAGCTCCTGGACAGCGAGATCATCTCCAAGCTGGCCGAAGAGCTGGATCAGCACCTGCTCCTGGATTCCGAGCGCTTCCAGCAACACCTCGCGCAAATTCAAAAGGAATGGGATTCCCTGTCCGCGCGGCCGGCCTTCCACGCCGGTCAGGCCTACCCGGCCGGCGACCAGGAGCTGCGCGCGTTCCTCGACGGCTTTTACGCCCCTCCCGACGGGCCGGGGCCAATCGCCCCCGCGGCCCGGCGCCCGGACCTCAAGGGCATCCTCGCGCCCCATATTGACCTCAAGAGCAACGGCCCCTGCTATGCACATGCGTATAAAGCCCTGGCCGAAGGCGCCGAGGCCGACCTCTTCCTCATCTTCGGCACCGGGCACCAGCTCGCCCAGCCGCTCTTCGCGCTTTCGGAAAAGGACTACCAGACCCCGCTCGGCATCGCCCGCACCGACCGCGACTTCGTCCGCCAGGTCCTTCACCGGCTCCGCAACCGCACGACCCCCGACGACCTCTGCCACCGCAAAGAACACTCGATCGAATTCCAGGCGGTCATGCTCCAGCACGCGCTCGGCTCGAGCCGCCAGTTCCAGATCGTTCCCATCCTGGCCGGGTCGTTCTCGACTTTTGCCCAGACCGGAGAGTCGCCGGCCGACGATCCTTCTTTCCGCGACTGGATGGAAGCTTTCCGCTTTGCCCTGGAAGGCCGGCGGGCGGTCTTCATCGTGGGCGGCGACTTGGCTCACCTGGGCCCGCGCTACGGCGACCAGGAGCAGTTCGCGCCGATCCGGGAGCCGGAAATCGAGGCGGATGACCGCCAGATGTTGCAGCCGCTCTTAACCGGGGACCGCGAGGAATTCTTCCAGACCATTGCCCAAGACCAGGACCGCCGCCACATCTGCGGCTTGCCGCCCCTCTACGCGGCCCTGGCCCTGTTTCAGCCCCAAGCCGGCGAACTCCTCAAATGGTCCTGCTGGTACGACCCCGCCACCGGCTCCGCCGTCTCCTTCGCGGCGATGGCGTTCCGGTGAAATTCAACTTCTCATGCAAAACTGAGTTGCAGGCAGGGGCACGGCATGCCGTGCCCCTACCTCTAGAAAATGGTATCAATCATCATTTGTATTTGATGAGGAGCTTAACTTCAGTCTCTCCCTTGATTCCAAAATCAAAATCAAACTTGGAGGTTCTCTTTATCTTATTCAAAGTGATGTCCAGCCCGGTCATCTGTTCTTTTCCTAGATCGAGCTGGATTTCCGAAACCCCACTTTCTCTTCCCGCTTTAATGATATTGATAAAGAATTCCTCATCGGCCTTTTTAATCTCACCTTGCTTATCCAGAAATGGAAAGATTTTCGGAAGTTCATTCAGGAATTTTATAGCATATGGAAGCGCTATCGGCAGTGGCAAGAGAGATTGAAGAACAATATTACCGCCAGCTTGAAGTGCCAAGGTAAGAACCTTTTTTGTCTTTTCTTCCATTTCTATCACTCCTCCTGGATTATTGCCTGAGAATACACACGCCGTGTTGCTGGATATATTCCGCAAACCCACCTCGCTCCGGATGTTCCAGGGCCGAAACCGGGAAGAGGTGAGCCTCCACCTCATAACCTGCTTCCTTCATGACCAGAGTCATCGCCTCGGTCCGCTGCTGCATGTCCCAGTTCTCAATTCCTTCCATAAAAGCGGCCACATCAATATCGCTCCAGGAGTCGGCCCGGCCCTCCACCCGCGAGCCAAACACATAAGCGGCCCGCACCGCGCCTAACCGAGAGAGTATTCTCGTTGCCGCTAAGGCTTTGTCTCTCACTTCAGCATCGAGAGTAGCCATGTCGCCATGTCCTCCGTCATCCGCAAGGTTTGCTCAGCTTTCTCGCGAGTCAAAGACGTTGCCATCGAACTGATTTCTTCCGGATAGCGCGTTTGGATGTAGTAATTAGATAAGTCCGCCAGGAAATCCATCTGCGCCGCATCCAGTTCCAGTTTAGCTGGCTTTGCCAGCCTCGGTAAGTTGTGGATGCGCGGCGGAAATTTTCCGGTTCGCTCCACAATCAGCGCCTTCAGAGCTTTTTCTATCGCCTGTTGGCAGCAAAACAGAACATAAAGGTAACGCCCCGAGGCTTGCATTGCCTTCGCCGTCTCGAGATCGTAGCGAGCTTGATCCGCCCACCGCTGAGCTGCTTCGCTCCCCACTTCAGGTTTTCCTTCTCTCCGCCAACTTAATTTTGCTCACGCTGCCGCTACCCCCTCTCCGTAAATTTCCTTGCCAAGCCATCTGCTTCTCAGCAAGCTGAATCAAGGATATATAAATAATTTATGATAAACCGGTAAAGAAGGCAAGCCGTGAAAAATCAGGGAATGAAACTTAACGCCGCGTATTTCGAGAACACTTCTATCCGCTGCACCAGATCTTCTCGATAGACGCTCAAGGTTGAAGCCAAACCCGCCTCTCGCTCAGCTTCCTGGAAATATGGAATTTCCTTCAGCCACTCCACTTTACCGTGCTGGCGGATGGCGGCGGCGTTGGTACCGGCGGAGGAATCCGGCTCGGGCGAGAGCTGATTGAGCACGACTCCCAGCGCTGGCACTTTCCTGGATCGAAGCGCCTCCAGCGAGAGCAAGGTATGGTTGATGGCGCCGAGGCGATTGGGCGCGACCAGGAGCACGGGGAGGACGAAGCTCGGGAGCAGGTCGGCGAAGAGGAAGTTGTCGTTGATCGGCACCAGGAGTCCGCCCGCGCTTTCCACCAGGATCAGGTCATAGCGGCCGGCCAGGGCGTCAAAGGTCTGGAAGATCCGGTCAATGCCGATGGTCGCGCCGGCCTGGCGCGCCGCTTCAGCCGGAGCGAGAGGCGCGGCGAAGCGATAGGGCACGATCCTTTCTAACGGCTCGTCCACGCCCGCGGCCGCGCGGAGCCGCAAGCCGTCCGCGGGAATCAGGTCGCCGCCTTGGCTCCGGCATCCGGTTTCCACCGGCTTAAGCCCGATGACGCGGAGCCCGGCTTCGCGGAAGCAGCGGAGCAGGGCGCAGGCCACTTCGGTCTTGCCGATGCCGGTGTCGGTGCCGGAGACGACGAGCCCGCGGTAGATCATGGGCGGAGCCGGGCGAGCAGGAAGAAGAGGAGGCGGGCGCAGAGGAAGTCGGGGGCATGCAGACCCGGGATCGGCGCGAGTTCCACCAGGTCCAGGCCAAGGATTTTTTTCCGGGAGGCGGCGAGGCCGCGGATGAGGTCGAGGAGATCGGACCACGACAGCCCGCCGGGCTCGGGCGCTCCGGTGGCCGGCATTTCCGCAGGGTCGAGCACGTCCACGTCCAGAGTCAGGTAAAGCTCGCGGCCCAGGCTCCGGATCACCGCCTTGATCCAGCCGGGGTCGCGCTTGATCTCATCCGCCCAGAAAACTTTTTGGCCTTTCCCGCGGATCCAGTGGTGCTCTTCCTCGGAGATGCTCCGGAGACCGACCGATACGACGGGCAGGCCCAGCTCGGTTACCCGCCGCATCACGCAGGCGTGGGAGAAAGGGGTCCCGTCGTATTGGTCGCGGCGGTCGCCGTGGGCGTCGAGGTGGAGCACCGTGATTTCAGGATGCCGGCGCTGGACGGCCCGGATCGCGCCCAGGGAGAGCGAGTGCTCGCCGCCGAGCAGGAGCGGCCGCCGGCCGCGATCCAGGATCTTGGCCGCGGCTTGGCCGACTCGGGCGATGGCCTGGGCCGGATCTTTGGGCAAGCGCAGGGGCGGGAGCGAGGAAAGGGCAGGGTGCATTTCCTGACCCAGCTCTTGGTCGTAGTGCTCGACTTCCCAGGAAGCTCGCAGGATGGCGCGGGGACCTTGCGCGGCGCCGCGGCCGTAAGAGACGGTGCCTTCATAAGGCGCCGGGATAATCACGGTGCCGGGAGTTTCAGGGCCGGGAGGGGCGAGGTCAAAAAACGGCCGCGCCGGCCAGGAAGAGCCGCGGCGAGAGCGGGGAGGGGCGATCAGCTTTCCTCCGGCCGGTCCGAGATGAAGATGGCCGCGGCCAGGACCGTGGTCCATTTGCCGTTCTTGTCGCCCCGCCCGGTCTGGGTGATGCTGCGGGAGACGACCAGGCGCTTGCTCATCCGGTAGAGCTGTTTGCGCTCGTCCCAGGCCACGTCCGGGTCAAAGGGAATGCCCAGCGTGGTGGCGAGCATGGTGGCGGCCAGGTCTTCGGCGTAGTCGCTGGCCTTCTTGTTGTTCTCTCCGAAGGAGGTGTGCTCGGAAAGATAGCCGTAGGTGGAGCGGTCGGCCGGCACCGCGAGGCCGATCGAGGCGGCCACGTAACGGTTAGGCTCGTTGGTCGAGTTGCGCGCGATCACGGCGTAGGTGATCTGGCCGGCCTTGAGTTTGGTGACGCCCTGATCCCGGCTGATGATCTTGCAGCCCGGCGGCAGAATGCTGGATACGTTAACCAGGTTACATTTGGCGATCCCCGCGACGCGGAGCGCCATCTCGTAACTCTGGAGTTTCTCGCGGTGAATCCCGATCCCCTTGGTAAAGAAAACCTCGTTTGGAATCAAGGCCGCCACCCCCTTTCCCCGGACGCTGGAAACAAAATTTAGAACCGGCGAAAATATATCAGGAACCACAGTATTGTCAAGAAAAATTCCAAGCGCGCGGGAAAATTTTTTCGTTTCTCGCTTTCACGGTCGTGCTTGCATCTCTTCTGATTTTCAACCAAGATAGAATCGGTCGGATTGGAGAGGACGGAAAATCATGAAAGTCGGCGCCGTCCACCGGGTGCTCATCGGCGCGGCGGCTTATGCGCTCGGGCTCTATCTCTTTCTTCCCTGGCTGCCCAGCGGCTTCCGGCCGGCCACCGCGCTGGTGCCGGCCCTGGGGTTGCTGCTGGGCCCGGCCGGGGCCGGGGCCGCGCTCTTGGGCAACTACCTGTTCGATCTGCGCCACGAATTTGACCTGGGCACCCCGCTCGGAATCCTCGGCAATTTCTTTTTTGCATACTTGCCTTTTCGCGTGGCCTTGCGCCTGCCGGGTTTCTCGTCCCGGCCGCGGCTCTCGGTCCGCTGGATCATCTCTTTCCTTTACCTCGGTCTGCTGGGCACGCTGGCCTGCGGGACGGTGATCGGCTTCGGATTGGACGGCATCCGGGCCGCGGCCTTCGCGGAACGAGGGGTTGGAATCGCGCTGAAGAATTTCGCCATGGTCGCCGGGCTGGGCTGGCTGCCGCTCTTTCTCCAGCCCTGGCTTGAGCGCCGGGGCTGGGCCTATGCCGCCGAACCTTTCGTGGATACTCCGAGAAAGAAGATCGGCTTCTGGATGATGAAGGCGGGGCTGCTGCTCGCTTTCATCCTGGGGGCGCTGGCCTCCGCGGGAGTGATCCCCTCGCTGATTCAATCCTCGGCATTGGGTTCCGTCCAGCACCCGGCCGCGGCCGTCATGATTCCAGGGATGGTATTATTTTTCGCGGGCGTGATTTTGATGTGAGCCGGTTCAGTTGAGCAGGTTCAAACGCCGGGCCAGGGCCTCGGGATCCACGTTCTTCATTCCCGCCAGCCACAACACCCTTCGGTCGGCCAGGTAGAGGGCGGTGGTCTGAAACTCGGAGGGAGCATTTCTGCGGCTGGCCCATTTTTCCAGGGTCTGCTTGAATTCCTTGGCCTCGGCCTCGCTGTCCCAGGCTGAATACCAGAGCAGGGCCAGGTCGCCGGCCGGGTTCCGGTAAAGCGCATAAGTGTCGCCGGCCCAGCCCGCGGCCGCGGTTTCGGCCTCGGCCTGGCCCAGTCGGGCCTTGAGGATCAACGCGGTCCCGAACTCGCCTAAAGTATTCTGGTCCAAAAGCCGGTATCCGGGCAGGAGCTCGGCCAGGGGCGGGAGTTCGAGCGTCGCGGGCCGGTCGGTGCGGGCGAGGTATTTTTCCGGGTGGAGAATCAGCTCGGTGGAAAGCTCGGGATCGCTGTAAAGCTTATCAATCCCGGCGAAGCCCTGGGTCTGCCAGACCCGGTAAACGAAGCGGAGCCCGGCCTGGTAACTGAAAGCCATGGGCGCGGTCAGCACCTCGGGATAGCGACCCGAGCCGAGGTTCAGCTTGCTCGATTCCAGGCGCTCCGCGATCCGAGCGACGGTGGCGGAGTCGCGTTCTCCGGCCGGCCCGAGCAGGTAAAGGATGCCGGCGAAAGTAGCGCTGCCCTCGGAAACCGCGTGCACGGCCAGAAGATAATCCTCGTTGTCGCCGGGATGATATTCGAACCGGTCGAGCTGGAAATGTTGATCTTCGAGAGCGTGGACCAGCTCGTGCGAGAAGACCACGTCGGCGAGGCGCTCGCGGCCGGAGGCCGATATGCCGACCAGGGCCAGGGTCGGCTGGTGGATGGGGCTGACCACGGTCATGGTCTTTTTCACCGGGTCATAGAACGCGGCCACTTCGTTGGAGTAGAGGTCGAGCAGGGACTGGCGGAGATCGTCGTTGGGGCGGATCAGGCCCAGGCCCAGGTAAAGCTGGCGTTCAGCCTCCAGCCGTTCCGGCGGCAGTTCGCGGTCAATTTCCCCGGCGAGCAAGGCCCGCACCTGGGCCGGAGAAACCTGGCTGATCGGCACCGGGGCCAGAAATTGCAAATGTCTGACCTGGGCGAGTCGTTGCTCGATGGGCTGAAGCGCTTGCTCGCCCTCAGTTCCGGGCGGGATGATCTTGACCGCGCACCCGGCGAGCAGAAAGGCGGCCAGGAGCAGGCCGGCGGTCCGGCTCATTTCACTTTGATCCGCGCCGGGGGCTGCTCGGGTGATTCCTTGGCCGTGATCTGGCGGAGCCGTTCCTTGATGTCGTCCGCGGTCTTGCGGGCGGCGGTATCGAGCCGGAGCCCGGCCGAGGCGGTGGCCTGGCGGATGACCTTGAGGTAAGAGCGGTTTCGCCGCTGCCAGCGGGTCTGCAGGCGGTGGCCGTAGCTTTTGAGGATCATGGCCAGGAAGTCAAAGCGCAAGGCTACCTTGATGATTTCCCAGATGGAATAGAAGGCGCGCATGGCGCGTAAGGTTTCCACCTGCAGTTCGAAGGGAGTCATCAACTTGGGTTGATAGACCACGTGGTGCGCGTCATACAAGCTCCAGTCGGTGGTGAGCAAGCGGTTTTGTTCCTTGAATTCCTGGTATTGCTGGGTTCCGGGCAGGGGGGTCAGGATCATGAATTGGACCGTGTCAATCCGGTTTTTCTTGGCGAACTTGGCGGTGTCGCGGATGGTCTCGATATCATCGTGATCCGAGCCGAGCACGAACATGCCGTGAATCCGGATGTCATGGTCATGGAACTTGGAAATGGATTCTTCAATCTGGGCCAGAGTCAGTTTCTTGTTGAATTCCTTGAGGGTGTCCGGGTTGACGGATTCGATCCCGATATAGACGTAATGGCAGTTGCTCGCTTGCATCAGATCGAGGAGTTCCTCGTCCTGAACCGCGTCGGCCCGGACCTGGGCGGTCCAGCGCGGGGTGATCTTTTCCTCGATCATCATCTGCAGCAGTTCCTTGGTCCGCTTCCGGTCCGCGGTGAAGTTGTCGTCGTAGAAGAACACGAGCTGATTCGATTCGATCCCGCGCAGCTCCCGGAGCACGCTCTCTTTGGAGCGGAAGCGATAGCGCCGGCCAAAAATTTTGGTGACCGAGCAGAAGGAACAATCGAAGGGACAGCCGCGCGAGGTGAGCACCGGCCGGATGTCGTGGATCTTACCCTTGAGCAGGGAGAAATCAGGGACGGGCAGGCGATTGAGGTCCAGGCAGGCTGAGGCCGGCGGATTATGAAAGAACTTGTCGCCCACCCGGAAAGACAATCCCTGCACCTGACCGAGGTCCTGGCCGGTCTCCAGGGCGTGCATGAACGGCAGGATGCTTTCCTCGGCCTCGCCCCGCAGCACAAAATCGCAAGCCTGCAGGGCCTCGTCGGGCAGGAAGGTCACGTGCGGGCCGCCCATCACCACGACCTTGCCGCGCTTCTTGAGCAAGCGGGCGATCTCGTAGGCGCGAGGGGCGGTGGAGGTGATGGTGGAGATGCCGACCAGGTCGGCCTTGAGCACTTCCTGCAGGTCAATATCGGCCAGGTCTTCGACGAAGGCCTTGACGTAGTACCCGGCGTTTTCCAGGATCGAGCCCAGGATCAAGATGCCCAGCCGGGGCAGGCCGTAGCGGGAAAAGATGTGGTCGTCCGGAGAACGCGGCTCGATAAAGACGATGGTTTTCATCAGCAGCCCCTTTCAGCCCAGCCGTTCTCCGGGTTGGGTGCTTTCGCCCGCGCGAAAGGTTAAGCGATAAAATCTGGCGGAGAGTGAGGGATTTGAACCCTCGGAGCAGCTCAACACCGCTCACACGATTAGCAATCGTGCGCCTTAAGCCATACTCGGCCAACTCTCCGTGCTTGGCTAACCATGGGCTTATCACGGTTAGCCGCGACAGCAACCAAAGCTCGTTCTCGTCAACTTGCCTGGTGCGCCTTAAGCCATACTCGGCCAACTCTCCGTGCTTTCTAAAGCAAATTCTCTTTTACCACAAAGGCACAAAGACACAAAGCTAAGAAAGACAAACAAGCCATTTAATCTTTCATCTTCAGACTTAGTGCCTTTGTGTCATTGTGGTTAAAACAACCGTCCTTGGCGGAGGAGATAGGATTCGAACCTACGGGGCTTCCCGCCCAGCGGTTTTCAAGACCGCCGCCTTAAACCACTCGGCCACTCCTCCCTCCTGGCTTTGCCGTATTATCCGAGGTTTCGATCCCCAAGTCAAGCCAAATGCAAGAAAAGGCGTCTGGCTTCGGGCCTCAGGCAAACGAAAGCAGTATGCAGTAGGCAGTAGTCGGTAGGCAGGCAGGAAAATGAGCCCGCGACCAATGAAAGCAGTAGGCAGCAGACAGTAGTCGGTAGACAGGGAATTAGAACCAGATACCAGGAACCAGGCACCAGGAACTTACCCAAGAACTGCAACATTTTTACAATAGTAGGGAGGCGAGAAGCGTCAACCGTGAAGCGTGAAGCGGAAAGATTGAGCAAGATGCTAACTAGATGGATTCTAAAGGCTTTTTGGGGCTTTGTCCCCGAATGGCACCACCCTGAAATAGGGGCAGCCGAAACCGGGGCAAACTTTGGCCTCCTGGCCCGGCCTCCGCTTAACAATTTTTCGCCAACCTCAGAAA
>Ga0315282_10016002_pt1 | contig 11001 bp, 7 predicted proteins | sample YL17G07_20_MG_FD_203693 | JGI IMG/M metagenome (GOLD analysis project Ga0315282, IMG submission 203693) | Sediment microbial communities from Yellowstone Lake, YNP, Wyoming, USA - YL17G07_20 | ecosystem: Environmental > Aquatic > Freshwater > Lake > Sediment | place: USA: Wyoming | collected...
TAGCGAGTTTATCACTCATACTCTTGACCGATATGACTAGACGATATAAAACTTTTTAATTTATTTGGAGACGAGCGGAGTCTGCAGAAAAAGGTTGAAGTTGCTGTAAAGAGAAATAAGCTTAAGATTGAAGTTTTGACCTACTATTCTCGCAATAACTATTAGGCCACCTACCTTATTCTAGTCTCGGTGACGGTTACGCTTGGTCATTCTCGTTATGGAGAAAAGAAACGCCAATTTCGTCAGCAATTCTCGGAGAAAAGTCTGCCAAGATGCTCCAGAAAACACTTCAGCACAAAGTGGCATCCGATCTACTCTTTTTCAAGAAATCCTTGAGATCAGACCTATGCTAAGGACAAGAAAGAGTATACATAATGCAAACGGTAAGGCTGGTCTTATCGCATATAGGTATCCGCCCACTATCGGCGTGGGCCATGTGACCAGGGCTGAAAACGTAGTTACCAGAGACATGATCTTCGCCCTTGCGAGAGGACTTGTCTCGTCTATTGTGTTGACTAGTAGGACTCGTAGGATTGCGGTTACTGCTACATACCTCGCACTGTCGAGTACGGCTGATAAGACCGCTAATGTCAGGTTTCCTCTGGGGGCCAACATAAGAGCTACGAGACCTGAAATTCCACATGCGTAGCTGAAAAGGAGAGCTTCCCTAATGCGTGTATGCCTCAATCTCGGAACGACGAAAGATAGGGCGATAAGGCTTGGGATGGATGAGGCCATGGGGATGACGGATATGATACTCGCATCCAAGGCTAACGCCCTAGAATCGCTCAGGTATAGAGGTCGATACGTGTTGGTTAGTGGATATTGAATGCTTCCCATGATAGTCAATGAGAACGCTATCGCTAGCTTCTTATCCTTCGCGATTTTCCTTAAGGTCTCTACATAACCGCTCTCTGATACTGATGCATCTTGACTTTTCGGGGATGAGAGCATTTTACCTATTTCGGACTCTCTCAAGAACATCTGATAAGAAACGAATATGATTACCAATGCCATCAAAGCTATGAGAAACATGTATCGACATCCCTGGTCTAAACCGTATAAGGAAATCAATATTCCTGCTACAGGGGTCAGGAGTCCAGCAAATATGTAGATCAGCTGAAGGTAACTGTATATGCCAGTCCTATAAGATAGCTCTGTATCTTCGACGAGAAGCGTCTCCCAGACACCAATTATGGTCGTAGCTAGTCCTTCAAAAAGCATGGCTGCAACTATTAGTAACGGTCCTCTTGCTATGTACCACATGATCATCGCTCCAAGCCATCCCATGCTATCAAAAACCATCAGGACTCTTTTCCTGCCGAACTTGTCGGCGAGATGCCCACCCAACATCGGCAGAAACATCTGAAACAGGTACGGCATCGAAATGAGAAGACCTATGAGTACCTCGCTTAAGCCCAGACTTTTCATGAAAATTACTCGATAGAAAACGATCCAGGACATCGGTACCCCAAATAATATTTCCGTGGCCACAAATACCTTCGCGTTTCTCCCCCAGCGTTTAACATTGCGGAAGTTAAGGATGATTTTGGCAATCAGATTGGCCACGGAGGCCCTCACCATATGTACCTGTCTCCATTGGACGGAAACTTACTCCTCGATGCATATAAAAAGACTATTTAGGATGTCTTCTAGAACAAACTCGCGCTAGCGTTTTCACATAGAGGTTGTAGAGGTACGAGGATAGTGGAGCCCATGACGTTGAGGAAAGAGTCAGTAGTGCCGGGTAGAGCATACGTGAAGCTTTTTAGTCAGTTATGGGATCCATTGAATAAGGGTCGGTCATGAATCAATTAAAAGCAGGAGTGGCTAGCGTAAATATCACTCCGCCTTTGGGGCTAGAGCTATCTGGTTATGGTTTTGGGAAGATCCGCGGAATACTCGATGAGCTCTATGCCCAAGCTTTGTTTCTAGATAACGGTGAAGAGAAGATCATTATAATCACTACGGATCTCATAGGCCTTAACCACGAGTATGTTAACAATGTCCGCGAAGCCATCAAGGCCGAGACCGGGGTGCAGAAAGATCACATCCTACTCTGCAGTTCACATACGCATTCCGGACCAGCTACGATGTTCTTGAGACAATGGGGGAAAATCGATAGAGAATACATAAGGTGTTGTGAGAAGAAGTTAATAGGGGCAGCGGTTTGGGCCTCTAGGAACTTTGCCCCAGCCAAAATCGGTTTTGGTAAAGGACTCATAGATTCCATCAGCTATAATAGAATTTGGAAAGGGGGGTCAATTGACCCGGAAGTCGGAGTGCTCAAGATCGACCGTCAAAGCGGAGACATGATGGCAGTCCTCATAAACTTCAGTTGTCATCCAGTGAATCTGCACAGTTACGGTAACCTAGTATCCGCTGACTTCCCCGGCTATGCAAGAAGGATAATCGGAAAAGTCAAGGGAGATATCTGCGTTTTTTACACGAATGGAGCTGGAGGAGACATCAATCCTGTAGGTGACACCAACAACATAATCTATGCCGAGAGAAATGGCACAATCTTGGGCTGTGAAGCCCTAACTATTGCAGAACAGATACGGACGACATCCAACGCCAATCTGTGGTCCAAGACGAAGAACGTGAGAATACCCCTCCAAAAGCTCCCAAGCAAGAAAGCTCTAAAAAAAGCGCGTCAAAAGGGCATCGATGAGCTCAAGAGGATAATGAAAAACAGGTCATCCCTTCGAGACGCTATCGGCTTCAACATCGCCATGCAGAATGCGAAGCTCGATATCGAATGGGCAGAGGATGCATTGAAGGAGGTTGAGAAGGGACAACCGGATAAGTATGCTTCCATTGAGCTTCAGGCAATGGGCATCAACAACTTGACGATGGTCGGCATTCCGGGAGAGGTTTACGTTGACATAGGATTGGGGATCAAAAGGAATTCCCAATCTGATTATACATTCATCATCGGGTACGCAAATGGTTGTATTGGGTATATCCCCACTAGAGAGGCGTATAAGATCCATGCTTATGAAACGGCCATACGAAAGGTTTACGGCGTCTATCCATTTAGCCCGACTGTTGGGGAAATTGTAATGGATTCCGCCAAGGAATTACTGAGGAGTAAGGACAACTAGCCATTTTTTCTCATGAGCCTTATGGTCTCCACTCACTCAGACTAGTGGATACCTTCCGTATTTCGCAAATGCCTCGAACGCCGCAATGACATTACGCAAAGGTGTATCTGGATGGACCTCAAAGTCGCCGATGAACCCCCCATCATAGCTGGCTAATGCCCGAATTGCGTGTATCACGTGCCCTTTCACGTCGTCCACGGTACCGAAGGGCAGGATGCCCTGCGTATCTAGGTTGCCCAGGAAACAGATCCTCCCTCCGAATTTGCATGCGAGGGCGTCGATGCCGTTGACCTGGAGTTCCGCCTCCGCGAGGACATCGACGCCCAGTTCGATCAGGTCAGGTATTATGTCCATGATGTAACCATCGCTGTGAAAGAATATGTGCTTGCGGGCCCTTTTGACCTCGTCGAACATCCGCCCGTAGGCTGGCTTGAAGAACTGTCTCCATAGCGACGGGCTGATCATGAGTCCCCTCTGCGTTCCCCAATCGTCCGCAAAAACTATCCCGTCGATATCGAACTCAAGGGACCTACGGATCAGTTCCAAGTTGTATTCTACGATCCTGTCCCTCATCGCGCAGATCTCCTTCCGCCTAGCGACCAAGTCCACCATTAGGTTCTCGAATCCCCGCAGCCATTGCATCCTCTCGAAGAGATTTCCACCATCGCCGAGCGAGTACTTAGGCTCGGGGATTTTGGGAAATCGGTATGCCTCGAGGGCCTTTAAATTCGAAAGCGGGTGCCCCTTCACCTGGCCCATAATGCCCCGTTGGAGCATGGACCACTCACACCCCCACTCGTCCACGTATGTCCTCTGCTTTCCTAGGAAGTAAGCCTCTTCGGGATATGTGCTAGGTGGGCGGCTGACGCCGAAATCGCTCGGGTACCTCGCGAATATCTCCCTAAGCCTGTCGCCATATTCTAGGAAGGCTGCTGGCAGGGCCGCGTTGGTTATGGGAATTCGATCGGGAAGGTCGAACTCTATCGCTCGGATCACTCGTTCGCGGCTGTCCAAACCGCAGTCCCTTCGTCCACGTTATAGTCTATCTTATAATGATGTTCGTGAGTTATCAAAACGTTCTTACATGAAACGCGAGGATGGACGAGTCTGGCTGGAGGGGGTTCCCCCGACGGAATTGCTTGGTAACATGTTCCACCTGGATGGGTTCCCCGCTGCAATGCGCTCTGTCCTGAAGTACAAGGGCGTTGAGGATAAGTACATGGACGATGACATATTCGCGGCGATCACGGGGCAGCCTTTTCGTTTCTGGTTTTCCCCCGATTGGGCCTCGTGCCTGGGGTATACGCACGAAGAACCTCTCGGCGTTGTGGTCGCCAAAGTCCTGGGCTTCGAGTACAACTGGCACGCCGGCTCAGATAGGACGAACATAGACGACCTCGTAGAACACAAGAAGGCGCTCAACAGGGATGCGGTTGCCATGGCGTGGCAGGAATTGGTGCGTGAGATCGAGGCCGGCAATCCCGTAATTTTATTCGGTGGGGATACGATTGTGGATCCCAAGGCCGGACCGGTAATAGTCACAGGCTATGATACACAGCGCCAGCTGATCTACTTTGTTCCGACCGCCGATTGGAGGCTCGCGCCAAAATGGGATGACGCCGACAAGGATTGCAAGGAGGGCATCAAGGAGCTAGGCTATAGGGGCAGGAAAAGACCGGATGAAACAAATTGGATCGGCAACGGTTTCGCACCCGGCCAAGGCATGGGGGGCGCGAAAGTCTCCTTCTTCGCCTTCAGGGGACGGGCACGCAGGCCGACCGAGCACGAAGTGGCGATCGCCGTCATCAAGAGGGCCGTCGACTTCGCACGGGGAAAGTTGATTGACGATCTTAGGAAGTCCCGACGCCCGGGCCTTGAGGCTTTCGATCTCCTCGCCCAATGCCTCGATCAAGATGTGGAGCAGTTCGAATACGAAGGCCGTAAGAGGCCTTGGACGGAAATCGGTAGAGAGGACTGGTGGTATGCGATGGAATGCCTCGGTGGCCCAACATTTCGTAAGGCAGCATCGGCATTCCTGAGGAGGTGCGCTGAGGGATTTGGTGATTTCTCGGGAGAACAGAGGAAAGTGATCAACGCTGCCGCCGAGAGCTATGACGGATCCAACACCAACATGATCGCGTTTTGGAACCTCTTCGAATTGGTCGGCCCGATCGAGGAATACGAAGACAGAACGCAAACCACAGGCAAAGCGCTCTCATCACGGGAGATAAGGAAACAAGCTGCCAAAATCATCCGAGATATCCGACGGAATGAAGAAAACGCCATATCATCTCTTGGGGGCGTACTTGCGCTTGAAAATGCGCGTACATCCTATCACCTATCCTAGTATACTCAGGCTCTACAGGTGGCTATAGGTCATACCTGGCTGAGAAGCTCCCAAGATTTCTCGATATGGACTCTAGTATTTTATCCTTACAGTGGCTAAGCCGAAAGCCTTAACGGGAACGGTTATCGTGTTCTGTTGGCAGTCTAACAATTTCTCGTTTTCTTCCATTAGATTCGTGAGGTATGCCTCCGAGATCTTGACGAATGGAACAATCACAGTCACCGATGTTTCTATGCCTTCGGCCTCTATAAGTCTGAGGATTATGCCTTCTTTATCCTCAGCCATCTTCATATTGAGAAGCATAACGTTGGGCTTATCGACGTTGCAGAAGCTTTGAATCGGTGCTAATGAGCCTTCCTTTTTTCCCTCTATAAATACAGGTATAAGCGGGTTACTAACTCCCCAGCCGAAGTCTCTTGCTCTCCCTTCTCTCCAGTCACCCGTGTGAGTAGTTATGGAGTAGCTGAAGAGCACGTCACCAACTTGCGTGGGGCTAAAGTTGGTCCGGAAGTTGTTGTTCATGACATATGAGTAGATGTGTCCCTTCTTTAGTTCTCCAGGCTTCAAGAACTCGTGCCCATAACCAGGCGGAGTTATGCCATGATGCGCCTGTGAAACATACCCGGGCCATAGACCGCCGAGCTCAACCATGTGGGCGTCGATGCTGGAGAAGGTTACTCCGAAGCGTCCGTTAGAAATGTTCACCCAATGCTGTACCGCATAGTAGTCAGTACAGGATCCTGGGAACTGGTCTTCTATAGGTGTGATCACAGAGTTGCTGGCTTCAAATTTCATCTTGGGGTTTTCCATCTGGAAGGGAAAGGCGAAATATATCTCAAGGAACGGAGTCGAGTCCCTAAGGATCCTGTTTGCCACATCTATCCTCTTGATCTTGTCATAAATTATTATCTCCTGTGCTATCTGCGGGCATCCAACTCCTTCACCTCTAACGATAATGCTGCCTAATAGAGGGCCATCCTTTCCCTTTTGAATAATAGATGCCTTAGCTGGATGCTCATCTCCAGTGCTGGAGGAACGGGCTATGAATTGATTAAACGCATGCGGCGCACCCTGATCGACGAGTTCCTTCCCTAACTCCTTATCGTATATGCTCTTTACGACGCAAGTTTCAGGATCGACAGTGATCTTATAGAACCTGTTCTCTAGAGTTGAATCGGTGACTTTTATACTTGTGGGGAAAGTTCCTTGTCGCTCTGAAGGAACGATCCTATAGGTTTTGTATCCCATCGAAGGGACATCCTCAGCGACGAAGACGATTGCCTTACCATGTCGGGGATCTACGCCAGCCATCGCGTATCTCGAAGCGGCCAGCGGAGTTGGATCTTGAGGGCTAGACACCTCGATAAGTTGAATTGGCACTTTCTGACCGGTCGTTTCATCAATTAGATCGAATGGTTTTGCAAGCAACGATAATGGAGGAAAGATTATGTCTCTTCCCAGAGCTGTTCCTGACACGAGGATTGATGGTCCCTTCTCCCCATAGAACGTATGCATTGGACGGCTACAGGGATCCGGCTCCCTCAGAAACGCTGTGACAACATCTGTCCTTTTCCATCCAAGGGAGTTGAACACCACTATGTGGTAGCCTTCTTTCTGCAGGTTAATTTTGTCAACGATCTTGTTTAGGCTCTTCAAGATCGCATCCTGAGCTACGGCAGCGGCTTTATACGCATGTATAGCCTTCTCGGCCCAGTTTGAATCTTGAGCCGGTCCTATGGGATGAGCTTCTCCCCATGTATGCTCGTCGAATAAGAGGGTGTGGTCGTAGGCCTCGGTTATGCTTTCCTGTGGATAGGGATAATCTGCAATAGTTGCGGCAATGGTACTGAACTTTTCTGCGGTGAGGAGTGCCTCATGAGCCACCCTATTTATCTGGGTTTCCCGCGCTGTGGAGGTTGCTCCAACGGTATAGTCTGTATTTGGTAACTCACCCCTGAAAGTTGGCAATTTGTCAGGGCTTTTCCTTTCTATATACTGAAAGAAGGCTGAGTTTGTTGCAATGATGATTTTGGGATAAGACCACTTGCTGTTCCAGTCTTTCGCAACGTAACTGAATTTTACTGACGGTGGGGCGTTGTCACGTTCACCACCTTGAACGCGGAAGCGCACAGCATCGAAGGGATAACCCTTCTCTTGGAACTCAGACAACATCTTAGGCAGCTGTTCATAGGTTTGACTGTAGTCGCTTAGCAAGTCAGTAGAGCTTATGCCATATCCAGGGCCATACCATAGGAGAACCTTACTTCCATCCGGCCCAATCCAATGAAACGCTCTGGGTATACCTTGCGGGACAACCGTTGATTCATCCCAGAATGGATGAACATCCCCATAATATCCGCGGGGCAGGGCTGGGGCGAAATACTTTACTCCAGAATTCGCTAATATTGTGCAGAGACCCCAGCTAAAACCGGGTATGTCATCTATCTCTGCTGTTTTGGCGGATACTCCGTAATTCCTTTTGAGCTGGAAAGATGGATAAAGCGACCTGATGAGTTCTTCATGCCCGCACATATCAGTTACTAAGTTCCCAAATAAAGCCGGAATCTCGATTCTCCCCTCTTTCGCTAGTTTCATCACTTTTTGAACAAATTCTTTTGGCCGTTTCTTGATGTAATTGAGGATAGACCAAGATTGCTCAATTGAATAACGAAATTTTGATTCTTCCGGCCATTCAGCGGTTTCATCGCAGAATTCTAGAACTTTATCTAAGAAGTCGTTATGTTCTTTAAAGACATTTTGCGGAAGATCCGTATATCCTAGGTCGTGATGAGACTCTTGGACCACATAAATTTGCCAATGTTTCTGTGGATTCCAAGTCAATCGAGCCCGATCTTGCAAATCTGATCCAACGTAAAGCATGAAGTTTATTTCAATCTGTTCCCGAATGTCGGGGATCTTAACTTGATATTCCTTTTCGCCAGGTTCTACCTTTCCAATCTCGAACTCATATGTCTCCAACTTCAATTTTAATTTTATGTTTGCCTCTACGGCTTCTTTTTCGTTCACAATCGTCAAGTTGACAATTTGCCTTAGCTCATTATCTTCCTGCACGAAGAATACCGTTGGTTCTATTTTTTTCAGTCTAAGTGGAGTGCTCATACTATGTCAACTACCAGAAGTTGACTATTTTGTCTCTTATTAACTCTTTAGCAGTGTTGGCTTCGTTTCCCGAAATGTAAAGCATGACAAGAAGCTTTCAATCTATAAAAACAAGAGGCGAACCTTGTCAGGGATAGATATGAATAAACTTGGCACTAATTCATGGAGCGGAGCTGCAAGCGAATCCGTTGAGCTAACGTTATAATGAATACTCCACCAAGTAAGCAGTAGCACCCATTTATTAAGTCGATCAGCGCTAAAAAGTTCTCAGAGTTGATGAAGCTTCTTAGTATAGTAAATGTGAGAACTAATAGTAAAATTACAATAGTATTATCCATATTTTAACTTTCTTAACATACAAATAGAACAAATATCCACAAGGTATTAGAAATAAAAACACTACTGTGCTTACCATAGCCTCAGTTTGTGACAAAGGAATTCGTATTAGCGTGTTTATTTCGATTACGATGTACAATACACCTATAACGAAAGCGAAGCCACCTACAATATATTTCATTACTTTCGCAACTTTCTGGTTTGCAAATTATGATCTGCCATCTATCTACCCTCGAATCACCTATCCGTGCTGGAAATGTTTTTCATCACGTCCTTTAAGCCACGCTATCGCCATCTTTTCCACTTCATCTTTGTTTGGCCTCGGTATGCAGAATTCGAAGAACACTGGCAAGCTATTGGTTGCTTCATCAACGCATTCCGCTAAAATGTTTAGGATATTGGCAAGTTGCTTTAGGCTCTCATTGTCTGCTTCAAGGATTTTCTCATCGGCTTTGTATAATGCTTCACTGTGTGCCCTTAGCACATCCTTTGCAACATCATCCTCGAAACTCATATCCAGAACGTTCCCTTCAAGGATTCTCTTCAGCTCCTCTCTCATTTCTGTGAGCTTTAGAGCTTGTTCACACCATATTAGAGTTGACTCCTCCCCTATTTTCTCAAAATACACCCCCAACCTTGATTATGAGTTTGTCAGTCTTATCATCCACAGTGCAGGTCTGTAGTCCTTCTCGAAGAATTTCGGCAGTATCTTAAATCACTTCTTCGGAAACCACTTAGCCAAAACGTCGAGGTGTGACGGGCTTTCTTCCCATTTGAGTAGATCTGGATCTACTAGCATCTTGAGCATGTCTGCAGCATCGCTCAGTTCTGCAAATATAACAAGGTACTCGCCCATAGCTACCCACCTCCGAAGATGTCCTCTCCATAAGGCCCTAACAACACTTTGACGCCCTTACTATAAAGCGACGTAAGATAGTTCAATATTCCTCATCATCCGGCAAGGTTTGTCGTAGAACCAAAAAACGAGGGTTTTTCGGGTCATTTCTGCATTTGGTACGGATTCCTAGGGCTGATGTAGTTAATCAACCTATATCCCGACACGCATGACAAATTCCTAGTTCTCGCAATATGGCCTATAACGACATTTTATAGATTATTACCAACATGCATAATTCTTGAATCCGGCCATCTATGGAGAACTAATCCCGATTTTATCTAGCATTCAGAAGAGATTAAATACTTACCTAGAGTAGGATACTAATTCCCTAAGTATGGCTGGGAAGGAACATGGTGTTCTGTAGCCGGTGTGGCAAAGAGGCGGCAAGGGGGCAGCTTTACTGTACTGAGTGCGGGAGCAAGATAGTTCTAGGGGATACCATGGAGCAACGCGCCGAGATTGAGGATCTCCGTAAGAAGTATGAAGGCGCGCGCGCCGTGCACGATAGCCTCTTCAGAGATTATACAAACCTGAAGAGGGATTATCAACGACTTACCCTTGAGAAGAGCAATCTAAGTTCAGATCTGAAGAATAGGGATGCGGCAGTTAAGAATAAGGATGTAGAGCTGCAAAATAAGTATGCAGAGCTCAAGAAGATGGCTGAAGCCCATCAGTCCATCGAGCTATCGCTGAAGGAAAAGGGCGAGAAACTTACCGGAATAGAACAGCAGTACCAAGCCCTTAAGGCGAGGGAAGATCAGATCAGCAGATCCTACAACGAGATAGCTCCGAAGTACAACGACGTAGTAAAGGAGAGAGACGGGATAAAGGCGGAGCTCGAGAAGATCAAGCACTCCCATGCGGAAGATATTGAGAAGGCGAGACGCGCCGCTGCAGAGGAAAAGGACAAAGCACGTAAAGCTCTACTGGCAGAGAGAGACAGCCTGTCAAAGGAGAACGAGTCGCTAAAAAGGGATAACCAAAGGATCGTTGCAGAAAAGGTAGATTTGAGCATGGCATTGCAAAACAACCGAGCGGAGCTCAAGAAGACGACGGAGGATCATCAGGTACTAGGAGAGACCTTTAAGAGGCTTGAGCTATCGCTGAAGGAAAAGGGCGAGAAACTTACCGGAATAGAACAGCAGTACCAAGCCCTTAAGGCGAGGGAAGATCAGATCAGCAGATCCTACAAC
>Ga0315282_10016003_pt1 | contig 11001 bp, 4 predicted proteins | sample YL17G07_20_MG_FD_203693 | JGI IMG/M metagenome (GOLD analysis project Ga0315282, IMG submission 203693) | Sediment microbial communities from Yellowstone Lake, YNP, Wyoming, USA - YL17G07_20 | ecosystem: Environmental > Aquatic > Freshwater > Lake > Sediment | place: USA: Wyoming | collected...
AGGCGACAGCGGCGCGCCCGCGCCCGAAGCGGGCGAGACGCTGCTATCGGCGGCGGATACGGAGAAAGTATTGGCGGCATTGCCGGCGTTCAAGAACACGGGCTGCCTGAAAGCGCGCATCGTCACTGAAGTGGACGATCTGGTCGGCGTGCGCAAGGAAGAAGGCGAGCTGTTGCTGGACCGCCCTCAGCGCGTGCTCCGCAAGTTCACCAAGCCTTCCTTCAAGTTCTGGCTGCTGGATGGCGCGCAACTGCAGGAGTATGCGCCGGCGAACAAGGTGCTGTATGTGAAGGACTTCACCCACGCGCCCCGCAAGCTCAAGCTCATCCAGGCCGCGTTCACCGGCGATCTGAAGACACTGCAGACATTGTTCAGCATCTCCGTTTTCAAGCGCGAAGGCGCCGGCCCGGAGAAGCCCGCCGAGTACCGTTTCGTGCTGACGAAGAAGCCGGGCGCCGACAGCCCGCTCGATTTCAAGCGCATGCAGGTCCGCGTGCTGGAGAAGGGCCTGTTCTTCCACGAGATCGAACTGCTGCCCGGAGATGGCGACCGCACCGTGGAGCGGTATTCGGAGATCACCGCCGTGCCCAAGCTTGCGGACAAGGAGTTCGCCGAGGCGCTCGGTTTGCCGGCGGGCGTGACGCGGAAGGTCATGCCCGTGGACAGCGATGTGGACGGCGGCAAGCACGGCAAAGAACAGCATTAAGGAGATCAACGATGCCCGCGAAGAACCTCGCCAGTGTTGCGTATATCGGCTCCTATCTTGATCGGCTCGCCGCACTGCTGAAGAAGATCAACCCGGAGGAGGTCTCGAAGGTCGGGCAGTTGCTCGCCACGGCGCGCGACGAGGGCCGGCAGGTGTTCTTGTGCGGCAACGGCGGCAGCGCGGCGCTGGCGTCGCACATCGCCGTGGACCTGGGCAAAGGCTGCTCGCGCAACCGGGCGAAACGCTTCCGCGTGATCTCGTTCACGGACAACGTTCCCTGGATCACCGCGCTCTCGAACGACGTTTCCTACGAAGACGTCTTCGTCGAGCAGCTCCGCAACTACGCGCAGAAAGGCGACGTGCTGATCGCCATTTCGTCCAGCGGCAACTCGAAGAACGTCCTGAAGGCCGTGGAATACGCGAACCAGATCGGGTGCGAGACGGTGGGCCTGTCGGGCTTCGCCGGCGGGAAGCTCAAGGGCCTCGCCAAGTACAACGTCGTCGTCCCCGCCGAGCACATGGGGCTGATCGAAGACGGCCAGATGGTGGTGGGGCACATACTGATCTACGCTTTCATGGATGTTGAGGGCGCGGGATAGGGGACGGCCATTGGCTATTAGCTATTAGCTATTGGCTATTGGCCGCCGGCCGCGTCGCTGCCAATAGCTAATGGCCAATAGCCAAGACCTGATGGCTATTGGCCAAGAGGGGGGCCTGCCTGTGAGACTTATCGCCACACCTCTCGATCTCGTCCTGCGGCACACGTTCGCCACGTCGCGATCGGCGTCGGACATCGCACACAACGTGCTGGTGCGGCTGCAGCACAACGGCCTCGAGGGCTTGGGCGAGGCCGCGCCGGTCAGCTATTACGGGCAGACGCAGGCAAGCTGCCTGGGCGCACTGCGGCGGATGGCAGGAAAGCTGCGCGGCCGCGATCCGTTCGACCGCGAAGCGATCCTCGCCGGCCTGAAGGCGCGGTTCCCGAAGGAACCCAGCGCCATTGCCGCCGTGGACCTCGCGCTCCACGATCTGCTCGGCAAACAGCTCGGCCTGCCGCTGTGGAAATACTGGGGCCTCGACGAAGGCGCGACGCCGCGCACCTCCTTCACCATCGGCATCGCCACGCTGGAAAAGGTCGTGGCGAAGGTGGCCGAAGCGGAGCAGTACCCGGTGCTCAAGATCAAGGTCGGCGTGGCCAATGACCTGGAGGTCATGCGAGAAGTCCGCCGCCTGGCGCCAACGAAAGTCCTGCGCGTGGACGCCAATTGCGGCTGGACCGTGCGCGAGGCCATCGCCAAGGCGAAGGTGCTGGAGAAGCTGGGCGTCGAGTTCATCGAGCAGCCCATTCCGCCCGGGCACAACGCCGGCTTGAGGAAGATCAAGAACGCCATCGGGCTGCCGTTGATGACGGACGAATCCAGCGTGACGCCCGAGGACATCCCCGCCCTGCGCGGCTGCGTGGACGGCATCAACATCAAGCTGGTGAAATGCGGCGGCCTGCGTGCCGGCATGCAGATGATCCATACGGCGCGTTCGTGCGGGCTGAAGATCATGCTGGGCTGCATGCTCGAATCGAGCGTGCTCATCAGCGCCGCGGCGCAACTGAGCCCGCTGGCGGACTACGCGGACCTCGACGGCAACCTGCTGCTTGCGGGCGAGCCCTTCCGCGGCGTGACAGTTGACCGGAACGCGAAGCTGTTGCTGCCGCAAGCGCCGGGGCTTGGCGTGCAGTGGCGTAGCGCGGGCGTCTCGCCCGCGCCGTAACCCGGTAATCCCCTGCCGACACGAAATGATGCAGCGCGGGTAGTATTCCGGACGACATTCTCCTACGGGAGGTTTTCATGAGCAATCTGCACGCTCGAGCGGTGCGCCCATGGGTCTGCATCGTGGCCGCGCTGGCCGCATATGCCGGAGTGGCGCTGCCCAGCGCGGAAGGGGCGTTCTCGGGCGTCACTCGCGTCGCCGCCGGGGCAAACCACAGCGTGGCGCTGCAGAACGACGGCACCGTCTGGACGTGGGGCGATAACTACTATGGCCAACTGGGCAACGGCACGACTGTGGCCAGCAGCGTGCCGGTCCAGGTGAACAACCTGACCGGCGTCACCGCCATCGCCGCGGGCGGAAACTCCTGCCTGGCGTTGCGGAACGACGGCACGGTCTTTAGCTGGGGCCTCAACTCCTACGGGCAACTCGGCAACGGTACGACAGTCAGCTCGGGTGTCCCTGTCCAGGTAAGCCAGTTGTCCGGCGTTGTGGCGCTTGCGGCCGGCAATGCGCACAGTCTCGCACTGCTGAACGACGGCACCGTGTGGACGTGGGGCCGGAACGACGGGGGCCAACTGGGCAACGGCACGAACGTCAGCAGCAGCGTGCCCGTGCAAGCGCAGAACATGCTTGGCGCCGCGGCCATTGCGGGCGGCGAGTTCCACAGCGTGGCGGTGACGGCCGCGGGTCTCGTGTGGACGTGGGGTGACAACCAGTTCGGCCAACTGGGCATCGGTTCCACCGAGGACAAGAATGTCCCGACCCAGATCACGGGCTGGTGGGGCGTGTCAGCCATAGGTGCCGGATTGTGTCACGGTCTGGCGGTCAAGACGGACGGCTCCGCCTGGACGTGGGGCCGCAACTGGAACGGAGAACTGGGCAACGGGACCTTTAACAACAGCAACGCCCCGGTCCAGGTGAGCGGTTTGATTCTCGCCACGGCCATTGCCGGCGGCGGCTACCACAGCCTGGTCCGCAAGAGCGATGGCACCGCCTGGGCATGGGGCAAGAACGATAACGGCCAGTTGGGCAATGGCGGGAGCGCGGCCAGTCCCGTGCCGGTGCAGGTGTCGGGGCTGACCACTGTCACGGCGGTGGCCGGGGGCGGGAGCCACAGCCTGGCGCTGATAGGCGACGGCACTGTCTGGGCCTGGGGGCTCAACTCCTACGGCCAGCTTGGCAACGGCATCAACACGAGCAGCAACGTGCCGGTGCTCGTCGGCGCCGCGGGCGCGGGCGGGACCGTCGCCGCTCCCACCTTCAGCCCCGCCGGCGGCAGTTATAACGTGGCGCAGGCCGTCGCAATCGCCTGCGCGACCAGCAGCGCGACCATTTACTACACCACCAACGGCTCGGCGCCAACGCGGTCCTCGAACCAATACAGCGCGCCCGTCGTCGTGACGACGACCACCACCATCACGGCCTTCGCAGTGAAGACCGGCATGAACGACAGCACGGGGACAAGCGCCACCTACGCCATCAACCCCAGCGTCGGCACTGTGGCCACGCCGGCATTCAGCCCGGCGGCGGGAAGCTTCAGCAGCGCACAGACCGTGACGCTCTCGTGCGATACCGGCGGCGCGACGATCTACTACACAACGGATGGCAGCACGCCCAGCCGCTCGGCAACACGCTACGCCGGGGCCATTGTCGTCACCGTGCCCACAACCATCACCGCTATCGCCGTTAAGGACGGTCTGGGCGACAGCGCCGTGGCGAGCGCGGCCTACCAGGTCGTGCTGCCGCCGGAGAGCGCTAGGGCCATCGCCGCCGGCGAGTCGCACAGCCTGGGCTTAAGCAGCTACGGCACGGTCTGGGCGTGGGGCGCGAACGCCGACGGCCAGCTTGGCAACCGCACCACGACGGACAGCAACGTGCCCGTCCAGGTGGCGGGCTTGACCGGCGCTGTCGCCGTCGCCGCCGGCGGCGCTCACAGCCTGGCGCTGACGAGCGACGGCACGGTCTGGTCGTGGGGCTCCAACCGCGACGGCCAACTGGGCAACGGCTCGCTCGACGCCGCCGGCGCGCCCGCGCGCGTCTTTGGGCTTTCCGGCATCACGGCCATCGCGGCCGGCAGCGCGCACAGTCTGGCGTTGCGGAGCGATGGCACGGTCTTTAGCTGGGGGTCCAACGGCAGCGGCCGCCTGGGCGATGGCTCAAGCGCGACCAAGAACGTCCTGCCCGTGCAGGTGAGCTCGCTGTCCGGGGCGACGGCCATCGCGGCCGGCGGGTCCCACAGCCTGGCGTTAAGGAGCGACAGCACCGTCTGGGCGTGGGGCGACAACTACTACGGCCAGCTCGGCGACGCCTCGAACACGAACAGCAATATGCCGGTGCAGGTCTCAGGGCTGTCCGGCGTCACGGCCATCTCCGCGGGCGGATTCCACAGCCTTGCCGCGAAGAACGATGGCACGGTCTCTAGCTGGGGCTTCAACTCCAGCGGAAGCCTGGGCAACGGCACGAACACCGATAGCAGCGTGCCCGTGCAGGCGGCCGGCACGTCCGGCGTGGCCGCGGTCGCGGGCGGCGCGTCTCACAGCGTGGCCTTGAAGAGCGACGGCACCGTCTGGGCGTGGGGAGACAACTACTACGGCGAACTGGGCAACGGCACGAACACGAGCACGAATGCTCCCGTGCAGGTCAGCGCCCTCGGCGGCGTGACGGCCATCGCGGCCGGCGGCTCGCACAGCCTGGCGTTCAGGAACGACTGCAGCGCCTGGGCGTGGGGGAGCAACCGCAACGGCCAACTCGGCAACGCCTCGAACACCGGCAGCAACGTGCCGGTGCTGGTCGGCGCCGGCGTGGCCGCCGCGCCGGTCTTTACTCCGGGCGCGGGGACGTACAACCCGCCGCAGCGCGTCAGCATGGCCTCGGCGACCAGCAGCGCGGCCATGTACTACACGACCGACGGGACCACGCCGACACGCTCGTCCACACGGTACACAGGCCCGCTGGATGTCTCGTCAAGCAGCGCCTTCACGGCATTCGCCATCAGGCTGTGGTACGCCGACAGCCCCGTGGCCTCCGCCGCCTTCACGTGCCAGGTTGCCACGCCGGCAATCACACCGCCGGGCGGAACATATGGCGGCGCGCTGACCGCGCTCATCTCCTGCGCCACCAGCGGCGCGACGATCTACTACACGACAGACGGCAGCACGCCGACGGCTTCATCCGCGGTGTACACGGCTCCCATCTCGGTGGCGGCAGACACGACGATCAAGGCCATCGCTGTCAGGCTCGGATCGAACGACAGTGCCGTGGCCAGTGCCGCGTACACGATCGGCGGCACCGGCGGCGGCGGCCCTCCGCCTCTTGACCCGCTACAAGACACCGACGGCGACGGCTACCCGGACAACCTTGAGACCGCCATGGGTTCCGATCCGAGCAGCGCGGCTTCCGACCCGTTCGGCGGCGCCGGTACGCCAAAGGACCTGACGCTGTCTGCCATGAAGCTGAACCTCAGCTTCACCAAGAACACCGGCCGCGCCACGGTTGCCGGCACGGTGGCCGTGCCCGTGGGCTTCGCGCTCTCCGGCTGCGAGGTCGGCTTGTTCCTGAGCGGCGTGGCGCGCAAGTTCGTGCTGACCGCGAAGGGTTCAACCGCTCCCGGAAGCGCCGACAAGTTCAAGCTGACCGCGAGGGCGAAGAACGGGCTGGTGACCACGGCGAAGGAGGCCGCCAAGTTCTCCGCCACATTGGCGCTGACTGCCGACGACCTCACCAGGCTTGCGGGCACCGGATTCGCAAACCAGACCCTATCCCGCCAGCCCGTCCAGGCACCGGTCATGGTGCTCTTCAACCTTGCGAAATTCAGTGCGACGAGGACCGTGTCGTACACGGCCAAACAGGGCAAGACGGGCGCGGCGAAGTAGGCCCTCGGCTCTTGGCTATTAGCTATTGGCTATTGGCAACAGCGCGTGGCGCGCGGCGCTCCGCCTAATAGCCAATAGCCAATAGCTGATAGCAGCTCTGGCGTGCGGCGACCGTCGTCATTTCCCCGCCTGCGGGAAGACAATCTCGTACCAGAGCGTCGCTCCCGCCGGGCCGATCTCGAATTCCACGCCGCCATCTTTGGCGGCGACCGTCAGAGGCTGGCCGCGCTGGCCACGGTCGTTGAGCGGGTAGACGGTGGCATTCGCCATCCCCGGCAGGCGAATTGTTGCTGCGACCGGTTCGACGAGACTTGGCGGCTTTCCCCAATTCGTGCCCACGGTCTCTTTCTTCTCATCCTTCCAACCCATGTCCGTGTTCTCGGTGTAGCCCGTCGCCACCAGCAGCACGCGCGCCGGCCCGCGCTCGAACGACTCGCCCTCCAGCACCGTCAACGCGACCGTGCACCAGCCTGTCTTCGTCTGCTTGACGGTCACTCGCACGCCGTGGCCGAGGTCCACGGCCTGGCCGTCAACATGGCCAAGCAGCAGCTTGGTTCGCGGCGTCCGCAGCTCAAGCACGCCCTTGTCCTTGTCCAGCACGCGCCAGGCGAGCTCGCCGGTGTCCGACGTCAGTTCCTTCTTCCCCGCCGCTTCGTCCTGCAGCGCCGCCGCCTGTTTGGCTGTCACATCGAGAGCGACGCGATGCAGCACGGAGTTTCTCGGGTCCAGCCCCAGTTGGTCGGCTGGCAGTATGCTCCACGCGTGGCCCTTCTGCGCGATCAACTCGACCTCGCGCGCTTCGGGCAGCGGCACGCTCATGACCTGGCGCGCAGGCTGCATGTCGCCGCGCCGGAAAAGCAACGACGAGATAAGAACGTTGGCCATGATGGTGGGATGCTGGCCGATGTCGAAGAAGTCGGGAATGCGGCCGGCCTTCGTCCGCGTCTCGTCGTGCGAGTAGTTGTAGAGGAACAGGGCATCCCAGTCCTGGAGGCCGCCGAACACCGCGATGAACAGCGGCCCTTCGCCGGCGTGCGTGTTGGGCGCGGGATGGTTGTATTCGGTGACCAGATGCGGCTTGCCCGCGACGCGCTGCATTGCCAGATGCGTGACGGTAGCTTTGTCGAGATAGTCCACCATCGAGATGTTCTTCACGAACCAGTTGTTGCGGTCCCAGGGCTTGCCGGGAAAATGCGGGTGTTCCCAGTAGGCGTGCGTGTCCACGGCGTCCATCTCGGACATCAGGCGCGGCGTCGAGGTCGCCACGATGGTGCCGACGACGGGCGCTTTCACGCCGAGTTCCTCGCGCAGGAAGCGGCGCATCTCGGTCCAATGGCGCCGCTCGGTTTCCCACAGAAAGCGAATCCAGTCCTGCTTGCCGTCGGCGGGCAGCGAGCGCCCTTCGGCGGCTTTCGGCGGGCGGATCGTCTTCTGTTCGAGCGCTTCGTCCGCCAGCAGGCCCACGCGCCCGCCGGGCTTGAGCGACACGGCGATGAAGCGGAACTCCGCGCCTTCCTGGTTCATCTCCGCGAAACCGAAGCGCGCGTTGTCGTCGCCGTCGGCGGCAATGAACGTGAAGGAGAAGTCGCGCGGCTGCTTGTCGAGTTCGAGCGTGGTGTGGAAGCCGAGGTTCTGCCACGGATCGTGCGCCTGCATCGCGCCCACAGTGATCTTGCGCGGCTTGTCGGCGGCGGCGCGGAACGACGCCGTGTAGATGCCTCCCTTCTCCAGTTTCAGCTTCGACTGGTTGAACTGCACATGCCAGCCTGCCGAACCCGTCTTTGCGACGCGCAGGATCGCGGTGCCATTCTCCGCGCTCGCATCCACCTTGGCGCCCTCGTGCTGTTCCACGCTCCAGCTTTGCACGCCTTGCGCGAAGGCGGCGTTGGCGAGCAGTTCGGCGCCAAGCGGCTCATTGCGCGCGCCCCAGGCCTTGGCGAGCGCTTCGGTCGTGGGATACTTCGCCGCCAGCCACGCGTTCCACTGCGCCTGCAGGTCGCGCGCAAAGACATCCGGCAGTTGGTCGAACGCGCCGCTGAACCAGGTGTGGATGAGGCCGTTCTCGTTGTTGATCTCGACGAACGCCACCGCCGGGTCCTCGGCATACGTCAGCTTCGTGTACGGGTTGCGGTGCGTCAGCAACTGGCGCGCATAGGCTTTCTGCGCTTCCAAGTGCGGTTTGTGGAAGAAGCCCACGGCATGCGCGGCCTTCCAGTCCAGCTTGTTCACCGACGGGTCCACGCCGTCGTTCACGCCGAAGCGCCGCCCGACGAGGAGGTTCAGGTTGGCGTAGATGCCCTGCTCGCGCAGTTTGGCGATGAAGTAATCGAGGCGCTCAAGCGAGTCGGCGTTCCAGTTGCTCCACGTGCCGGATTCATAGTTGATGAGCTTCGGCGTGCCCCACGTCGAATCCAGAAAGTGGAAGCGCACCGCGTTGAACCCGAACTTGGCCATGCGCGCGGCGACCTTGTCCGCCGTGTCGTGGTCGGGGAAGCATGCGCCGGCGGTGAGGTTGGTGCCGAAGAAGCGGATGCGCTGCTCGCCGGCGAACAGATGCCCGTCCTGCACGCGGATGTGGCCGAACTTCCCCGCGGGCTTGGGCAGCGTGTCGCTGATGTTCGTCGCCCCAGGCGAAGCGTCGTCCCATGGCGGCGCGAACGGCGCGAGGTCCGCCGCTGGAGTTCCCCCCGCCAGGCACACGATGCCGCCGCACAGCAACGCCAGTCCATGTCGCATAGGGGCCTCCGTTGACGGGGCAAGCTCGAAAGCTTGCCCTACGGTCCATGAAGTCATTGCATACTCAATATACACCAGCTACAACAGTGACATGTCCACCAGCCGCGCCGTTCCGATATTCCTGGCCGCCTTGTGCCTTAAGGCCGCGTTATCGCAAGCCTGCATTTCTCCTTGGTCACGCGCACGCCTTGAACAGTGACCAGGCCGGACTGATCGGCCGTAGCCTCTCCGGACTGCGGCTCCTTGCCCGCCTGCAGAGGCGCAGCGGCCCACTTGAGCTTCTCACCCGGCTTGGCCTTGAGTTTCTGGCAGCGTCTGGGCGTGACGTCCGCGGTGCACTCATCCGCGGGCGCCTGCTTGAGCAGTCCGATGGTCATCTCCCAGCGGTCCGCTTCGTCCACAGCGTCGTTCGTCTCCCAGTAGAGGAACCGGTTCACCTGGCCTTCCTTGTCGCCGTCATTGGGATCGCCGTTGCCGGGGTTGTTATCCAGGCTGCAGCGGGTGAATGCAGGCAGACTGCGGTCGGTGCGGATGTCAATGGGGTTGATCCGCTCCCCGCCATTCGCGGGCATCGTCGCTCGTTGTCCGTGGCCTGCCATGCCCCAGACGAACAGATGCGGCCGTCTGGTCTCCTGTAACGCCTTCAGGAACTCCACAGCCTGCGGCCAGCCGATGCCGCCGTCGTTCTTGGCGTTGGAGAAGGTGATGAAGCCGATCTCTTTCCCGGGATACTTGCGCAGGAACCAGGCGTCGTTGAAGTAGTCCCACACCGGCGTGCCGTCCTCGAACTTCACGCCGTACTCGGGCTTGCCGTAGACTTGCTCGTATGAGCCTTTGAACGTCGGGGATTTCGCCGGGTTGTGCACCCCGACCCAGCCGACGGCCCAGGCGATCCGGTCCGAGTGGCGAATGGCGAACATCGGCGCGCCGGAACCGCCCATGGAACTGCCGGCGGTGAACGTTCGCGAAAGATCCACGTCCCATTTCGTGGCCACCCAGTCGAGGAACGAGAGCAGCCGTGTCTGCGAAAACGCCCGGACGACGCCCTTCTGGAAATCCTCCCTCGTCTGCAGCGGCTTGCCTGTCCACAGGAACTCGTGATAGCCGGTCCACCAATCGTAGGGAATCTGATTCGAGGCGATCAGAATCGCGCCCTTCTCCGCGTTGTACCACCAGCCGTATCCGCTCTCGAGGCTCCCGCCCCAGCAGTGCAGATGAATGCCCACCGGGGCCGGCTTGGCCAGTGCCGGCGGAATGGCCACGACGTAGTCGTACGGCTTGGCGTTGACGCTGCAGTTGGGCGGCGCCTCCCACCGCACGTAGTAGTGCAGCGTGGGGCCGTCAACGTAGTTGAAGCTCTTCGGTTTCTCGGTGCGCTGCAAAACAGGAATCCCCTGTCCCACCGTTTCCTTGAGTGGGGCTTGCAGCGAGTTCGCCGCGGCGATGGTCTCCGTCTCCCGTCCGCCCACGGCCACGGTCACGGCATAGTACGCCTCGCCGGCCTCGGGCGGGTTGTACGCGCAGATACCTGTGCCCGGCGCGACCGGCCCTTTGCCTTCCTCAACCACATAGCGCAACGCCTTGCTCTCGGGCTTGGCCGTGCCCCCGTAGAAGTCCGTGTTCCAGCAGCTCAGCGGCGGCACTTCGGCGACGGGCTGCAGACCTTTGACAGCCGTGATGGGCTGCGGCGAGCGGTAGACGCGATAGCGGACCTTCTTCTGCTTATCGAGATCGCTGCGCACCTTGTTGAGCTTGTCTACGGTGATGGCGTCGTCCGTCACGGACGGAGCGGCCTCTTTCCAGGTAAGGATCGTCTGCCCCGCGGCGTGCCGCGCACGCAGCTCGCCGGGCTGCTCGTCCTCCGCGCCTGCTCCGCACGCCACGAACAGCCCGAGGAAGATGATGCGGGCGCTCAAGCAGGAC
>Ga0315282_10016004_pt1 | contig 11001 bp, 10 predicted proteins | sample YL17G07_20_MG_FD_203693 | JGI IMG/M metagenome (GOLD analysis project Ga0315282, IMG submission 203693) | Sediment microbial communities from Yellowstone Lake, YNP, Wyoming, USA - YL17G07_20 | ecosystem: Environmental > Aquatic > Freshwater > Lake > Sediment | place: USA: Wyoming | collected...
GATAGAGATTCCTGAGAAGGTGATGTTCAAGTTCCTCTATGCTCCCGAGGGCGATGGGATGGAGATAGAGATCGAAGTAGAATGGCCAAATAAGTAATTTTTCTAACCGTTCAATTATTCAGTTAGCCCTTCCCAGTATTTCTCTTCCTCAGGGGGTTTGATGTCCTTAAAGAAGAGGTACATCGTTGCCGCAGAAGCGAACTGGAAGAATCTGCTCCATAGAAAGGAAACGATAAACATACGAATTCAGCACCCATGAAACATATTAAATAGGAGAACAATACGCGCAAGTTCGCAGATAAGGTTCAGCACATGCGAACTCCGTTCAATTTGTTAACCAATATGCTTTCAATTTTTTTGAATTAATACACTTTGGAGTGCATTTGAATTATTTATACAGGATTGTATGCGCGTCCGCTCTATTTTATGAAAACGGTTATATTCCACGGATTAGATGATAATAGTTGCCCAGGTGGGAGCGGCGGAGAACTAAAACAGCGAAAGGTTCTGAAACCGACGAGTCGAGAGGAGAGGGCTGGTAAGAGCTCGGTTGGCTTAGGCTGGTCGAGCAACTTCCCTCCTCAGAGCGGTCAGTCGCACATGCATGGCCGATCCTGGTGACGGGAACGGGGAAACCCAAGCGGATCGCTCAGACGAAACCCACAGGGCACCTTTTACTAACTTAACAGTCTACTAATATTATTCGAGCGTTTACACATCATCCTTATACTGTATAAAAAAACACAAATCGTAGATGGTTGTCCTTGAACTTCTTAAATAAACATCTAGGCTTCCTCCTTCACTTATATGAAATCAGGTTCAAGGGCTGGCCAGACAGAAACGCTCAAACATCCTTGAAAGATATAAAAAAAGAGAACAATGGCGTGCACAAATAGAAAAAGGATATTTACTATCTAGCTGCTCGTCCTTGAGTCCGTTATGTCGCTGGCGGACACAACCACGCTCACCGGTGACCCGTCACGGTACCTGAACTCGACGAGCTCGGCGATGAACGCCTTGGGCTGACCGTCCTTGGTCTTTACGCGGAACTCCACGCGTTTATCCTCCTTGTCGTCTACCACTTTCCTCAGAAGTGTCCTCGCGAAGGCGTCTATCGATCTGTCGTCTAGGAGTCTCAGGGGGTTCATCGAGAGGAGTTCTTCCCGGCTGTAGCCGATGTATCTGCACACCGCATCGTCTACGCTAATGAGTTGATCTCCGTTGAAGCTGATCTCGTATTGGCCGATTGAGTTGTTTCCAGTTGCCTGATTCTCCCTTTTTCCGGGGTTATTTTTTTTAGGCGTCCTCAAATTGTGTTAACTGACATCCCTTAACAATATATTAACATCGTTTCTTCCAGGAAAGAGAGCTTTGCATGTACGCTCTTTCTGCCCGCGATGAGCCGAGTCTTCCTGGGGTGGCTAACCGTGACTTTACCCATTCTCTGTTAGCTTCCATTAGAGGGGGATAATGTAGGTAGAGGTCTCCCATGGCGAGCTTCTCTGGCCTAGTCATCTCTAGGAAGGCGAGTATGTCCTCGTTCTGTGGCGAAAAGCTTCACACATCATCGCGCGTATACCTAACGGGAACGAATCGTTAAGTGATGATCTTGTTCAGATAGCATTCACCGTTTTTTCCAAGGGTGTAGACGCGGAGAGATACGTTCTTGTTGTTCTTCGCATACTCGACGACTTTCCCCCACTTAGCCATGTTTTCCTCCAGATCCTCCTCAAGGCTGACTAAGCCGATGCGAATATTCGACCCCATGTCTCCCCTCAAGTCGGGTATCAGGCCCTCTACAGTGGATGGTCTGTCCCACCCGCCGATGTTCGCCTTAACCTTGAATCCTTCGTTCTCCCAGTCCTTCGCCTTCTGGTTTATTCCGATGAACCTCGTAATCTCAGGTTGCAGTACGGCAGTGACCGACATAGATCCTCGGCGGTATTGTTGTAATTACAGTATATGTTTTTTCTGCTTTGAGGGGCCCTAGCGTACACCTTCTTTTAGAGCTATAACCTAGGCAACACGATGGTGACCTAAACTGCCGCTAATCGAGTGCCTAGGAAAGACGGTAGTTAAAATCTAACTGTTATCATCCCCGAAGACTTACTAAATTGGTTTGTTCAACCGCAGGACCTTTCCTTTGAGTGCGCCCGTGTGCACATTGTCTCGGACCGTCAGGACGCCGTTAACGAAAACCTTGCTTATCCCACTTGGGTATTGTCGAGGCTTCTGCCAAGTGCTGTTGTCCCTGATTTTATTCAAGTCCCAGATCATTACGTCGGCCCACATCCCCACCCTCAGGAGACCTCTGTCCATGAGTTGCATCCTCTGGGCGGGTAGGCCGGTACACTTCCGGACAGCCTCCTCTAGGCTCAGAGCTTGGTCCTCAGCGACCCATTTCTGAAAGAAGTACGGGAACTGGCCGAAGGCCCTCGTCGTGTCTTCACCGACAGCCTTCTCCGAGAGGGGGCCCTCCAGGGAGTTGTTCGTCGAATCGATCGCAACTGAGCTGAGAGGGTGCAGTAGCGAAAAGTCCGTGTCCCACTTGCTCGTTATCCCAACTGTGCCCCAGACCCGGTCGAATCCATCGCCCTCTGCCACTAATATATCGATAAGTGCGTCGAAGGGATCCTTACCCATCATCCTCCCGATCTGGCTGAGGTTCTTCATGTTGTACCTCGGGCTCTTCTCGCAGTGGGCTAGGAGCACACGGTCCCAGGAGTCGAAGAATCCCCTCCTTGCCGCCAGAATGGGGCCATACTGGCGGTTATGAAGGTCAGCCTTGAGGTATCCGATTACCTCCGGGTCCTTCAGCATTTCCAGAGTGATCATGCCACCCCTCTTGGTGTACTTTGACCCGGACGTTATCGGGTCGATCATCTGACAGCCACACCATCCAACTCCATCCTCACTTATGGTCCAGGGGACTTGGTTGATCCCAATGTCGACGTCCCTCCCCCTCGCCGCCTCAACCATCGCGACTATCAGCTTGGTCTTCCCGTCCGAGGGAAACCTGGCCCCCCAATGAACACCCTCAACTGCAACGCCGGACTTTTCCCCGATCTCTATAGCCTCCCTTGCAGCGGCCTCGACCTGCTCATCTCTGCTCCTGACGTGCGTGGCGTAGATGCCACCGTGCTTGGCTGCAACCTTACAAAGCTCGATGAGGTCCTTCGTTGTGATCAACGTCTGTGGATCGTACTCGAGGCCGGAGGAGAGACCGAACGAGCCTTCACGCATCGCCTGGGCGAGTATCCTCTTCATTGTGTTTACTTCTCCCCGGATTGGTGGCCGATCCCAGGCGTCCAGTCCCATTGTCATGGTGAGGAGGTTGGCGAGGCCAGTGCATGTAGCTATGTTGATGGCTACTCCTTGCTCCTCGATGTGCCTGTTGTATTCAGCCGTCGTGAGCCACGGACTCTGAGTACCCCTCATCTCGTCGAAGATCTTTCGGGTTTCCTCGTTGTAAGGTGCGGCGGATACTCCGCAATTTCCGTTAAGGACTGTCGTTATCCCCTGACGAACAAAGCTGTCCACTTTCGGGTTCTCAACCACAGAGTAGTCACTGTGGGAGTGGATGTCAACAATCCCGGGGGAGACAATTAGACCCCCGGCGTCTATCACCTCATCAGCATCGCCCACCTTAACCCTGCCGACATAAGCAATCCTACTGTCTCTGATCGCGAGATCGCCCTTGAACCACGGGGAGCCGGTCCCGTCAACGATCATCCCGTTCTTTATGACAATGTCGAATCCCATGTAATCCCCTGTTATGATAGAACCGGCAATCTGCTAATCAGGTTTCGCGAGAGAAATGCAAGAACCATTAAATAAATCGCCCTGAAAGAAGGTGTGGCGTAGAGATGGATACCTCCAAATACTCAAAGTATATCGAGCTGGCGCTAGAGAGAGGAGCAGTCGAGGCGAAGATCATTGAGGCGTCCAGCATCAAGACAGCTTCGTGGCCCCGGCTGAAGTGCCAGTACGGGTGCCCCAACTTTGGGGCGAGCCTCTGTTGTCCTCCCCACTCTCCCACAGCTGAGGAGATGCGAAGGGCGATCGATGAATACTCCATCGCCCTCCTGGCGAGGTTCACATCTTCAGAGGGGGTTAACAAGATCCCGCAGATAGAGCGAGACATTTTTCTCGATGGCAGGTACAAGGCCTTCGGTCTCAAGGCAGGTGGCTGCGGCCTCTGCCCGAAGTGCAACCTCGAGAAGTGCATTCATCCCCTTGAAGCGAGGCCGGGTATGGAGGCCGTTGGCATCGATGTCTATGAGACCGTGAGGAAGAACGGTTTTTCTCTTGATGTTGTGAAGAGCAAGAAGGAACCATACAGCTACTTCGGCCTCGTGCTCATAGAGTAGAGGCTGGGTTCGTGACCTCTTCTCTCGGGCCATCGCTTAGGTTTAGGACGACTAGGAGAGACACAACGACTACGATGGCGGCGACGAGCAGCTTTTTCGAGATCGTACGGCCTCATTCCTAGGTCTCTTCAACCTGTTTTATATTGATGCGAGTGTGCCGTGGGAACGTTACTCGGTGTAAACCCACCCTGCGTTGGGCCTCAGCGATTTCCAGTCGCCGCCGGAGTCGGCCTTCGCTTTCACGAACTGGGAGACCCGTGAGCCGAGGGCATCTGCGTATGCGACCGCGACTGCCTCCGGGGTCCTCGGCTGGACGCCCGGCCCCTCCTCGAGGACGGAGTGGTGTCCCAAGATGATGTTGAGAAGCTTGAGACGGGTGACGTCTGGGAACCCTGGTATGCCCGCGATCTTACGCGAGACAGCGTCCGCTGAGAGGAAGACGTGCCCCACCATGAAGCCGTCCCTCCCCTCAGCCATCCCCATCGGCCCTGCGTTCTCGGCTAGCACACCGACATCGTGGAGGAAGGCACCTGTGTAGACCAGTTCTTTGTCCAGCGTAGGGTGTATACTACAGGCGACCTCACAGTGCTGCATCACCTCCCAAGTGTGCTCGAGGAGGCCGCCGACCCAGGTATGGTGGCTCGTCCGCGCGGCGAACTGCTCTTTGAACCTCGCAACGAACTGGGCGTCTCCTCTGAAGGAGGCGAGAAGCGCTTTGAGGGACGGGTTCCTTACCGAGTCGAGAAGACTTGTGACATAGATCCACATCGTGTCGACGCTCCTCTCGGTCTTCGTGAGGAAAGCGGACAAATCGTACTCCCCCTGAGAGGCGACCCTGATCGTGCCGCCGTCCCTGCTGCTCACGACGACCTGCGGCGACCCCTCGTGGACGTTCTTGGCCCCCTTCAGCTGCACGACGGAGCCTACCTCGACGACCTTGTCGAGCTCCTTGCAGTTGATGGTAGCGCCCCCGAAGACGACGAACCTTATCGTGCCGGAGCTGTCTCCGATCTCTCCTACGAGCATATCTCCTCTCCCGCTGGAGACGACACGGTAGGACTTCGACCGGACCTGGAGGAAGGCGTCGACAGGTGAGCCGTCGGCGAGAGCCTTGATCTCAGCGCAGTTCATGTTCTATCACGACAGAAGGCGTCCCTCCGATTAAGAGGGTTTTCCCTCGGCTCAGTCCTCTGTCCGTTTCCCGCGGTGGGTGAGGTATATCGTCACCGCGGAGGCTAGGGAGAAGGCGGCCATTACAGTCAGCATGTTGAAGGGCTTGGGGGGGACGCCGTCGTCGAGGATCGAGGCAGCGAGGTATGGCCCGATGGCCATACCAAGAAAGCGGGCTGAGTTCAGTATCCCTATCCCTGCACCCTTTCTGCCTCCTCTCCCGCCGAGAAGGTTCGGAGGTACCCCTGCCTGGACCGAGCCGATGACGACCCTTAGGGCAACGAAAACCAGGGGACTCGCGGTGAACGCCGTCGCCTCGATAGCGACCGCCGCGACTACTGCGAAAAAAGGCATCTTACCCTCCCCTGCCCTTGTTAGGACCGGAGTCGCGGCAGCGAAGGCTGCACCGTTCAGGATGGTGACCACGGTTGTGTAGAGGAGGAGGTCACCCTCAGCGACGCCGAGGGTTTCTAGGAACCAGGGTATCAGGGGCGAGATGAAGCTGATGGCGATGTAGACCATGACAAGCGATACGGCGTCAGGGAGCAGCCCGACGACCTCTGGGCGACTTAGCCTCGTGGCCTCCTCCGTCTCGGGGGGAGGCGTCCTGATGACCATGGCCACAGGCACTATGAGGATGAAGAGCACAGTCGAGGCTCCGAGGGCGACCCTGTAGCCGAAGAACTCAGCTATAGCCCCACCGAACCCGGGGGCGATCAGCCCGCCGACCGTCATCGCAGCCATCTGGTAGCTTAGAGCCATCCTTAGCTCCTTCCCGCTGGCAACGCGGGCGAGTATCGCGAACATCACGGTGCTCAGGCCCCCGAGGGCGCCCTGCATGCCCCGGAAGAGGAGAAGCTGCGCGATGGTCGTCGAGAAGGTCATCCCCGTGTAGACAACGATGTTGCCCGCGATGACGGTGACGAGGATCTTCCTCGTCCCGACCCTGTCGCAGAGCCACCCCCAGAACGGGGCTGTGAAGGCCATGATGAAGGCGGAGACGAAGTTGAGGACTCCTGTCCAGTAAGTGGCCTCGATTAGCGTCTCGCCCAGTTCCTGGCTGATGAATAGGGGGAAGAAGCTCCCCATCAGGTTGAAGGCGATGGAGACGAGGAACTGGATGACGAGGGCAGCTCGGAGGACGTTGAACCCCCTAACCCACCCTACGAGTCGGCTCCCGCCCAGCGACACGCACCCGGCCCGGTCATGCATGGACGCGTATTTGGCATTTTAAGTCATCCATCCGCTTCGGGAAAAGAGAGGCTTCTATCCGTGGCACCTCGTGTGGAGGAACTCCTAAGCTTTGGTTGCTAAGTATATATTCTAGCTAAATCAAGGGGAAATCATGGTAAATTGGATGCGAGCGTTCAGGTGTGCGGTTTGGATAGTTGCCTACTCCCTGGGTTTCTGGATCGTCGGTGGAATTATCGTCTTCCTCGGCTCAGGCGGTTACTGGTGGAACATGATGCAGCCTCCCTATTACCCTCCCTCAGCAGGTGCCGGAGTGCTGATGATAATAACGTGGTTTATAGGAGGAGCGATCATGGTGCTGGGGACACTAGCGACGTACCTCAAGTTCAGCACGGAGCTCATTGCAGACGAGCTAGGTAGGAGGATGCCCCCTCCTCCCCAGGAGGCGAAGCCAGCCCCACCTCCCTCACCGCCTCCACAGCCCTAGCAGTCGATTGACTTTCTGAAAGAGGTCTTCGTCACTCCCTTATTCGAGACCACTCCTCTCGCGGAGGTGAGCCCTTGCAGGGGGATGGAGTGGGTCATATGTGGAGCACCATTTTCCCTCCTCCCTACTGCACGGCTTCCCTCTGTTCCGGCATCGCCTACACCATCTCTCGCCGACTGGGACTGAGGTGATCCTTCGGTACAATTGACGATGAATAGGTAACCTCGACACTATTTAATAGTCCGGCGCTGTTGACGGAACTACGTAAATACGCACGAGGATGCTAGAGCGAGATTATTGTACCAACCTGAATGCAATCCTTGTGTACATAATCACCAAACTCCACTCAATGGTGACCAAACTGCGAGTGCTTGTAGCCGAGATCATTTCTCGCGAGCGAGATTGCCAAACGGGGGGAGAAAAGAAACGCTTTATCCCGAAAAAGCGATAGACAGTTGTGGCATCGATAAGGAAAGAGAGTCTGCGTCGGGGGAGTGAGCGATTCTGATTGAGAACAAGCTAAAAGAAAAGATCGTTTCCGGGGAAATCGTCCTAGGGAGCTTCCTCTTCACCCCAAGCCCGACAATCATGGAGATATTCGGCCACGCGGGCTTCGACTTCGCGATCATCGATACGGAGCACGGCCCCACAGGCTATACGGACACCGTTGGATTAGAGAACATCATCAGGGCCGCTGAGGTATCAGGGATCACGCCTCTAGTGAGGATCCCTGAGAGGAGCAGGGTGACGACCCAGAAGGTCCTCGACGCCGGGGCTAAAGGCATCGTGGTCGCGATGATCGAGACCGCGGATGAGGCGAGGGAAGCAGTCGCCGACGCAAAATATCCCCCTGAGGGTCACAGGGGCGCCTGCTACCTCACCCGCCCCACCCACTACGCCGCGGGTTTCACCCCCAAGTACTGGAGCGAAGCCAACCAAGCCACGATGGTCGTCCCTATGATCGAGACGAAGAAAGCCGTCGACAACCTTGACAGCGTCCTCTCAGTGAAGGGCATCGATTTTCTCTTCTTCGGAACACGTGATTACAGCCTTAGCCTCGGCCACCCTACACCAGACAATGAGGAAACGAAAGAGGCAATCCTTAGAGTCAACGAGGCTTGTGTAAGGAGAGGGGCTAAGCTAGCCCGCTTCCTCTACCCGCCTTACGACAAGTCCGTGCGTCAGGCCGTTGACGAGGGCTTCCAGATACTCGTTGTCGGTGGCGACGTCGCTCTCCTCTACCAGGCCTGCCGTGACGTTATCAAGAACGTGAGGTCATAGGCTCTTACCCAGTTTCGTTAGTGTTATAGACGGTTTGGTACCCTAGTCTGATCATGTCTAGGAAGTACAAGGTTCTCGGCCTCCTCGGCGATGGAATAGCTAGCGAGATAATCACCGAGGGGCTCAAGGTGCTGAAGGCTGCGGAGGGGATGTACGGCTTCGGGCTGGAGGTGTTGGGCCCATACCCCGTCGGGGCAAAGTACTGGGTCGACCATGACCTGAAGCGTGGTTGGCCTGAAGAGTTGACGAAAGAGATGTTCTACGAGGCGGACGCCATCTTCAAGGGTCCCACCGGCCTCCCCGACCTCGTCGGGAAGCTCCCCGGCTACTACACTCCGATAAACATGAGGACAGAGCTCGACCTCTACGCGAACATCAGACCCTGCAGGCTCCGCCCCGGTGTGAAGAGTGTCCTCGCTGGAAGGAAAGCGGGAGACATTGACTTCATCGTCCTCCGCGAGAACACGGAGCACATGTACGTAAACATCGGCGGCATGATGAGGAGAGGCGGCGAGACCGAACTCGCAATCGACAATTATGTTCAGACAAAGAAGGGATGCGAGCGGATAATTAGATACGGCTTCGAGTTGGCGCGAAGTGGCGAGTACAAAGGACATCCTGGCGCACCACTCGACATGAAGCGCCGCCTCACCTGCTCGTGCAAGTGGGGGTTAACGAAGGGAGACGACCTCTTCAAAGAGACCTACGACAGGATCGCACCCGAGAACCCGGACGTCGAAAGAGACGCCACATGGATCGACTCATGGAGCTACTATGCCATAATGAGGCCTAGCTTCTATGACATCGTCGTGATGCCGAACCAGTACGGGGACATCATGAGCGACATGAGTGGCGCCCTCCAGGGTAGCCTTGGCCTCGCGGGGTCGATCAACGCCGGCGACACACGCTGCTTCGCCGAGGTGACTCATGGCTCCGCCCCCGACATCGCGGGGAGGGGTATCTCGAACCCGATCAGTATGGTGTTGAGTATGGGTATGATGCTCAACTGGCTAGGGCTGAAAAGGGGTGACGACAGGCTAAGAGCCGCGTGGAGGGGCATAGACACCGCGGTTGATTCGGTCCTCGGTGGGGGGACGGTGAGGACACCCGACCTAGGTGGCTCGGACAACACGAAGGCAATAGGCGACGCGATAGCTAAGGCGGTTGGGAAAAAAGAGTAGACTAAACGGGTTAAGCCTCGACCGCGCTGTCCGCGACTTTGAGACCGGCGTCGAGGGCGTCGACTCCCGCGTCGACCTGTTCTTTGTTTATGATGAGGGGTGGTGCAATGACGAAGTGGCTTATCCAGGTGCTGACGATGACCCCGGACCTCCCCATCTCTGCGCCGACCTTGTCAACCATGAGGGGGACGCCACCCACCTTGTCTTCTCTAGTGTTGAAGGGTTTCTTCGTCTTCCTGTTCTTCACTATCTCGACCGCCCAGAAGAGGCCGATCCCCCTTACGTCGCCTACTGAAGGGTGGCGCTCCTTCAGCTCGTTTAGTCTCTGCCCCATATGGGCCCCGAGCTTTTTCGCGTTTTCGAAGAGGTTGAGGCGCTTATACTCTTTAATAGCGGGGACGACGGGGGACAGCGCGAGTGGGTGTGCCTCATAGGTGTGGCCGTGGCCGAAGTAGTTGTTGTCGAAGAACTCCGCTATCTTCTTCGTTGTCGCAGTGATGCCGAGGGGTGTGTAAGCGCCCGTGCTGCCCTTGGCAGTGACGAGCATGTCCGGTTTGATTCCCCAGTTGTCAACTGCGAACCAGGTTCCGGTTCTTCCCCAGCCTGACATTACCTCGTCCGCGATAAGGATGACATCGTGCTCATTCGTAATCTCCCTAATCCTAGGCAAGTACTCCTTGACTGGGACGAGGATCCCATTCGTGCCTACGACCGGCTCGACGATCATCGCAGCGACGTTCCCTTCGTTACGGAGCATGTAATCGACATACTCGGCGCAGGTCACGCCGCAATCAGGGTATTTCTGGTTGAATGGGCACCGGTAGCAGTAGCAGTCGGGAGCGAAGACGGTCCCGTCGACCTTGCTGTGGGGCTCCGCGAGCCAGCGGCGGGGGTCTCCGGTGCAGGCGACGGACGCGGCGGTCGCCCCGTGGTAAGAGGTGTAACGGGAGATGACCTTGTATGCCCCCGTGGGCTTCTTATACATCCTCGATATTTTGAGGGCCGCTTCATTCGCCTCGGTGCCTGAGGTCGAGTAGAATACCTTCTCTAGCCCCTGGGGCAGTACCCCCATGAGTGCCTCCGTCGCAGCCGCCCTCACTTCGGTCGAGTAGGCGGGGTTGATGTAGGGCATCTTCTTCGCCTGCTCAACTATCGCATTAATAAGGGCCTGATTCTTGTGGCCGAGGTTGCTGCACATGAGCTGCGAGGAGAAGTCGAGATACTTCTTCCCCGAGGCGTCCGTCATGTAGACTCCCTCTGCGTCAACTATGTGCTGGGGCCTCCAACCCTTCTGGAAGCGCCAGGTGCCGTATGTGTGGGA
>Ga0315282_10016005_pt1 | contig 11000 bp, 8 predicted proteins | sample YL17G07_20_MG_FD_203693 | JGI IMG/M metagenome (GOLD analysis project Ga0315282, IMG submission 203693) | Sediment microbial communities from Yellowstone Lake, YNP, Wyoming, USA - YL17G07_20 | ecosystem: Environmental > Aquatic > Freshwater > Lake > Sediment | place: USA: Wyoming | collected...
CTTCGATGAACCCACCACCGGTCTCCATATGGCTGATGTTGAACTTCTTCTTCTGACCTTTCGGAAACTTCTCTCCCAGGACCATTCGCTCATCGTGATTGAACACAATCTGGACCTCATTCGATGTGCAGATTACATTATCGATTTGGGCCCGGAAGGAGGGGAAGAAGGAGGGAGGATTGTTGCAGAAGGCGATCTCAAAACGATCATGACCTCGCAACAATCCTACACAGGACAGTTCTTAAAAATGCGGATGAACAAGAAAGGTTCAGGCTCAGGTTAAGGATTAAAATCTCTCAGCCTCAACCTAAACCTCTGTCCTTTGCTTGATGCAGCTCAGCATCTGCTCCAGTCGGGTCCGGTCAAACCCGACCATTACTTCACTGCAAGCGGAAATCACCGGAACGCTTCGCGCTCCCGAAATTTTCACCATCTCATCTAATGCCGCCCGGTCTTTCGTCACATCATAATCAGTAAATTTGTACCCTCTTTGCAAAAGAAACTCTTTCGCCATTTTGCAGTAGGGTCAAGTCGGTGTCGAATAAACCTTGATCTCTTCCGCTGCCATGATGAATCCTCCTTGTCCATTTTATTAATTCACAGCTCTTATTTTATTTTTACACACATCTTATTCCAATTGTCAACGAATGTTTTTGAGGTCTTTGAAAAAACAATTAGACTTCTCAGAGATTTCTGGACTTTTCCAGAAATCTCTTTTTCCCTCATTGGAAATTATGATATCATATCACCCATCAATTTTAACGAGTAGATACCCGATCATGAAAGCGATGCTGAAATCTAAAGATCTTCAAAAAGCCGCAGAGGATTTTCGTTACCTCCTCAATCGGGAGTATCCAAGGAAGCCGACGCTGGGACTGGTTGGAAATCGGTACGGACTGACTTCCGATGAGCGCCACCTCCTCCATCGGGGAGTTTTTTCAAGTTCTGATTCGCAAGCGAGACGAAAGAAAATAGTCTCTACCCAAGAAGTTCGAAACAAAGACCTCGCCATTGATGGTCATAATGTTCTGATTACTATTGAAGCTGGGCTCTCCTGTCGGCCTCTCATTCTCGGAGATGATGGTTTCATCAGAGATATCTCAGGTCTCTCCGGAAGCTTCAAAAAAACGGAAACGACAGAAAAAGCTATCCAATTCATCATCCATGCCATAAAAATAATGAAGCCGCGTCAAACTCTTTTCCTCTTTGATGCCCCGATTAGTATGAGTGGGGAATTGGCTCAAGAGGTGAGAAGCCAGTTAAAGAGAGAGACTCTTTCGGGGGAGGCTATGGCGGTGAAAGTTCCGGAGAAAATTTTAATTGGATTTCCCGGAGTGGTTGCTACCAGTGACACAGCCATCATTGATCAATCTAAAAAGGTGCTGGATCTGGCCGGTTATATCATAACGAAGAGAATCGGGTCAAAATCCCTTCTTCGATGGAAGATTAAGCCATTGGGAGGCTGATCCCGCCTTTGGCGGGACTCCCCTACCCTATCGGGCTTTCGCAGGCTAAAGCCTGCGGCTACGAGTTTGTTTGATAGGGGACCCTAAAAGAGGTTATGGGAAAAGAGAGCTATCGCTGGGTGATCCTGGGCATCGTCTATCTGTCTATTCTTGCTTTCACACTCATTTTCCAATCCATCCCGCCCATCCTTCCTTTTATCCTCTCTGACCTTCATCTCACCTATGCTCAATCGGGTCTCCTGATGAGCCTTTTTGCTTTTCCAGGAATCTTCGTCTCACTTTTGGGCGGATTTCTTGCAGACCGTTATGGAATGAGTCTTTTAGGAACAGGCTGTTTTTTATTGATGATTGGAGGAACCTTGCTGGTAGGATTAGGAGAGAATCTCCCTGCCCTCGGCCTGGGAAGAATCATTGCTGGAATTGGTGGCCTCACCCTTTCTGTCTTTCTTCCCAAACTTCTTTCTCAAAAGGAGTTAGGCCTGGCCATGGGTATTTTCAATACTGGCGTCCCCCTTGGTTCAGTCATCTGTTTTGGTCTTTTTGGAAAAATGGGAAGTCTATGGGGATGGCGTGTTCCTGTTTTATTAACCGGGATATATTTACTCGTCACGTCTATCCTTTTTTTAAGCCTTTATCGATTACCTCCTTCACAAGAAACGGGGGAAGATAAACCCCTCAGTATTTTAAAGTCGTTAAGAGAAATGGGATATCCCATCTGGTTAGTGGGTCTTTCCTGGCTCTGGTTCAACGCTGCCTTCGTCTCTTTTGCTACCTTTGCACCCAATCTTTTCCTCCAGAAAGACTACACGATTGAACAGAGCGGGTTCCTGATCGGAATCCCTCTTCTGGGCTCCCTTCTTTTTAGTGCCCCCATTGGATATTTGGTAGACCGATTTAAACACCAGGAATGGTTCATTGGAATGGGAGCCATGGCATTGGCCATCTTGGCATTATTTTTCAATTTCAGCTCTTCGTTTATATTCCTCGTCATCTTGATGGGAATCTTTGCAGCGATGATTCCCGCTCCTATTTATTCCCTTCCCCCAGAGATGTTAAAAATAGAAAATGTTGGATTGGGATTCGGAGTCATCTCCACCTGCTCAAGCATCGGCTTATTTGTTGCACCCTATCTGGTTGGAAAAGCCAAAGACCTAACAGGCTCGTACAGTTGGAGTTTCATCTTAATCTCCCTCTTCTCCTTTCTCATCATGGTCTTCATCTTCTTCACCCACCGCTCCCGAAACAGAATAAAAAAGTTAAGTACGGGCGATTCATGAATCGCCCGTACAGGGTTCGGAGTTAAGAGGCTAAAATAAGATAAGAAAAGACTTCCAAAAAACCCTTGACAAGCTAAGCCCCTTGGCGTATAAAAAGATATAAATCTGGATACAGTATACAAAATTTTAAATCAAAAGGAGGGTTCTGTGGAAACTACATTAGGAGGCCTTCGGGTCAGCAAAAAGAAATCCCTGCGGGAAGAAGTCTATGAATCATTAAAAAAATCCATTCTTCACGGAAAACTGAAAGCCGGGCAGCGTCTCATCGAGGAACAACTGGCCCATCAGGTTGGAATCAGCCGCACCCCCGTCCGGGAAGCCTTCCATAAACTGGAAAGGGATGAATTGGTCACCCGGCTTCCAAAAGGGGGCTTTGCGGTGAGGGAATTCACCAAAGAGGATGTGGAAGAAATCTTTGGGATTCGGAGTGCTCTCGAAAGTTATGCCGCTTACCTGGCTACCCTTCATATCACTCCGGATAAAATCTCCACCCTGGAGAAAAAACTGAAGGAATCGGAGGATGCCTTGGAGAAAGGAGATGATGAGAAGGTCGTTCAACTCCACACCGAATTTCACGACCTCCTTTATAAATCCTGCAAAAGTAAAAAACTGGTCGAGATGATCAATAGCTTCCGCGATTACTTTTATCGCTATCGGTCTGCCCTGCTCCATATAGAAAATGGCATGAGTTATTCTCACAAAGACCACCGGCAGATGTTGGAAGCAATGAGGAAGAAAAACCCAAGATTGGCAGAAAGGCTTGTCCGAAAGCATCTGACGAGGGGGAAGGATCTTATTCTGAAGGAAATTGAAGAGGGAAGAATAACCCCATAAACCCTAACGTATAAAATCCAAATCCCAAATTTCAAATGCCAAATTACAAAACTGGAATATTTTTGAAATTTGAACTTTGGCATTTGACATCTTATTGGGTCAACTTTGGGGAGAGAAGAGGTGGAGAAAAAAATTCGTATCTTAGTCGCAAAACCTGGTCTGGACGGTCATGATCGAGGAGCCAAGGTGGTGGCCCAGGCTCTACGCGATGCGGGAATGGAAGTCATTTACACCGGTCTCCATCAGACCATCGATCACATCACCAATACAGCGATCCAAGAGGATGTGGATGTCATCGGTCTATCCATTATGTCCGGCGCCCACCTGCCGATCTGTGAAAAACTGATGAAGGAAATGAAAAAGAGGAAGATCGATGACATCATGGTCGTGGTCGGAGGTGTCATCCCCAAAAGGGATATCCCTAAATTACAAAAAATAGGCATTGAAGGAATATTCCCAGGAGGGACCCCTTTTGACGAATCGATCCGATGGATCAAAGAACATATCAAGCCCCGATCTTGATCGGGGAAAACTCTAAATTCGAAGCACGAAACCCGAAACAAATACAAATGTTCAAAAAACCAATTTCCAAAACAAAAACATTTTGAAATTTGAGATTCTGAATTTGTTTAGGATTTCGATATTCGGATTTGGAAATTTTGGAGGCCGTATGGGTGTCGCAAGATATACTAAAAACGAAAAGGACGAAGTCCAGGATGTCATCCTCCAGTCGGGCATCCACATCAAACCTCTTTATACCCAAAAGGATTTAGAGGAAATCGGCTTTGACCCTGAGAAGGATTTGGCTCCCCCCGGAGAATATCCTTTTACCCGGGGGATCCATCCACTGGGTTATCGAAGCCGGGAGTGGACCACGCGGCAATACACGGGTTTCGGGACCCCCAAGGAGACCAATGAGCGTTTCAAACTGATGATCTCTCATGGCCAGACTGGACTCAATGTGGCCTTTGATCTCCCCACACAGATGGGGCTTGATTCCGATGACCCATTGGCTGAGGGTGAAGTGGGAAGGGTGGGTATGGCGGTCGACTCGCTCCGTGACTTTGAAGTGGCCTTCCAGGGCATCCCCCTTGACCGGATTGGCGCTGGGCTCACCATCAATGCTGTGGCCAGCATCATGCTGGCGATGTTCCAGGCAACAGTGGAAAAATTTGGATTTAAAAAAGATAGAGTGAGCGCCACCCCCCAAAACGATATTCTCAAAGAGATGATCGGACGGGGAGCATGGATTTTTCCGGTGAAGCCAGCCGTTCGCCTCATTGGCGATACGATTGAATATTCGATGAAGGAACTCCCCAGAACCAATCCTGTCAGTGTCTGTGGTTATCACATCCGTGAATCAGGATGTTCTCCGGTCCAGGAAATCGCTTACGCCTTCCAGATTGCCAATACCTATATCGAGGAGGTCCTCAAACGGGGTCATCACATTGACGAATTTGTCAGGGGCTTCACCTTCAATCTCAATGTCTTTGGAAACCTCTGGGAACAGGTGGCGAAGTTCCGAGCGGCAAGAAAACTCTGGGCAATCAATTTAAAGGAACGTTATGGGGCCAAGGATAATAGGTCCCTTCTTCTCCGGGGCATCTTCGGAGGTGGTGGATATGGAATGACCAAAGCTCAGCCTGAAAATAATATCATCCGCGGCGCCTACTATGCCCTTGCCGCTGCATTGGGCGGGGCTCAGACCACTGCGCTCTGTTCCTTTGACGAAGCTTATACCATCCCCACTCCTAGGGCAGCGCTCCTCTCCCTTAGGACATTCCAGATTTTGATGGAAGAGATCGGAATGAGGGATACGGTAGACCCCTTGGCGGGTTCCTATTTCATCGAAACGTTGACAATGCAGATGGAACAAAAGATTGTTGAGGAGATGAGAAGAATTGATGAGATAGGCGGAATGATCAAAGCCGTCGAAACTGGCTATGTCCAAAAAGAGGTGGCCAGACAGGCCTATGAGTTTGAGAAGGGAGTCCAAAAAGGAGAACTGATTAAGGTTGGGGTGAATAAATATACCGAAGGGGAAGAGATGGAGGTGGAACTCCATGAATATCGTCAGGGGTCGGCGGAGGAGCAGATCCAACGCCTTCAAGAGGTCAAACGAGAAAGGGACAATCGAAAGGTTTTTCAGTTGTTGAAAGATCTTGAAAAGGCAGCGAGAGACGAGAAGAATGTCATGCCCTATCTTCTCGAAGCCTGTAAAGCCTATGCTACGGTGGGTGAGATGACAAAGGTGTTTAAAGAGATCTACGGAGAATTTAAAGAACCATCGATCTTCTAAAACATGGAATGGTGGAGTATTGGAATATTGGGTTATCATCATTCCACCATTCCATTATTCCAATATTCCAATTTGGAGATACATTTAACTTTTGAGGAGGTGCTTATGGCTTTTACAATGTTTGGGAGAACAATTAGGAAAATGGGTATCGTCGGGTCAGGAAATATCGGCCCGGATATTGCGCTTCACTTCAGTCAAAACCTCTATGCCTACGGCGTACCGGTTGTCGTGGTCGATATCCTTCAGGCTGCTCTGGATTCGGGTTCGAAGAAGGCCGAAGCGAAGATGACTAAGGCTGCTGAAAAGGGTGTTTTTAAGAAAGAGGTGGCTGATGCCATATTCAAAAACATGCTCTTCACCACCGATTATGGGAAAATCGCAGACGCCGACTTTGTGATCGAGGCCGCCTTTGAGAGGATGGATGTGAAACATAAGATCTTCGACCAGTGTCAGGAGGCCTGTCCCAAAACAGCTATCTTTGCCTCCAACTCCTCTCATATGGTCCCTGAAGAAATCTTTCAGAAGATGAAGGATAAATCTCGATGCCTGGTGATCCATTACTTCTTCCCGGCAGAGAGAAATATTTTGGTAGAGGTAGTACCAGGAAAAGATACAGATCCTTCTCTGGTCGAGTATCTGATGAAACTTTACGAATTCATGGGTAAGGCTCCGATCAAAGTGAAGAGCCGTTATGGTTATGCGGTTGATCCCATCTTTGAAGGACTTTTTCTTGCGACGGCATTAACCGTAGAGAAGGGGTTGGCTAATATCAAGCAGGCAGATGCCATCGCCCAAAAAACTCTTGGCATGGGCGTGGGCCCTTTTACAGCCCATAATCTCGCTGGGGGAAATCCTATCACGCAGCATGGTTTGTCCGAGATGAGCACAAAGATCATGCCCTGGTATCGTTCCCCCAAAATACTTGACGATCAGGTCAAATCTGGCAAACCCTGGGAAACAGCAGGAAAGGGAGAAGTGGTGGAATATAGCCCCGAAACCTATGAAGCCGTCTCAAATCGTATCCTGGGTGCCTACTTCGGCATGATCTGTGAAATTGTGGGGAGTGGAATCACCAATATCAGTGATATAGAGTTGGCATTGGATGTAGGCCTGGTCATGGCCTCTCCTTTCGGATTGATGAACAAAATTGGTGTGAAGAAGGCTCTCGAATTGGTTGAAGCATACGCCAAAGAAAATCCTGGATTCAAAGTGGCCGACATCCTCTCGAAACAGGCTGCCACTGGACAACCCTGGAAAATCCCTGTGGTGTTAAGAGAGGACAAAGGGAATGTGGCTTTGATTAAGATCCGCAGGCCAAAAGTGCTCAATGCTCTCAATGAAGAGGTATTCAATCAGTTGAGAGAAATTGTCCTTGATATCCAGAAAGACCCCAAAATCGAAGGGGCTGTCCTGACTGGATTCGGAACAAGGGCCTTTGTCTCGGGTGCAGATATTGGAATGCTGGCTTCTCAAAAAACGGCTAAGGAAGGAGAGGATGGCTGTCTCAAAAACCATTCTGTACTTAATCTAATCGAGAGTTTGGGCAAACCTGTGGTCTGTGCCATGAATGGATTGGCCTTTGGTGGCGGCAATGAGATTGCCATGGCCTGCACTGCCCGCATTGCCAAAAAAGGACAGAAGGTTTTCGTGGCTCAACCCGAACCAAAGCTCGGTTTCATCCCTGGAGCGGGTGGAACTCAGAGGCTTCCAAGATTAATCGGATTAGAGAAGGCTTGGCCGATCCTCCGACACTCTAATCCCATTTCTTCAACTCAGGCCAAAGAGATGGGCTTGATTCAGGAGGAAGTGGAGGGCGATCTCATTGAGGCCGCTATAAATTGGGTGAAAAATATTCTCTCGGGAAAAGCCACGGGTACTTCGATCCAAAAAGGTCCTATTCCTATCCCTTCGAAACTTCCAGAGGTCGATATTGGACATCTGAGCCGAAAGATTGATTTACTTCTTCAAAAGGCAATCTTAGAAGGCGCAAAAATGACCCTTGAAGAGGGATTGAAACTTGAGGCCAAGATCTTTGGCGAGTGTTTCTCTACTCAAGATAGGAAGATTGGGATTGATAATTTCATGAAAAACGGCCCAAAAGTCAACGCAAATTTTGTACATAATTAATCAAAGGCGAATTGGAATACTGGAATACTGGAATTATGAAATGAGGAATTTAAAAATATGTTTTATTAGATTTCCCAATCTTCCACTATTCCAATTTTCCATTATTCCGTGAGTATGGAAGAAGGCTCGACCAGATTAGAATAGACAAATCCCGAGATGCTTGGTAGCGGATGAACATCGGTGATTGGGTAAGAAAATGGAGTTTTCTTCAACCTCAGAAGAGAGCTTTCATCTTTGAGGATCATCCCTTTACCTACCAGGAGGTGAACCAACGTACCAATCAACTCTGCCATTTCCTTTTGGAATTGGGGATACGAAAGGGAGATCGAATCTCCATTCTTCTTTACAATTGCCACCAATATTTCGAAATCTTTTTTGCCCTTTCAAAAATCGGTGCCATTCTCGTTCCCCTCAACTGGCGGTTAGCCGGGCCTGAACTCGAATTTATTATCAAGGATAGTGGTTCAAGGATGCTCATCCTTGAACCGGAGTTCGAGGAGGTCATCGCTTCCATCCGCTCCCATTTAAATCTTTCCAATGGAGATTACATGAGCATTGGATCCCCTTGTCCGGACTGGGCAAAGGATTATGAAAAAAGTCTTTTAGAATATCCTGTTCAAGAACCACCCCTTCAGATTTCTGCGGGCGATGAAGACCCTCATATTCTCATGTATACTTCTGGGACGACGGGCATCCCGAAGGGAGCTATCCTTTCTCACCGAAAAACCTTCTTTAACGCTTTGAATGCAGATATATTTTACAACCTCACCTCCAAGGATATCATGATTGTTTCCAGGCCCCTGTTCCACTCCGGAGGGCTCCTCGTCGAAGCAGCCCCTGTCCTTTACAAAGGGGGAACCCTCATCTTAAAAAAACGGTTCCGCTCCCATGAGATCCTTGAGACAATTCAAAAATACCGGGTCACCTTATTGGAAATGGCTGCCACAGTCTATCAATTTATCATCCAGGAGTGCGATTTAACCCAATACGACCTGAGCTCCATCAGATGTTTCTTCACAGGTGGCGAAAGAGTCCACAAAGCGATGTTAAAAGAATACTACAGGAAAGGAATTACCATCTCCCAAATTTTTGGGCAAACCGAGGCCTCTACGATCACCTTTCTCTCTCCCGATGATGCTGTGCTCAAGATAGGATCTGTGGGACTGCCGGTCTTTCATGGCGAGGTGAGAATTGTCGATGAGACGGGAAAAGATGTCAGTGCGGGAGAAGTGGGGGAAATCATCATCAGGGGCCCTACCCTCATGAGTGGATACTGGAACCGCCCGGATCTCACGGCTGAAACAATTCGAGACGGCTGGCTTTATACTGGGGATCTGGCTCGTATGGATGAAGAGGGATATATCTTCATCGTGGATCGTGGAAAAGATATGTATATCAGTGGAGGGGAAAACATTTATCCCGCTGAGATTGAAAAGGTTCTTCATGCCCATCCCAAGATTTTTGATGCAGGAATCGTCGGGGTTCCAGATGAGAAATGGGGTGAAGTGGGCAAAGCCTTTATTGTCCTCAAACCAGGGGAAACGATAGGTAATGGTGAAGTCTTCGAATTCCTTAATGGAAAGGTGGCCAAATACAAGATTCCAAAGTATGTGGAGGTTATTGAAGAACTTCCCAAGACGGCAAGCGGCAAAATTCAAAAGTTCCTCTTGAAAGAAAGGCATAAAAACCATAAATCCTAAATTCGAAGCACGAAATTCGAAACAAGCACGAATGCTCAAACTACTAATGATCAAAACTCATAGATGGTTTAGAATTTCGAAATTGGGATTTGTTTCGAGTTTCGAAATTCGGATTTCGAATTTGTAAGAATGGGAGGGTTACATGGTTGAAAAGTTCTATCGGTTAGGCTGTGACATTGGCGGCACCTTCACCGACTTTGTCCTGCTCAACGATCAAACAGGGGAGATAAAGATCAATAAGTGTCTGACCACTCCCAGAGATCCCTCTGACGCTGTGGAGCAAGGGATAAGAGAATTGGAGATCGATACACCAGGCTTTGTGGGGAAGATGGATGAGGTGATCCACGGGACGACCCTGGTCATCAATTCTATTATAGAGAGAAAGGGAGCCAAGACGGGCCTGATCACCACGAAGGGCTTCAGGGATGTTTTGGAAATTGGAAGAGGGATCCGGTACGCACCTTATGACATATTCGCTGAATTTCCCAAGCCCTTGATTCCGAGAAGGTTTCGTTTCGAAGTGGATGAGAGGATTCGGAGTGACGGAACTGTTCTAAAATCGCTAGACCCCAAAGAAGCAAGGCAGGTGGTTCGCACCCTCCTCAACATGGGCGTTGAATCGATTGCTGTCTGTCTTATTAACTCTTTTGAGAATCCGACCCACGAGCTGATGCTCAAGGAGCTCATTGAAAAGGAAGCTTCTGGAATATCCGTCTCCATTTCATATCGGGTTTTGCCCCAGATTAAGGAGTATGAGAGAACCAGCACCACAGCGACCAACGCCTATGTCAAGCCTCTGACGGGAAAATATCTTTCCAAGCTGGCCGGAAGGCTGGAGTCCATCGGTTTCAAAGGGAAACTATTCATTATGCTTTCAAGTGGTGGCGTGACCTCCGTCGAAACAGCGGCTGAGTTTCCGGTCAGGATCATCGAATCCGGTCCAACCGCAGCGGTCATCGCGGGCCAATACTATGGCAAACTCTTCAATATTTCTGAAATGTTTTGTTTTGATATGGGAGGGACAACGGCCAAGTCCTGCCTGATTCAAAAAGGGGTCGCCGGGGTCGTACCAACCTTTGAGGTCGGTCGTGTTCAGAGGTTCATGAAGGGAAGTGGCCTGACCATTCAGGTGCCTGTGGTTGACTTGATGGAGATCGGAGCAGGAGGCGGCAGCATTGCGAAGGTAAGCAGGATGGGAACGCTCCAGGTTGGGCCGGAAAGCTCCGGTGCAGATCCCGGACCGATCTGTTATAGGAGGGGAGGGGTTGACCCTTGTGTCACCGATGCCGATCTCTTG
>Ga0315282_10016006_pt1 | contig 10999 bp, 9 predicted proteins | sample YL17G07_20_MG_FD_203693 | JGI IMG/M metagenome (GOLD analysis project Ga0315282, IMG submission 203693) | Sediment microbial communities from Yellowstone Lake, YNP, Wyoming, USA - YL17G07_20 | ecosystem: Environmental > Aquatic > Freshwater > Lake > Sediment | place: USA: Wyoming | collected...
CAAGAGCCTGGATTTGCTCGATAACTTCTGTGGTAAAATGTTGACCGCATACCACCATGCCTCTAAACTATCACGTATGCCCCCCGGTGTCCAGCAAAAAGATATGGGACATGTTCAGTTTAGAAAAGGGGGGTTAGGGAGGATTTTAGTCCTGGTGGCTGGTCCATTTTGGGAATCAAGATGTAACTCCTAATTTTGCACTAATTACCAATTCCATTATTTTGGGGTCGACTTTTCCCTAACAATCAAATACCATTTTCTTATACTGAAAGAAACCTCGGGGAAAATTCCTAACAATTCATTTTTATCGCCAGCAAGGGGGCAGCTATGAAATTCCAGGGAAAAAGAATCGTAATCGTGGGGGGAAGTTCCGGTATGGGATTGGCTACGGCCAAAGCGGCTGCGGCAGAAGGCGCCAGAGTGGTTATTGCCAGCCGCTCAGAAGAAAAATTACGCAAGGCAGAGGCTCAGATTCAGGGGAAGGTGGAGGTTTTTACCGTAAATGTCATGGATGAGCAGTCAGTGAAGGCCCTTTTCGATGCCGTCGGCGAGTTCGATCACCTTGCAACGCCCGGCAATGAAGCCGTCATGGGGCGATTTCTTGAACTGGATACCCGTGCCGCCAGGGCGGCCTTCGACAGCAAGTTCTGGGGTCAGTATCATTCAGCCCGATACGGGGCCCCCAAAATGCCCCCCGGCGGTTCCATTACGTTCTTTGCCGGTGCCTACAGCCAGAAGCCCACACCGGGAGCATCGGTTGTCACAGCCATCAACAGCGCGGTCGAAGGCTTAGGTCGCGCCCTGGCCGTCGAATTATCCCCGATCCGCGTGAATGTCATCTCGCCGGGAGTAGTGGATACACCGCTCTATGGAAGGATGCCGGAAGAGAAAAGGGCTGCCATGTTTAACACGGTTGCCTCTTCCCTGCCGGCAAAGCGCATAGGCAAGCCGGAAGATATCGCCCAGACGGTCTTGTATTTAATGGGGAATGGCTTTACCACCGGAAGTACTCTTTATGTGGATGGGGGGTATACACTGCGGTAAAAGGATTGCTCAGTCTTTCTCAAATACCTTTCAGGCAGTACACCCTGCAATCGAGAGGGAGGCGTTTTTATGGAAATGTTTCAGGAGATCAAAAAAGCGAAACTTGAAACCATAGCCCCGGGCATCCGGCGCTTTATCTTCACCCTGAACAACATCATGAGTATTTACTTTGAAATCGACCCGGGGGTGGTTGTCGGGCAGCATGCTCACCCCCATGAACAATTGGGAATGCTCCTCCGGGGAAAGATGCGATGGCAAATTCAAGGAAAGGAAAGAATCCTCCAGGCTCCCGCTCTTTATCGAATTCCCTCCCAGGAACCCCACGGGGCGGAGATAATAGGCGAAGAGCCCGCCCTGATTCTCGACGTCTTCTCCCCGATTCGGGAGGACTTTCTGAAACCGGAGGCCCCTCAATATATGAGGCCCCCTCGTTGAATTCTCAGCATTTATTGATGCATAACCATTTTTAGGAGGGTTTGTAAGGATGGAATGGGAACAGATGGTAGAGCAGGCGGCGCAGGAAGCCTTTGATCTTTTAAATACGGACAAGAGACGGGCTTGATCGCAGACCGTTCTGCAGGTCATGCAGGAACGGCTGGGCCGGGTGGATGACTTGATGATCAAGGCGGTAGGACCGATGGCCGGCGGCAGCCGGGCCGGTTCTTTATGCGGGGCCCTTCAAGCGGGCATTTTAACACTGGGTATGCTTTACGGGGCAGAGGGAGAAAATTTAAGCAGCCTCGAGGCTCTAATCGAATCCTTTCAGCCCGTGAAGCAACTCTACCAGAAGTTTGAGGAAGCCTTCGGCAGCAGATTCTGCCCGCAGATCATTAATGCCGATTTGGACATTCCCGAGGAGAGAAAGAGATGGGCTGACCGGGGCGGCAAAGAGGAGTGCGCCCGTTTGTGCGCCAGGACGGTGAGGATTCTTTTTGAAATTATCAGAGAGAAAGGAGGGGAGAAAATATTCAAACTCTGACCTTTTTTTGACTTTCTTCTTTATTCCTGATAGATTAGACTAACCTCGCGGTAAGGAGGTAGAAATATGGGCAGTTCATAAAAAGCCTGTTCGAAATATTCGACAGGCTCTTTTTATTTTGGGGGATTGGATGGGGATACTTTCATCGGGTTTTTGAGGTAACATCCGCCTAAGAAGAGGGGAATATCCAAAAGTACCGAAACTAAAGGCTTGAGCTTGGGCACATAAAGAGTAAAGGGATGAAGTATCGCATTTACATTGATGAAGTCGGAAACCCGGACCTTGAGAGTTCAGATAATCCAAACCATCAGTTTCTGAGCCTTACCGGTGTAATCCTCGAACTTGGGTATGTTGCCGCTGTCGTGCATCCGCAGATGGAGGAGATTAAGCATAAATATTTCCGGGCGCATCCGGACGAACCAATCATTTTTCACCGGAAAGAGATGATTAATGCGTACCCCCCATTTGAGGGGTTGAAAGATCCGCAAACCAGAACGGACTTTGATCTTGACCTGCTCCGGCTGATGGCTGCTTGGGAATACACTGTGATCTCGGTGTGCCTGGATAAGAAAAAGCATAAAGAGACTTACACCACTTGGCGGTATGATCCCTATCATTACTGCTTGGCGGTGTTGCTTGAGCGATTTGTATTCTATTTGAATCGAAAAAATGCACAGGGTGACGCTATGGCAGAATCGCGGGGCGGCAAGGAAGATAGACGGTTGAAAGATTCCTTTGAACGGCTATGGAGTAATGGAACAGATTATTTGGCCCCAGAGGAATTCAGTACAACCTTAACCAGCCGTCAACTAAAGGTGAAGACAAAAGCAAATAATATCGCTGGACTACAACTTGCCGATCTAATTGCTCATCCGAGCCGAAATGAGATTTTAGAGGAGCATGGTTTGCGATCAGGGAAGATATCCCCGTTTGGTAGGGAGGTGATTAAGATCCTTCAGGCCAAATATGATCAGCAGGGAGAGCGTTGCTTCGGCAAGAAATTTTTGTGAATGAAAAAAAGGCCCTTGCGGGCCCGATGGCTAAGCCATCCACCTCCGGATAACCGGATTAGTTGTATGATGAATAAAAGCCGTTCAAATGTCAAGCATTATTTTTTAGAACTCATCATGTTGTCTCGATCCGCCTGCGGGTTGACGCTGTAATATTGCACGCCGATCGGTTGGCGGGTGGCGATTGAATCTTGACCGTTTCCTTATGGATACATTTACGAGACAGAATATGCGGCTTGATTGGGCCTGTACACGCCGAATTGAGGGAAAGATGACGCCGACAGTGATAAACCGACATGGGCGAAGTATCCGGGAGGGATATTTTGGCAAGCGAGTTCATACAATGCGAGAAGAATATATATTAGTTTTTCGGAAATCTTAAGATGAATATGCCTGATTTATCAAGTCAGCTTTTAAATTAAAATGCCGTTGGGATGTTGCGGTAAAGGAGCCAGAGGCGGTTGCCCGCCTCCGGCTCCCACGGAACGTAGCGTGCAGATTTCCCGCACTACGCTCTTCAAGGGTTCTTTCACATCACAGCTAATCGCTGAAGCTCCGGATAGGGGAGCAACAGCTTCGGCCGCTGTAACGGAAACCGCTCCTTGATCCGATGAAAGGGTTGCCAGGAGACCTCGCCTTCTCGGCTACGCCTCCGCACACCCCCCCTGTTAAAATTTATCCGGGATTGGGAGTCATTGTTTACAGAGGCTTTGTGAGGGCAAGAAAAGGACCTGAAGGGCTTTCTCTACGGATGATCCAGAGACGAAAAGGGGATAGCTGTATACTGTAACTATCAAGGCCTGACACTAATTTTTGCGATGAATATGCCTGGAGTGGAATATCCTGACCGCCTGCAAGACCCCCCAAATTAAAATGGAGGGCAGCCAGACCCAGGTAATTTCGCTCCAGATGACTTTTCTTCCCCATGAGGTAAAAAATGTATCCAGCCCGAGGGGAGAAATGATCAGAGGAGTCCAGGGCAGAGAATAACGAGTTGGGGCAAAGGGGGAGAAGAAAGCCACTCCAAACCCTCCACTGGTCATGGCGTCGAGAACTCCATGGGAGGAAGCGAGGAAAAAGAAAAATACCCATAGTTTCCACCAAGAGGGAGTAAAAGGGCCATATTCCCTATAGCCAAAATTCATGATCACTACGCTCAGAAGAAAGGCAAAAAAGAGGGAGTGGGTGAATCCTCGATGCCCCCAGAGACTTCCGTAGGCTGTTCCCAGGTAAAAGCCGTACACATCCATATCCGGCAAGACGGAGCAGAGCAGGGAAAACATCCAAAACTTCGGGGGCATCCCCTCCCGGAAGAATGTCTTGCCCATGGAAAGGGCTAAGAACCCGTGTGTAAATGCCGAAGCCATAGCTCTTCAATCCCGAATTTCAAAATTTGACTTTCGGATTTCGTCCATCTTTTTTATGGCTGTTCAGATTTCTTCGGTGGCATTAGTATGGCGGAAGCAGTCTTTGATTTCAACAGAAAAGCGCGAACAGTTTATTTCACGAGCCTGCTTCATGAATCCTCTGACGGCTTTAGGTCTCCCGGGATGTCCATAAGGAAATGGAGGAACGAGAAACTCCGGGTAGAACATCTCGAGGTCTTCCGAAAGGGTCTAAAGGGATCAAGTCTGCTCTTGGGGCTTTTTCTGAGGTTCGGACTGGGGTCGAACCAAGACACTCTGTTGATTTTTCAAATTTATGTTGCAAAAATATGTTGATATAAGGCTTACCTCTGTATTTTTCGGCACCCCTTTATTTAAGAGCGGAGTTTGGTATGGCCGACGGTGGCCACCGAAATCAAGATGCCCAGGATACGCAAACCTGTCCTGCTCTCCCCGCGGCGATGGAGCGGTTTGTTATAAACAGATCCCTAACTGTTCCCATATTGCAGCCCCCCCGTCCCCCATCCCGTACCCGTGGGTAGGAAAATACTTTCTTGTCTGGGAGTATCGGGGGATGGTAACCAAATGGCTCAAGAGCGGTTCGGAGCAGGAACAGAATAGACATATCGCAACCATCGCGGCCATAACGTTTGCGCTGGAAGTTGAAAGCCTTACACCCGGGCTGCTGGCCATTCTCTGGAATAAGAGCGGAGCCAGGCGCGGGCTGTGCGTCAGGAAGGCCACGGTTCCCGGGCACCCCGGCACGGATTCACCGGAATTCAAGAAATTCGAAAGCACGTTGAAAAGAATAACGGAAATGTGGCATCTAAACAGGGAACCCTACGACAATTCCCCGCCCATGGGCAGTTTTCTACACGAAGTGCGGAACAAACATAACGTGGGGGTGTTGGACGGCAAAATCGTGTTGATCGATATAGACCAGCAGTGCTGGTCCGACTGCAGGGTACTGAAGAAGGCCCGTCAATGTGTGCTGGATCGTTTGTCCATGCCGTTCAAGACGGACACGTAGCATCGGAAGACTGGCCGGCCTCAGATATGCGGCGCGGCATGGTCAAGCCCACACGCGCCTTCTAACCTTCGACACCAGGATCGCAACCAAGCTGCATAGGGATACACCGCCAAGCACGACCTGCAGGCCAAAGATTATCGTCCCCCCCAACGTCGCCGGGCGAAATCCGGCAAAACCAAGACTCGCCAGGGTCAACAGGCTCAGGAAAAAATTGGTTAGCAAGCCGGCCGGCAAATCATCCGGCGGATCCGAAAAGTCCCCAATTTCGACGATGCCAGGGAAGATATCATAAACAAAGGCGAACAGGAACGCGAAAAGCATTGCCCAGAATGTCCAGAGCGCAACGCTTCTGCCGCAGTCGGAACTCCACCCCCACAGCCGGTACAAGAGCGGGCTCTTCTCCTTGAGGTTCTCGTTGAACTGTTCCCCGTCGATGTCCCGCCGCAGCCTTCGATGCTTCGCCGTGTTCAGGGGTAATGTGTCAATGCCGTAAAACGTGGTCGGGCGTCCGGCCCACAGGCCATGAGCCGCCGGGTACTTCTCCATTTCCAATTCCCCTTTCCTTTTTATGCCCTTTACCTTCGCCTTCTTGACGGTGATCCTCCAGGCCGGTTTCCTCCTGAACAGCAGATAGAGAATCGGCGCAAACCATGTCGGTCCTCGCCATTCGAGCTGATATTCCGCACCGGCGAAATCCACCGGCCTTTCCTCGCTGTTCTCGTCGCCTCCTCCGGGGGCCCTGCTTCCGCTTGCCGACTCTTCCAGCAAAGCTCCGTCCAGCTTCGCCCCGCGCAGGTTGGCGGCTTCAAGGCAGGCTCCTTGAAGCCTCGCGCATGATAAGTCTGCATTTTGAAGATTCGCTCTGCTTAAAATCCCTTTCCGGACATCGGCAAACGCGAGCACCGATCCCATTAAGTGTGCCTGTCTCAGGCATGCGCCCTTCAGTCTCGCGAAAGACAGTTGCGCCTCGCGCAGGTTCGCACCATCCAGCCTCACCCCTTGCAAATCCAGGGCAAATAGGTCTCGCGCCCCAAGGTCAGCCCCTCGCAGGTCGCGAAAGCTTTCGCCTGCAGTTTGACGGACATAGTAGAAATCGTCAAACATCCTGTCCTTAAGCCCAGTGGAAGACAAGTCAAAAGCGGGCGCTCCCCCGCTATCCCTGCGGGCCTCGAGAGAGTGGATGATTTCTTCCAGAAACGATTGGCCTTCCCCGGTCAACCACCGTTGCCGAAGTTCAATCTCATGGAAATTGAAATCGAATTCTTCCCACCCAGGTTCCTTGCCTTCCAGCCCGCCGATGTTGCCAAGCGCCTTTATTATGGCATTTCGCTCGTTCCACTGCTCCATCTGGCGGACTTTCCATTTCCGTCTTTCGCTGTTATCCTTGATGTCGGAAGCAAAAAGCGGCTGGTCTTTGTTCTCGGCGGCGTGACGTTTGAACAATTCGCGCAATTGGCCCTTCAAGAAGGCGACGTCACGGCGCTCCGTTCTCTCCCAGTCTGCCAATGTCGTGGCCAGAGGAGTCTCACGGCTCCGCACCGGTGGAAGTCTGGGGGGTTGGATGTTACCTTCTTCACTCATTCGGTAATCCCTCTTAACATGTCCGGGCATGCGAAAAAGGGGGCTCGGCCCTTGAAAGTCTATTAAGACTCTTTGAAAAGAGGTTTTATTTTATATCCGATTTCAAACGCTGGCCAGTGTTTTTTCCGTTGGCAAGGATGCGAGGAATCGATATGATGATCAGACGATTATGGGCCGGATATGGGTAAACTCCTCCTTTCGGCCTGCTTTTTTCAGGTCGCACTATCCCGTGCATTTTGGTACGAAAATGAGGAAAACCCGGATGGCCAGCCGGCCAGAGGCGCATCCTCGGGCAAACAAGGAAAAGGTATGCTGTTGGTAAGGATATCATGGCATTATTCTGATGCATGGGGATCGATTCCCCGTACAAGCCTTACAGAGGAAGAAGCAGTCTGAAAATGCTCATCCCCTGTTGGTGAGGGCTCCTTAAATTTATTCCCGACTTCTTTAATTTAAAAGTGTGGAGGGGACAAGAAAGTTTAGGCAGAACATCCCGAAGTCTTCTATCCAGGAAGAAATACAGTTTTGCTTTCCTTGATATACTGGTTTCACCTTATTTACCTCTTTGCGGAATTTTAGTAGGTTACTTGTCGGGGGATACTGCGATCCCGGGTTCAGCTTCTGTGAAGCATGGATGGGAGGGTGCAGGGAGCCTCGGGAAGTCAGGAAAAGCAGGCGACACAAGGCGTACGGATTCCGCCGGGAGCGAAGGGGAAACTATGACGGGCGATGGGACGCATCGTATTTTGACCATTAACATTGGCTCTTCAAGCGTAAAACTGGCCTTGTATCATATGGGGGCGGATTTAGAAAGACTCACGCTTTCGGGGATCATCGATCGAATCGGCCTGGAGGGCAGCCATTTTCGGATGAAAGGGGAAGACGGCAAGGTCATGAGCAAGCGTGAGCTTAACTTGCCGGATCATGAAGCTGCCTTGAAGGTGTTCCTGGACTGGTTGCGCGACCACCTTCGTCAGGAAGGGCTGGAGGCCGTGGGCCACCGGCTGGTTCATGGGGGCGTTGAATATAATCAGCCTCATCTCGTCACCCCGGCCCTTTTGAGGTCTATCAAAGAGCTCATCCCCCTGGCTCCCGGGCATCTTCCCCAGGAGCTAAAGGCCATGGAGGCGATCCAGCAGCTCTTTCCGGCCCTAAAACAGGTTGCCTGCTTCGATACTTCTTTTCACCGGCATATGCCTGAGGTGGCCAAGATCTACGGCCTGCCCAGATACCTGCAAGATAAAGGTGTCCTGCGCTACGGGTTTCACGGCCTCTCCTGTGAATTCCTGATCGATGAGCTGAGACGCCGGGCAGGACCGGAGGCGGCGGACGGAAGGGTAATCATCGCTCACCTGGGCAACGGGGCCAGCATGACGGCTGCGCGGAATGGCCGAAGCGTCGATACGACCATGGGCTTTACACCGGCGGGAGGCTTGCTCATGAGCACGCGGTCGGGGGACCTGGATCCAGGGGTTCTTGTGTACCTCCTTGAACAGGCAGGCGTTGAACCTTCTGCTTTGAATGTGATAGTGAATTACAAATCCGGATTGTTAGGCCTATCTGGGCTCAGCTCGGACATGCAGGACCTGCTCGACCGGGAAAAGGAAAACCCCCATGCCGCATCGGCCATTAATCTCTTTTGCTACCAGGCAAAGAAATTCTTGGCCTCCCTTACTGCCGTGTTGGGGGGTTTGGACACCCTCATTTTTTCCGGGGGCATCGGAGAGAATGCCCCATCGATCCGCTGGCGTATATGCCAGGGGATGGAATTCGTTGGCATCCACCTGGATTCCAGCCGCAATGGGGCTAATGCCCCCATCATATCCCGGGACGACAGCCCGAGCGTTGTACGGGTGATGCGCACCGACGAAGATTTGATGATTGCCAGGCATACATACAAACTCGTGCACCCCTCATCCCATTTCTCGCCCCCATAAGGCTGTGTCGCAACCCGGGCGGGAGGGCACCAACCCCGCCCGGGGCCGGAGATCGGCGGGAGAAGAAGGGCTTCAAGGATCTGCGACATGTTTCCGCTATTCTATCAAGAATCGGAGGGAGGATCATGACTGGACCGCTTTCCCAGGAGCAGTTAAAAATCATGAACGCCTATTGGTGTGCCGCGAATTACTTATCGGTCGGACAGATCTATCTGTATGCCAATCCCCTGCTGAAGGAGCCCCTGAAGCTGGAGCACATCAAACCGAGGCTGCTTGGACACTGGGGCACTACCCCGGGGCTCAATTTTATTTACCTGCACCTCAACCGGGTAATTAAGATTCACGACCTCAACATGATTTTCCTATGTGGTCCCGGCCACGGCGGGCCGGGGGTCGTTGCCAACACCTACCTTGAGGGAACCTACAGTGAGTTATTCCCTCACATTTCTCAGGATGCCAGGGGGATGAAACGCCTGTTCAAGCAGTTCTCTTTTCCCGGCGGCATCCCCAGTCATGCGGCACCTGAAACCCCCGGGTCGATCCACGAAGGGGGTGAACTGGGCTATGCCATCTCCCATGCCTATGGGGCTGCCTTCGACAACCCGGGCCTCATCGTTGCCTGTGTGGTGGGTGACGGGGAGGCCGAAACTGGCCCCCTGGCCACGGCCTGGCACTCCAACAAATTTCTCAACCCGATAACCGACGGGGCGGTCCTCCCGATCCTGCACCTGAACGGTTATAAGATTTCCAATCCAACGATCCTGGCACGGATCAGCCACGAGGAACTGGAGAGTCTATTCGTCGGCTACGGGTACAGGCCTTACTTTGTCGAAGGGGCTGACCCGGAGGCTATGCATCAATTAATGGCCAAAACCCTCGACATTGTCATTGTCGAAATTCGGGCGATCCAGAAGGATGCCCGTAACGGTGGCCTTGCCAGGCGCCCCCGGTGGCCGATGATCATTCTTCGGACACCTAAGGGCTGGACAGGACCGAAGCAAGTGGATGGGCTGAAAATGGAGGATTCCTGGCGGTCTCATCAGGTCCCCATCACGGACATGGCGAAAAATCCAGATCATATCAAACTTCTCGAAAACTGGATGAAGAGCTACAAACCCGAGGAACTGTTCGACGAGAAAGGAAAGCTCGTCTCCACCCTCGCCGAACTGGCCCCTGAGGGCAGCCGTCGTATGGGAGCCAATCCCCATGCCAACGGGGGTTTGCTGCTGAAAGACCTGAATATGCCGGACTTCAGGAACTATGCCGTCGCCGTACCCAAACCCGGCAGGGGGATAGCTGAGGCCACCCGGGCGTTAGGCCGCTTCTTGCGGGACGTGATGAAGCTAAACCTGGATCAAAGAAATTTCCGGGTCATGGGGCCGGATGAAACGAATTCGAACCGCCTCGACGCCTTATTTGAGGTAACCGATCGGACATGGATGGGGGGGAGGGCTCCTGAGGATGATCACCTCTCCCCCGATGGACGGGTGATGGAGGTCCTCAGCGAGCATACCTGTCAGGGCTGGCTGGAAGGATATCTCCTCACCGGTCGCCACGGCTTCTTCTCCTGTTATGAGGCGTTTATCCACATCGTTGACTCCATGTTCAATCAGCACGCCAAATGGCTCAAGGTGACCCGCCGGGAGATTCCCTGGCGCCGTCCCATCGCCTCTCTCAACTACCTCCTGACCTCCCATGTCTGGCGGCAGGACCACAATGGCTTCAGCCATCAGGACCCTGGCTTCATCGACCATGTGGTGAACAAAAAGGCAGACGTCGTTCGAGTTTACCTTCCCCCCGATGCCAATACGTTGCTCTCTGTAGCCGATCACTGCCTGCGGAGTCGCAACTATGTCAACGTGATTGTGGCCGGGAAACAACCCCAGCCGCAGTGGCTAGAGATAGAGGCAGCGGTCAGACATTGTACTGCGGGAATTGGGATCTGGGAGTGGGCCAGTAACGATAAGGGAACCGAGCCGGACGTAGTGATGGCCTGTTGCGGCGACGTGCCGACGCTTGAAACCCTGGCTGCC
>Ga0315282_10016007_pt1 | contig 10999 bp, 14 predicted proteins | sample YL17G07_20_MG_FD_203693 | JGI IMG/M metagenome (GOLD analysis project Ga0315282, IMG submission 203693) | Sediment microbial communities from Yellowstone Lake, YNP, Wyoming, USA - YL17G07_20 | ecosystem: Environmental > Aquatic > Freshwater > Lake > Sediment | place: USA: Wyoming | collected...
CGGCAACCTGAGGCCCGAATTAAGTAACCCGGAAAAGGTCCGAGATCTGGCCAAGCAGGCAGTGGCGCAGATCAACGGCAACCTGGTTTCCGTGGCTTTCCGTGAGTACGGGACGATGATGTACACGGACATGGCCATGACTCTGGGCGATGCCCCGGCCAAATACTTCACCAAGGATATTTTCCCGGTTTCCAAAGTCACCGGACAGGCGCTGCGTCAAGCCTACACGGTCCGTAACTATGCATGTCTTGGCTGTCCCATCGGGTGCGGACGGGAACTGGTCGATTTTAAGCCGGGCCTCAACGTGGACGGCCCCGAGTATGAAACCGCTGTGGGCTTCGGACCTCTGTGTATGAACACGGACCTGGATTCCATCGTCAGGGCCAACCACCTCTGCAACCGCCATGGCATCGATACGATCTCTGCGGCGGTGTCCATCGCCTACGCTTTTTATCTCTACGAGTTGGGTGTCCTAACCAAAAACCAGGTTGGTTTTGAGTTACCCTGGGGCGATGGCGAAGCGGTCATTAAACTTGTCGAGATGATTGTTGCCCAGGAGGGTATCGGCCAGGTTCTTTCCGAGGGTACCTTAGCCATGGCGAAAGAGTTCGGCCGCAATGCGGACGAAGCGGCTCAGGTCAAAGGTTTGGAGATGCCGATGCACGACGGACGGGCCTTTCACGGCATGGCGCTCTCCTATGCCACGGGTCCGCGCGGGGCCTGCCATCTCAAGGGCGATTATTATAACGTTGACCTGGGGAACATGGTCCTGGAATACATGATCCTGCCGTCGGAAAGGCTTTCCTCCGAAGGGAAGAGTGAAGGGGTGGCCAAGTACCAGAGCCTGAAAGACCTCTTTGACTCCCTGACCCTCTGCAAATTTGCCCCGCTAACGGCTACCCAGCTCTGTGAAATGCTGAGCTCAATTACGGGCTGGGAATATGGAGCGAAGGAATTACTGGCTGCGGGCGACCGATCCATTAATCTAAAGCGGGCGATCAGCAACAAATTAGGTTTGAACCGCGAGCATGACAGATTGCCCCGGATCTGTTCGGCCGCCCTGGATGAAGGCTCAACGGCCGGGGTCGAGCCGGACCTGGAAAAGATGTTGCAGGGGTATTATCAATTCCGGGGCTGGGATTGGGAAACGGGCCGGCCCACGAAAGCGAAACTTTTGGAACTGGGTCTCAACCAGGTCGCGGGGGAGATGTACCCTTGAGATGAGAGTAAAGGCTGTATTCCACGGGATCATATCCGACTGGGTGGGCGTTCCCCAGGCCGAATTTATTTTGCCGGATGGCGCGAGCTTCGACGACCTTCTCTCCGAGATCCGCAAGGTCTATGGGCCGGATATGCCTCCCCAACTCAAGAACAAGGGCCAGGCGGATTTCAATCGGGCCTTCTGGGCCATGAGAGGAAAAGAGCGGGTCAACGAACCTGGCACAAAATTGAAGGATGGAGAAGATATCCAGTTCTTTCTAAGCCTGGCCGGTGGGTAAGGGTAGATGAGAGGCCTTTGGCCAAGAAGAGCGAGGTTGAAGAAGCACAGATCATCGCACTGCGTGTGACCCTGGGGTCATCGGCTGCCCCATTGTCATCGCCAACGGGTCCCTTCAGGAGGATGAGCGAGTGTACCTTGCCAAGCGCACCAAATGGCATTGGGGCAGATTATCGGCCGCCTTTCTTGAATCCCCTACCTCAAACCTCCAGGTACTTCTGCCGGACTTCATCCGCCCCTTTCAACTCCTGGCCCGTTCCCCGGAAAACAATCTTCCCTTTGGATATGACATAAATTCTTCCGGCCAGGCGTAAGGCGACCCGCATGTTCTGTTCCACTAAAAGGATGGGAGTGTTATGCTGATGAATATCCTGAATGACTTGCTCCACGGTCTCCACAATCTTGGGGGCGAGGCCCTCGGTGGGCTCATCAATCAAAAGAACCTCCGGATTTCCCATGAGCGTCCGGGCAATAGTCAGCATCTGCTGTTCCCCGCCCGATAGATGGCCCCCCTTCTGTTTGTCCCTGGCCTGCAAAGCCGGAAAATATTTGTAGACCTTTTCAATGGTCCAACCATCCCCGTTTTCTTTCTGCCCGGGTTTGATGCCCATGAGCAGGTTTTCCCGCAAAGTCAGGGTGGGGAAAATTCTTCGGTCCTCGGGAACGTAGCCCATCCCCAGCTTAGCGACAACGTGGGGAGGCATTCCCGCAACGTTTTGCTTCTTGAAGAGCACCTCACCCGAGCGAGGCTTGACCAGCCCGATGATCGATTTCAAAGTCGTACTCTTCCCTACCCCGTTGCGCCCCAGCAGACAGACAATTTCTCCGTGGTCAACGTTTAAGGAAACACCCTGGAGAATGTGACTCTGCTCGTAGAAAGTATTTAAGTCTTTAACCTCCAGCAACATCGTCTACTCTTTCTCCTCGCCCAGGTAGGCGTCTTTCACCTTCTGGTCCTGGCGAATCTCCCCCGGAGGACCCGAAGCCAAGACCTCCCCATAGTAGATGACTGAAATCCGGTTGGCAATACTGAAGACCACTTCCATGTCATGCTCCACAATGACCAACGTCTTCCCGGCCGTGACCCGCTCGATGAGCTTCACTGCCTCCCGGGTCTCCTCCGAGGACATCCCGGCTGTGGGTTCGTCGAGAAGGATCAAATCCGGGTCGGTGGCGATCGTCAGCCCAATCTCCAGTGCCCGCTGCTGACCGTAGGAGAGCTCGCCGGCGACGGCATCTTTTCGGTCCACCAGGCCAATTTGCTCCAGCATTTTCTCCGTTTGCCGGTTGACCTCATCCATCCTGGACAAACTGGAGAACATATTATAACGAATTTTGTTCTTGGAAAGTATGGCATTGCGCACGTTCTGGAAGACGTTCATCGTCCGGAAAATATTGGTAATCTGGAAGGAGCGAGCCATCCCGCTGCGGTTGAGCTTGAAAGGAGAAGTCCCGGTGACATCCTGGCCCTTGAAGAAGATTTGGCCCCTGCTGGGCAAATATTTTCCGGTTATCAGATTAAAGAGCGTACTCTTCCCGGCGCCGTTGGGGCCGATGATCGCATGGCGCTCGCCCTCTTGAATGGCCAGATTGATGCCGAATAAAACTTCCAGCCCATCGAAGTCCTTATAGATTTCCTTTAATTCCAAAATATTCTTATGGGCCGGATCGGCCATCTCTTCATTCCTTCATTTTTATTTTCTTCTTGACGATTCCCAAAATGCCCTGGGGGGCGAACAAGACGATGACAATGAAAATGAGGCCGAAAATAAACTCCCAGCGATCCGTAAAACTGGATAGGTATTCAGAGAGGTAGGTGAAGACCCCGGATCCGACGATCGGCCCCCAGAAATAACCCGTTCCTCCGATATAGGCCATGAAAAGGACGTTGGTGGACATTCCGAGGTCAATGGCGCTGGTGGCGATGAACTCCTGAAACTGGGCGTACAGAGCTCCCGATATCCCCGAAAAAAATCCCGCCATGGTAAGGAGGATAAGCTTGGAGGCATTCACATTAAACCCGATAAACTTGGCCCGCTCTTCGTTAGATTTAATGCTGGCGCACACATTGCCCAGGGGGGTACGGGTGAAATACCAGCATATGAATAAGCAGATCCCGATGATTACCAGCGAGACATAATAGAAGTTCGCCGGGTTTTTCATGGAAATCCCCAGCAGATCAGGCTTGGGAAATTTGCCCAGTCCATCATCCCCACCGGTGACATCGCGCCATTTCCACACGATGGCCCAGATGAGTTGATTGAAGGCTAAGGTGAGCAGAGCGAAATAAGTTCCGCTCAGCCTCACCAGAAAAGCACCGAGAATAAGCCCTACGAACCCGGCCACCAGCCCTCCCAGAAGAACACCACTCATAAAAGAAAGGCCTTCGATGTGCAGCCAGCCTAAGACTGAGGCATAGGCTCCTAACCCGAAGTAAAGGGCATGGCCAAAAGAAAATAATCCTCCTTCATTGAGCATCATTTTCCAGGTCGTGGCAAACAGGGCCAGAATGATAATTTCCGTGATCATGCGCAGCTGAAATTTAGGCAGGAGGTACGGGAAAAGGATGGCCAAGATGACGGCGATTAGGCTACCGGGTATAAAAATTTTCTTATTTCCCACGTTGAGCCCCTACGTTTTCTCTCCGAAAAGCCCCGTAGGCTTGATGATCAAAACCACCGTCATGAGTAGAAAAGCAAAGACGATGGCAAAGCGAGGAATGAAAAGAATGCCGAAAGATGAAAGCTGCCCGATGAGGAACGAAGCTACGACCGCCCCCAGCAAACTTCCTAGCCCCCCTGTCACTGTGACCACGAAACAATCTACCAGGATCTCCAGGGCCATGCCGGGATATGTGCTGATGAAAGGCCCGGCGATGACCCCGGCCAATCCTGCCAGCCATGAGCCGATGCCCATGACGAGCATGAACACATATGGCGTATTCGTCCCCAGAGCACTGACCATATCCCGGTCGGAAACGGCCGCTCGCACGGTAATGCCCAGCCGGGTTTTCATCAGGATATAAGCCATTAAAGCCAGGACGCCCAGAGAGAAGAAAAGGATAAAGAGGCGGTAGGCCGGATAGACGCTGCCCACGATCATCACGGATCCGGAAAGGGCCGGAGGGATCGGGACGGGTAAAGGCTCCGTTCCCCAAATCCACTTGACCGATTCATTGATCACGAAAAGGATGCCGAAAGTGATCACAAACTCCTGCACATGCCCGCCTGCATGAACCCGTCGCAGGAGAAAACGTTCCATCAGAATTCCTAAGAAGCCCACGAGGATCGGGCAGACGATCAATCCGACCCAGAAGTTGCCGACCATTTTCAGCATCTGGTAGGAAAAATACGCCCCGAGCATATAAAAGGATGCATGGGCGATATTCAGGACGTTCATCATGCCAAATACCAGAGTCAGGCCAGAAGCGACCAGAAAGAGCAGCATGCCGTAGGCCAGCCCATGAAGAAACTGGATGACAAAAGTATCCACGCCTCTTTCCTTTCTTCAGAAAATTTCGGGGACGAATTGTATTTAATATACTTCCCGATAGAATGTCAAGTCCCGGTGCTGGGTTTGGCCTCCTGGCCAGAAGGCATAGGCCCCGGAAGGAAACCGATTCAGGGCAACTCCCTTCCTGAAAGGTAGTTGGAAACCAGGGGCCTGTGGATGACCCTTCGGCCATCCGGGGAGGGCAGCGGATGATCGAAGACCGTATTCAAAAAGAAGCGAATGATCGTATACGTTGCTCCCCAGAGGATTTCTTCTGCGCCATTTTCTTCATACACCAGGCAAGGGAACTCCCAGGGGTTGGGGACCCCTTGGGAGATTAATTTCTCCGGCACCTCCAGGGAATAGAGGGCATAGTTCTCCGGCAGGAAAAAGGCTTGCAGCGGAATGGAAACGATTTTCTCCACTTCCCAGCTGAGTTGGGGATACCAGGCCCGCTTTATCCTTCCGACTGCCGGGAAAATAATCCATCGCCGAATTTTCAGGCGGTAGGTGGGTAAAGGTCCCAGGAATTCAACGTTGAACGGACTTAAATGCAGCTCCTCCCAGGCCTCCCGGAGGGCATTTCCTAAGAATAGAAGAATCTTGCGATAGACGACCTTTCCCCTTTGCTTGGCCTGTTCAAAACCTGGCCCTCTGGCTAACGGCAGAAGGCCAAACTGGAGAATCTTTTGGGATAGCCGATCCAAAAAGGGATGAATTCCCCCGCCCGGCGCACAGAGGTCTCCTCCCTGCTGCACTCTCATTGACCGTTTATTCAGCACAAAGACGTATCGGCCCGAACCATTTTCCCCCGAGCTTTTATCCTCGGCGAAATAAAGCAGCAGGAGAACGCCCGCTTCGCCCCAAGGCTCCGGGCGGTGCCTCTGCTTCTCGATAAATTCAACCTGTTCCAGGTAATCAACCTGTGCCCGCGCCAGAGCGTCGATAACGTGCTGGCGGAATCCCTCTTGATTATTCAGGATCGAAAGGTCCATGGGAAATAGCCTAACGAAGAGAACATTGGAATATTGGAATAATGGAATAATGGGTTTCGAAGGAAGTCACTCGACAAAACCAAATTCTTTATCTTTTCCCCAATCTTCCAACATTCCATCCTTATTCATAGCATAGTTCGAAGGCATTCCGGATGACTTCAATTCGCGGCGCTGGGGGAATGAGTTCCACGGCGACCACGTCAAAACGGGCGGGCACCCCGGAAAGCTTCTTCAGGTTGAGATAAGTCAGCGCGACCCTGGAGAGCTGGCGCTGTTTGCGCTGATTTACGGCGGCAGCCGGCCCTTCGAAATCCCTGGTTCTGCGGGTTTTCACTTCGACAAAGACCAGGGTATCTTTCTCGCGAGCAATGATGTCAATCTCACCCAGAGCACACTTGAAATTCCGCTCAATAATCTTGTACTTTAGCGCCCGCAGCTGAGCGACCGCCAGATCCTCACCCATCTTGCCGAGGGATAGCCGCTCCTGAGTCATAGGAGAGAGAGTTGATAGATCGTCCGAAAAGATCGACGATGGAGGGGACAGCAGCCATATTTCCGGATGGCCTGAAGGTGTTCCTGCGTTCCATACCCCTTGTGCCGGGCAAAATTGTACTGCGGGTATTGATCATGGTAGGCCGCCATCAACCGGTCACGCGTGACCTTGGCCACGATGGACGCTGCGGCGATAGATAGGCAGCGCTGGTCACCTTTGGGGATGGTTTGTTGCGGAAGAGGGAGGCGCAAAGAATGAATTCCATCGATCAAAAGAAAATCGGGCGGCAGAGAAAGATTTCCCACAGCCAGCTGCATGGCTTTCAGGGAAGCCTGGAGGATGTTGAGGCGGTCAATCTCTTGGGCGTCAACGATCCCGACGCCCACGCCGAGGGCCTTCTCAAATAGAAGCGGAAAAATCTCTTCTCTTTGCCCGGCGGATAGCTTCTTGGAATCATCGACCCCCGTCCACTTTCCCTTCTGCGGGAGGACCACGGCCGCGGCCACCACAGGCCCGGCCAGGGGACCCCTCCCCGCTTCATCCAATCCCGCAATCACCCGAAACCCTCGGGCCCGGACTGCTGCCTCGAAAGGCTCCACTCAATTCCCCGCTTGACGGACTCTCCGCTCCCGGATCCTCGCCGCCTTTCCCTTTAGCTGTCTCAGGTAGTAGAGCTTTGCCCGGCGAACCTTCCCCCTCTGCACCACCTCGATTCGATCGATGGCCGGGGAATGGGTAGGGAAAATGCGTTCGACCCCGACCCCGTAAGAGACCTTGCGAACGGCAAAGCTGGCCCGGCTGGCTCCCTGACGCTTGCGGATGACGATCCCTTCAAAGACCTGGATGCGCTCTTTTTCGCCCTCTTTGATCTTGACGTGGACCTTGACCGTATCCCCGGGGCGAAAATCGGGGAGGTCGGTGCGCACTTGTTCCTTTTCCAATTGCTCCAGAACTCTCATGACAACCTCCAAAACTCATATTCCATTTTACGGCCAAAGGCTAGATAAGTCGAAATCCCCCGGGATTCGCACTGAGGATTTCGAATCTCTAGCTAATCTCGGCGCCCTCTGCGGTAATGGCCTGGTTTTTCAACTCATCCAAAAAAGTAAGGTCTTCTTCGGAGAGGGTTGCCCGCTCCAGAAGATCGGGTCTCCTCAGGAGGGTCCGGCGTAAAGATTCTCTTCGCCGCCAGCGCTCAATCTCGGCATGATTCCCCGAAAGAAGAACCTCTGGCACCGCCATCCCCTGGAAGACCGGCGGGCGTGTGTACTGAGGATGCTCCAGCAGTCCCCGGGAAAAAGAGTCCTCCTCCACGGATTGTCCGCATCCCAGAAAACCCGGAAGATGACGGCTAACGGCCTCGATGAAAACCAAAGCCGGGATCTCTCCCCCCATGAGGATGTAATCTCCGATGGAAATCTCCAGGTCAACCGCAGCCAAACGGACCCTTTCATCCAGGCCCTCATACCGCCCGCAGATCAGGATGTAATGTTTGTGTCCGCTCATGCTCTGGGCCATTTTTTGATGAAACCGTTCCCCCTGGGGCGTGAGCAGGACGGATTTGGCGTCCGGGTCTTCGGCTTTGAGGGCCTCCACCGCCCGGATGATGGGTTCGGGCTTCATGACCATCCCCGCTCCGCCCCCGTAAGGATAGTCGTCCGTCGTGCGGTGCCGATCTTCGGCGAAGTCGCGCAGATTCCGTACTCGAACCTGGATCAGCCCCCGGTCTAAAGCCTTCTTCAGCAGGCTCTCCGCCAAGGGGGAATTGAAAATGCCCGGGAAAATGGTCAGGACATCAAAGATCATCTTCAGACAGCAACCCCTCCAACGGGTGAACCACCATGATTTTTTCCCGCAGGTCCACCCGGACCACCACTTCATCCGTGGCCGGGATCAGGACTTCCCGTCCCTCCTTCCGAACGACGAAGACATCATTGGTTCCCGTCGGGATGATCTCTTCCAAAATCCCCAAAAAAACCCCGCCTTCTGTCTTCACCCGCAGGCCGCGGAGTTGATAGTCGTAAAACTCATCGGGCGGCAGCGCCGCCAGACTTTCCTTGGGCACATAAACCGAATAACCCACCAATTCTTGCGCTTCTTCAATCCTTTTTATCTCCATAAAGGAAAGGATGATGAATTCTCCGTGGGGCCTGGAAGAATGCACCGTCAAAGGCCGCTTCATCCCTTGCCGATTTTCCAGATAGACCGCTTTTCCTCTGGAGAAAGCAACGGCTTCCCCCCCGGGGGAAGATACTCTTACTTCGCCTTTGATTCCCTGCGTCTTGACAATCCGGCCAACCCAAACCAGCGAATCCTCCATGGTCTGGGTTACTCAATAATCTCCAGAACGGCTCGTTTCCGGATCTTGGTCGAGGCTGCGCTCAAAATTGTACGCATGGCCCGGGCGGTCCGTCCCTGTTTCCCGATCACCTTTCCGAGGTCTGACTTGGCCACTTTGAGCTCAATCACCGAGGTCTGCTCTCCCTCCACTTCTGAGACCTCCACGGCTTCAGGGTTATCCACCAGTGCCTTCGCGATGTAAGTGATCAAATCTTTCATCTCCATTGAACTCCGCCCCCTTTCCCTGTGCGATCGGTCTTTCTACCGAAGCACCGTAAGGCATGCCCGGTTGATCGGCCCATTTACTCGAGGTGATTTTGGAGATCAAATTTCAGGCGGCTGGATCCGCCTGGGGCGCCTTGGCCTCGCCGGAAATCGCCGGCGCTTTGCCCTGGCTGGCAGAGGGGCCCGCCTTCTGTAAGAGGCTTTTCACGGTGGCTGAAGGATGGGCGCCGCGCTTCAACCAGAGATCGATTTTCTCCTGGATCAATTTGATCGCCGGAGGATTGGGGTTGGGATCGTACGTTCCCACCACATCGATGAATCGCCCGTCCCGGGGAAAACGCGAATCAGCCACTACCAGCCGGTAGAAGGGCTTCTTCTTCGCACCCATGCGCGTCAATCGGATCGTTACCGCCATATCGTTCCTTTTCCTTTCTCTTCCCTGCGAAAATTTACGGCTAAACCCTGAAGCTCCAAATTGGCAACTTCCTGTGCCCCCCGGGCCCAGGCCCCGAGCGGGACCAAAAATGGATTACGAAAAGAGCCCTTTCGCCAGCCCTCTCATCCCGCCCTTCTTGAATTGCCGGAGCATCTTTTTCATCTGGAGGTATTGCTTAAGCAATTGATTCACGTCTTGAACGGTGGTTCCGCTGCCCTTGGCGATGCGTAAGCGCCGGCTGCCATTCAGGACCTCCGGCGACCGCCGCTCCTGCCGGGTCATGGAGTTGATAATCGCCTCCACCTTCACCAGTTCCTTTTCGCTTCCCTGAAGGTTCTGGGGCAGCTTGAGCCGACCCATCCCGGGAATCATGGATAAAATCTGGTCGATGGAGCCCATCTTCTTGATCTGCTGTAACTGTTCACGGAAATCTTCTAAGGTGAAAGTATCTTTGAGAAGTTTCTTCTCCAGTTCCTGGGCCTTTTTCGTATCGATGGCCTCTTGGGCTTTCTCAATCAGGGAAAGAACATCGCCCATGCCCAGGATGCGAGAGGCCATGCGGTCCGGGTGGAAGACCTCCAGGGCATCCAGCTTCTCCCCTACGCCGATGAATTTGATGGGCTTTCCGGTAACGGCCTTGATGGATAGGGCCGCTCCGCCGCGGGCATCGCCGTCGAGCTTGGTCAGAATCACTCCCTGGATGTCCAGGGCTTCGTTGAATCTTCTGGCTACGTTGACCGCATCCTGTCCCGTCATCGCATCAGCCACCAGTAAGATTTCCCGGGGAATGATTTCCCTTCGGATCTCTTCCAATTCCTTCATCAAGGCTTCATCGATGTGCAACCGCCCGGCTGTGTCGATGAGCAATACATCTCCGTCCTCTCCGTTTGCCCAGCTCAATGCTTTTCGGCAGATGGTTAACGGGCTCTCTTTGGGGTCGGGACCGAAGACGGGAAGGCCAAGCTGCTCCCCCAGCTTTTTTAATTGTTCAATCGCGGCCGGCCGCTGAACGTCTGCCGGAACCAGGTAAGGCTTCCGTCCTTTGTCTTTCAGAAATTTTCCCAGCTTCCCCACAGTGGTCGTCTTGCCCGAACCCTGCAAGCCCACCAACATGATGGGAATCGGCGGTTTATAGGAAAGATTCAGGACGCTGCTCATCCCCCCCATGAGGGAGATAAGCTCTTCATGGACGATTTTGATTACCTGCTGAGCTGGGGTGAGGCTCTCCAGGACTTCCTGGCCGACAGCGCGGGAGCGGATTCGTTCCACGAAGTCTTTGACCACCTTGAAATTCACGTCGGCTTCCAAGAGGGCCAAACGAACTTCTTTCAGGGCCTCAGTGATGTTCTGCTCGGTCAGTTTTCCGTGCCCCCGGAGTTTCTTAAAGACCGAACTTAGCTTGTCTGTCAGGGAATCAAACATGGCTTATTGAGTCCGACACGATGAAGTGCCTAAATAAACTACATTAATTTATAAATTCTTTTTAGTCAAGGGCGAAAATTGTCCTAAATCAACAGCCT
>Ga0315282_10016008_pt1 | contig 10999 bp, 13 predicted proteins | sample YL17G07_20_MG_FD_203693 | JGI IMG/M metagenome (GOLD analysis project Ga0315282, IMG submission 203693) | Sediment microbial communities from Yellowstone Lake, YNP, Wyoming, USA - YL17G07_20 | ecosystem: Environmental > Aquatic > Freshwater > Lake > Sediment | place: USA: Wyoming | collected...
ATCCGTGGAGCCGCTTCTGAGGTCTTTCGCGTATACAATCAGCCTTTCCGTCAACTCTCAGTCACCCTCTCCCAACCCTCTCCCCTCAAGGGAGAGGGGATTAAATATTATTCTCTCTCCCCTCAAGGGAGAGGGTAATAAATTTAATTTCTTCCCTTTCAAGTGGGAGGGATTAAATATTATTCTCTCCCCCCTTAAGGGGGAGAGCTTTTAATCCACACAAATCCCTGAAGAGCCCCAATTTCTTTGTAAGATTTGGCTTTGGATACGGTACTTCTATCTTTCCTCATAATTTCTCCTTTCAGAGGACGTCATATTTCCAAATTATTCCTTTAATTTTCAACTGCCCGTCTCCATATTTTTATTATATCATAATATAGAAATTAGAATAGCTTCTCTAGAAGCGGAATAGACTAAAAGAGCGATAGACGCAAGGCGCTAAGCGCAAAGCGATAATGGTGCAAAGCGGTGGGATTTCTCAGATGTCTTCTCCATTCTGGTCGCTGGATTCCATCTATCACCCCCTGACATGGGCCTGCGACATAAAAGTGGGTATTAGGCCCTTTGCTCCCAGAACTCTTCCCAGCGGCCTGATAGGTATGCGGAGCGCAGAGCGATTATGGAGTTTGCTCCTCTTACAGTCCACTGCATCCCCGACTGCTTGAGGCGCTTACTGATGATCGTCTTACAGCCTGCCTCCACTACCCCTGAGCCTACAAAAAGCCCCTGCCTTCGGAACTCTCCATAGCGCATCCTTGAAGCATTGCCTCTGAAGTATGCTATTTCTTTAATTGCCTGTTTCCTCCGTTCTCCTCTTGCGGGCAAGATCCCTGACATTTGGTCATTGACAATTTTTAAGGAGTGCAATAGCGTTTTTTTAGGTCAGCTTTCAGACAAATAACTTCGAGGGGGGTTCTATTGCATGCCTGAAAGAAGCTTAGATTGGTTACGGCAGGCGGAAAAGGATATCGAAAAGGCAAAGTTAGACCTTGGAGCAGGTTATTATGAATGGGCTTGTTTCACGGCACAGCAGGCAGCAGAGAAGGCAATTAATGCGTTAATTCAACATTTGCACGGGGAAGCATGGGGTCATGGAACTAAGGCATTACTGGAAAGCCTACCCCATGATGACTGTAGCCCGTATTTAGAAGACGCTAAACTCCTTGATAAATTGTATATACCTACACGGTATCCCAATGGTCTTCCGCATGGAATACCGCATGATTACTTTACAAAAAAGGAGGCTGAGCAGGCCATAGAGGCTTCTCAGAGGATTTATGAGTGGTGTAAGAGTAAGATTTCTTAACCGGAATGAAATTCTGCCACGTTTGACTGCACTTGCCAGACAGTTGCTGGCTTCCAGGACAGATGTCTTGGAAGTAAGCCTTTTTGGCTCACTGGTACGTGGGAATTATGCACCTGGAAGCGATGCAGATATTTATATTTTGTTACGGGACGATTCACGAAGGTTCATTGACCGGATTCCTGAATTTCTCGACCATTTTTCGGGAGTCGGGCTTCCCGTTGAAGTTTTTCCTTATACGGTTGAAGAAGTTAAAAAAATGAAGGACAGCGGTTTTATTAAAACCTTCCAGAGAGATAAGATGGTACTTGCCCTCTGCGATAGTCATATGCCAGGTTAATATTGCTGGCTCTTCAGAGATTCGTGTGGATTAAAATCCCTCCCCCTTGAGGGGGGAGGGTATGGGAGAGGGTGACTGAGAGTTGAAGGAAAGCCTGATTGTATACACGAAAGATCTCAGAAGCGGCTCCACCCTCCCCTTAATCCCCTCCCCTCAAGGGAGGGGGAAAGAAAGAATGACTCCCTTCATCCGCTCACAGGCTGACTCGCCGAGACGAGAAGGAATATGAAAAGTTACCACAGGATTCCCAGAAGAACCATATTGCTAAGAAATGAGGGAAGGGGGTCAATGCTTTATCTTTGAGAGAATGAGAGACCGCCGTTTCCCCCCGAATAAAACGAAGCCCGCAACCCCTTCCGGAATTACAGGCTTAATTTTCTGATGGTGCCGAAGGCGGGACTCGAACCCGCACGGTGTTAGCCGCCACCCCCTCAAGATGGTGTGTCTACCAAATTCCACCACTTCGGCACGGTTATTCAACCTATGGCTGGCCAGCAGGATTGACAGGAGCGGGAGACTGTGGAGCCTGAGGAACTCCCGCCGGCTGTGCCGGTGAACCAGGGGCTGGTTGAGCAGGGAGCGGTTGGCCAGTCGCCTGCTTTTTGGCACCCTCTGTTACAACAGACGATGCGCCTTTCCGGGAGGCGATATAGCTTAAGCTCAAGCACGTAATCATAAATATTATAGCACAGCCGGTGGTGAGTTTGCTCATGAAACCGCCGGAGCCGCTGCTCCCGAATATGGTCTGGCTTGCACCGCCAAAGGCTGCCCCTATTTCTGCCCCTTTACCGGCTTGAAGAAGAACGATAATGATAAGGGAAATACAGAGGATCACATGGACAATCACAATCAGGGTAACCATTTTTCTTTTTTATCCTCCTTAGGGTGGGTTAATCAGTTCTAATGAACTGGCATATTCTTAAAAATGCATCTGCTTTAAGGCTTGCGCCTCCAACCAGCGCACCATCAATGTCAGGTTTTGCCATGAGAGCATCAATGTTTTCAGATTTCACGCTTCCTCCATAGAGGATGCGGATACCTTCAGCAACTGTTCGGCTATAGGCCTTTTCGAGCATGCCCCTGATAAAAGCATGAATTTCCTCCGCCTGTTCAGGGGTAGCAGTTTTTCCGGTCCCGATAGCCCAGACCGGTTCATAGGCAATGATGAATCCCTCGCTGGCATTCACAGGAAGATCCTTCATGCCGCCCTTCAACTGTCTTTCAATTACAGGGAAGGTTCTGTCTTCTTCGCGCTCTTGCAGGGTCTCACCGATGCACATGATAGGTATGAGACCTGCATCAAGGGATGCCCTTACTTTTCTGTTAACCGTTCCGTCAGTCTCTCCAAAGTACTGGCGGCGCTCTGAATGACCGATGATCACGTGGCTGCAGCCTGCATCTCTCAGCATGAGGGGAGAAACTTGACCGGTGTATGCACCTTCCTTTTCCCAGAAGCAGTCCTGAGCAGAAAGTTTAATCACTGATCCCTTGATCTCTTCACTTACAGGGAAGAGGGACGTAAAGGGCGGAGCAACAATGATCTCCCGGTCGTCTGCTTCAGTCAGGCTTTTCTTCAGTTCAGAGACTAAGGCAACGGCTTCTTTCACGGTCTTGAACATTTTCCAGTTGCCTGCAATAACGGCTCTGCGCATTTTTCCCTTCAGCACCTTTCCAATGATTTTATCCCGGGGAGTTCTTTGCCTTCGAGGAGTTCTAAGAAGGCACCTCCTCCGGTCGAGATGAAAGTGATCTCTTTTTCTTTCCCTGCCTGGTGTACTGCTGTATCAGTATCTCCACCACCCACAATACTGATTGCATGGGATTTTACTATCTTATCAATGATGGCTAAGGTGCCGTGGCTGAAGGGTTTCATTTCGAACACCCCCATCGGCCCGTTCCAGATGATCGTCTTTGCATCTTTAATCGTTTCACCGAAGAGGGCAACAGTCTTTTCACCGATATCCAGGCCGAGATACTCTTTCGGTATGTTGTTGATATCAACCGTTCTGGCCTGGGCAGATGCATCCATTTTATCTGCTATGACGCAATCTATCGGAAGGAGGATGTTGATTCCCCTTTCCCTGGCGTAATCGAGGGTCCGCTTTGCCGTGGGAATGAGATCGTCCTCGACCATGGATATGCCAATCTCAACGCCCTGAGCCTTGAGAAAGGTGAACGCCATTCCGCCGCCGATGAGGAGGCTGTCCACCCTCTTCATCAGGTTTTCCAGCACCTGCAATTTCCCGGAGACCTTTGCCCCGCCCACAATAGCTACCAGCGGACGGGCAGGTGCCTTCATCGCCTTCTCAAAGTAGGTGATCTCCTTCTTCATCAGGAAACCGGCTGCGCACGCACTGACATGACGGGTGATCGCGTCTACCGAGGCATGGGCACGGTGGGAAACGCCGAAGGCATCATTGATGTAACAGTCTGCAAGATTTGCAAGTTTCAGGGCAAAGGCATCATCGTTCTTTTCCTCTTCAGGATAAAAGCGGAGATTTTCCAACATCAGGACCTGGCCCGGTTTCAGAGCCTTTGCCTTTTCCTGGGCTTCCTGTCCGATGCAGTCTGGAGCGAACAGCACCTCTCGCCTGAGCAGCTCAGAAAGCCTCTTCGCCTCGGGGAGCAGGGAATATTTTTTATCCGGTTTCCCTTTTGGCTTCCCGAGATGGGAAGCAAGGATGAGGGCGCCCCCCTTCTCTAAAATGTAATTCAGCGTGGGCAGGGATTCCTGAATACGGAAGTCATTCGTGATATTGCCTGCGCTGTCCATCGGGCAGTTGTAGTCTACCCGGACCAATACCTTTTTGTTCTTCAGGTCAAGCTCGTCTATATATTTCACCCGACCCATGGCGTCTCTCCTCTACAAATTCTTACCAATGAGCTTGATGAGATCGATGATTCTCGCTGAATAACCCATCTCGTTATCATACCAGGCAAGAACCTTGACCAGATTGCCGCCAATCAGAGCAGTAAGGGGGCCGTCTACAATAGAAGAGAAGAGGCTGTTGTTGAAATCACAGGAAACCAGCTCTTCTTCGCTGAATTTCAAGTAACCTTTGAGATCGGTTTCAGATGCCTTTTTCAGAGCGCCATTTACCGCTTCAACGGTTGTCTCCTTTTCCAGTTCAGCCACCAGATCAACCAGAGATACGTTAGGGGTGGGAACCCTGATGGCAAGTCCGTCCAGCTTGCCCTTCAGCGAAGGGAGCACGAGAGAAATAGCGCGGGCTGCGCCGGTGGTTGTCGGAATCATGGAGAGTGCTGCTGCCCTGGCACGGCGCAGGTCCTTATGGGGCAGGTCCAGAATCTTCTGGTCATTGGTATAGGAGTGGATGGTAGTCATAAGGCCCTTTTTTATCCCGAAGTTTTCCAGGAGAACCTTGGCAACAGGTGCAAGACAGTTCGTCGTACACGATGCATTGGAAATAATATGATGTTTGGCGGGATCGTAATTCCTGTCATTGACACCCATGACAATGGTGATGTCCTCATTCTTGGCTGGAGCAGAAATAATCACCTTCTTGGCGCCAGCCTCAAGGTGCTTTGAAGCACCGGCTTTGTCCGTGAATCTCCCGGTACTTTCAATGACTACCTGCACGCCCATATCCTTCCAGGGAAGTTCATTCGGGTTTGTCTTGGCAATAACCTTGATAGATTTCCCATTGACCACCATGCTGTCGCCCTTCACCTCCACTTGCCCTGTGAAGTTCCCATGGACAGAATCGTATTTCAAAAGGTGGGCAAGGGTCTTGGCATCGGTGATATCGTTTACTGCAATAAACTCCATATCAGGTCTGTCAACTGCCAGCCGTAAGACACATCTTCCAATCCTTCCGAAGCCATTAATTCCAATTTTAACCGTCATAGAAGTTCCTCCTTTTCACTGCACGAGATGCAGTGGTATATTACAAAAAACCGCTGAAAAGTCAAGGCATTTCTACCCGAAAAAGACCTCTGCAACCTTGAATAACTCAGGGTCAACTTTCTTGATCCCTGAGGTCGCCTCTTCCAGGTCTACTGACACAACCTTGTTCCCCCTGAGGCTTGCCATTTTACCGAATTCGCCGGCAATAATCATATCCACTGCCTTGACCCCGAATCTGGTTGCCAGCACCCGGTCATAGGCTGTAGGAGTCCCCCCGCGCTGGACATACCCCAGAGAAGTTACCCTCGTTTCAATGCCGGTCTGTTCTTCTATCTGTCTGGCAATAACACTTCCAATGCCGCCCAGCCGCACGTGACCGAACTCATCAACCTTCTCATCCTGAACGATGAGGTCACCGGTATCTTCAGGTTTTGCTCCTTCAGCTACAACGACAATACTAAAATTTTTACCGCGTTTATGCCTCGTTTTAATCAACTGTGAGACATCTGAAACCTTGAATGGTCTCTCCGGTATGAGGATGCAGTCGGCGCCTCCTGCTATTCCGGAAACAGTGGCAATCCAGCCGGTGTGTCTCCCCATTACTTCGACTACGATAACCCGGTGGTGTGATTCTGCAGTCGTATGGAGGCGGTCAATGGCTTCAGTCGCAATGCTTACGGCAGTATCAAAGCCGAACGTATAATCAGTCCCCGAGAGGTCGTTGTCGATGGTCTTGGGGACTCCTACGAGAGGTACTCCCTCTTTATGCAGTTTGTAGGCAACACCCAGGGTGTCTTCACCGCCTACGGCGATAAGAGCATCAATTCCATACCGCTTGAGATTGTCGCGCAACCTCTGATGGTCGTCCTGGGATTTTAAAGGGTTTTTCCGTGATGTTCCAAGGATGGTCCCGCCCCTCGGCAGGATGCCGGTGATGGAATAGTGGGTGAGGGGCTCCACGTATCCATAGATGAGCCCTCCCCAGCCTTCCCTGATACCAAGAACTTCAAGATTGTACGCGCCGATTGCCCTCCTCACAACTGCCCTGATTACCGCATTCAGCCCCGGGCAATCCCCGCCGCCAGTCAGTATCCCGATTTTTTTCATAGAACCAACCCCCGTGTGTTTTCTAACTGTCTTTTAAACAAAATGATACATTCCCTGATACGGTATGGTCAAGAAGGATGAAGAGGCAGAAGTGTATTCATAAAAATATATTAAAGGAATTAGCTTATTGAGGTATGAAATATCACAAGAAATGGTTGCCATTTATGGTGATCCGCTGTAGTGGAGGATGGTTCCGCCTTCGCCCGCAACAAAGACGTCGGTACCTGACGTTCCCCAGACAGCATTGAGAACTTTTTTCAGTCCGCTCTCCATGGGAGACCAGGTCGAGCCGTCGTAATGGAGGATCGTACCTTCATCCCCAACCGCAAAGACATCAGTGCTCGAACTACCCCAGACACCATTGAGCGATTTTTTCGTCCCGCTGCTCATGGGTGACCAGGATGTGCCATTGAAATGGATAATCGTGCCGTCCTGCCCGACAGCAAAGACATCGGAGCCGGAGCTGCCCCAGATCGAGTAGAGGGACTTTTTCGTCCCGCTGCTCATGAGGGACCAGATCGTACCGTTAAATCGGGTTATTGTCCCGGAAGCACCAGCAGCAAAGACATTGGCATTCGAGCTGCCCCAGACCGCATAGAGCGATTTTTTTGTTCCGCTGCTCATGGGAAACCAGGTTGGGCCGCTGGAATGGAGAATGGTGCCTTTAGCACCTACCGCAAAGATATTGGAGCCTGAGCTACCCCAGATTGAGTAAAGTGACTTTTTTACGCCTATGGGCCAGGGAGCCCAGGTCAAGCCATTAGAGTAGAAAATGGTTCCGTCAGCACCCACAGCATATATGTTTGTGCCTGAGCTGCCCCAGACAGAGTAGAGTGACTTTTTTGCGCCGGTAGGCCAGGGAGACCAGGTTGAGCCATCGGAGTAAAGGATAGCGCCTGCCTCACCCACGGCATACACATCCGACCCTGAACTTCCCCAGATACTGTTGAGATTATATTCCTCCCCGCTGCTCATGGATGACCAGTTTGACCCGTCATAATGAAGGATGGTTCCGCTGTCACCTACAGCAAAGATGTCCGAGCCTGCACTCCCCCAGATTCCATTCAGGTCGTTATTTGTCCGGCTTTTCATGGGAGACCAGTTCGAGCCATTGTAGTGGAGGATCGTGCCTTCCTGGCCGACAGCAAATACATCATCGGAATCTGAACTGCCCCACACCCCTGTGAGAGTAGTTTTTGTGCCGCTCTCCATGGCAGACTGGCTTGTCCCGGTGATTAGAACGATTGCGCCGTCGTCACCTACTGCATAAGCAGAAGTGCCTGAACTGCTCCATAATCCATGGAGATTATTTGTTGTCGAACCGCTGGCAATTGAAGACCAGCTTGAACCGTTACTCTGGAGGATAATGCCGTCTTCGCCTACAACGAGAAAACTCGTTCCTGATGCTCCTGAGATGGCAGCGAGGTCTTTTGATGTCCCGCTCTTCGCGGAATACCAGCCTATCCCATCGAAATGGATGATCGTGCCGTCGTCACCCACAGCGTACACGTTACTGCTTGAGCTGCCCCTGATGCCATTGAGGTTGCTCCCTTCTTTGCTCACTTCTGTTGACCAGTCTGTGCCGTCATAGTGGATGATTGTTCCTCCATCCCCTGCAGCGTAAACGTCGGTGCCTGAGCTTCCCCAGACAGCGTTGAGGTTTTTCACCACACCGCTCTCCTGTTTTTCCCAGGTTTCACCGCCATCGGAGGTATGAATAATGGTACCGTAGAAACCCACGGCAAAGACATCCGAAGCCGAGCTTCCCCAGACGGCATTGAGGCGGTTTCCCTGCGGGAAAGGATTCTGCCACTCCCATTCATCTGAATGAGCGAGCAGAGGAATAAAGAAGCAGATAAGTAAAACAATATGGAATAAGGTCATCTTTTTCATAATGATGTGCTCCTTTCAGGTTAAATATAAGATGTTGGAAGAATTAGTCAAGCATTCTTTGCTCAGGGCGGACACAGGGGTTCGCCCCTACACCCTTGGCCACATTGTACGGGCATGGCATGCTGTGCCCCTCCCTTTGACCTTTGACCTTTCACCCTCCTCTTTGCTCTCTCCTTGACTAACGCCTCCTAATATACTAATTATCCTCACCATGGCAATAAGGCGATACACGAAAGAGGTTGAGGAACTGAAGGCAGGCGTATTCCTTTTCAACGGTTATGTTTCCAATCCATACCTTATCACCGGAGAGAAGCTGGTGGCAGTTGATGTGAGTGTACCGTCTGCAGCAGAAAAGATTGTTGCCTTTGTTGAGAAGGAGCTGAAGAGGAAAAGAACAGATATCGTCCTGATTACCGCCACCCACTTTCATATTGACCACATCGGCGGGATCGATGCCCTGAGAAGGATGACCTCGGCTCATCTCGCCTTCCATCCCTTGGTAAAGGAATATCTTACAGGCAGGAGGATAAAATTCCCGGCTCTGAAAAAATGGGTCATGGGGATCATCCCGGCCTGGAGAACGCATGCCTTTTCCCTTCCGTCTGTCCGGGATATTATAAAGGCCCCGATTGCGGGCTATCCGGTGTTAAAGAGCCGGATATCCTCCACGGTTGAGGTCTGGCTGGGTGATGATGCCCCCTTGCCTGAGAATCCTGAGTGGAGGGTGATCTTTACGCCCGGCCACAGTGATGACAGTATCTGCCTTTATAACCAGAATAATGAGATTCTCCTGAGCGGTGATACCGTTTTAAATGTTACCGGCAGGGGCGAACTGAATCCCTTCAACAGTGACGAGGAGGCCATCTTCAGATCATTTGAGATATTGAAGGGATTGAAGGTAAAAAATCTTTATCCGGGCCATGGCAGGCCCCTTGAGAAAGAAGAACTGTGGGAAGAGGTACTCAAGCTCTCGTTACATGAAATTGGGGTCAAAGGGTCATGGGTATAGGGTCAAGTTATTCCTTACCCCTTGCTACTTGACCCTTGACCCAGAATCCTTTCGCCCTGAAACCCTTGCCCCCTTGAACCCTGTATTTTTATCACCGGTAAAGGACCGCCCCGAACAACAGGTAGGAACTGAGAAGGATGAATACCATCAGCCATCCGTGCCTTGCTGACAGGTGAATAACAAGGGATATGAGCGAAGCGACGAACAGTAACAGGAGAAATCGGGAGCCTGCGAGCCCATGGTAAAAGAGGGTAAAGCGTGCCATCAGGTATGCCTGTAAGATAATCAGGAGGATGGTTGCGATTAAGGTGAAGGAGAGGGGAGCCTTCACTGATTCTGGTTTTCCATTGATGGGTTGACTGCCGGGATATGCCTTAGATTCAGGCTGGTTGATTACCTTTTGAGAGCCACGGAAATTCCGGGATCGCGCCTTCTCCCATTTCCGGTATGCTTCAAACTTCTCCCTGCCCCACGTTATTTTCAGGATGAGATTCCTTGCCCCAACCATCATTTCCGCGAGCACAATGAACCCGATATTAATGACGAGGATAAAGAGAGCGAACTTTAACACTTTGTTGAAAGAAGACTAAACCTTTTTCTCCAGGGCAAGTTTCTGCTTCAGATGGGCGACCTTCTTTTTTTGATTGAAGTGTTCCTCGCAGAAAGAGGAGAGGTAGGGTTTCTTCCCGAAAACCCGGTAACGGGGGTAACGGCAGTTCTCTACAATACATTTCTTCAGGGTCGAGTGTCCCATCTCGTTATCCGGCAGGTCTTTATCCTTAAAACCGTAGCAGAAGAGAGTACTCCCTTCGTCATTTATCTCTGTGTGGATCCAGAGATCACCCGGATTGCTCAGGCAGTATCCGCTCCGGTAGTACATACACCGCAGGGGGTCCTGAATGCCCGAAGGGCGGAGTATCCCTACGGTAAAGTAGCATTTCATCAAGATTTTGCGGTCTTCAGCCATCAGGGATCCTTATTTCGATTCTTCCGGGATTAATTTATCCCTGGTTTTTGACTTCACCCACCAGAAACGGTACCGGCAGTCTTCACAGCGATAGGGCCGGAAAAATGGAACCGATTTCTCCCCTCGTGTCCGCATGGATTCTCTTATCCTCTTATTTCCGTAGTTAGGACATTTCATAGCTACTCCTCCCCCTAAAAATAGCCATCATGTCATTAACTATGACGGATTATATCTCATTATCTCTTTCTGTCAAAAATAAATTAAAAATTGATTTTCATCCATGATCATGTTAAAAAAATGAATTAAATGAAGTTTTAAGAGGTGCAGAACATGTACAGTATGGGATTTGCATTGAAAATCGGCCTTCTGATTTACCTGCTCACCTTTCTCATCTCCCTGATGGTTTTCGGAATAATAGTCCTCATCAGGAAGGCATCGAGATTGGGGACTCAGAAAAACTGAACTGAAAGAGGTATTGGAAAATGAATTATCGCCTGTTGGATTTCTTTCCC
>Ga0315282_10016009_pt1 | contig 10998 bp, 8 predicted proteins | sample YL17G07_20_MG_FD_203693 | JGI IMG/M metagenome (GOLD analysis project Ga0315282, IMG submission 203693) | Sediment microbial communities from Yellowstone Lake, YNP, Wyoming, USA - YL17G07_20 | ecosystem: Environmental > Aquatic > Freshwater > Lake > Sediment | place: USA: Wyoming | collected...
CTGCAATCCGGCGACGTAGTCTTTGAAGTCGGCCCGGGGCGCGGCGCCATGACCGCGCTGCTGGCCGAACGCGTGCGCAAGGTAATCGCTATCGAAATCGATCGGGCGCTCGCACAAGGGCTTCAGGAGGATTTCCAGGAGGAATCGGGTGTGGAGATCATCCTCGCGGACGTGCTCCGCGTCGATTTTGCCGCCCTGTGCCGGCAGGAAGGGATCGCGCGAGGATTTGTTTTCGGCAACCTGCCGTACTACATCACTTCGCCTATCCTCCATCACCTGTTTGCGCAACGGGACTCGATCCGTGCCATGGGTCTGCTGATGCAGCGCGAGGTGGGCGAGCGCCTGACGGCCGCGCCGGGAACCCGCGCCTACGGCTATCTGACCATCGCCACACAAATTTACTCGCAGCCGCAAATCACCTTGGCCGTTCCACCGGGAGCCTTCTCCCCTGCGCCGAAGGTGCAGTCGGCGCTAGTGACCTTTCGAATGAAAGCGAAGTTCGATCGATGGCCGCAAGGAACGTGCGACGAATTTCTGGAATTCGTCAAGCGCTGCTTTGCTCAAAAGCGGAAGAACCTGCTCAACAATCTAGGTGGCATCTATCCACGGCGCCGGATAATGCAGGCAATCGAGGAAATGGGCAAACCTGCCAATTTGCGCGCGGAGCAGCTTTCCCTGGAAGAACTTGCCGGCGTTTTTGAACATTTGACTCGCTTCACCCAGCGGGCACGCGCGGACGATTAGAAGAAACCGCCGGTGTATTTCTTATAGAGCGCGATGATTTCGGGATTCTTCGGATCTAGCTGGTAAGCGGTGTAAATCTCCTTCACGGCCTCCGTCAGATTGTGCCGCTCCAAAAGCAGTGCGCCCAGGTTCGCGTGGGCCATGGCGTACTTGGGGTCCAAGCGAATGGCTTCGCGATACTCCGCTTCTGTCCCGGCAATATCTCCCTGCCGGTAAAGCAAAACGCCGAGCTGGTTGTGGAAGTATTGATTCGTGGGCTCCAGGCGAACGGCCTGGCGAGTCTCGCTTACGCCCCCGGCGGCATCCCCGCTTGCCCCCAATGCACCTCCCAGCAGCATGTGAGCAGTTGAGTTGTCAGGATCAAGACGGATGACTTCACGGTATTCGTCCATTGCCGCCGGCATCTTTTGTTGGATGACCAAGATTAAGCCATTTATCAGGTGCGGCGTGGGGGTGTTGGGATTGATGTGCATCGCATATTGCACCTCCGTGGTCCCGCCTGCCAGGTCGCCCTTGTTGACAAGCGCGTACCCCAAGTTGGAATGGGCCACCACGGAATCGGGCTGCAATCGCAGCGCCTGACGATACTCGAAGATGGCGCCGTCCCAATCCCCCTTGGCCGCGATGGCGTTGGCATAATCATTGTGCGGAAACCAGGTGTACGGATCAAGGCTGAGGGCTTGGCGAAATTCGGCGATAGCGCCGTCGGGGTCCCTTTTCTCCAGCAGGAGGACCTGGGCGCTCGCGTAATGGCCGGCAGCGGTGCCCGGCGCCATCTCGGCGGTTTGGTGCAATTCCTTCAACGCGCCGGCAAGGTTGTGAATATTGAAAAGTGAAGCCCCCAGAATATTCCGCGCTTGCAGGTCGTGAGGATTCAGCCTCAAGGCCTCGCGCAATTCGGGAATGGCCGTGGCGGGGTCACCTCGCAGGCTGATCGCGAGCCCCAGGGCGGCGTGCGCTTCCGCGGATTTGGGGTCCAACCGTATCGCCTCGCGATATTCCGCCAGCGCGTCATCCCACTTCTCCTGTTTGGCGAGGGCCCGGCCCAAACCCACGTGCAGGGTGCTGTTGTGGGATTGAATGGCCAGCGCGGCGCGGTATTCCTGCTCCGCCTGGGGGTAGGATTCCAGTTTTTCGAGCTCCAAGGCCCGGGACAAGTGCTGCCCAACCTGCAATTCCTCGGTCGAACGTTGGACCGCGGCGGGGCGCGGGCCTGATCCGTGTACGCCGCGCAGAACCTTGAGCAGGTCTTCTTTCCCTCCTGCCGCCCGGACCTTCTTCAGGTAATCCTCCTGAGGATCAAAGTCAACGCCGTTTTCCTTTACCAGGTCCGCCACGCTCTGGCTGGGCACGTAGTTGTTCAAGAGATAGAGAATATCGTCGCGCGTCACCGGTTTATTGGCAGGATGCGGAAATGCGGCGACGCCCAAGCTGGTTGCCAGCAAAATGATGATCGCCCACCAAGCCCTCATCACTTGTCCCTCCCTGGTTCTGCGGATGCTTTGCCTTTGCCGAGAGCATACGCTGGAAGAAACATGGAAAACAAGTCCTTCGCAGAACCGGGTAGTGACCTAACCTGTAAGTCAATCCCGCGCCTCGAGCCGGATTTTTGTATTGCTTCACACTCCCCCCGGAGTGCTAACATGGAAAGCGCTTCAGGGCCAATAGCCATTTCTTATTCAAAGCAAGTTACGCCGCGCAAGCTGCGCAGGCGGCAGCGGACCGCATGGTCGAGGGAGAGGCTTGTGGCCGGTGGCTTGTCAGTCCGCCGGAAATCTTCGCCCAAGGGGACCGATGCCGGCAGGGGCCGCGGCCGGCCCAGCGCAGTAGGCAGACGGAATGACGTTCCAGATATCACAAATTCTGGCCTGGAGGATAACGGATGAAACGAATACTGAAAGTTCTGGGGATGTCCCTGCTGGTCATCGCCCTGATCGTTGCGGGAGGCATCTCCTTGACGATCGGCTGGAGGCCTTTTATCGGCCCCAAAGCGCGCCCGTTAACAGGGCGTAAGTTTGAGCCAACCCCGGCGCGACTGGCGCGCGGCCAGTACCTGGTGGAAAACCTCGGCTGCTTTGATTGTCACGGCGAACACGACTGGACGAAGCATGACGCGCCTCTGCTGGAGGGTACGCGGGGCGCCGGCTACGCCGAATTCCCCTTGGTGGGACTTCCGGGCCGCATCGTTCCCTCCAACATTACACCCGACCCTGAAACCGGCGCCGGCAATTGGACCGACGACCAAATGGCACGCGCCATCCGCGAGGGTATTGGCCATGACGGACGCGCGCTTTTTCCCCTTATGCCTTACCCGCGCTTTCGCGTGATGTCGGACGAAGACCTGGCATCGGTCATCGTTTATATCCGGTCCATCCCGCCCGTGCATAAGGCGCTCCCCAAAACCGAAATAATCTTTCCAGTGAAGTATCTCATCCGCAGCGCCCCGCAACCCATTACCCAACCCGTGCCCCAGCCGGACCTCTCCAATCCCCTGGAGCGTGGCAAGTATTTGGTGACCGTCGCGGGATGCGCCGACTGCCACACGCCACAGGCCAAAGGACAGGATATTCCTGGCATGGAGTTCGCCGGCGGATTCGTTTTGGAAGGGCCTTGGGGGAAGGTCGCCAGCGCCAACATCACGCCGGACCCGTCGGGGATTTCCTACTACGATGAAGCTCTTTTTGTTCAGACCCTCCGCACCGGTTACGTCAAAGCGCGGGAGCTCAACCAGATTATGGGCTGGTGGCATTACCGCCACCTTACGGATGACGATTTAAAAGCGATGTTCGCCTACCTGCGCACCCTCAAGCCCGTCAAGCACCGCGTGGATAACACCGAACCCCCCACCGTCTGCAAGCTCTGTGGAAACCAACACGGGGTGGGAGACAGGAACTAAAGAGTCCACAAGGACGCCTTTGGCGAGGGGCGTTTCCGCGGTCGGTGCAGGAGTGGGATGCGACGCGGACTCCGGGCGGGGCAAGTCCTCCACGATGACGGCGACGTTGATCAGACGCTCGCAAAAGGGCGCGGGGAGGTCGTCCAGCGCATGCGCCACAATTTCCTCAAATTCGTTGCGCTCCATGCAGGGGGGATGGCAACCCGGGGACGGTGCCCCCTTGAAAAAACATTCTTGCGCAGAGGCAGCAAGGCGCAGGGGGTTATGACAACAAGGGTATGAGCAACAGGAGTATAAGCAAGTGGTCAAAGACGGAAATCGGTGTTAAACTTGGGCGCGCGTGAAGCCATAACGGAAGCCTGAGCGAACAGGAGCGCGCGGCTTGCCCGCCAGTGATGCCGCAACCGGATTTTCGGTCCGGATCGACCCGAGGGACTATGCTGACTCGCGATAATTACCAGGGGCTCTTTGCCTACCCACCAACGCCGTGCAGGCAGGACCTTTCGCTGGACGAAGAGGGCCTGCGCTCCAATCTGCGCAAGTTGATTCGCATCGGCGTAAGCGGCATTGCGCTGGCGGGTACGTCCGGCGAGTGTTATGCGCTGACGGAGGCCGAACATCGGCGAGTCGCGGAGATTCTGCGGGAAGAGACGAAAGACACCGGTGTCCGCAGCATTCTTGGCACCACAGGACTGAGCACCCGCGAGGCCATTGAGCGCTCCCGGATGGCCATGGAGATCGGCTTGGATGGCGTGATGACGGTGCAGCCCTACTATTCACCGCTCACGCGGGGCGAACTGCTGAAGTTCTGGGCCGACCTTTGCGCGGCGTGTCCGGACATCGGCGTGATTGTGTATCACTACGACTGGGTTCGCCAGGAATACACCCCCGAAATCTTTCGCGAACTGGCGCGCCTGCCAAACCTCATCGGAAGCAAAGAGGCCCACTGGGACTTTGGAAAATGGCTGCGGATGCACCGCGAGAGCCCGCTGGTCCACATGAGTTCAACCGACGCGGGCTGGCTGGTGGAACTGTTCCGGCAGGGAGCGGTGGGAGTGGGAAGCCTGCAGGTTTGTTACATGCCCCACATAGTACAGAAGGTACTCGATCTGTGTTCCCAGGAGCGGTTTGTCGAAGCGGAGCGGGTACTGGCACCGTTCACGGAGTTAGTGGGGCGGTTGAAGATGGGATACGGACAGCCGCACGTTTTTCCCATAGACCTTCCGCGTTGGGCGGACTACAGCAATACGGCACGTCACAAAGCGCTGGTGGACGCGTTCGGATTTTTGCACGTGGGGCCGCCGCGGCCACCGGCCATTCCGGTACCGGATGCGCTGCAAAGCCGCCTTCAGGAGTTCCTCCAGGAGCGATACCCGGAATTGATTCCGCCCCCCGATTTTGCCGACACGATTGCACCCGGCCGGCGGCTGTGGCCAGCGTCCGAGGGGAAGAGGTCGTCTTGATGGGGGCTCGCTGGCAAGGGCCCGGGCGCCTGGTGCCGCCAGATCGCCGCTGGTGGCTCATCGGACTTTTCTTTCTGGCTACGGCCATCAACTCGATCGACCGCCAGATATTCGCCGTCCTGGCTCCGCTCTTTTCCATCGACCTAAAAATCACGGAAGTCCAATACGGATTCATCGTCCAGGCATTCCTGGTGGCCTACACCGTCATGTTCGTGGTCTCGGGATACCTGATCGATCGTTTCGGCACCCGGCTTGGAATGGCCGTCTGCATGGCGTGGTGGTCCACGGCAGCGGCGCTGCACGCTCTGGCGCGCGGAGCGCTGAGCATGGGGGTATTTCGTTTCCTGCTTGGGGTGGGCGAATCCGGAAATTTCACGGCGGCGGCAAAGGCGGTGTCGGAGTGGTTTCCACCGGAGGAGCGAAGCCTGGCGACGGGGATTTACAGCGCGGGTTCGCTTGTCGGAGCAACCGTGTGCCCGGTCCTGAGCGTTTGGCTGGCTGCCGCCTTCGGATGGCGGAAAGCCTTCTTCCTGACGGCGGCTGTGGGCCTGCTATGGCTGGTGCCGTGGCAGTTTTTGAGCCGCCACAGGGATGGCGGCGGGGCGGGCGACCGGAGCACCGCGCCGGTGCAGCGCCGTCCGCTGCGCCTCCGAACACTGCTGCGAACGCGAAACGTCCACGCCCTGTTCTGGCCGCGGGTCATTTCGGAGCCGGTGTGGTGGTTTTACATATTCTGGCTTCCGAAGTACCTGAAGGATGTGCAGCACTTCACCATGGCGCAGCTCGGCTACACCCTCTGGATTCCGTATGTGGCCGCAGACGCGGGTTCGCTGCTGGGCGGATACTTCTCCGGCATCTTCGTGAAGCGCGGTCACTCCCCGGTGAGCGCCCGTCGTTTCATCCTGATTCCCTGCGCGCTGGTGATGCCGGTTACGCTTCTCCTGGTCTTAAAGGTCTCCGCTGTGATGGTGCTCGCGGGCGCCAGCCTGGCCCTGTTCGCGCACATGGCGTGGAAAGTGAACCTGGTCACCTTGACGAACGACTTGTTTCCGGCGGCACAGGTCGCTTCGGTGTCGGGGGTGCTGGCAATGGGAGCAGGGCTGGGCGGCGTGATCTTCGCGGGGATGGCGGGCATCATCGTCAAGCTGCAATCGTACTCAGTGCTCTTCGGGGTGGTGGCCTTGCTCCATCCCTGCGCCCTTGCCGTGGTCAGTCGGCTCCTGAGGAGGGGCGGCGAGGCGCCGACTCATCCCTATGTTTCGAGCAGTTCCTTCCAGCGACAGTAGCCGGCGCCGCCCCTCCGGGGCTGAAAATTCCCGTGGAGCCGTTTACCCCATGGCTTACGCCGCCGGCTATTCTCTGTCGACTCTCCGGGCCGATGGTTACGCCGTGGGAGATTTCCTGTCGGCCGACGATGAAAATGCGCGTAGCGCATTGGAAGGCGGCGTCGAGCCGCCGCAGACCAAGGTGCCTTCGGCACAGGTGCAGGCCTCCGCTACGTCTGGGTCTCAAACCTTTGCAGCACGGCACGGAAGTAGCCGAGGGCGAAGGCCATGCCGGCGTGCCAGGGAGCCGCGCAGTCCATTTGTGGAGTGTGGTCAGGGATAATCACGCCGTCGAAGTGGTTCTGCTTCAGGATTTCGAGAACGCGCAACGCATTGACGTCGCCGTCGTCGATGAACGTCTCGCGATAGTGCGGCGCCTTGCCGTTGACGTTGCGCAAGTGGACATAAGCCAATTTCCCCTGGCGGCTGTAGTGGTCCACAACCTCGTAGATATTTCCCTTCGTCATCTCCGCCAGCGTGCCCACGCAGAATTCCAGCGCGTTTCGCGGGCTCGGCTTTAAGTCAATCAGCTTTTGATACAGCCGGGGCTGGTAGACCAGTCTCGGTTGTCCGCGCAGCACGGGCAGGGGGGGATCGTCAGGATGCGCAGCCAGGGTGACGCCCGCTTCTTCCGCCACGGGAATCACCGCTTGCAAGAAATCCGCCAGCCGCTGCCACAATTGCTCCGGGGTAATCGGCGGGACGGTTCCGGGGGGGGCGTCGGGATCGTAAACCATGTTCCAAATCGTTCCGTTGGGGATGGGGGTCTGGTCCGCCTCATCCGTGCCCACGGAAACCGCGCCTCCGCGGGCGAAAGGGCCTTCGATTCTCCCTGCCACACCGGGAAGAGAAAAGTTGTACCCCAATACCGGAATCCCCGCGCGCCCCATATTGCGGATAGTAGTTTTGACGTTTTCCAGATGTTGCGCTTTCTTGGGACCATCCAGCAGCACATCGTGCCAGTGGGCCGGATCGAGATTTTCGATGGCGTGCCATTCCAGACCATGGGCATTGATCTTTTCCTTCAGCGCCGCCAGTTCTTCATAACTCCAAAGCTTCGTGGGGTCACCCGCGCGACCCCACCCGGCCTGGCTGCCCACCGGCTGATTTTGCCGATCGCCTCCCCCCTGATGGAAATAATCCACCAAATGAACGATCAGACGCGTGCAACCACACTGCCGCGCAAAACGAAAGTTCTCCGGCGTGAGCATGTGACGGTACAGTCCCAAACCTAGCTTCATGAAGACTCCCTCTACCTGAAGTAATTTTGGATTTTAGATTCGAGACCGCGCGCCGGCGCTCTCGGCTCGATTCAAAATTGAAAATGCATGCACCACGCGATCACTTTCGTCGCGTTGAAGCACTAAAATGCATCTCCTCCGCGGTGCACGAAGATTCTTCCTCCTGGGCGCACTGTTTCTGTGCTCCCGATGGCCAGAACTACCTCCACATGGAAGGCACTGAGATATGCTGTTTACTCCGGTTAAACCTTGAGGCGCATGGAGTACACAGAGAGCTTCGTTTTATTTGCGGCCCCGCCGCGATATATAGACTAACTCAATTTCCGATTTTGAATTTTAGATTTTGGAAGGGGGAATGCGAATTTCGGATGTCGACCCGCGCCAGGCAGGACAGGACAGGACAGGACAGGACAGGACAGGACAGGACAGGACAGGACAGGACAGGACAGGACAGGACAGGACAGGACAGGACAGGAAAGATCCCAACTCTGAATGCGTAGTTTCCGCACTGGAGCACAGGTGGAAGCCTTTGGGAGGTATCCAAAAGTTGCGAGCTGAATCCAAAGGCCGAAAGCTAATATCCAAAATCGCCCTATCACAGCGCGTGTCAAGATTGTGTGTTAGCATAGGAAGCCGCACAGGAGGAACGTATTCCATCTCTAACCCATAAGTTGAAAGCCATTCCGCTGGGGGGTCTGGGCGAATTCGGGATGAACATGATGGCGTTTGAGTTTGACGACGACGTGGTCATCGTCGACTGCGGCGTCATGTTTCCGGACGCCGAACTGCTCGGCGTGGACATCGTCATTCCCGACCTCAGTTACGTGCGCGCGAATCGCCAACGCATCCGCGCCATTCTGCTGACGCACGGCCACGAAGATCACATCGGCGGCCTGCCCTTTCTGTTAGAAGAAGTTGATGTGCCTGTTTACGGCACTTCCTTCACGCTGGCGCTGGCGCAATCGAAGCTGATCGAACACGATCTGGCCGAGAGCACCGACCTGCGGGAGATACACCCCAGGGCGCCGTTCCAAGTGGGACCGTTCCGCGTGGAGTTCATCCACCTGACGCACAGCATCATTCAGGCCGGCGCGCTGGCCCTCACCACGCCGCTGGGCACGGTGATTCACACCGGCGATTTCAAACTTGACCCCACGCCCACCGACCAGCACGTCAGCGATCTGCACACGCTCGCCGATTACGGGCGGAACGGCGTGCTGGCGCTGTTCGGCGATTCGACGAACGTGGAACGCCCGGGCCTGACGCCCTCGGAGCGCGCCGTCCGGCAGCGCCTGTCGCATATCATTGGGGACGCCGAGGGGCGTGTGCTGATCTCCTGCTTTGCCACGTCCATGCATCGTTTGCAGATCGTCACCGACTTGGCGCATCAATACGGCCGCAAGCTCTGCTTTGTGGGCCGAAGCATGTTTCAGAACTCCGAAATTGCCATGCAGATGGGCAAGCTGAACGTGCCGCCCGGCATGCTGGTGCCCCCGCAGGATTTGCGCAAGCTGCCTCCGAAACAGGTTGCTGTGGTCATCGCCGGCAGCCAGGGTGAACCGATGTCCGCCATGGCGCGCGTGGCGGTGTCAAGCCACCGCTGGGTGACGGTTGACCCCGGCGATGAAGTGGTGCTGAGCGCCCGGGTGATTCCCGGCAACGAGAAGGCCATCTTCCGCATGCTCGATCACCTCTACCGGCGCGGGGCGCGAGTGCACTACCACGACGGCAGTCAGCCGCCCGTGCACGTCTCTGGGCATGGCAGCGCAGAAGAATTGAAGCTGATGCTGAACATTGTCCGGCCCAAGTACTTTGTGCCGATCCATGGTGAATACCGGCAACTTTGGCGGCACATGGAAATGGCCAAGGAGCTGGCAGCGGTTGCGCAGGAAACTTTCCTGCTCGAGACCGGCGACGTCCTGGAGTTCGATGAGCAGGGCGCGCGCCGCGCGGGCCGCGTGGCCGTCGGCCGTATCTGCATCGATGGCGGCACCTTGGACGAAGTGGAAGAGGTCATCCTCAAAGAGCGCCGCCACATTTCCGAAGACGGCATCGTGATTCCCATCCTCGCCATCAACGAGTACACGGGCTTGCTGCAAACCCAGCCGGAAATCGTTTCGCGCGGGTTTGTGCCCCTCGAGGAGGCGCGCGACCTGGTGGAAAGCGCGCGGGAAGTCATCATGCGCACCATTGAGAAATCCAATCTCGAGGAAGTGAGCGACTGGGGCGTGATCAAAGAGAAAATCCGCACTGCCCTGCGCCGGCACCTCAACGAGGAAACCGGAAAGAGACCCATGATTTTGCCGGTCATCCTTGAAGTATGATCGAGCCATCGGCGCATCGGTTCATCGGTTAATCGGATGATCGGGCCATCGATCCATCGGAACATCGGAAGAACTAGAGACTGATGAGCAAATGAGCAGATGAACCGATGGGCCGATCGTCCGATATATTCAATCCAAAATAAACGTTCGAGCATCAGGAGTCGTATGCCACTGTACCAAGCCATCGTTCTTGCCATCGTGCAAGGCCTGACGGAATTCCTGCCGGTTTCCAGCACGGCGCACTTGTGGATCGTTCCGTGGATTTTGAAGTGGAAAGACCCCGGCCTGACATTTGACATCGCGCTGCACGCGGGGACGCTGGTGGCGCTGCTCGGCTTCTTCTGGCGCTATTGGCTGGAAATGATCAAGATGGTGTTGGGAATTAGCGGAGGCAATACCGCCCGGGCGGCGACGTACGGCACACCCGCGGTTCAGGATCTGAATCCAACATCCAAAATCGAAAATCCAAAAGCCGCCGCGGGTTCAATCACCCTGCTGGGCGAGAATCGCCAGCTCTTCTGGTTCCTCGCCATCGCCACAATTCCGGCAGGGGTGGCAGGATGGTTGTTTGAGCGCGCCGCGGAGGAGCAACTGCGCTCGCCATTCGTCGTCGGCACAGCGCTGATCGTCGTGGGCCTGCTGATGTGGGCGGGCGAGCGAGTGGGCAGCCGCGATCGTGACCTGGGCCAAGTCGGCTTGCTGGATTCCCTCATCGTGGGCGTGGCACAGGCGTTTGCCGTCATCCCGGGGGTTTCGCGTTCGGGCTCGACCATGACCGCGGGCCTGTTTCGCCGCATGAACCGCGAGACGGCGGCGCGCTTCTCCTTTCTCCTCTCGACCCCGATCATCGCTGGCGCTGCTTTCAAGAAGGCGTGGGAGATTCACCACTCCGGCCTGCCTGCGGACATGCGCATGCCCTTCCTGTTTGGAATCATCGTGTCAGCTATCGCCGGATATGCCGTCATCGCAGTGCTGATCCGCTACCTGGAGCGCCATACCTTCACG
>Ga0315282_10016011_pt1 | contig 10997 bp, 8 predicted proteins | sample YL17G07_20_MG_FD_203693 | JGI IMG/M metagenome (GOLD analysis project Ga0315282, IMG submission 203693) | Sediment microbial communities from Yellowstone Lake, YNP, Wyoming, USA - YL17G07_20 | ecosystem: Environmental > Aquatic > Freshwater > Lake > Sediment | place: USA: Wyoming | collected...
GATTTGGGGATGTGAGCGTGCGTACGCACGCTCACATCCCCAAATCCGGGAATCTTGAACTATTTATTTTAAAAGTTAACAGGATTGGGTTCTACCTGGTCTCGCCCGCGACTTTTTGCTACGTAAAGACGTTGGTCGGCCAGGTCGATCAAGGCGAAAATTTCATCAGCTTCGTCGGGGTAGATGGCAATCCCCTGGCTGACCGTGGGGGCCGGGATAGCCTGGCCGTTGCGACCGGTCAGGCTGATTTGGCTGAGGGTCTGGCGGATACGCTCGGCTACCAGGTTAGCCTGGCCGTCCTTTGTATTTATCAGGGCGATCACGAATTCTTCCCCGCCCCATCTTCCTAACAGATCTGTGCTCTTCATATGTGACCGGATGGTTTTGGTCAATTGGATGAGCACTTCGTCGCCTACCAGGTGCCCATAGGTATCGTTATATTGTTTGAAATGATCGATATCCAGCATGATCAGACTGAATTTTTGCCGAGAAACCTGGCTTTCGATGGCATTTACCTGCAATTCTTGCAGAAAATGGCTGTGGTTGAGCGCCCCAGTCAGGCTGTCTAATTTAGTCTGGAGCTCGACTTCGGAATGGTGAACGGCATTATCGATCGCCATTGCCGCCAATTGGGCGAAGTTTTCCAGCAGTTCGAGATCAGCCTGGTTGAATGCGCCCTGGCGGTACGAAGCCACTGCCACCATTCCGAGCACCTTGTTGCCCGATTCGAGGATGGTTCCCATCCAGTTTTTACTGTGGTGGGGTTGGCCAATTATGCTTGGGGCGAATCCAAGCGCCGGAGTTTCCTTCAGTACATCCTTTAGAAAAAGAGACTTTCTGTGGTTGATGGTCCATCCAGCCAAGGTGCCATTCAGATCCACAGTGGTGGGAGGGAAGAATTCGCCATCATCGAAAAACAATTCTAATTGGATACAATCCTGCTTGAGCAAACCCACATAATAGGTGTCGGCATCCAGCGTATTCTGGATGGCGCTGCTTACCAACGACAAAACCTGTTGGATTTCGAGAGAAGAGGAAAGGCTGTGGGCGATTTTATTCAGCACCTCGGTACGGTGGGCGCGCGTGGCAACGATGATCTGTAAACGGTTGACCGACTCGTTGATCATTACAGTCATCAATAAAATTGCCAGCATAATCAAGAGGCTGTCAGATAAATTAAAGCGGGCTAAGCCGGCAAAAACCGGCAGTTGAAAAAGGACAATCGTGACCAGGCCCATCGCATAAGTCGGCCATCGTCCGGCAATAATGGTGTTAATCATCAACAGTATCGCCAGGTAAATATAGGAAACGCGGTAATTCAGAGAAAGCAGCAGCAGGCAGCCGGCCAGGATCCCGTTGAAAACTCCTATGACCCCTTTCAGGCCCGAAAAGTGGCTAATAAAACTATTCACCAGGAAGTACATCAGGAAGGTCAGGAAGATTCCCAGGCCCCCTATGAATAGACTGAGCGACTTTTCCCCCACGCTAATGAGAGGAAAATATGAATTTATGATTAAAACAATATCTAACGCCAACCCTGATAAAATTGCAGGGAGGGCGAGCCGGGTCTTTTCAGTCATGTTGAGAAGAGGGTTTCCGGTCTTTCTATTCATTTTTTAGTAAAACAAATTTTCGGATCTCGCAGGGTCTTACCTTTGATAAGGATAGCATAGGAATGAGGATTTATCAATGCAATAAGGTAGAATAGAGCAGATCTGTTAAGGAGGTGTAATTATTTACCAGGGAGTGATAGATCGATATAAAGCATTATTGGATATTCCTATCCATACCCGTCCAGTAACCTTATTGGAAGGGAATACGCCTCTGATTCCGATGCCACGCCTGGCCAGTGAACTGGGTGGCGGGTTCGATTTATACGTGAAATATGAGGGAATCAACCCGACTGGTTCTTTCAAGGATCGTGGGATGACAGTCGCGATCAGTGAGGCGTTTGGAAGGGGCGTAGAAACAGTCATCTGTGCTTCGACCGGCAACACGGCAGCTTCGGCGGCAGCCTATGCCAGCCGGGCGGGTCTGCGCTCAATTGTGCTCATTCCTCAGGGCAAGGTGGCAGCGGGAAAGTTGGCCGGGGCTGTGGCCTATGGGGCTGAAGTCATCCAGATCGATGGCTCTTTCGATGATGCCCTGAGCCTGGTGGTAGGCATCAGCCAGACCACGACGATTGGCCTGGTAAATTCGTTGAACCCTTACCGGCTGGAAGGCCAAAAAACGGCTGCCTTTGAAATATGCGAGGTGTTGCAACGCGCCCCGGATTGGCTGTGCCTGCCGGTGGGAAACGCCGGAAATATCACCTCGTACTGGATGGGATTCAAGCAGTTCCATAACCTGCACCAGACCAGCCTGCCTCGCATCCTGGGCGTTCAGGCAGAAGGCAGCGCACCTCTGGTAATTGGCCACCCGGTCGACCATCCTGAAACCGTAGCGACAGCCATCCGCATCGGTCGCCCTGCCCGCGGCGAGCAGGCGCTGCAGGCTGCCGAAGAATCAAATGGAAGCATTATCGCCGTGAGCGACGCCGAGATCCTGGCTATGCAGTGGAAGCTGGCTGCTAACGGCGTGTGGGTCGAACCTGCCTCAGCCGCTGGCCTGGCCGGCCTGGCAAAACAGTTGAAGGCGAATTGCATCGACCTGGCTGGAAAAACGGTTGTAGCGGTATGCACCGGGCATGGCTTGAAAGATCCGGAGATTGTTGTGCGCAATATGCCTGCGCCACGCTTGATACCGGTCGATCTATCCGTTTTGGAAAAAGAGATATCAAGAAAGAAATGAACCGCCGGTCCATCACGGTTCGTATTCCTGCCTCGACTGCCAATCTTGGTCCCGGTTTCGACTGCCTGGGTATGGCGCTCAATCTGTGGAATGAGGCGGCCCTATTCATAGAGGAGAATGGCCTGGAAATCAAAATCCAAGGCGAAGGCCGGGATGTTCTGCCGCGCGATAGTCAAAACCAAATTGCCAGGGCCTTCTATTATTTCTTTAAAGCCAGGCGCTTGCCTGCACCAGGCGGGCTGCGCATCCAGTGCAACAACCAGATCCCGTTGGGCTCTGGATTGGGTTCGAGCGCAGCCGCCTGCCTGGCCGGGCTTATGGCAGCCAATGGCTTTTCCGGCAACGAAGCCAGCATTGAAGAAATCCTTAGCCTGGCATTGGAGATAGAGGGCCATCCGGATAACGTGGCGGCAGCCTTGCTGGGAGGCCTGGTGATCGTGGTCAGAGACCAGGATACGATCCTGACCCGCCGCTTTGACGTTCCCGATTTACGCGTCGTGGTAGTCATCCCGGAGATAGATTTACCGACGGAAGTTGCCCGGTCCGCCCTGCCGTTGCAGGTGCCCTTGATAGATGCTGTTTTCAACCTGGGAAGGACTGTCCTGGTGTGTGACGCCCTCCGCATGGGCGATTACAGCTTGCTTGGAAAAGTGATGGTCGACTGTTTGCACCAGCCCTACCGGCTGCCCCTGATTCTCGGGGGTGAGCAGGCCCTAAGAGCCGCCATTCAGGCCGGCGCCAGCGCTGTGGCAATTTCAGGCGCGGGGCCCGGCCTGATCGCCTTCAGCAGCCAGGCAGAAGAAAGGGTCGCAGCAGCCATGGCGGCTGAATTTGAAAGTCGCAACGTCGTATGCCGCACCCTGTTCTTATCTTCCTCTAATCAAGGCGCAGTTTCTGATATAATTTAATGTCGTGAGTGTGTGTACGCACGCTCATAACCTAAAATCTGGCGAGCCAGCACAGAAACTCCCAATGAGCCGAGTTTTTGCATGTTGATACGATGTATGGAGGTTTTGCCATGCAGGATTCTTTTACTCTGGCTGAAATTGACCAGGCGGCCGATTATCTGCGCGCCCGGCTGGTTACCATCCCAAGGATTGGATTGATCCTGGGCACCGGCCTGGGCAGCCTGGCGGACGAAGTCGAAAATCCGGTCATCCTCCCTTATTCCGAGATCCCATTTTGGCCTTTATCCACCGTCGCCGGGCATAAAGGCCGCCTGGTGATAGGTAAACTGGCTGGTCAGCAGGTAATGGTGCTGCAAGGCCGGGTTCATTATTACGAAGGCTACTCCATGGCCCAGGTAACCCTCCCGGTGCGAATCATGCAACGGTTGGGGGTGGAGATACTTATCGTGACCAATGCCGCTGGGGCAATCAACCCAGGTTTTGAACCAGGAGATGTGATGTTGATAACGGACCATATTTCCATGATCGGGATGGCTGGGCTTAACCCGCTGCGCGGGCCGAATATCGATGGGCTGGGTGAGCGTTTCCCGGATATGAGCCAGGCCTACGATCGCAACTTGATGACGCTGGCCCGGGAAACTTCCAGCGCAGCAGGCGTCCCCTTGCGCGAGGGTGTCTATATCAGTTTGTCCGGGCCTTCTTTTGAGACGCCAGCCGATCTGCGTTTTTTACGCAACATTGGTGCAGATTCGGTGGGCATGTCGACTGTGCCCGAGGTGATTGTCGCCCGGCATGCCAGGATGCGCGTCCTGGGATTGTCGGGCATCAGCAATAAGGCCAATTTGGATGGCGATACGATAACGACGCATGAAGAGGTGCTCCAGGCAGGTCTGATCCTGGTGCCGAAATTGAAGCAGATCATCCTGGGAGTGTTACAACAGGTTTAACTACAGGCTTTACCTGGCTGGATGGGTAGATAGATACAGGTTCATACTTCAAACATGGAAGAACTGCTGCTGTTTCTAACTAAATATGAGGTGTGGGTCTACGTTCTATCCGCCCTGATCGGGCTGGTTTATCTAAGAAAGCTGATCATAGCCTTACGGGATTGGCGAGCGGCGCTTTTTGGCATGGAACGCGAAAGCGCCCAGCGCCGCTTTTCGACTTACCTGACTTTATTCTTGCTGATTATGTTAACCGCCGGGCTGGAATTTTCGCTGGTATCGTTTGTTGTCCCGAACCTTCCGGCAAAAAAAGGGTTGCTTCCGACTGCAACGCTCGATTTGCTGATCACTCCGACCGTGACTCTGCCGGCCAGGACGCCCGGAGCCCCAGGCGCTCCTAACCAGACCCAACAACCGACGGTTGCGATCAAAATATCAGAAGGTTGTACCCCAGGATCAGTCGAGTGGTCTTCGCCCAAGTCGGGCGATGAAATCAGCGGCAAGGTGCAATTGATGGGAACGGTCAATATCCCTAACCTCGGGTTCTATAAATATGAATTCAGTCAGCCAGGCACAGATGTATGGAATACCATAGCGGCCGGCAATAAAAATGTAGTCAACGATCTCCTGGGAAACTGGGATACGACCCTGCTCGTCCCTGGAGATTATCTTCTGCGCCTGGTAGTCGCTGACAGTCAGAACCAGCTTCTGCCTGCCTGTGTCGTCTCAGTAAGAGTGGTAGCCCCCCCACAATAGGAGAGATTTATGCCTCAAATTGAAATTTGTCCTGCTACCAGTCAGGACCTGGAAAAGTTGGCCGATCTGGACCATTCCTATCAAACTGCCTATGTTTGGCAGATGGATCGTTCCCTGGATGAAGGCCAGATTTCGACCTTTTTTCGAGAAATCCGGCTTCCCCGCAGCGTAAGGGTTGAATATCCTCATACGACAACCCGTCTGCTTGAAACCTTGCCTCAGGCCGTTGTGCTGGCAGCGCTGTATAAATCTAACCTGGTTGGTTATGTCAGCGTTAAAGAACAGGTGATTCCACAGTCTGCCTGGATTTCGGACTTGATGGTCAGTGAAAAATTACGACGGCAGGGGATCGGCACGGCTTTGGTGCTGGCTGCCCAGGATTGGGCCGTGAACAAAAATTTTAAGCGGATATTCCTGGAAATGCAGTCCAAGAATTACCCGGCGATCAAATTCGCTATGAAGATTGGGTTTGAATTTTGCGGATATAATGATCATTATTATTCAAACCAGGATATTGCCCTGTTCTTCACCCGCACCCAGCGGTAGTAATTATCTCTATTGGAGCAAATTTCTATGATTGATAGCTGGCAATCAGGTTTGCTGGCTTCATTAAAAGGGATAAACGAGATTCTGGCGGCCGGCATCGCCATTACGGCTTTCTCGCTGCTGCTTTACGCGCTTACGTTCAACCTGCGAGACCCCGTGGCCCGTTCCTTTGCGCTGATCATGATGTGTGTGGTAGGTGTTTTTACCACCAAAGCTATTGGCAGCACCACCTCGGTGGATTGGGAGCTGAATTATTGGCTGCGTGGGCAGTGGATTGGGATTATTTTTCTTCCGGCTGCTTACATGCATTTTTCGGATGCTCTGCTGATGACCACTGGCCAGCCGAGCCAGGGCAAACGGCAGTGGTTGATCCGCTTTCTCTACTTGTTTTCGTTCCTCACATTATTCATCCTGCCTACTTATTGGTTCCTGGGATCGTCGGCAGCCGATGCGCAGCCGGCGCCGCACCTGCAGCCGACCCTCATCACCGACCTTTTCGTTCTATATTACCTGGTAATCATGGTGCTTTCGTGGCTCAATTTCGTCAGGGCTTACCGGCGCACCACTACGCCTACCAGCCGCCGGCGTATGCGCTACCTCATCACCAGCGCCTTGGCGCCGGCGCTGGGATCTTTTCCGTTTTTACTGTATGGTTCGGCTCTTGCAGTTCTCCACCCCCTTATTTTTGAGGTGATTGCTATGCTGGGCAACCTGGGCGTGGGAATGCTGGTAGTGATCATGGCCTATGCAGTGGCTTTCTTTGGCGTGCCCTGGCCTGACCGGGTAGTCAAAAACCGCTTGCTTAAATGGCTGATGCGGGGGCCGGCGACTGCCAGCCTGACTCTGGCGCTGACCACGGTCGTCCGCCGGTCAGGCGCTTTGTTCGGCGTGCCATACTCGGGCCTGGTGCCGATCGTAATGGTCAGCACGATTCTATTGTGCGAGTATCTGATTACCCTGTTTGCGCCTCTGGGCGAACGGTTCTTCTTTTATGGTAAGGATCGCCAAGACCTGATCGCCCTGCGCCGGCTGGAAGATCGGCTGCTGACCCGCAATGATTTAAGCCAGTTCCTGGAAATGATCATCGCCGCCGTGTGCGACCGGCTGCAGGCTCCTGGAGCCTATATTGTGGCTCTAACCGGCGATGGCTTTGAGGAGGTGGTTACGACCGGTAAAACCCGTTTTGACTCGCCCAGCATTTCCAATGGATTGGTTGAAATGGTTTCGACCAATGGAAATCTCCCCGAGTTGTTCCGCTGGGGAGATGATATCCTGGTGCCTTTGCAGGATGAAAGCAGTGACATGGGACCCAGGGTAGTTGGTTTGCTAGGAATCTCGGGAGCCAGGGAAGAAAGTCCGGATAAAGAGCAAATGCAGGCTTTACGCGTGCTATCCCAGCGAGCAGCGTTGGCGTTACAGGACCGGCAGACTCAGACCCAGGTGTTTGAATCGCTCGAAAATTTGACTCCCCGGGTAGATTTGATCCAACGGCTGCGGGCTGCCGGCAGGTTTAATGAGAATACGCTCCTCACAGAAGAGGACCCGCTGCCGACCCTCAATGTGTCCCAATGGGTGAGAGAAGCCTTGACGCATTATTGGGGAGGCCCCAAACTGACCGAAAACCCTTTGATGCGGTTCAAGATTGTGGAGTCGGCCCTGGAAGAGCACGAGGGTAATTACGCCAACGCATTGCGTGCAATCCTGAGAGAAGCAATTGAGAAAGTTAAGCCCGAGGGTGAAAGACGGTTCACCGGTGAGTGGATCCTATACAATATCCTTGAAATGAAGTTCTTGGAAGGGAGAAAAGTGCGGGAGATTGCCACGCGCCTGGCCATGTCTGAGGCGGACCTTTATCGAAAACAGCGCATTGCTATAGAAGCGGTTGCTAAGACCATCCTGGATATGGAAACCCGCGCTCGTAATGGGGCGGAGGGATAAATACAGACCCGTTTTGAGTTGCGCGTTTATTAATATCGATAGTAGAATTATTCATTATTCGTATTGGTATGTCTGGGGAGGTGAATAAATGTTGGAAGGGCAAGAAGAAGTACGAGTGGGGGAAGAAAAGACTCCGGATTTAGATGAAGGTTGGTGGTCGGCAGTTTTAGCTGATGAAGTTGACCAGCAAGATCAGGATCAGGAGGTAACTTTACATGAGATTTCGCCGGCTAACCCCGCCAGCACGGCTGGCCCTGCCGGTACGGGAGATGTTGATTGGTCGCGGATTCAGGAAGTGTATGACCACGATGAAGTGATTATTCTTGCTGTGCAAAGCTACAACCGCGGTGGGTTGCTTGTCCAGGGTCCTGGGGTCCAGGGTTTCGTCCCCATTTCGCACCTGGTAGACATGCCGGGTGGGATTAGCGAAGAAGAACGTTTTCAGAAATTATCCACTTATGTGAACCGGTCGCTACATTTGAAGGTGATCGAATGTGAGCCTTCTCAGGCGCGCGTGGTCCTTTCAGAACGGGCAGCCCTGGCTGGCGAGGGTAGGCGCAAACAGTTGTTTCAATCGCTGAAATCAAACCACATTGTGCAAGGTGTGGTGACCAATGTCACTGAATTTGGCGCCTTTGTCGACCTGGGTGGGGTAGAAGGCCTGATCCACGTCTCAGAACTTTCCTGGGGCCGGGTGCAGCATCCGCGCGAGGTATTGCAGGTCGGGCAAAAAGTGCAGGCGCTGGTCTTGCAGGTCAGCGAGGAAAATTCACGGGTCGCTTTGAGCCTGAAACGGCTTTTCCCGAATCCCTGGGAAACCCTTGTCAAGCGTTACAAGCCGGGTGACGTGATTGCCGCCACGATTACCGACATTCTTCGTTTTGGAGCGTTTGCCCGCCTGGACGAAGGCGTAGAAGGATTGATCCATATCTCGTCTATCAGCCTGCCGCCCGACCAGAAAGACCTGGAAGGTATTTTGCACACAGGCCAGTCGGTACAGGTAAGGATACTCCATATTGATGTAGACCGGCGCCGGCTTGGGCTTGGACTGGTAAATTTTGAATGAGCCGCCGGACTGCTAAATCCGAACCAGCACAGAAAGCGCCTGTAAAACCTGCGCCTGAACCGGCCCCATCCCAGGAAAAGGGATTCTTGGAGCGTTTTTCGGGTTGGTGGCTTCATTTCGATCGCTTTGGCTGGGACGTCCTTGGAATTTTATTCCTCACTTTTACGTTATTGACCCTGGTCGGATTGTTGGGGTGGACGCGCGGTGCCTTGCTTACCCCCTGGATCGTGCTGCTCAACCGCTGGATGGGTTGGGGGCGCTACCTGGCGGTGATTGTCTTGGGACTGTTGGCGTTGGTAGCCCTGCGCTGGCGTCTCAACCGTTCCTTGCAAATAAACCTGGGGAAAGTCCTGGCCGTCGAAGCCGCCGCGTTTATTGTCCTTGCCCTCTTATCTATCATGGGCGGAGAGTCGTTGAGCCGGGCTGAAGCCGGCTTGGATGGGGGAGTGATTGGCTGGGGATTGGCTACGGTTATTGAGTTAGCCATTCCGGTCCCTTGGAGCACCGGCCTGTTGGTTTTATTCCTGATCCTGTTTGTTCTATACGGTTTTGGGCTGATTTCGTTAGGGATACGCCTGTTTGAGAAATGGTTGTTTGCGGGGGCAGATGTCAATACAGCCTTTACCATCGCAAACTCCTCCCCAACCGCGCTCGCGCCGCTGCAGAAACTGGTGAAAGCGCCTGATATTGAAGCGCCGCCGCCGGCAGCCTTTGAACGTCCGAAGGCCAGAAAAACAGATGAGAAAAAGCCGCCGATTGCCTGGTCACGGGATGAGCGGCTCCCTCCGCTTAACTTGCTGTCGCAAGAACAGCCGGTCCATCCTGACGAAAACCAGATCCATGAGACAGCCGTATTAATCGAAAAAACTCTAGCCGAATTTGGCGTTCCGTCACGAGTGGTTGGCTTCCGGGTAGGCCCGACCGTGACTCAGTACGCGGTTGAGCCAGGTTATGTGGAAAAAAATGGCCCAGATGGGCTTCCGATGCAGCAAAAAATCCGCGTGGCGCAGATCTCTAGCCTGGCCAGGGACCTGGCCCTGCGCCTTTCGGCGGAAAGGTTACGCATCGAAGCGCCTGTACCTGGACAGTCGTTTGTCGGCATTGAAGTACCCAATCAGCATAGCACCATCGTCAGGCTACGCCCGCTGTTGGAGACCGATGCCTTTTACAAACTCAGGTCGCAGTTAGCGCTGGTGATGGGGAAAGACGTATCCGGGCAGCCGGTGATCGCTGACCTGGCGCGCATGCCTCACTTGCTCATTGCCGGCACCACCGGGTCTGGTAAATCAGTTTGTATCACCGCTATTACTATCTGCCTGATGATGAACAACACGCCTTCTGACCTGCGCATCGTCATGCTCGATCCGAAAATGGTCGAACTGGTGCGTTTCAACGGGCTGCCGCATTTGTTAGGTAAGGTGGAAACCGAGATTGACCGCATGTTGGGTGTGTTGCGTTGGGCTCAGGCAGAAATGGACCAACGCTACCGTTTACTGGCGGAAGCGCGTGCGCGCGACCTGGAGTCTTACAACCAGAAAATGGAACGCAAAAAACAGCCGGCTTTACCGCGCATCGTCGTCCTGGTGGATGAGCTGGCTGACTTGATGATGACCGCCCCCGACCAGACCGAGCACAGCCTGGTACGCCTGGCGCAGATGGCGCGTGCTACCGGCATTCACATGGTGGTCGCCACGCAGCGTCCCAGCGTGGACGTCATTACCGGGTTGATCAAGGCTAATTTCCCTGCCCGCATTTCCTTTAACATGGCAACGTCAATCGATTCCCGCGTCATCCTGGATACCAACGGCGCTGAAGCATTGATGGGTAAGGGGGATATGCTTTTCCTGAACCCCGAGAGCGGCAATCCCCAGCGCGCTCAGGGAGTGCTTGTGACTGACCAGGAAATCGAAAGAGTAATTAATTTCTGGCAAAAAATGTCGCCCGGCCCAGGGAACCCTCCAACTACCCCCTGGGAAGAGTTGGTTCCTTCGACCGAAGAAGATTCGGATGTCCTGGTGCAGAAAGCAGTGGCCCTGGTCGAACGCTCGC
>Ga0315282_10016012_pt1 | contig 10997 bp, 10 predicted proteins | sample YL17G07_20_MG_FD_203693 | JGI IMG/M metagenome (GOLD analysis project Ga0315282, IMG submission 203693) | Sediment microbial communities from Yellowstone Lake, YNP, Wyoming, USA - YL17G07_20 | ecosystem: Environmental > Aquatic > Freshwater > Lake > Sediment | place: USA: Wyoming | collected...
GGTCTTCGAACGTGTGCCCTTCGCGCGCTACTACTTCAACAGCGTCTTCGTCGCGCTGTGGGTCACGTTCCTGCAGACCCTCACCAGCGCCATGGCCGCGTTTGCCTTCGCGCGCCTCAAATGGCCCGGCCGCGACATGGTCTTCCGCCTGTACCTCGCCACGCTGATGATCCCCGGCGTGGTCACCATGATCCCCAACTACGTCCTGACCGTGAACCTCCATCTGCTCGATTCCTACCTTGGCCTGATCGTCCCGGCCTCGTTCAGCGCCTTCGGCACGTTCCTGCTGCGCCAGTTCATGCTCACCATCCCTCCCGCGCTCGACGAAGCCGCCGCCATGGACGGCGCGGGGCCGTGGACCCTCTTCTGGGACATCGCCCTGCCGCTTGCCCGCCCAGGGCTGATCGCGCTTGCCGTCTTCACCTTCATGGGCAACTACGGCTCGTTCTTCTGGCCGCTGATCCTCATCAAGACCGAGGAACTGCGCACGCTTCCCGTCGGGATGCTGTACTTCGATTCCGTCTACGGCAAGCAGACCAACCTCATCATGGCCGCCAGCGTCATGAACCTTATCCCGCTTATCGTCCTCTTCGTCTGCTCGCAGAAGTTCCTCGTCCGCGGCATCCAGATGGGCGGCGTGAAGGGTTGACGGCATTTCGGATTTTGGATTTCAGATTTGCGATTGACGATTGGCGATTGTCGCCACCTCCGATCCGGACGCGGTGCCTCCCACGCGTTCGTATGCTTTCGCCGCTTGGCGGTAGTAAAGGCCGACCAGGGCCGCGATGGCACCGGGAACCCCGAGAACCGCTCCAACGACAAGGCCATCCTGCCATGCATCCCATACATCCCTTAAGGAAAGGGAAATTCCGAGTAGGACTGCAAGAGCGACCAAGACCATTCCCGCTATAAGCGGCCACTTCGCTCTCCTCGCGGCTAGACCACCCGCGATCTTCCGAATTCGTTGAGCCGTCTCCGGGTCCGCGCTGGCTATCCATTTGAGAGGAGCCCTGGCTAGGGATAGCCGAATAATCCCGGTCAACTCGTCCGTCAACACAGAGAGCTTGGCCAGGCCATCCTGGAGATTCTGGTACGGCAGGCCGAACGACAGCCAACCGGCGGGATTATGTCCGGTCTCGACGGACCAGATTAGGAGGAACCAAGGAGAGATTCTGCGCGACTTCTTTATTCGATCACAGAATTCATCCCAACCGGAGCTCTTCCACGCCGGGATGATGACCGAATCGCGACAGGTGTCAAAGACGACACTCTCCGTTTTGCCGTCAAGACTACGCACGCTCCATGTCAGCGCGTCAACACTGTTGACATCCTCCGGGCGAACCGACCAGACCTGCGAACCGTCCGGATTGATGAAGACCGCGGCGCCTTTGCCAAGTACGAAGAACCACCGCGGCGCGGAGGAACCGGACCTTGAGAGATCGGGCGAGTACTCTCCAACCGCTACGACGTTGTCGTATCTGTCCGACCCCCGGATGATCTCCCCAATCTGCGCTCTCGAGACGACGAAACGGCCACGCTCCCACGCCCCGGCGTCGTTAGCCCCCACCGCGGGTCCCGCTGCGGCCCGGAAAAAGCCTGCTTGCGGCAGACGCTCGACGATTGGTGCCGGCGTTGCTGCACCCGAATGGTACCGGCGTTTCCTGTACCTGTAGATGCCTTCGGCGATTCCCCAGAATAACGGGATGGCTAGGATCTGGGCGAAAATTTTACCGCCGCCGACAATCGTGACTCCCACAACATAGGCAACTGCTATCACGAAACTTGCAGCGTAGCCTGGCCATCGTGACGGCGGTTGAGAAGGATCGCCTATTGGCACGACGGAACCCTCCTATAACGATGCTTCGTTGCCTTCCGCGCTACCGCGCAAGCTCCCAAGGCGCGCCCGCCCCCTCAGAACACCCGCCGCCCCACCCCGTGCGCGCGCCGGCAGCGCGGCGGCCCGAGGATTTCGTGCAGCACCATCGCCTGCCGCGCCACTGCACGCTTCTGTTGCGGCGCGGCCTGCCGGATGGCGGTGAGGATTCCCGCCACGTTCGTGCCGCCGCGGCGGGCACGGCCACCGCCTGTCCGGTCGCATCGAGCACCGCGCAGCCTCGTGCCACTGCGGGCTTGCCCCGCAGTGCCGGGCGCTATGTTCCCGCCTTTTGAAGCCGCTCCGCGAGCCACATCTTGATAACGGACTGCCGCGTGATGCCCAGACGCCGCGCTTCCCTGTCCAGTGACGCAATCATCCACGCCGGGAAGTCCACGTTGACCCGCCGCGGCTCTTCGCCGGGACGCCGGGCCTTGGCCAGGTCAAGATGAGCGGTGACATCCTCGCCCCGGTCGAACTTGCGGTCGAACTCTCTAGCCTTCATAGATGGCCACCTCCTCATCACGCGCACGCCGCACCGAGATCAGCCGAACGTTGTCCGCCCGGTACGTGATCACAGCCGACCAGTGCTTCTCCTGTATCATGCCGATGACCAGGAATCGAGGCTCGTCTTCCGTCCTCGCGGGTATCTCAATCCGCCGCTCGTCCTGCCACAGGGCTTGCGCCTCGACAAAGTCCAGGCCATGCTTGGCCCTGTTGGCTTCGCTCTTCCGTTGGTCGAACTCGAACTCCACCCCGGCAGCCCCTCCGTCACGGCGGTATATAAACTATACCATTCTTGACGGACAGTCAAGCCTTCTGACAAGCGTTGTGCGGCTGGGAACCGGTCACAATTTGTGACCGGTCCACTGCAACCTCAGCCTGGACGCGCACTACGACGCGCGGCAAGTCTCAGAACACGCGCCTCCCCACGCCGTGTGCGCGCCGTGAACGCGGTGGGCCGAAGATCTCCTGCAGCACCATCGCCTGCCGCGCCACGTCACGCTTCTGTTGCGGCGCGGCCTGCCGGATGGCGGTGAGGATCCCAGCCACGTTCGTGGCCGCCGCGGCGGGCACGGCCACCGCCTGTCCGGTCGCATCGAGCGCCGCGGCGATCGGCGCGGCGGGCGCGCCCAGCGACACCGGAGCTGCCGGGGCCACCGGTGCGCTGGGAGGCAAGGGCGCGAGGCCTGGCACGGGGGCAACGGGCGCCTCGGCCACTGCCGGTTCCGCGGTGGACACCAGTTGCGTGTCCAGCGGCTTGGCGGTCGCGAGCGGCCTCGATTCGCGCGGCTGCCGCTTCGCTGCTTCCGGGTCCAGGTGGCGCGACTCGATGGACGTTTGCAGCGCGCGCTGCCGGATGCCCCCTGCCGGCGCTGCGCGCTCTAGCGGCGGACGCGGCGGCGCCTTGGGCTTGGGCGGCGGAGGCCGTGGCGGAGCGGCGGCCTGGGACTTCTTCTGCGCGGCTGCCTGGCGCACCTCTTCGAGTATCTGTTCGAGCGTCTTGGCCTGCCCGCCCCGCTCATCGCCATAGTTGTACGGCCCGCGCCGGGGACTCGGCTGCGGACCGGTCCGCGACGGCCGCGAGACATCGGCGGGTTTCTCCTCGTCGCCGAAGAGCGACCGCAGGATGCCCATGATGATCTCGACCAGTACGTCCATGTTCCTCACTCACGTTACACGTTGCTCGCCTTGCCGCCCGCGATCTGTTCCCGCATGTGCGTGTCGGACTGGATGTTCCGCAGGTTGTAGTAGTCCATGGCGCCCATGTGCCCGCTTCTCAGCGCCTCGGCGAGAGCCTTCGGCACTTCCGCTTCGGCCAGCACGACCTTGGCGCGGTTCTCCTCGACGACCGCGCTCATCTCCTGTTCCAGAGCGCGGGCCATCGCGGCGCGCTTTTCGGCGTCGGCGCGAGCCATGCGCATATCGGCTTCGGCCTGGTCCGCGCGCAGCTTGGCGCCGATGTTCTCGCCCACGTCCACGTCGGCGATGTCAATCGAGATGATTTCGAAGGCGGTCTGCGCGTCGAGGCCCTTGGCCAGCACGGTCTTGGAGATGTGGTCGGGTTGCTGCAGCACGAACTGGTGCGTCTCCGTCGAGCCGATCGCGGTGACGATGCCTTCGCCCACGCGCGCGATGATCGTCTCCTCGGTGGCGCCGCCGACAAGGCGGTCAATGTTGGTGCGCACAGTGACTCTGGCTTTGACGCACAACTGGATGCCGTTCTTGGCCACGCCGTCAATCGTCTGGCGGCCCCTCGCGGGGTTGGGGCAGTCAATGACCTTGGGGTTCACCGACGTGTGGACGGCCTCGCGGATATCGCGGCCCGCCAGGTCAATCGCGCACGCGCGGTCGAAGGACAAGGTGATGTTCGCCTTGCTCGAAGCGATCAGCGCCTGGACCACCGCGATGACGTGCCCGCCGGCCAGCGCGTGCGCTTCGAGGCGGTCCGAGTTGATGTCCAGGCCCGCCTTCTTCGACATGATGCGCGCCAGCGTGATCATGGACGGGTCCACGCGCCGCAGGCTCATCCCCACCAGGTTGAAGGCCCCGATCGGCGCGCCCGACAACTGCGCCTGAATCCACAGGCTGCCGAACTTGAAGATGAAGCCGAAGATGGCCAGGAGAAAGATACCGCCGATGATCAGCATGATCAAAACAGTGCCGGTAATCTGGTCTCCGCTGTTGGCGGCGATGAAGGGCGCTATGCGGTCCATACTTCCTCCTTGGTCAACGCGTTGCGGACCGCGCGGCCCGCTCGGCACAGTAGTAACGGCTCACAGTTCCACAAACTCGCCGGGGTTGAGAATCGTGCACTTCTTGCCCTGCTTCTGGATCTTGTACTCGAACGCCTTCGTGTCCACCTGGATGACGTCCCACGTGTTGTAGTGGATCGGGATGCAGCGCTCCGCATTGAGATACTCGTTGGCGCGCGCCGCATCGTCTATGCCCATCGTGTAGTTGTCGCCGATGGGCAGCAGCGCGATGTTGATGGGGGTCTTCTCGCTGAGCAGCCGCATGTCCGAGAACAGCCCGGTGTCGCCCGCGTGGTAGATCACCTTCTTGCCGAAGTGCAGCAGGAAACCCACCGGCGTGTTGGCCGGCACGGCCGGGCCTTCGGCTTCCGCCGGGCCGCCGCAGCCGTGGATCGCGAACGTCATCTTCAGCCGGCCGAACGGGAACTCAAAGCCCCCGCCGGCCGCCATCGGGTGCACCGTCAGTCCTTGCGCCTGGAAGTAGTTGCCCAGTTCCCACGTCGCGATCACCGTGCTGTTGTGCCGCTTGGCCAGCGCCACGGTGTCGCCCACGTGGTCCGCGTGTCCATGCGTCACCAGGATGAAATCGCAGGCCTTGATCTCGCCCGGCTTGATCGGGGCCAGCGGATTGCCCGTGAGGAATGGGTCAATCAGCAGCGTGAACTTGGAGTCGTACAGTTGCACTGCGCTGTGCCCGTAATACGTGAGGCGGACCATCCGGTTCTTCCTCCCTCCCTTGCGCGCAGCCCCATTATTGACCGCATCTGCCGTTTTGCAATCAAAAGCAACGAGCTCGCCGCTACGGCCGCGGCCTTTTCTCCCGCGGCGGGCGCGGCGCGGGCTGGTCTGAGAACGCTCCCCCTCGTCGCGTTCTCCCCGTCGCCTTTGGGACAAGCTCCGGGCACAGCGCGGTGTAGAAGGCGCGCAGTGCGCCGACATACGTCTCGGAGTCTGTAATGCCGATGTCGTTGTGCCCGCACCCGGCAAGCTCCACGAACTGCTTGGGCATCCCCGACGCCGACTTCTCAGGCGCCGCCGCGAAGAGTCTCCTGCCCAACGCGAACGGCACGATGTCGTCCCGGTTGCCGTGGAACATCAGGATCGGGCAGGTGACCTGCGGAATGCGCTCCAGCGACGGGAAACGCTGGGTGAGGATCAGCGACACGGGTACGAACCAGTAGTGCTTCGCCGCCACGTCCGTGAGGCTCGTGAACGTAGCCTGCGTGATGAGGCCGGCCGGCGGCGTGCCTTGCGCGCACAGTTCCGCGGCAAGGCGGATGGCGGCCGCGCCGCCCAGCGATTCGCCGTGGATCACGATTTGCTGCGGCTTCACGCCCTGCTGGATGAGGCAGTCCCACGCGGCGCGCGCGTCGCGGGCGAGCCCCTCCTCGTCGGGCGAACCCTCGCTGTCGCCGTAACCGCGATAGTCGAAGCAGACGACGTCCGGCCCAAGGCCGGCGAGCCGGATGAATGTGTCCCTGCGGTCGGCGCGGTTGCCGGCATTGCCGCAGAAGAACAGGTCCAGCAGGGGCGCGCGCGCCAGCCCCGAGGGCGGCACGGGCGCGGCGGCCCCACCGCCTTCGGGCGCCGGTGCAGCCGCGCGTCCGCTGCGGAGATGCCAGCCGCGGATGGTGACGCCGTCGCTGGCGCGGGCTTCGAGCGCCTCGGCCTGCTGCGCCGCGAAGCCCTGCTGGCGGGGATCGAGGTTGCTGTCCCGGCCGGGTATGTAGATGAACTTCTTCTGGAAGACGAAGAGGATCAGGCACAGCATCACATAGCCGGCGATGATCTCCAGCACGGCGCGCCTCACGTGATAGCGCCAGCCGCGGGCCGGCTTGGCGTTCCCCTGAGCCTTCTCCGCCTTCTCCCGCTCCTTGGCCGCGCGGGCAAACTTCTCCGCCTGCGTCTCGCTCATCATCGTGATTGTAGCGTTCTCGCCCGCACAGTGCCATTCGCTTCCGGCGCGCCCTTGCAGGCCAGTGCGCAGAAGGGTACAGTGAAGGTTGAAGGAGACCTGCCCATGAGCAGCATCTCGGCCGCAAAAGCGCAGAGCCAGTTCCCGGATCTCATCAGACGCGCGGCACGCGACAAGGAACGCATCGTCGTGACCAACAAGGGGCGGAAGGTCGCGGCGGTCGTGCCCATTGAAGACCTCAAGGCCATCGAGGAGCTTGAGGACCGCGAGGACGTCGAGGACGCGAGGAAGGCGCTCGCCGAACCGGGAAAGAGCATTCCCTGGGAGCAACTCAAGAAGGAACTGGGGCTGGAGTAGGGCGTGGCCTACACGATCATCATCAAGCCCGCCGCCGAGCGGCAGATACGGCGTTGCGGCCCCGAAGTGCAGCGTCGTCTCAAGCCGGCCATTGACGCCTTGTCGGCCGACCCGCGCCCTCCGGGCTGCAAGAAGCTCGCGAGGGAGGAGGATCTGTACCGGGTTCGTGTCGGCGACTACCGGATCATCTACGCGGTCCAGGACCGAATTCTGGTGGTCGAGGTGGTGAAGGTTGGCCACCGAAGTTGGGTGTATTCCTAAGCTGTGGACCATGTGACGCTTATCCTCCGCAGCCTCGTCTTTCACTGGCGCGCGCATCTCGCCGCCGGACTGGCCGCCGCCGTCGGCACTGCCGTGCTGGTGGGCGCGCTGCTGGTCGGCGATTCGGTGCGCTACAGCCTGAAGACGATGGCGCTGGAACGGCTGGGCAAGGTTGAATGCGCCTTGCTCGGCGGCGACCGCTTCTTCCGCGCCGATCTGGCGCAACGCCTGAGCGACGCCGGCATGCGTTGCGTTCCCATGCTCCTGATGCCGGCCGTCTGCATTCATGAGAGCAACGGTGCGCGGGCAAACCAGGCGCGGGTCCTGGGCGTGCCGCCGGACTTCGCCGCGGTGGGGACGCACTGGCCGCGCGAGCCGCTCAAGGGCGGCGAGACGTTCATCAATGCGCGGCTGGCCGCCGCGCTGAACGCGAAGAGCGGCGACGTGGTGCGCTTCCGCATCATGAAGCCCGGCCTGTTGCCGCTGGAAGCGCCTGTGGGTTCGAAGGAAGCCAAGAGCGCCGTGTTCCGCGCGACGATCAAGGCCGTCCTCCCGGACCGCGGCCTCGGGCGTTTCAGCTTCGACGCCAACCAGACCGCGCCGCTGAACGCCTACCTCCCGCTCGCCGAACTGCAGGAACGAATGGACCAGAAAGACCGCGCCAACGTCCTGCTCGCGCTGCACGGCCGGGACGGTGAAGCTGTCGGTACGGGCGGTCTGCGTGAATGCTGGTCCCTCGACGATGCCCGACTCCGCCTGCGCGCCGAACCTCAGCTCGGTTTCCTCGAACTTTCCACGCCCCGCGTCTTTCTCGATGACGGCGTCTGCGACGCGTTGCTTAACCCGAGACCCGAGACCCGAGACCCGAAACCCGCGGCAGTCCTGACGTACTTCGTCAACGCAATCCGCGCGAACGGCAAGGAGACGCCGTACTCGATGGCCACGGCCGGCCAGGCGCCGCTTGTGCCGGCCGACCTGAAGGACGACGAGATCGTCCTCAACGACTGGACCGCCGACGACCTGCAGGCCAAGCCCGGCGACAGGGTGGAGATCGAGTACTACACTGTCGGCTTGCTGCGCAAGCTGGAGACGCACAAGGCCACGTTCACGCTCAAGGCCATCGTGCTGATGGAAGGCGCGTACGCCGACCGCAACCTGATGCCCGAATTCCCCGGCATCGCCAACGTGGACACGACGCACGACTGGGATTCGAGCATTCCCATTGACATGCGGAAGATTCGCGCCAAGGACGAACTGTACTGGAAGGAACACCGCGGCACGCCCAAGGCGTTCGTGACGCTGCGCGCCGGCGTGCGCCTGTGGAAGAACCGCTTCGGCACATACACGGCGCTGCGCTTCCCGCTGCACGGCGATCCCGCGCAGGCACAGGCCGCGCTCGACAAGCGCATCCACGAGGCGGTCAGCCCGGCGGCGGTCGGCCTGGCCTTCACGCCGGTGCGAGACATGGCGCTCAAAGCCAGCGCGCAGGCGCTGGATTTCGGCGGCCTGTTCCTGGGCTTCAGCTTCTTCCTCATCGCCGCGGCGCTGCTGCTGATGGCGCTGATCTTCCACTTCAATATCGCCTCGCGCGCCGCCGAAACCGGCCTGCTCCTGGCGCTCGGCTTCACGCCGCGCGCCGTGCGCTGGCTGCTGTGGGCCGAAGGCACGCTGATGGCCGCGCTCGGGGCGCTGGCGGGCGCGGCGGGCGGCGCCGCCTTCGCGCAGGTGTTGCTGTACGAACTGGCCACGCGCTGGCGCGATGCCGTGGGCACGTCCACGTTGGAGTACCATGCCGAACCTCTCTCGCTGTTGATCGGCTACGCCGCGGGCGTGGCCGCAGCCAGCATCGCGATCCTCTCCGCGGTGCGCCGCCAGGCCGCGCTGCCGGCGCGCGAGCTGCTCGCATCCACGGGCTTTGAGGAACCGTCGCCGCGGAAACCGTCGCGCGCGTGGCTCATCGCGGGCGCTGTCAGCCTGAGCGGTGCCATGGCGACAATCGCGGCCGTGCTGGCCAGAGGCGAGACATCGCCGCAGGCATTCTTTGCGGCGGGCGGGCTGTTGCTGCTTGCGGGCCTGTGCGGCGTGCGTCTGCTGCTGGCCGGCAGGCCGGCGCCCGGCGCGGCGGCGGTGCCGAGCCTGACGCGGCTGGGCGTGCGCGGCGCAGCGCGGCGTGCCGGACGCAGCCTGGCCACGGCGATGCTGCTCGCGTGCGGTTCGTTCCTGATCGTCGCGGTGGGCGCGAACCAGCAGGACGCGCTGCGCGACGCGGAACGCAAGGAGTCGGGCACGGGCGGCTTCGCGCTGTGGGGGCGCGCGACGATGCCGGTGTTCGACGACCTCAACACGTCCGACGGCCGCACGAAAGCCGGCGTGCCGGATGAGGGCTTTGCGGGTGTTACGATATACCCGTTGCGTGTGAAAGACGGCGACGAGGCGAGCTGTCTGAACCTGAACCGCGCGCAGCGGCCGCGGATTCTTGGCGTGCCGGAAGCGTTCGTCAGGCGCGGCGGATTTGCGTTCGCGGCCGTTGCCGGGAAAGTTCCGTCAGCAACGAACCCGTGGGCGTCTCTCCTGGCCCCCTCGCCCCGCGCGCCTGCGGGCGAGGCGCCCGCCGCTCCCGCGGAGGGCGGGGCGGACATTGCCGGCGTCTGCGATTACCAGTCGCTCACGTGGGCGCTGGGGAAGAAGGTCGGCGACACGATTGCGGTGCCCGATGACGGCGGCATCGGCCGCCGGATTCGCATTGTCGGTGCGGTCGCCAACAGCATCCTGCAGGGCAGCATTCTGATCAGCGAACAGGATTTCCTCACGCTGTACCCGTCGGAAAGCGGCTATCGGGAGTTCCTGGTTGACGCGCCGCGCGAGCGCACGGCGGACGTCGCGAAAATGCTGAGCGGCGCGCTGCAGGATGAGGGCTTCGAGGCCGAGCCGGCGGTGCAGCGGCTGGCCGAGTTCAACGCGGTGCAGAACACGTACCTCTCGACGTTCCAGGCGCTGGGCGCGCTGGGGCTGCTGCTGGGCAGTCTGGGCTTGGGGATTGTGGTCCTGCGCAATATGCTGGAACGCCGGGCTGAACTGGCCGTGCTGCGCGCCATCGGTTTCTCGCGCCGTGACGTGGGCTGGCTGGTGCTGGGCGAGCACGCATGGCTGCTGCTGCTGGGCTTGGGCGTCGGCGTGGGCGCGGCGCTGCCCGCAGTGGCGCCGGTCCTGAGCGCCGCCGGCGCGGCGCTGCCGTGGCAGGCGCTTCTCGTGGCGCTGGCCGCCGTGGTCCTGTTCGGGTTGGCATCGGCGGCGCTGGCCACGTGGGCGATGCTGCGCGCGCCGCTGCTGCCCGCCTTGAGGAACGAGTGAGGAACGGAGCACACCATGCCAGGAAGACCGCCGTACCGGAGTCTGCATGTGATGTTGGCCGGCCTGCTGCTGGCGGGCTGCGCTGTCGGCCATGGCGAGGGCAGCGAGACGTTGTTCAAGCAGGACTTCGAGAAGGAGGAGGCCGGCAAGGAAATCCGCGAGATGGGTTTCGTTGCGATTGGCACCTGCGAGTTCAAGGTCACACCGGACGGCCGGAACAAGGTCCTCGAACTGGCGCCTTTTCCGCTCGACACCGCCGGCTTCCTGTTCGGGCCGACGGAATCCGAGAACGTCGTGGCGCAGGCGCGCTTCTTCGGCACAGCGTCGGGGCGGCGCTATCCGCTCTTCGCCGTGGGGCTGAATGGCCTGGGCGGCTACATGCTGCGGCTGCAGCCGGTGCGGAAGGTGCTCGAACTGCTGAAGGGCGACGAGGTGAAGAAGTCCGTGCCCTACGCGTGGAGCAGCAACACCTGGACGGTGCTGG
>Ga0315282_10016013_pt1 | contig 10996 bp, 7 predicted proteins | sample YL17G07_20_MG_FD_203693 | JGI IMG/M metagenome (GOLD analysis project Ga0315282, IMG submission 203693) | Sediment microbial communities from Yellowstone Lake, YNP, Wyoming, USA - YL17G07_20 | ecosystem: Environmental > Aquatic > Freshwater > Lake > Sediment | place: USA: Wyoming | collected...
GTGGCGTAAAGAGTGGTGAACGTTTCCAGCGTGCCAACTCCCTCGGGGGGCGGAGCCGTGGTGCTCTTCTTCGAAACCTTAATTTCCGGATGATAATCGGGTGTCCAGCCTTGTTTCAGGATCCGCTTTCGGTCGGTCCGTTCCAGAATGGTGACTAAATTATTATTTCCCAATCCTCCGATGCTCTGGGCCAATCCAACCTCTGCCCTTTCCAACTGCCTTTCTTCTCCCGCCTCCCCTCCGAGTTGATAGACGATCTCCACCAGTTGAGCAAGACCCGATGCACCGACGGGATGTCCTCGCGCCTTTAAACCGCCGGATGGATTGATGGGAAGCCTTCCCCGAAGCTGTGTTGTATTTTCTTCCAAACCCTTCCAGCCTTCCCCGGGTGGGAAAAAGCCTAAATCTTCCGTCCCGATAATTTCAAAGGGAGTAAAGGCATCGTGGACCTCTGCAAATTGGATATCGGAGGGATTGAACTGAGCCATGGCGTAAGCCTTCTGGGCCGCCTCCTTCGTGGAGTTAAAAGAAGTGAAAGAGGCCCGATGTCTCACTGCGGCCGTATCCGTGGCGTGGCCGATACCGGAGACCTTGATCGGAGCGGGCTCCGAAGTAAGGATGATGGCTGAGGCACCATCCGTGATCGGCGCACAATCATAAAGGCGGAGCGGATAAGAGACCATTTGACTCTTCAGATAATCATCCTTGGTAATGTTCTTTCTGAATTGAGCATAGGGATTGAAGTAACCGTTGGAGTGATTCTTGATGGCGACCTGGGCAAGAATGTCCTCCAGTTTCAGCGGCGAAAGATTGAACTCCTGGGCATATTTTTGTGCAATCATCGCGGCCAGTGCAGGCATGGTCGCACCGTACCTTCGCTCAGAGCGATCGATCACCTCGGAGAGAATCCGGGTCGTCTTGGCCGTGGGGAGGTGAGTCATTTTTTCACCGGCGAGAACGAGGACATGTTTCATATGACCCGATGCCACGGCATAGAATGCCGTCTCAAAGGCGCCTGCGCCTGTGGAAGAAGCGGTCTCCACTCGGGTAGACGGAACGCCGGTGAGCCCAAGGGTATCGGCCAGGAGGGTAGCAAAATTTGAATCCCCGACAAATTCCTCGACACTCATCACTCCCATATAGATCGCATCAACTCGCTCCAGTTGAGCATTTCTTAAGGCCGAGAAAGCAGCCTCGGCCATCATCTTCTGGAGAGGATCCTTCGACCTCCCGAACTTTGTCATGCCCACACCTGAGATATAAACATCCATAAGCCTTCACCTAATCCTTCAGATTAAATTTTACCATAAAAAATCCATTTTAACAGACCGATTTAGAAGAATCGAACGGAAAGCCGTTTTCTCATGTAGAATCGGGACATTACGCTATTCAACCCGTTAGTTGTGAAGGACAATCAAAGACCATTAAACCTAACCTATTGGATTCATTAGACTTCTACTTGTGAAAAAAATTGTTTTGACCTCCGGTGCAGAGGGTATTATATTTAATTTGGACCTAATGTTGGAAGATCGTTTGTGGCAATGCTGCAAGATTTGATTCTTGCTTGAGATATTCCCTCCTTTAACAAGCCCGAACCAAAAACTGATGCAACATTAGGATTAATTTTGCTGGGGGCTGATGCATATGGATGAGATCAGTTATCAGAAATTTCTGACAACCAGGATTAGCGACCTGGAGTTGGATATAAATGAGAGTTTGGTTTCTTCTTTCAAAAGGCTGAAAAAAGAATTGAGGGTACGTCGAATTCTCCTATGGCCCGATTTCTATTTTGGGAATGAGTGGGGATGCGTGAATAAGAAGGTTTCGATCAGCATCCCTTTTTATTTGGCCACTTCGGAATTGAAGGACCTCGAGGGAGATACACCGACGAATGAGGAAATGATCAAGATCCTGCGTCACGAAACCGGGCATGCGGTAAATTATGCCTATAAGCTTTGGCAACGAAAAGATTGGAAAGACACCTTCGGGGATTTTCACAAGAAGTACCGGGATGGAGACGGATATCTCTACAGGGTGAACCCCTGGTCGAAGAGTTATGTCAGACACCTCCACTATTTAGGTGATCCCCACTATGCTCAGAAACATCCTGATGAGGATTGGGCAGAAACCTTTGCCATCTGGCTCGACCCCCGGTCGCATTGGGGAGTGAAATATCGAAACTGGCCCAATGCTTTAGAGAAGTTGTCCTATGTAGATCGCCTCATGGAGGAGATGACCGGAAGAGAACCTCTGAATGTGGAAAAGAAACGGGACGGACTCTATACCACGATCGAAGAGACCGTATCGGAGTGGTGGGGATTAGATGGAGAAATCCTGGATCAGGAACTGCAGGAATATCTCACCGATATGAATGAGCTCTTCATTAAACCGAATAATGGATGGAGAAGTCTCCTGCCTGCATGGAAGTTGATTCGAAAACACGCAAGGCCCTTGACGGAGCAGGTCAGTCTTTGGATCTCGGGGTCCAATAAGCACTCGGTTCGAAAGAGGCTTCGTCAGTGGGAGGCCATCTGCCGGAATGAATCGTTGGGGTATTTCCCCGAGGATGAGGAAAGAAAATTGATTGAGTTGACCACCCTTCTCACCTACTATGTCGTGGACGGGGTCCATCATTTCCGCACCCCTATTTTTCCGATACCACTCCACAATAATACCCGTTACGTATCCCATCGGATGTCTTAGGGCCGTATCGACAAATAACTTGCCCCTTCAATTTTTTCCCTTGCCCCTGACCGGGGTAGATCCCTTCTGAGGCTTCATAAGGCCCGACGTTCTGTCCACTTAATCTCCTCTCCCCTTTGGAGGTTGTGTCGTAGTAGGGGAAATCGTAAAAGTTGTCATGCCGAACTTGTTTCGGCATCTAATAGAATCAAATAGTTACGAGACCCTGAAACAAGTTCAGGGTGACAGAATACTAATTACGACACAGTCTCTTGGGGAAGAGGACAAAGGTGAGGGGGGTATGATTCCAAGCCCACCCTCACCCCAACCCTCTCCCGCTGGCGAGAGAGGGAGATTATTACTTTCCGTTGCCAAATGGTCGCTTTGACTCTTGACAAGCCTACCATAGCTGATCTTGGATACATTAGGCGTGCACTATTAAATTTTAAATCCGCAAGAAATGGTGCACTATTAATTTTTAGTGACAAAGGGGAGTCGAAGGGTTGACCCATTCGGCGGCACACCCTCGGCCTGAGCCTTTCGACAGGCTCAAGGCCCTGATTTCAACCGAGGGGCTCGGGTCGAAGGCAAGCATAGGCCTTCCGGCCGCGGGGTCGAAGGGTTGACTTAAACTTTAGGGGTGGAGTAAAAAGGAAAGATGGACCGATTCAAAGTCCTTTTATTACCAACCGTTTTCATTTGTTCTCTTCTTTTTCTTTCCTCTTCAAACATCGAAGCCACGGAATTTTACGCTCTCCGTTTGAGCGGCTCCGACTGCACCCTGTGCCACGCAGACCCGAAAACTGGTTCGTTGAATCCAGTAGGATCGCGATTTCAGGAAGACGGATATCGCTATCCGATTACCTGGATGGCCGTCTTTTTCTACTTTCTTGGCGGATCAACCTTCTTTCTCATCGTTTTCGGTTTTTATCTTCGATACCGGCTCTGGCACATTGGAAAAGAGGAGGCGAAGCGGGGCCGGTGGAAAGAGAGATGGAAGGGAGCATTCATCTATGTCTTCGGACATCGCGGAGTCTTGAGAAGCCTTTTCCCGGGGATGAGCCACCTCCTTCTTTTCTGGTCCTTTCTTATTTTGATCCTTTCAATTCTCATCGTCCTCTTTCAGGAATATGCGGTCTTCCCTTTAACAGGGCTGAGATTTTTCGATTTCAGAACCTACCCCTATTTTCGGTTGACGTTAGACTTCTCGGGAATCGTCGGATTAATTGGGACGATATTGCTTGCCTGCCGGAGATATCTTCTGAAGCCAAGGGAATTGGATAATCAAAGAACCGATGCCATCTCGCTCGCTCTTCTCTTTTTTCTCTACCTGAGCGGATTTTCATTGACGGGAATTCGAAATCAACTTTACCAATCGTCCTGGTCTCAGTGGTCACCCTCGGCTTCATTCATCGGAGGGGCGCTCACAGCCTTTTTCAGAGAAGAGGGTGACGTGAAGATCTGCTTTTCTGCTCTCTGGTGGTCCCATCTCTTCGTCTCTCTGGCCATTCTCTCTTATCTTCCTTTCTCAAGACTTCTCCACATCCTTTCTTCTCCTCTCAGCATCTTCTTCAGAAATTTAGAGGCCAAAGGAGCCTTGTCTTCCATTGACATCGAGACCTCGGAGATCTACGGGGCCGGGAGAATGGAGGAGTTTTCATGGAAGAATCTCCTGGAGCTGGATGCTTGTACGCGATGCGGTCGTTGCCAAGAGGCCTGCCCGGCCCATCTCACCCAAAAACATCTCAATCCCAAAAAGGTCATCCAGGACCTGAAACGCCACATGGAAAGGCCGTTGAAAGAGAGAGACGGACTTCGCCTCGTCGGTGATGTGATCACCGAGGAGGTGATCTGGGAATGTACCACCTGCCGCAACTGTCTGGAACACTGCCCGGTCTTTATCGAACCGATGACCAAATTGATCGAGTTCCGGAGGAACCTGGCCCTCCATCATGGAAAGGTTCCGAGAGAGACGTATTTCGCCTTTCGAAATATCGAACGGAGGGGAAACCCGTGGGGATTCGATCCGGAAAAGAGGATGTGGTGGACAAAAGAGCTGGGAGTGAAAGAGATGTCCCCGGGAGAGGAGGTGGACCTTCTATTCTGGGTCGGATGCTATGGCTCTTATGACGATCGGAACATCAACGTAGCAACTTGTTTGATTCATATCCTGAATCGTGTCGGAATCAATTTCGGCGTCCTGGGGAATACGGAGTGGTGCTGCGGCATCGATCTGAGAAGAATGGGAGGCGAGTACCTCTTTAAAGTCAATGTGGAAAAGAACATGAGTCGATTTCAGCAATTGAAATTCCGGAGAATCCTGACGACCTGCCCGCATTGTTTCAACACCCTCAAGAATGAATACCCGCAATTCGGTGCAAACTTCGAGGTGATCCATTATACCACTCTGCTGGAGCAGTTGATTCAAAGCGGTAAGATGGCGCTGACTCCCGGAGACCGGACGACGAGAGTGACTTATCATGATTCCTGCTACCTCGGCCGCTATAACGATGGCTACGGTCCTCCGCGGAGAATACTGGGGGCCATGGACGACGTTCTCCTCTCCGAGATGAAGAGGAGCCGGGAGAAGGGCTTCTGCTGCGGGGGAGGAGGCTGCCACATGTGGATGGAGGAGAGGGCGGGAAGGCGGATCAATGAGACGCGGGTTGAGGAGGCGGTGGCAACAGGGGCAGAGATTATCGCTACGGTCTGTCCCCTCTGTATGATCTCGCTCGACTCGGCAGTCAAGGTGTTGAATCTGGATGAGCGAATCCGGGTATTGGATATTCTTGAATTGGTCGAAGAGAGAATGAAACCATAAACCCGCTTTTAATTACCCAATGACCTAATGACTCAATAACCAATGAATGCCCCAATGACTCAATGACATTTCGGATTACACGATGACCGTTTTTTTGATCGTCTTGATGATTTCCGCGGGATCGTCCATCACCTGGATGATTTCCAAGTCCGAGGGTGAGATTTTTCCCTCCTTCAGGGCCACGTCCTTCATCCAATCCAAAAGCCCTTTCCAATAGCTTGAACCGACCATGATCACGGGGAACGGTTTAATCTTGTGTGTCTGGATGAGGGTGATGGCCTCAAGCAGCTCATCCATCGTGCCAAATCCGCCGGGGAGAATGATATAGGCGACGGCATATTTGACGAACATCACTTTCCGTACGAAGAAGTAACGAAACCGGAGGGTGATGTTGGCATAAGGATTGGGCTTCTGTTCCAAGGGAAGCTCGATGTTGAGGCCGATCGATCTCCCTCCGGCAGAGGCAGCGCCTTTGTTCGCGGCCTCCATCACTCCCGGGCCTCCCCCTGTAATGACTCCAAAGCCATTCTCCGCGAGAAGGCGGCCGATCTTTTCTGCCTTGATGTAAACCTCGTCACCCGCTTTGACCCGGGTAGACCCGAAGATGCTCACAGAGGGATGGTGTTCTGCGAGGGCCTCGAACCCCTCCACAAATTCAGCCAGGATACGGAAGAGCCTCCACGAGTCCTGGATTGTCATTTCATCGACGACGTACTGTTTGTCTGTCATATTTCCCTCCTATTTCGTAATCCTTGCCTGCCAGCACGCAGGCGTGACTCGGAGATTAATTTATTGATAATTTCGGAATTTTATATTAGGAGAAAGGGGAAGTAAAGTCAATCGCAGAAGTAGGGAACGGTTAAAACTGTTCCGCACGAAGAGGGGTTGAACGGATCGATGAGAGTTGAATTCTTAGGAGGGGTCAGGACCGTGACCGGTTCGGCGACTCTCTTGGAAAAGGGTTCATTAAAATGGCTGGTCGATTGCGGTATGTTTCAAGGAGGCAAGGAGCTCGAAGAGAGAAACTGGAATCTTCAACCTTACCAGGCGGAAAAGCTCTCTTTTATTCTACTCACCCATGCCCACATCGACCACAGCGGCCTCATTCCAAAATTGGTGAAAGAGGGATTCCGGGGAAAAGTGATCTGTACAAAGGCCACTCTCGACCTCTGCGAGGTGATGCTTCAGGATAGCGGTCATATTCAGGAGATGGAAGCGGAGTGGCAGAATCGTAAAGGCAAGAGGGCCGGCAGGGCCGGCGGGGCCGGGAAGGACGAGGCCATTCCTCTTTACACCATGAAGGACGCGGAAAAAAGCCTTCAGTACTTCGAGACCGTGAAATATGACGAGATGCTTGACCTGGCCGACGGCGTGAAGGTGCGTTTCCAGGACGCCGGCCACATTCTGGGGTCTGCCATTGTTGAGGTCTGGATCGAAGAAGAGGGAGAGAAGAAGAAAATCATCTTCTCGGGAGACCTGGGAAACTTTGACCAACCCATCATTCGAGATCCATCCGTCGTCGAGGAGGGTGATGTCCTCTGGCTGGAATCGACTTACGGAGACCGGCTCCATAAGACGAGGGACGAGACCGTCGAGGAGTTGTTGAAGATCATCCAGGAAGCCATCGCCCATCGGGCAAAGGTGGTCATTCCCGCCTTTGCTGTCGAGCGGACTCAAGATATTATCTACACCCTTGGCCAATTTATCAGAAAAGGATCGATTCCATCCGTTCCGGTCTATATCGATAGTCCGCTGGCGATATCCGCCACCGAGATCTTCAAGAGGAATTCAGATTGTTTTGACCGGGAGACCCAGGGCCTCCTGTCGGGAGGAGAAAATCCACTGGACATTCCCGGGATCATCTACACCCGGACCACCGAAGAGTCAAAAACGATTAACGAAGACCCGGAACCCGGGATCATTGTTTCCGCGAGCGGGATGTGCGACTCCGGAAGGATTCAGCACCATCTGAAGCATCACCTCTGGCGGGAAGAATCCCACATCGTCATCATCGGCTATCAGGCCGAGGGGACGATTGGCAGGCGGATTGTCGACGGGGCGAAGACGGTCAAGCTCTTCGGGGAGGAGATCGCCGTCAAGGCTCATATCCATACCCTGGGAGGATTCTCCGCTCATGCCGACCAGAGAGGGCTTCTCGATTGGCTTTCTCACATCCGGAATCCCCGGCTCGAGGTTTTCGTCAACCATGGAGAAGAGAAGACCTCGATGAAACTGGGTCAGCTCATCGGCGAACAGCTCCATCTCAAGACGACTGTCCCGCAATGGAGAGAGAAGAAAGTTCTCTTCGGTGGCATAGAAAGCGAGGCACCCGCAGAAGAAGTGAAAGAGGAATTACCCCAGGAAGAGCCGTTCTCTGCTCTTTTTAACCATCTGGACCGGACCTACAAGAGGCTTCGTCGAAAATTGAAAAAGGGGAAGAAGAGAGGGGAGGAGACTCCCGATCCGGGTTGGTTGAAGCAATTGGGAGAGGTGAGCAAGAGATTAGAGGAACTGGAGAAGGAACTTTAGGGAGACCCGAATGTGAATCCAGTAATTGAATAACTTAATGATCAATGACTCAATGACCCACTGACCTAACAGGGGGCCGCAAAGGTGGAAAAAGGAGCTACGAGCGCGAATTCAAATTTTTTCGGGAAACCATTCTTGGCGAGCGGAACGCCCGCAAATCCAATGTCTGAGCCCGAAGGGCGAGTTTTGGGTTTGCAGTGAAGAGAGCCTTGGAATGGTCGAAAAAAGATGTTGAGCAGCGAGGAGCAACTTTTTCCGCAAACAGCCAATGCTAACGAGTAGGAAACCTTGATGGTTGAATTACTCAAGATCGGGATTGTTTTTTTCATCGTTCTGATTCTCAGCCTTAAGAAAGTGAGCCTGTGGATTGCCCTTCTGGTGGGGACCTTCTTGCTCGGGTTTCTCTTTCGTCTGCCTTTTCAATCCATCTTGAAGGACCTTTTGACGTCCGTACTCGACGTCAGGACTCTGCTTCTGCTCGGTGCCTTTGTGGCCATTCTCTTCTTCAGCACTCTTTTGAGAGAGACGGGTCGGATGCAGGAGATTCTTGAGGGATTCAGGAATATCTTCAAAGATATCCGTGTGGTGATCGCTTTACTGCCGGCCATGATCGGCTTAATGCCCATCGTGGGAGGCGCACTGGTCTCGGCGCCGATGGTGGTAGAGGGATCGGACGAGTTAAAGCTTTCACCCGAGCGAAGGACTTTTATCAACTACTGGTTTCGCCACCTCTGGCAGTATACTCTTCCTACTTACCCTGCTCTCCTTTTAGCCGCCACCTTGGTCAACATTCCGGTGAGAAACCTCGGATGGATTAACCTTCCGCTCACGCTGACGGCCGTGGTCAGCGGCATCCTTTTTGGATTCTGGGGCGTTTCAAAATCGACAAGCGTTAGAAATTTATCGAGCACCATATCGGGTTTGAGATTATTCTATAATTTATGCCCTCTCATCTTCGGTCTCATCTTAGTGGTCGGGTTTAAGGTGGAATTGGCCTATGCATTTGGTTTGGCCATTCTCGGGATGATCATCTTTTATAAGATCAGCTGGTCAATGGTTCTGAAGGGGTTCCGGGAGAGTCTCAACGTAGAACTCCTGTTAACGGTGGCCATTGTGATGGGATTCAAGGAGGTGCTGGAATCGTCCCGGGCGGTCCATTCGGTTTCCAGCGTCCTGGTATCATCCGGAATTCCGTTATGGCTGATCGCGGTTCTGATCCCTTTTTTAGTCGGGTTAATCACGGGGGTGACCATTGCACCGATAGCGGTTGGTTTCCCCATCCTCATCCCCTTGTTCCAGAACGATCCCCATTTCCTCAATTATATGGTACTGGCTTTTGCGAGCGGGATCAGCGGCGATTTGCTGTCTCCTTTTCATCTCTGCCTCATTCTGACCAAGGATTATTTTCAGGCTGACTTGAAAGGGGTATACCGTTTTGTTTGGATGCCGACCGCCTCCATCCTGGGGGTGGCACTTCTCATGGCGTTCTTCCGTTGACAAAGGAGGGCATGATGAAAACAAAAATTTTGATTCTCGCGGGATTATCAGTCATTCTTCTCTCACCTCTTGCGTTTCAAGAATGCATGGCGGGGATGGTGGTGGAACAACTCATGAAGGATAAAGATGGAACTCCCTCAAAAGCCTTGCTTTATTTTTCGGAATACCAATTTCGGACGGACCATGCGGAGGGCGGGATGAGCACGATCATGGACTTCAAGGGGGATCGGTTGGTGTTGATCGATCACCGGTCCAAGAATTACGTCGAGGTCAAGCTCTCCGAGTGGGAAAAAGAGGTTGCGAAACGGCTCAAGAAAGAATTCCCCGGGATGAGGAAGCCCAAGGAGAGGAAGATCTTCGTGAGGCGGACAGGCCGAACCGCCGTGATCAACGGTTTTTCGACGGAGCAGGTCGAGATCCTGGCGGACAATGAGTTGATCGAGGAGAATTGGATGACCCGTGATGTGGAGATGAAAGAGGTGGAAAAGGTGATGGATCGGTTGGCCCAGGGGTTCTCAAAAGATTTTCGGCGCGAGATGAAAGAAGGCCGGGAGATCTATGAGAAGCTGAAGCCTTACGGGTTTCCGATTTTAATCAAAGACTATGCGACCACCTACGGGTTGGCAGCCATTGACCGGGTGGAAGTCAAAAAAGTGGAAAAGAGGGAATTGAAGGATGACGTTTTCCTTGCCCCTGCCGGCTATCAAAAGGTCATTCCGGAGTCGGGGAAGAAGTAATAGAGAGAACGTTGTATCATTCGCCGTAAAGAAGCTCCGTCTACAGGGTGGGATTACCGGATAGCGCTTACCGGTTTAACTCGAATTTAGGTAAGCCACTGGTTTTACCAGTGCGACTTGAAAAGGTTTGACCGTTGAGCATAACATCCTCCCGTGGCTTGATGAGAAAAGCAAACGGCACAGGAGGATGTTATGGAAGAAAGTTTTCAGGGTTATCGAAGCTTATCTCATTCGAAATGGGATTGCAAATACCATGTGGTGTTTATCCCAAAGAAGAGACGAAAAGCCCTGTTCGGGCAGGCACGACGCCACCTGGGTGAAATATTCCATGCCTTGGCTCGGCAGAAAGAGTGCCGAATTCTGGAAGGTCATCTGATGCCTGATCATGTTCATGTGTGTATAGCGATTCCTCCAAAGTATGCGGTTGCTTCTGTGATCGGTTTTTTGAAAGGGAAGAGTGCGATTGCGATCGCAAGGCAGCTAAGCGGCAAGGAGCGGAATTTCACAGGGGAACATCTTTGGGCTCGGGGATATGCGGTATCCACCGTTGGATTTGAGATAGAGCAAGTTCGCCAGTACATCCGCGATCAAGAGGAAGCGGATGGAACGGGGGAACAGTTTTAAATTTGGCAACTGAGGTGCGCTTTAGCGCAACGTTTAGCTATCGGGTCGCCTGCCTTTGAGGCAGCCCCGCTCATCAAGCCACCCGCTTTGCGGGGGGTGCCTGACT
>Ga0315282_10016014_pt1 | contig 10996 bp, 11 predicted proteins | sample YL17G07_20_MG_FD_203693 | JGI IMG/M metagenome (GOLD analysis project Ga0315282, IMG submission 203693) | Sediment microbial communities from Yellowstone Lake, YNP, Wyoming, USA - YL17G07_20 | ecosystem: Environmental > Aquatic > Freshwater > Lake > Sediment | place: USA: Wyoming | collected...
CCAAAACTTGGTCTGCAACCCTGAAAGCCTCGTTTATAGGCAATTGCGGCACGAGTTGCATTAGCTTGTTGTTGTCTATCACTACAACGGTGTCGCATTGTCTACGCATTTCAGTCAAGGCATTAGCGGCATATTCGATTCGACCTTTTTCGATGCGGAAAGGCGTAGTTACAACACCTACGGCTATTGCTCCGTTTCGCCTCGCAATCTCCGCGATAACTGGTGCCGCTCCTGTTCCTGTTCCACCGCCTAAACCAGCCGTTATGAAGGCTATGTCCACATTAGAAAGCAAGTCCTCAACGCGCTTTTTGGACTCCTCAATTGCGGCTCTGCCAAGCTTTGGGTCGCCGCCGACTCCAAGTCCCTTGGTGAGTTTTTCGCCTATCAGGATTTTTCGATGAGCCCTTGAAACACTCAAATGTAATGCGTCCGTGTTTACTGCTACGCATTCTGCGCCGGTTATGCCCATTTCTATTAGCCTAGTTACCGTGTTGTTTCCTGCTCCTCCAACCCCAATAACAGCTATGTGGCAAGTGCCAGGCGGTAGAATCCCTTCGGCTTCTGTGTCATGCCATGTATACTTGAGTGCGTGCTCTGTGGGGTTCATTTTAGTCAACCCATTTCCTCCGAACAACCTCATCGTTTATCAAATCACGGATAGCTACACGAATCGCTTCAGCCCTATTTGGGTAAAACCGCTCAGTCACAAGCTGGTCTAACATCTTAATATAGGGTTCAGGCAGATAGAGTGTGATTAACTTCATTAAACTTCTCCCTCCATGCAAGCTACAGAATTGTGCGGAAGAGTTATACTCCTATATAACATGATGTAAATATGCTTTAAACATGTTAGTTCCAGCCTTTATAAATATTATCAGCCACCATGTCATATTTGTGTAAATCCTAGCTGCCAGCAACCCTTACGTTTTTATTGCTCGTTAAAGCATTTAATGAATCGCGATGGAGAAGTATGCAGGTTTTCGTTAAGAGTTTCGGCTGCTCCACAAACTTAGCTGACGGGGAGGTTTTGGCTGGATGCTTAGCGGAAGCTGGGTATAAACTAGTGAATTCTGTTACTTCGGCGGACGTAATCATTTACAATACTTGCGCCGTTAAGGGACCAACGGAAAATCGTATTATTGAAATTTTAAAGAGAGTTCCAGCAAACAAAAAAGTGATTATTGCGGGATGCCTACCCCTCATTAATTTCGAAAGACTATGCAAGGAAGTGCGCTTTGACGGAATTGTTGGACCAGCAGCTGGTGACAGAATTGTTGAGGTTGTGAAACGTGTTTTAACTGGTGAAAGGGTTGTCACCCTAGAAGGAGCCGTGAATGCTAAACCCAGCTTGAATCTGCCTCGGTTACGATTGAATCCTGTGATAAGCGTTATCCCAGTAAACTATGGTTGTTTGGGGGCATGTGCCTACTGCTGTGTGGTTTTTGCCAGGGGGCATCTAAGAAGCTACGGCATTCAGGAAATTATTGAGAGGGTGAAAAAAGACTTAGCTATTGGGACGCGGGAGTTTTGGATTACTTCGCAAGACACAGCCTGTTATGGAAGAGACAGAGGCATGAACCTTGCAGAACTGCTTAACGCCATATGCGATGTTGAAGGAAGTTTTAGGGTTCGCGTTGGTATGATGACCCCCAACATGGTATTGGATGTTCTAGGCGATTTAATTCAAGCCTTCAAAAACGAAAAAATCTTCAAGTTTATTCACTTGCCAGTACAAAGTGGCGACGACCAAATTCTGGAGCGCATGCGAAGATTTTACTCTGTGGAAGGTTTCAAAAGAATAGTAAATGCCTTTAGGGCAAGTTTTCCAGAGATGACTCTTGCCACAGATGTTATTTGTGGTTTTCCAGGCGAGGACGAAGAAGCTTTTGAAAAGACTCTGCAGCTAATTGGGGAAGTTAAGCCTGACATTGTAAACGTTTCGAAGTTTTTTGCAAGACCGAGAACTGCAGCGGCTGAAATGCAGGAGACTTTTGTGCCTTTCCAAGAAATTAAGCGTAGAAGTGGTATACTGGCCAAGCTGGCTAAGGAAGTGGCTTTTGAAAGAAATCAGCGTTGGGTTGGATGGACTGATGAAATTTTTGTTGATGAGGTTGGCAAGGTTTCTGGTTCTTGGGTTGGACGCAACTTCGTGTACAAGCCCATTGTTGTAAAAAGTGACGATAACCTACTTAGCAAGGTTCTTAATGTGAAAGTTGTTAGGGCTCTTTCAACTTACTTGGAAGGCGAAGTCGTTGAATAAATTATTTATTTGAATACTGTGTTATGTTGTTGTTAGGAGATGAACTGTTTGAGTGAAGAGAATGTTGTTGAAGTTGGGCGTGTGACCCATTTCTTCTCAAAAATCAGCGTAGCCGTTATTGAGCTTAAGGCACCTTTAGCTGTTGGCGACACCATAGCCATTAAAGGACCAACCACAGATTTTGAACAAGCTGTAGAATCCATGCAGATTGAACACCAAAATGTTCAAAAAGCTACGGCTGGACAAAGCATAGGCCTAAAGGTTACACAGCGCGTGAGAGAAACAGACATGGTATACAAAAAACTATAGCGACTTCTCCTTTTTTCCATTCTTTATCGAGCAGGGAGTCATTTGGGCTGGAACATAACGGATTCCGAAGAACTCGAAGACGCCCTTTTTAAACTGAAGTTGAAGCTCGTACAGAAAATTGGAGTATGCCACGGCATGACTGTAGTTGACATGGGTTGTGGGCAAGGTGGGTTTACGGCTTCTCTGGCAAAAACTGTAGGAAAAAAGGGGAAAGTATTGGCTGTTGATGTTTCTGATGAATATTTGGCGGAATTTATGGATCGCCTAAATAAACACGGTGTTAAGAATATAGTTACCTTTATTCAAGCGGATGCGGTTAATCTCAAAGATGTTTTACCCGACGAATCTGCTGATGTGGTTGCAAGTTACCGTCTTCTTGAAGAATTGAAACAGCCCAAAGCTATGGCTGGGATTGTCAAAGAGATGGCTCGAATAGTTAAAGAAGGCGGAGGAAGGATCGGTATTGTTGAAATGTGCACCGAGCCGAAGAATGAGGCTGAAGAGGCATACATTAGGCTTCATAGAGAAAGCGGGGACTCACTTTTTGAACCGCCTGAAATCATTGAAGCCATGAAAGCAGCTAAACTTGCGGATATTCATTTGGAAAAGGTTGAAACCAATATTTGGCTTTCACCAGACCTTGCAAAACAGGACCTCAGCCATGCACAAGTGTGGTATAACACGGATGTAGAGCGAAGTCTGGGCAAGCTAATAGATAAGTATGGTATGAAATATCCAGCGTTTCTTACATTTTCAGGTGTTAAATAATTGGCATCAAATCATTTTATGAATCTGAGTATGTAATCGCTGACTGTTTGTAGAAAGGATTCTTCCAAGTTTATGCCGTAATGTTCAGCCAAAATAAAGATTATGTAAAGCAGGTCTGAAAGCTCTGTGGCTAACATTTCTTTAGTTTTGGGCTTTTCAGGTGGCTTAAAGCCCTCTAACCCCTTAACGACAGAAGCCACCTCACCGGCCTCCTCAAGCAAATCCGTAACCATCACGAAAGGCGTCCAGCCCTTTCCCCTATTCGGGTCAAGTTTCTCGTTGATTTTCGTAAAGTTTTTCCAACAGAGATGTTGAGCATCTCGCAAAGTCAAAGACAAATCATGTCACCTGTATATTCAATTCTCTATTGGTGTTTCTTAAACTTTGGCAAAATGCCGTCAAATATATGGGCTTATATTATCTTCCAAGCTATGTCTTTAGAGACTAAGTGACCATGACATTTGGTTAATTCAGCGAGCTGTTTTTCATCAAGTTTGTCCGTATTATAGAGGCACAGTCCACATATATTAGGGGGGAGATGTCTGCCAAGCGCTGCTTCATATCGAAGTAACTCCTTGCCATTTGCATAATTAAGGAACACTTCCATTTCAGTGGCAGCTCGCACTCCTTTGAATCCAGCTTTTTGCTTCTGCTTAACAAATGCCAGCCAATTGTTTATGATTGTTTCAGCTCGTGCTTTACCTTTTTTCAGATACCATTCATCAGCGGACATTGTTACGAACGCTCCATTGCGGAAGTAGTCAGCACTTATTCCATATCTCTGAATTTCTCGATTTTCCAAATCTAGTTTATTTTCTGATACAAGATACACCACCGCTTCGTTTTGTGGCAACCCTGCCTCCAGAAATGAGAAGGTTATTTCATGCTTGACATTTTCCGTATTGTATATGAGAAAAGCGTGATCCTTAAAAACGAGACGTCGGACGTGTCTAGTTGGCTCCTGTTGGAGATCACGTCCGCCTCTAGAAATTATGAATTGAATGTCCCAAATTAATTCGCCTGCCAACTGCCCCCTGTCTGTTAGGCGATATTTACTCGTTGAAGGCTCACGTTCAACTAGCCCTTTCAATGTTCTTAGGTGAAAACCGAGTTTGCCATGATTAACAATCTCACTGTAAGCTAGTAGTTCATTGAACGAGAGAACATTCTTCTCTCGCAAACTTTCTATGATGCTCCTTCTAACAGGATGGGCAAGTGCTCTAAGAATTTCGTCATCCCAATTCTTCAAAGCTCTGTTCAACCTTCAATTTCTAAGAATGATTCTCATTATTAATGATTTGGTGAAATGCAGTTCACCTAATGGTAGAAAACATATTAAAATTACTGGAATTGCTTGTAGTTCCACCACAACCTTTCCTTTCTTTGCAGAACTGTAAATTCTGTTTCTGTGAGTACGAGAGGGTTACATACAAAACCTTACCAAACTGGTCAGTAAGTTTTGTTTGTTTGAAATGTAGACTGCAGTTGCCAGGTACCTACGGTCTTACGATAATAGCAGTGATTCTCTTATTCTCTTGTTTCTATTATTGCTCACTGAGTTAGGTGCCTTGCGGAAAATAACAAAGATTTGATCTTCACGGAATTATTTCGCATCCATTATACCTCATAAATTCAAAATCATTTAGGCGTATCCTTCCATTTTCAATATACTTTCTGATTCTCGGTAGCTCTTTGGCTATTGCGTCTATAAGATTTCGCACAGTGTTACAAACTAGAGTGTAATCTTCTGCCGCCCATCGCTTGGTAACATTTGCATATAAGCAACGGCCGCCGCAGATGTGGAAAACGTCGCATTTTGTGCATGGTTCATTAACGAAAACTTTCTTTAATTTCAACGGATCTGCATTGCTGATGTGTCCTAAATAATAGTCTTTCATTCCCCACATGCTAGGGCATGGAACAATGTGGCCGTCTGTTTGTATGGCATAGTTTATCCACCCTCCTCCACAACGTAGAAGACTTGTTTTTTCGCCTGATAGAAGTGACTGAGCAATTCCAAGGAATGGATAAAGCCACAATACAGCTCCGTTTTTCTCCATGTAATCAACCCAAAACTTAACAAGTTCGCGGATTCCCGTATTGTAGCTCTCTTCACTCCATCTTTTGAAGTCTCTCCTTGCAAAATCGTTTCCCCAGAAGCCAGCGTTCAGCTGCCAATGTACCGAAGAAAACGAGAATTCCTCGTTATCCACAAGCCATGTGACTTGCTTGTGAATATCTGTTTGTTCCATAACCGTCATTCTGGCAATCAACTCGCCTCTAAAACCGTTTTGCCTGATCAGTTTCAAGTTGTTGATTACTTTTCTGAAGGTGCCCTTTCCTCTATAAAAATCGGTTAAGGCTTCGTCACCGTCTATGGAAGCGAGAATTGTGTGAAATCGATTAACATATTCAGGTTCTATCCGATTTAAAAGCAGCCCATTTGTTTGGATAATAAAGTGTTTAGCTTTCACATTGTCCATAATTCTTTTAATTTCGTCAACACAAAGAAGTGGTTCCCCGCCATAAAAAGTCAAGACGCAATCAGGGTCTCGCCTGCAAAACTTATCCAGCAAGTCAATTTCATAATTTATCTTCTTAGGCAACGAGTAATCAACCTCAAAATCTGAAAAATCAGTACCTATATCCTCCAATGCCTCACCAAAGCAATACCTGCATTGAAGATTACACGCATTCGTTAATATCACGTGAAAGAACATGCTTTTCCCTGAAAAGATGGGGCTCCCGATTTTTAAGTATTTTCAGCTAGTCTTGACGTTTGCTCCCTGAATTTCAAACAATATATGCTCCATGTAGCGTAGATTGTAAGAGTTGGGTAGTTTTAAATAGGAGCTGATTCCAATCTTTCGTTCGGATTATTCGTTCCTCCTAAAACTGGTCTGCAATACAAGCGGGACGGGCGGAAAATAACACCTTACATATGAAAGGAACACAGGAGCAAAACTAACGTTGTCTACGCTCTCGTTCGTTAAGAAACTAGCGAGTAAGACACGATACGCTGGCACTGACGGTGAAAGAGATGCTTATTATTTGATTTCCGAAGAGTTCGAAAAACTAGGTTGCAAAGTTGAAAGAGAAGAAACCGAGTATATAAAATCAACAATGTTCCTTATCCTCATAAACCTTCTTACATACTGGCTCACTCTAGTCTTCATCATCATCTCTTGGCTGATCCATCCTCTGACTGTAGCTTTATTGATTATTGCAGTGTTTGGGGGCATGACGAAACTAGTGCCTAAGGTCACACTAAAACTAGCAAAAACTAAGTCTATTAATGTCACAGCCACTGTGAACCCAGAAAGGCAGCATAGATTGATTCTTTGTGGTCATTACGATTCCTCACAAGTCGAGAGCAAGTTTGCTCAAAAATACGAGAAAAGAATCACAAATGTCGTACCTGCTATGGAGCTGGCCTTCATCGTTTACTTTGTGTTGCTTTTTGTCAAGGGAACGTATCTGCTTGCTGTCAGCAATTTCAACTTTGCCTTACTAATAGACCTGACACCCAAGATGCTTGGTCTTTGGAGCGTGTTATGGTGGAGTTACACAATCGTCTTTCTAGTAATGATAGTTATAGGCACTTATTATGGAATTACGATGTTCACCGAGAGATATTCTTACGGAGCAGACGACAACGCGTCTGGCATTGCAGTCATGATGGAAACAGCAAAAAGACTTCATGGGAAGGACTTGAACCTAAGGATAGACTTCATCTCTTTTACTGCTGAAGAAAAAGGGTTGTTTGGAAGTACAAAATGGGTCAATAAGCATGCAAAGGAAATAGACAAGGAGCGAACTTACGTCTTAAATTTAGACTGTGTTGGGCGCGGCGAGAGGTTCTTTATCATAAAAGGTTTGGGAATGATATTTAAGAAACATTCTGACCAAATGCTGTTCGATCTTTTAACCAATGTCTTCTCTGAGCTGCAGCTACCATACGAGGAATGCTGGAGCGGCAGTAGCGACCATGCAGAGTTTGTCAATAAAAAATTCAGAACATCCGCCATCTTTCGGTTTAACGTAAAAAAAGCAAATATTGCGCAAACAATTCTCAGGAATCTGTTCAGGATACCTATAAAAACAAATAGTATCCCAGACGAGGATTGGATACACACGGAAAAAGATACTGCAGAGAATATAGACGAACAGAGATTGGAAGAAACCACACTTTTTGTTGTGAGACTCATTGAACGGCTGAATGAAAAAATAAAAAATATAGTCTGAAAATTCCGAAAAAAACTAAGTATATTTTTCCTTAGTCTTCTTAGCCTTACTAATATACTCTTTGACCTCTCTTTCTCTAAGTCTCTTTTCGGGTAAAGTCTCAGGAGCATATATCAAAGGTAAAACAGCCAAGAACAAGAAAAAGCTAGCCAGAGAAAACGCCGTCACAGTTTCAATCATCTCCACGTAAGGCTTAATTACCACGGACAAGAAACCCGCAAGAAGATAGGGAAGCCCGCCCAAAACATAATACTTCTCTTTCACAGATTCTTCCGCAAGATCCCCCCACAATGTCATAAAGAAGACAGCCGCAAACATCCCCCAAGCTACGCCATCAAAGACCGCGTACAAGTACCAAGAAACAGCCATTCCGGAAAAAAGACTGAGCATGGCGTACTCAATGCCCAACATGATGAAACCAGTTATCACTACTCGTTTTCTGCCCACAAGGTCTGCTAGCAAGCCCCCTACCAAGGCAAAGAATCCTGATATTGCGAATTCAATGAGCACGACCAAAATGAAAGAGTCTCCAAGCAACCTCTGTAGCATTGGCGCCTCCGCAAAGTTTACAAGAGAAAACATAATCCAAGGGACAAAATACAGAAGCACATCTCTTCTGCCCAAAATGATACGAAAATCTGAAGTCCTTCGGACTGGAGTCTTTCCCCTACTTTGTGAAAAAAAGAAAGCAACGAAGCCAAATGCTCTCCAGATTGCAAGTACGATAAACGCAAGAACAAGATCCAGTGTATTGATTACGAAAGCCAAGATGAGAATTCCAAAGCCTACTATGCTCCACGTTATCCCCCCATAGGTTCCACGATTTTCGGTGATTGTGGAATCAGCAAAATAGGCTAGGCATGAGGGAAGGCCTATTCCTATCGAAACTCCGAGAAAGAGTGAAATCAAAACGTTAATCGTCATGCTATTGCTTACTATTGTAGTTAGCAGCGTTGTCATGATCACTCCAGTAAGCATCCATAAGAGAAGAGAAGTATCTCGGGCACGTGGAAAAGCCACAGACCCTAAGATGGCAGAAAAAGCAATTCCTATGTAATACACGGCAAAAAATACCAAAGTTTGATTGGCTGGCGCCTGTAGGTTGTTTATAGCATTGCTGAACACCATGTAGGTCAACGTGTACCATATTAGACTATTGGACACGACGACAAGTGCTGGTATGAACTCCCTAAAGGGAATCCTTGACTCAAAGATCCTCATAGGCTGTATTCCTTTAATCCAACCTATTACCCATGTCTTACTTTTAGAGATAAAACACTTCTTAAGCAATATTCAGTATTTGTGTTCAACAACAAGTCTTAAGTAGATGTGTTGTACAAGTATACTTTGAGGGGTCGAAATGAAGAGGATGAAGAAACGGAACCTTCCTCAACGAATTCCATTCCCATAAGTATTATAGCTCTTCGAGAAAGGTTGATGTAAGGCTTTCCAACTGTTTTCTTAGCTTTAGATTTTCCAGTTTGGAGACGATTTGAACGCTTTCATCCACGAACTCTTTCATTCTTTTCTTAAGCCTTATCACGTCTGTTGCTTTGAAAATCAAGTTGACGAGTTCATCGACATCCTTTCTTTTTATCTTCCTACCTGCAAACATTTTCTGCACTTTTTTCTTTGTGTCTTTATTTTGCATGGCATACAAAACAGGAACGGGCAAATATTCGCTCACTATTCGCTGATTTAGCTCCTCAATTTCGAAAACGTCCACGAATTCTTCTCTTAACGTAGCGAGTATCCCCAGAATCCTTCCATACCTAGTCAGGACTGCGATTTCCTTAATCGTTCCTCCTCCGATTATAGCGCCGAGGCTCATGTCTGCCTCAAAACTTGCTGCCTTCATGCGTAGAACTCGCAAGCACTCTTCCGGCGCAACATCAAATCTTCCCTTTAGACTTAACTCCAAGGCATGAGCATTGCCAACTTCAAACAATGATTTCTTCAATGTTTCAAGAACTTCTCTCCTTTTCTCTTGGGACAACCGCTCAATTGATTTATCGAGAAGGCTGACCCCTTCTATTAGGAACGCGTTTCCTAGAAGGATCGTTATGTCCTTTCCGAATTTTCCAAAAACCGTGGGTATTCCGTGCTTCAGCTCTGAATTATCAATAATGTCATCATGCAGATCAAAGGCGGCGGCCACCATGGCCAGTGCTGCTTGAACCTGCACTGCAGCGCCAGAATCTCCACCTACCGCCTCATGAGCTATTGAGAAGAAACCTGGATGGGCAAAATCATTCCAGTTTGAAATGTAATATGTGAGGGCCTCACGGAGTTTTTCGTGTTCAATCTTCTCGGCCAGAATGGTTTTCTTTGCGAATTCAAGCCCTTTTCTGCTTCGTTTGGTAAGTTCTTCGATAAGTATTTGAGACTGTTTTTTGCTCCTTGCAGGTGTCATAGTGTATATTTATTACTGGTTCTGTTTAATAAAACCTAATGGCATTGCTTTTCAGAGTCAAAGTCTATTTGATGTCATGTTTTTCTATTTGCTCCATTAGTATGCTGTTGTAGGTTTTTATGTATTTTTTTCCTTTTTTGGTTATTGTGTATACTTTTCTTGTTCTTCCTCCTTGTTGTTGTTTTTGGCTTGTTAGGAAGCCTTTCTCCTCTAATGCATTAAGTAGTGGGTATAAGGCTCCGTGTCTTAGTATTACGTCGAATTTTGTTTCTACCTGCTTTTTTATTTTGTAGCCCCACATGGGTTGCATCTGAATAAGCCTTAACAATTGGATATCGAGTAGGTTTCTGGTTATGCGTTGAACAATTTCTTTTTTGAAGTTTTCTGCCAATTTTTTCACGCCCCACGTGTTCTATTTTGTACTGGTTCATGTTTGGGCTTATTTAAGTTATGTATAGAATGGAATATTCTAATATGCTTCGGTATGCTTTTTTATGTTTAGCGTAAGCATGAACCTTTATATCTCCGTTTATGCTCTATAAAGTCTTGAGATATGTCCGAAAAAGGACATATTGTATCCTTGTCTAACAGAAAAACTGTTGGACACAAATACAGAAGGGAAAATAAAATGGGAAACAACTCAAAAGAAGTTCAAGTCAAGTTGATGAAGGGACTCCTAGACCTTATAGTACTACAGTTCTTGAGTTCGACACCCATGCATGGTTACCAAGTAATTACAAGAATTCGCAAAACCTTCGGAGTGTACTTTGGACCAAGCACCATTTATCCGCTCCTAAACGCGTTAGAGAAGAAGGGGTATGTGAAAAGCGAATGGAACATGAGTAACGAACGGCCAAGGAAAGTTTACAAACTAACAACCGAAGGGCAGAGCCTGCTGAACTTCACAGAGGATTCACTTAACTTCATATGCAGAAAAATAGGCACGCCAGGCGTACCCAAAGATGCTTTGACAGAGGATCACACTCTGCAACCAGCTTTGC
>Ga0315282_10016016_pt1 | contig 10996 bp, 8 predicted proteins | sample YL17G07_20_MG_FD_203693 | JGI IMG/M metagenome (GOLD analysis project Ga0315282, IMG submission 203693) | Sediment microbial communities from Yellowstone Lake, YNP, Wyoming, USA - YL17G07_20 | ecosystem: Environmental > Aquatic > Freshwater > Lake > Sediment | place: USA: Wyoming | collected...
AAAAGGATTTCGTTACCTTTACTATTATTGCTGATGGAAAAATTGAAAACTATGATTCTTTTAAATTGGATTCTCCTGCGAGGCTGGTGTTGGATATCTGGGAAATGGACACTCGCCTTCCCAAAAAATCGTTGAAGGTGAAGAATCTTTTTATTAAAAAAGTCCGTATTGGACACCACCCTGATAAACTAAGGCTTGTTTTTGATTCTCTGAAGCCCCAATTACCTCCGTATCAAATCAATCGGATTCAGGATAAATTGGTTGTCTCCTTCGGGAATGTCCCCCAACCTTCCGAGCCCCAAATCTTTTTGCAGGAGAAACAGGTAAAACCTGGAAAAGCCAGTGAAGTAGTAGGGATTGATTTTAGGCAGATGGATAATAAATCAAGGATTGTCGTTGCCCTCACACAAGAACCCAAATTTGAATCTCACATGATTTCAAAAAAAGAAATAGCCGTGGATATAAAAAATGCTATTGTACCTAAGCGTCTTCAGAGGAGGTTGGATACCAGTGAATTTGAAAGCGCTGTCAATTATATCACTATCAAGAATGTTAAAACGGGGAAAATGAACGATGTCAGAATATTGATCAAATTGAGAGAGGAGGTACCTTATGAATTAACACAGGAGGGGAAGGGCCTTTTTATCGATATCGAGAAGCCAAAAAAGATAGAAGCTAAAATTGAGGCTGCCCCTAAGGTAAAAGCAGAGGAAGCGCCAGGAGAGGCCAAAAAGGAGGAAGCAAAGAAAGAAGAGGAGAAAACCACCCCCGAATTGAAAGAGGTCGAAAAAGTTCCCCCCAAGGTAGAAGAGAAACCCGTTTCCCCACCACCCGTAGCAAAGCCCGTAGCAAAGAAAGTTGAAGAAGAGAAAAAGACTGTCGAAGAAGGGCTTCCTGAGAAGATCTACACCGGAAGAAAAATATCCCTCGATTTTAAAGATGCCGATATTAAAAATATCCTTCGATTGATTGCAGAGGTGAGCAATTTGAACATCATCGCAGCAGATGATGTAACAGGAAAAATCACTATGAGATTAGTGGATGTCCCTTGGGATCAAGCCTTGGATATCGTTCTACAAGCTCGTACCCTTGGGATGAGTCGAGTAGGAAATGTAATACGTGTTGCACCAACGGATACTCTGAAGAAAGAGATTCAAGGGGAATTGGAAGCAAAAAGAACAAAAGAAAAATTAGAAGATTTAGTGACCGAGCTCATTCCAGTGAATTACGCCACAGCGAAGGAAATCATCCCCCAAATCAAGAGCGTCTTGAGCGATCGGGGAGATGTTAAAGTCGATGAGAGGACGAACATTTTAATTATAAAAGATATTCCTAAAAACATTGCCGGGTTGAAGAACATAATGAAATTCCTAGATGCGAAAACCCCCCAAGTCTTGATTGAAGCCAGAATTATTGAAGCTAGCCTGACATTTCAAAGGGAATTAGGCATTTCATGGGGGTTTGAGGTGGTCAAGGGAACAGCACCGGGTACAGGTACGGTGAGAGGAGCTGTAACTGGTACGACTAATAGAGTTATCAATATGCCCGCACTCTCTTTAACTCCAACATCGCCTGGAGTTATTGAATTTCTTCTCAGTTCAGTTCATGGTTTGCAGGAATTGGATATCCAAATCTCAGCCCATGAAAACAGGGGAAATGTCAAAATTATTTCAAGTCCAAAAATTGCGACACTTGATAATAAAGAGGCATCCATTGAGCAAGGGATAAGGATTCCTATCCCAAAACTAACGACAGAGGGGACTATAACAACAGAATATGTTGAGGCGAGTCTAAAATTGACCGTGACCCCACACGTTACAAATGATGGGAATATCAAAATGAGTATTAAGGCGAAGAAAGATGCCCCAATTTTTGACCCTGCTAAATTGGTCCAGAATATACCTCCTATTGATAAAAAAGAGGCGATCACAGAAGTATTGATCAAAGATAATGGGGTCGTAGTGATTGCGGGGATCTATTCAATAGAAAAAACTTCAGGTGCGGAGGGAATTCCTCTCTTTAGTAAAATTCCTTTGCTAGGCTGGTTATTCAAAAAAGAATCAAAATCAGATGAAAGAAAGGATTTACTAATTTTCATCTCACCAAAGATTATGAAAGATCAGGTTTAATGAAATATTTTTAATTTGAAGAAACTTACCCCCGCTCATAGAGCGGGGGCAATAACAATATTTATGTCAAAAGAGACCTATCAATTTCTGAAGACGGTTTATTTTGTTTTGGATAAGGTATTTTTTTATACCATCAATCACATCAATCGCTGTTCTCGGATTGACTAAGTTTGCCGTTCCAATTTGAATTGCTGATGCCCCCACCATAATAAATTCAATCGCGTCTTCCGCCTTCATAATTCCTCCCATGCCAATGACAGGAATTTTTACCCTTTGGCTTACCTCCCAAACCATTCTCAAAGCAATGGGTTTGATGGCCGGGCCTGAGAGGCCTCCAATTATATTTCCCAATTCTGGCTTCCGTGAATAGATATTGATAGCCATTGCTCTGAAGGTGTTCACAAGGGAGACTGCGTTTGCACCCCCATCTTCTGCACTTTTAGCCATTAACGAAATATCTGTAACATTTGGCGATAATTTTACGATGAGGGTTAATTTCGTGGCCTTTCTGACTGCACAGACAAGGCGGTAAGTCATTTTGGGATCAGAGCTAAAAACAACTCCGCACTGTTGAACATTAGGGCAGGAAATATTCATCTCAAGGCCTGATATATTTGGAGTCCCATCAAATCGTCTCGCTAATTCAACATATTCTTTTTGGGTATTTCCAAAAAAGTTGATAATAAGGTGAGTCCTCATTTTTTTAAAATAGGGTAGTTTATCTTTGACAAACCCTTCAAAACCAGGGTTTTGAAGGCCAATGGAGTTTAGAATTCCTCCTTCTGTTTCAAAAATCCTTGGTGAAGGATTTCCTACCATTGGCTTCAAAGAAATACCCTTAGGAATGATGGCGCCCAAATGGTTGAGGTCGAAGAAATCTTCATATTCCTCCGCAAATCCAAATGTCCCTGAGGCTACGATCACTGGGTTTTTAAGTTTAATCTTTCCAATTTTTATTGATAAATCAGGGGATCCCGTAGCATTCACCATCATTCCCAGACGATTTCCTCTAAATTAAAAACAGGACCATTTTTGCAGACCCGTTGATAAGGTGTCTTAAGATCTTTCGTTTTCACGACACACCCCCAACAGGCTCCAAAACCGCATGCCATTCGGGTTTCTAAAGATACCTGGCTGATAAATCTTTTAGGTTTTAATACCTTTGCCAATGCTTTCAGCATCTCTAATGGACCACAGGAATATAAGTAGTAAGGTTCGTTTTTATTAAATTTTTTTCTCTCGGATAAAAAAAGATCGATCACTGTCCCTTTAAATCCCTGGCTTCCATCCTCGGTCGCAATAAAAATATTTGAATTCAATTTCTTAAAATCTCTTAAACATAAAATGTCATTCCTCGTCTTTCCACCGATAAATACAAATAGTTTTTTGGACCCTAATGCCTCTGCTAAGGGGTATAGGGAAACAATCCCTACGCCACCTCCTATTAAAACAATATTTGCAGAAGAGGGTAGGGGAGGCAGGGTGAACCCATTCCCTAAAGGACCTATCATATCCACTTTTTGCCCCTTTTTGAATTCGGTCATCATTTGAGTTCCCTTTCCCACTACTTTATATAGGATCAAAAGGGTTCCTCTCTTCTTTTTTTCTGGATGACGCTGGGGATAGCTTTTGTAAATGCTGAAGGGGCGTCTTAGAAAAGGATAGTTACTGTGAGAAGAAATCTTGATCATAATAAACTTACCAGGTTTCATTTCACGAACGATCGATGGGCAGTAAATTTCTATAACGAAATAGAGTGATTTTATTTTCCTATTTTTTGCAACAATTCCCTTGGTTTGGATGGGCATGATAGGTTCAGCCTTTTTTCATCATGAGGAGGGCATCAAATTTTCCTTGGTAAAATTTCTGCCTCACTCCTACGGATTGGTAGGAAAACAATTGATAGAGTTGAATAGCCGGCTGATTGGTGAAGTTGACATCGAGATAAAATGTCTTTATCTCTTTCTTACGACAAAAATCGATATAAAATTGCATCATTTTTTTTCCAATACCTAATTGTCTGTAATGAGAATGAACACAAATATTGAGGAGTTCAGATTCGTCTTCAATAATTCGGAAACAGATAAAACCGATGACTTGATGATGTTCTGAATTCTCCCCAAATTTAATAATGAAACAATAACCCGAAGGGTTTAACGTCTCCCCCATAAACATTTTTTTAGACCAAGGAGTCAAGGAGGATGAGGCCTCTATAAATAAAACCTCATCTAAATCCTCGATATCCATTCTTTTGATGGTCCATTTTTTCAATTCCATATATCAAATTTATAGAAGTTCACCATAAATCTGAATTAAAGCTGTAATCAATTAGATTCGATACGACTCAATAATTCTACAACCGCTTTCTTAATTTCCTCATCTTTAGAGTGATCGAGGATGGTCTGATAGGATCTTTTAGCCTCCTTGTATTTTCCCCATCTCCTTTGTAGATTTCCAATTTCCAATTGTGTTAATGAGAACCATAATGAGGTCTCTTTTAAATATCCCATTGCTGTTTCAAAATTGGTGAAGGCTTTTTCATATTTCCCTTGCTGATAAAAGATTTCCCCTAATCTGAAGTAGGCTTCACCGAATAATTCTTGGATATTTCCCTTTAGGACCAATGAATAATAATGGAGGGCCTCCACAATATTTTTTTTCCTGAACTGTATATTTCCCATTTGATAGGCTGCGTGAAAGAACAAGGGATGGTTTGGAAAAGAATCCATGACATTCTTGAATACCTGTTCGGCTTTGTCAGTTTCATTACGAGTCAGATAAATACTTCCAACTTGAGTTAAAGTCAGCAGTTGCCAAAGATGGTTTTTCCTTTGTTTGACAATAAGATCGTAGGTTTCTAAGGCCTGGTCTGAATTTCCCAATTGGAGGAGACATTCTCCTTTGATAAATAAAACCTCATCGATATATTTAGAATTTGGGAATTCAAGAAGTAAAATATCGAGGTTGGTAATGCCATCTCTAAATTTATTTTCGTAAAAATATCCCTTTCCTATCTGAAATAGAGCCCTTTCTCTAAATCTTGTATTGACGATGTTAAAGAAATAGGGGAGGGAATCTGATATTCTCCCTTCCAAAAAAAATAGTTCGCCATTTAACCATTGGATAATACCTTTTTCATCTTCGAATTGGTTTAATTTTAATAATCTCTGAAATATCTTATTGGCCTCTTCGATTTCGCCCAAATGGATATAATTCCAATAAAGATTAATCAAGGCGACTCCCCAAAACCGATTGGCTTGGGGCTGATTAAGAATATAATTTAATTCTTTAATCGAAGAGGGATAATCCCCATAGACAAGGAACATCTCTCCTAATAGATAGTGTGTATTTAAAATAAATTTTGAGCTCTTAAATTGATTTTTAAATGATTGATAGGTTGTAATGGAATCTTTGATATTTCCCAATCGATAATCACAAAAACCAAGCCTCCAATAGACTTCTGGAATTAAAGAATCATTTTTAAATTGTTCATGAAACGTATTGTAATTATTCTTCGCCTCATTAAATTTGCCTAGTTTCACTTGGCCCTCACCAAGCCAGAATAAAGCATGCTTTAAATATTCTTGAGGAACATATTGAGGATTTTCCCATATTTGCTCAAAATAATGGGTTGCGATTTCGTAATCTTTTTGCTTAAAGGATAAGATGCCTAACCAAAAAAAGGAAGAACGAATTAATTCTTCTTTCTTCGATAATAAGGAAGCCTTTTTGAAAGAAGATTCTGCATGGGAGAGTTGGTTCGTTTCAATGTCGAGGAGACCCAATAGATAATAGGAATAATCAATCCATTCAAATTTTGGAAATTTTTTAATGACTGAAAGAAGAAATTTTTGGGCTCCCTCAGGATTGCCCAATTTTATTTCAACTTCCGCTATCCAAAAAAGAGAATAATCCATATATTCAAAATTTCTACTTTCATTGATAATTTTTAAAAAGATCGTTTTAGCTTCTTTTAATTTCTTATTAAATAATAAGGTTCTCCCCAGCAGGTAATAAATATCGTATACCTTTTCATGATTGGGATAATTCCTGGTAAAATGCAAAAATTGTTTTTCAGCAATATCGTAAAGCCCATCCTTAAAAGCGCCAATCCCAACCAATATCAGTTTTTCATCCTCGCTGTAATGTTTTGCATGGATGTTTTGAATGGAAAAGTTTCCTAAAATTAAAATGGTAAATAGGGAAAATAAGATGGTTATCTTTTTCATCTCAGGGGATGTACCTTCTTTTTTTAGCCAAAAGTAATTCCTCGGGAGTATTGACATTGATAAATGATTCCCTCATGGGATCTAAGGCATAAAATTCATTCTCTTCAATGATTTTAACTTTAACCATTGGATAAAAGTCAATGATTTTAAATTTTTCCTGTTCCATAATTTTTTTTATTGGATCTAAACAATTTTTTGAATAGATAGCATGTAAAGGTTGTAAACCGTCTTTTGTTCTCGGCACGACGATATCGTACCCATGAATATTTTTAATCAAATAATCAATCACTGATTTTTTTAAGTAAGGCATATCGCAAGCTACACAGAAAGAATATGGAAAGGAAGAGAAGTGAAGTCCAGTATATATTCCTCCTAATACCCCTCGGTTTGGAAATAGATCATTGTAAATTTCAGCATCTAAATTGATAAATGATTCTTTTTGATTAGTTACGATGATAATTTCCTGAAATAGTTTTTTAAATTGGTTGTGAATTCTTCTTATAATAGGAATTCCTTCAATTTCAATAAAAGCTTTGTTTTCACCCATTCGAATACTTTTACCACCTGAAAGAATGACCCCAGTGATCCTATTTTTATTTTCAACTAAATTTCCCATTAATAAAAAACGTCTGATAAGATATATTATGTTAACTTTTATTTATTTTTCTTGAAGAACTTCTTCCATCCTTCTTCTTCTCTCTCCTGCTTACGTACCTCTTCAAACTCTCGAAGGATTTCTTCTTGCTTTTTGGTCAAATTTTTTGGTGTTTTTACAGTGATTTGAACTAATTGATCACCGCGACCATGACCTCTTAATTTTGGAAAACCCTCTCCCTTAATTATAAATATTTCACCACTGTCAGTACCTTTGGGGATTGTTAAATTCTTTTTTCCATTCAAGGTAGGAACCTCTATTTCAGCTCCCAATGCAGCCTGAGGAAAACTGATGGGTATTTGGCAGATAATATCATCGCCATCTCTTGAAAAAAAATCATGAGGCTCAACATAAAGAAATATAAAAAGATCACCAGGAGGACCGCCTCTTTCTCCTTCTTCTCCTTCCCCTCGAATTCTTAATTTGGAGCCTGTGTCCACTCCTGGAGGTATTTCAATATGAATTTTTTTATTCTTTCTCACCCTGCCAAAGCCTCGACACTCTTTGCAAGGATTTTGAATGATTTTACCCTCCCCATGACATTGTCCACAGGTCGTGCTGATGGTAAAAAATCCTTGTGAACGAGTGACTTGACCTGTCCCTCTACAATTCGGGCAATGGGTGGGATATGTCCCAGGCTTAGAACCTGTTCCATTGCAGATTTCACAAACTACATTTTTTGGTATTTCAATATCGGTCTCTTTTCCAAATGCAGCATCGTAGAATGAAATTTTCAGGTCATATCTCAAGTCAGCGCCTGGACGTGCTCGACTCCTGCGTTTATAGGTAGTTCCAAACCCCAAAAAATCTTCAAATATATCTCCAAAAGCAGAGAAGATGTCATCAAATCCTCTGAACCCGGTAAAACCGGTGCCCTTCAAACCTTCTATCCCATACCGATCATAGATTTCCCTCTTTTCTGGATCTCTTAGAACCTCATAGGCCTCTGAAGCAATCTTAAATTTTTCCTCAGCCTCCTTATTGCCTGGGTTTCTATCGGGATGGTATTGCATCGCAATTTTACGATAACTTTTTTTTATCTCTTCTTCGGAAGCATTTCTTGAGACTCCAAGAATTTTATAATAATCTTTGTTTTCCATTGATCACTTACTCACCTTAAAATTATTTATTATATTCATCAAGGATCTTTCCTGTCCTGCCCTTTTCAACGATTTCATCTAACTTAGGTCCTATATCAGCGCCCAATTCTCTCATTCTTTTTTTGGCCCAAAGTCCGATGGTACGCGAATCTTTATAAAAATCATCTCTGCGTGGCTTTGATGTATCGAATTTGGATAACCGGGATTCCTCAGTTTGATGGACACAAAAAGGGGATAATAACCTGGTTACATCCTTACTGTTACAAAATTTGCAGAAGACCTGATCAACTTTTTTTAAATTGAGGAATAAATGGCTGAAGTCTTTATTACATCTATTACATCGATACTCATAAATTGGCATAATTAATTTACTTTCTCCTTTTCTCTTCTGCTATAATCTTCCCTTAGATTTTTTTTACTATCTTTTTTGAATTCGATTTCTTGTGAGTTAATCGAATGTTTTTCTGTATTGATATCATAATTTTATAATCATTTCAAGATGTTTTGTAATCTATTAAAAAAAAGAAAATTAATACGCCTTATTCTTTGCTTTTATGTATGTACATTTCTGAAATTAAACTGTACAAAATTGTTGACAAAATCCAAAATTGTTTATAATAATAGTTTAAACTATTCAGATTATTAGATCTTTCTTGCGACCCCACTAAGGTTATGTTTAATTAAGGCCATCAAAGCCAAGGGTTTATCGTGAGCTCAAAAAAATCACTCTTGCCATGGCAAAAACATAAATCCATTCTTCATCGTATTTGTGATAACGCCATCGCAGGAAAATGGGTCTTCTATTTAATTGGGGGTCTGACTAATTGATGGAAAAAAGAAGAGTGGTTATCACGGGCATGGGTGTTGTAGCCCCCAATGGCATTGGTATTGATAATTTTTGGGATTCGTTAGTTCATGGGCGATCCGGAATTAGAAGGATTACTTATTTCAATGCTTCTTCCTATCCTTGCCAATTTGCCGCTGAAGTCCCAGATTTTGACCCTACAGATTATATGGACCCAAAAACTGCAAAAAGATTGGCCAGGTTCGCTCAATTCGCCTTAGCGGCTTCGAAAATGGCGATCATTGATTCAAAAATAGACTTCGATTCAATAAATCCATATAGGGTTGGTGTAACTATTGGAACAGGGATCGGGGGGGGTGATTGCTCAGAGAATCAACACATCGTTTTTATGGAAAAGGGACTTAAGAGAATAAGTCCACTAACTGCAGTAATGATTTGTACCCATTCAGCTGCTGGGATTATAAGTTGTGAATTCGGGATAAAGGGCCACAACACCACAATAGCTTCAGGCTGTACCTCAGGTCTTGATGCAATTTACTCAGCTTATAATACCATCAGACTAGGAGATGCTGACATAATGCTTGCTGGAGCTGGTGAAGCACCCATTACTCCTTACATTGTCGCTATTTTTTGCGCCTGTGGACTTCTTTCGAGGAACAATAATAATCCTAAAAAAACAGTAAAACCCTATGATGTTGATGCAGATGGAACGGTATTAGGTGAAGGGGGGGCTATATTAGTATTGGAAGACCTCCAAAGCGCTCTCAAAAGGAAAGCAAAAATATATGGTGAAATTTTAGGTTATGCTTCAGGTAATGAGGCCTATAATATATTTCATATAGACCCAGATGGGGATGTGGCAGCGGAAGTAATGAAAAAAACTTTGGACAATGCTCGTCTCAAACCTGAGGATGTTGATTATATTAACGCCCATGGTAATGGATCACCTGAATATGATTTGAATGAAACAATTGCTATTAAAAAAGTGTTTGGAGAATTAGCATACCGAATTCCCGTCACTTCCATTAAACCAGTAACTGGACAATCCTTTTCAGTTACAGGAGTTCTTCAAATAATCGCATCCCTTTTAACCATTAATACAAGTATTATCCCACCAACCATCAATCATATCAATCCCCAACCAAATTGTGATCTTGATTATGTGCCGAATCAATATAGAAAGAGTGAAGTCAATAATGCCCTTATAAATTCCCTGGGGTATGGTGGAGGCCACACGGTAGTTATTGTTAGTAAATTTAAATGAATTAAACGAATCATGTCAGGGTAAAAAATTGTACCTTCCTGAAATTTTTCTATTATTCGCGTTTTTAGTAAATTTAGGTTTAGGTTTATTAGTCTATATAAAAACTGAATCTCATTGGCGAATCAATTTTTCATTTTCTGTTCTCGCATGGTCTAGTGCTGGATGGACCTTAAGCTTCTTCATGGTCTATTTTTTAAAAGACAATCCATTGAAATTATTTTGGGGAAGAATGGGTTTTGCGACCTCAGGGATTATACCTGCTGCTTTTCTTATATTTGCCTTCCTTTTCCCTCGTGAGCAAAGGAATATTAATTTCACGAAATTAATCCTATTTGGCTTACTAGCCCTATTGTTTTTGATTCTGTCTTTTACTGACCAGATCGTGTCTTCCTTAGGTTCAGGTTCAAAAATGTTTAACTATGGTCCCATCTATCCATTCTTCTCGATTTATTTAACTGGCTTCATCATTTTAGGATTCCTATTATTATTAAAAACCTATATTAGGGCTGTCGGCATTGAAAGGCTCCAAGTGAAATACTGCTTATTGGGTATGTTTTTTACATCGAGTCTTGGATTAATTAATAATCTATTTCTACCCATGGCAGGAGTTTCAAGATTTAATTGGCTCGGCCCTTCTTTTACAGTGATTATGGTAGGTTTTACAACTTATTCTATAGTCAAACATCGTTTGATGGATATTAATATTGTCTTGAAAAAAGGGACAACTTATATCCTTTTGATGTTGCTCCTGTTCGTTCCTTCTTTTCTTTTAATTATTCTCAGTCAAAAAATTTTCTTTGGGAAGATTAATTAT
>Ga0315282_10016017_pt1 | contig 10996 bp, 10 predicted proteins | sample YL17G07_20_MG_FD_203693 | JGI IMG/M metagenome (GOLD analysis project Ga0315282, IMG submission 203693) | Sediment microbial communities from Yellowstone Lake, YNP, Wyoming, USA - YL17G07_20 | ecosystem: Environmental > Aquatic > Freshwater > Lake > Sediment | place: USA: Wyoming | collected...
AATTGGTCTGCCGTACGGTAGCGCGCAGTGGGTTCCTTCGAAAGCACTTTCATGATGATCTGTTCCAGAGCGGGCGGAATCTGGGGGTTATAGAAGTGAAGCGGGTTCGGTATTACCTCGCGATGCATACGAGCAAGTTCGAGTGGGTCAGAGGATTTGAATGGAAGGCGGCCGGTCAACATCTCGTAAGAAATGACCCCGAGCGAATAAACGTCGGATGCAGGGCTTGGAGCGCCGCCGGCAGCCTGTTCTGGCGAAAAATATTGTGGAGAACCCCAAACGATCTCATTCTGTTCGTCAACCGGGATGGTGGCAAGGGCGCGTGCGATGCCAAAATCAGTTACTTTCAATCTCTCATCGGGGGAGACCAGGAAATTCTGAGGCTTGACGTCACAATGAATGAGGCCGGAACGGTGAGCGTACCCAATTCCGGCGCAAGCCTGCACTAACAAGGCCAGGGCGTCATTGACACTGTAAAGTCCATGCTCTTTGATTAATAATTTCAGATCTTTACCAGGAACGAATTCCATGACGATATACAATTGTTCCTGGTCAAGGCCAAAATCGTAAACAGTAACGATATTCGGGTGCGAAAGGTTGGCCGCCGCCTTGGCTTCTTGGTGAAATCGCTGCCGGAAGGCGATGTCCGAAGAATAATCCTGTCGCAGAATCTTGATTGCAACCGGTCTTTCGAGCCATAAATCCAGAGCTTTATAGACAACCGCCATACCCCCTGTTGCCAGGGGCTTCTGAAGCTGGTACCGTTTTCCCAGCAAAGGTGGTATTGAGGAAGCACTTTTCTCCATTTCCCTAAGTGATTATAACATACAAGGGTTTACTTGATGGATAGGATATAATTAAGGCTCATTGAATAAGAGACTAAACCTGGTGGTCGTTCTCATCGGCTTGGTATTGGCATTCGGGTTGTGTGCGGTGATTGCAACCCTTATCAATGGATTCAAGCCATCCAATCCAGCCATGGCCGTCTCGACCGCCGCCTTGACCGTCATTCCAGCCCCCTCTTCGACCCCAATACCTTTACCCGGAGATGGAGCGACGGTAACTCCCAATCCATCCGGGGACGTTTCTCATGATGGAATTGCCCTGGGAATGTACGTCCAGATTTCCGGAACGGGTGGAGATGGCTTAAAAATGCGCGTCGGTCCCGGGATGGAGAGTGATACTCTCTTCCTGGGGATGGAATCCGAAGTTTACAAAGTCAAAGACGGCCCGAAAGACGCTGATGGATATACTTGGTGGTATTTGGAGGCTCCCTACGACCAAACTCGTAAAGGTTGGGCTGCCTCAAAGTACCTGACGATTGTCGCCTCTCCCCATTAATTCAAAGATTATAATAAAGCTCAACTTCATAAGGATGTGGACCGGCTTCGACCTCCAGGATTTCCTGTCGCTTAGCCTGTATCTATTCCTGAATCAAATAATCACCAAAAACAGAATCCTGCAATAAGAATTGATGGTCGTTGGCTAGGGCATTGAGGACTTCTTTTAGGGAGGTAAGAAGGCTTTTCACCCCTATCTTGCGTTCTTCCTTGTATGAAAGAATATCTTCTTCGATAGGTCCAAACCCGGCTGAACAGGGATCGATGCGATCCTGTATCCCGGCGATGCCAGCCATCAACATTCCGGCCATTGCCAGGTAAGAGTTTCAGGATCCATCTGGGGGACGGAACTCGAACCTGGCATCCTCCGGCCCCACTGCATAAAAAGGGATACGGACCGCGGCGGCGCGCTGGCTGGTGGAATAATAATAGCGGTTAATCCGATTTTGGACGCCTGGTCAACGCCCAGATACCTACGCCAGCTAGAATACTCAGTAGAGCCAGACCTATCCCGGCCTGGATTACTGTCCGTGGTTCGACGCCTGGCATTACCACTTCTCCGTTTCCATAAGCAGCAAATAACTGGCCCCAGGGCGTGGCTAGAGCTTCTGCGACGCGTTTTCGACCGACAAATGGATACCAATAAACGTTGTGGTAGAAATTACTGGCAAAATAGCTCCACGGCACCAGGGGTGATTGCAGCAGGATTTTTTCAAAAGGCTTCAAAGGCCCGTGATAAATCATTTTTTGGCCGCGCGAGGCGAAGGTGTCCTCTTGAACGAAATTCCAGGGTTGTTCCAGTTCAATGTCGTACCCCTCGATTTTAATCTGGCGTGGGTCTCCCACCCCCAGGCCCATCTCGTGGGCGATGCGGATAAAGGGGATGGAAAGAGGGTCAAAGCCTTGCAGTTTAGCCGATACAGCGTCAATGGCTACCTGGTCAGAGGAAGCAAGCAGTATGTTTTTTTCATGCCAGCGCATCGCCCGTGGACCCGGACCATCTCCAGCAAAGGTCCCATCCATCAGGGCAAAAATACCTGGATGAATATCCTGTTGGATCATCAGCAGGTCGACCAGCGTTTCGTGGATTACGCTGTGTGTCCAATGCCGGTTGCGATGGAGTAAGCCACCAAAAGCATTTTTCATAGCTCCGGTGATCGTGGTGAATACATGCGTTTTGACAGTGGGGAGGTGAACTATATTTTTCCCTACCAGCACCTTAGGAATATAAACGCCTTCAGGGAAAACCTTATCGAGTATCAGGAAAGGATGTTTCGGCTCGTAGCGGATCCAATCAAAATTTCCTTCATACAAATATAAGCAAGGGACGCCGTATTTATCAGTGACAAAGCGATGTTTGTTATTTTCTTCACCGACGCTGGTGTTGACCACGACTGTGTCGTTATGGATGCCTAACAAGTCGTTATACCCCAGGCTTTGTAGGGTGCGAATGGCTCCTTCGATCTGCCAGGGAGTCGAAGAACATGCTGGGTACCAGGTCTGCCATGAAATGTTGATCTTAAGCCCGGTAGTCACGCCCCCTGGAAGTGCTTGTGCAACCCCTGCCATCAGCATGAGTTGCTGTATGTCATCCAACACTGTGGCAGGAGTGGTTTTTAACACTGCCACCCTGCCTTTTCCAGGAAAGTCACTCATTATTTTCTCCTTCACAGAACTATATATACCGAATAATCTGGGATCACTCTACTGGTTCTCTGGGAATTGCCGTAATGAACTACCAGATTTTGGGGGTTATAACCCGCCAAATCCGGGGACCTTCTGCGGTAAATCCCAATGAGCATCCTGACGTCCAATTATATTATAAAGCTTCAAAGGTAGCGACTGGCACTTTGATTGCAACGTTATGAACCAGCGTAATGCGGTAATCACTCGGATACCTTTCTGTGCAGGAGAGGTGGTCGTGTTTAAGTTGCCAATCAACGATTTGCACTTTATAATGTAGCAAGAAATCTTATTTATGCGAGGATAAACTGGATACTCACAGAATCACCAGCAGCTTTAATTCCAGTCAAAGCCCCGAATCACAACTTCAGCCTGGTACAGTGTTGGTTGACAGGTACGCTATCCAGGAAATCATCGGGATTGGCGGGATGGGTTCGGTTTATCGCGCCCGCGACCTGCATTTTCCTAATGTGCTTAAATTCGTAGCAGTGAAGGAAATGATCAACACCGCCCCGGATCCAGTGGTCAGGAAGACGATCGTACAGAACTTCGAAAGGGAAGCCAATATTCTGGTTACACTGGCACATCCATCTATCCCTAAGATTTTCGACTATTTTTCCCACGATGATCGTTCTTACCTGGTTGAAGAATTTGTTAGCGGGAAGGACCTTGAAGCTGTCCTTTCCCAGACACAGTCTTTTTTCACTGAAGACCGTGTAACTGGATGGGCGCTTGAACTTTGCGATGTATTAAATTATTTACACACTCATAAGCCTGAACCGATCATCTTCAGGGATATGAAGCCTTCCAACATTATGATAAACCAATCTGACCATGTTGTGCTGGTCGATTTTGGCATCGCGAAAGTTTTCCGGATAGGCCAAAAAGGCACTATGATCGGGACAGAGGGCTATTCTCCCCCCGAACAATATCGGGGAGAGGCTTCTCCCCTGGCTGATATTTATTCTTTGGGAGCGACATTACATCACGCGCTAACCCGGCGGGATCCTCGCCTTGAACCGCCGTTTACTTTTTCCGAACGTGCCATCCGTGAAATCAACCCGAATATCTCTGTAGATCTGGAAGTTATCGTAAGCACTGCTCTGCAATATAACCCTGCAGACCGTTTTCAGTCCGTTGAAGATATGAAAAATGCGCTGTTGGTTTTGGCTAGCAAAACCGGTTTATTGAAGAAAATGCCCCAGCAGGCAAATGTGCTCAAAAAAGACAGCTCAATCAAGCCGGTGTGGGTCTTCACTTGTGAAGATGAAATTCGGGGATCACCAACCATTGAAGGCGGCGTCCTCTATATCGGCACTTATGACCATAACCTGTATGCCATCAACGCGAATGAGGGAAAGCTTCTCTGGAAATTCCCTACTTCAGGAGGGGTGGTCAGCAAGCCAGCAGTTAACAATGGTTTCGTTTATTTCGGTTCCGAGGATAACCAGCTATATGCAATTTCCGCCCGGCAGGGAAAACTATCCTGGACTTATGCAACTGATGGGCCAATCCGCTCTTCTCCTTTAGTTGCCGAAGGGCATGTTTTTATAGGTTCTGACGATGGTTTTTTGCATGCTGTCAACCTCGTTTCGACACGCAGGGCCTTTAAAATCGAGACTGCCGGACCGATACGATCTACCCCGACTGTCACGGATGATTCGATTTTCTTTGGCTGCGAAAGCGGAGAGGTGTTCTGTGTAAGTTATCATGGGCAAGTGCGCTGGCGGTTCAATGCCAGGCGAGGGGTCACTTCTTCTCCATTGTATAATAAAGGGACGATTTATTTTGCTTCTCTGGACAACACTTTTTATGCGCTTGATTCCAAATCCGGGTGGCCGATCTGGCGTTTCCGGATGGGAAAAGGGTCTGTATCTTCTCCTTGTATAGCGGAAAATATCCTTTTTATCGGTTCGGCAGATGGATATATTTACGCCGTCGACGCCGGGGGAGCGAAGGAATTGTGGAAGTTCAAAACCGACCATCAGGTCAGTGGATCGCCGATCACCTATAAGGATTCGATTTATTGTGGTTCAGCAGATGGAAATCTATATTGTTTAGAATACCGCACTGGAAGAATAAAGTGGAAATTCAGTACAAGAGGACCCATCACCGGAACACCGTTTGTTATCAATGATGTGGTCTATATTGGATCGACGGACAAGATTGTCTACGCGTTGATGGCCTGAAATAAGCCTGGCCGGAGACGAAAGGGAGGAATTTTGACCCAATTTTTGAAGGATATATTCAAGAGTAAGAAGAAGAAACCTGAAGTAATTCCTGATCTGGGGACTAAGCCTCTTTCTGAAGATCAGCTCCAGACTGTGTCCGTTTCACAGGTGGTTATTAAACCTTCACAACTATTGATTGGTTGTGCGCAATCGGTTGGGAAACAAAGAGATCACAATGAAGACACCCTCTTCACCCTGAGCGCGGTCATTTCAGATGGGAACACTGAATTACCATTCGGCCTCTTCATCGTCGCGGACGGAATGGGAGGCCATCTGCATGGGGAAATTGCCAGCGGAGTAGCTGCTCGTGCTGTAGCCCAATATACGATGGATAAACTTTATCCATCGCTGCTTGGATTGCAGCAAGAAACCCAAAATGAATCCCTCCAGGAAATCATGGAAGGGGGGATCAGAGAAGCCCAACAAACGGTAGTTAAACGTGCTCCGGGCGGAGGGACCACGTTAACGGCTGCCCTGGTCATCGGAGAACAGGTCACTATAGCGCATGTCGGTGATAGCCGGGCGTATTTCATTTATCCGGACGGGAGAATGCAATCCATGACCCAGGACCATTCTCTGGTGCGCCGGCTGGTTGAACTGGGTCAAATGACAGAACAAGATGCGGCCTCTTCAAGTCAGAGAAATATCCTTTACCGGGCAATTGGCCAACTGGAGCCTTTCAGACCCGATATCAATACCTATTTATTCCCACGACCCGGGTCTGTCCTCTTGTGCAGTGATGGTTTATGGGTTGTCGTCCCCGAAGCGGATATCTTCGACGTTGTTTCAACTACACCCAACCCTTCCTTAGCCTGCCATAAACTGGTCGAAATGGCAAATACGGCTGGAGGGCCAGATAATATTAGCGTAATATTGGTACAATATATAAGTTGAAAGAGGTATATAAACCATGGTCAAAGGTGTGGATTACTACGACACATTGGGAGTGTCCAGGGACGCAACAATTGAAGAAATACGCTCGGCGTATTTCGAGGCGGCCAAGCGCCTGCACCCTGATGTAAATCCTGCCAAAGCGGCAAACGAAGCCTTCCTGCTCGTCCAGGAAGCCTATGATTTACTTGTCAATCCCCAGAAAAGGGCAGCTTATGATGCGACTTTGCCTCAAAGTCCTTTGTCTTCATCGGTAACAATAAATTTCAAGTATTCCCGTTCAATCATCCCGAACCTGGGTGAGCAACAGTTAATGTATGTGCTGATGGATATTATCTGCACAGCCAATGACGATGAGCTCAATCTTCCTCCGGTCCACATTTGCCTGGTAATTGACCGGTCTACTTCGATGACCGGCGACCGGATGGAAATGATTAAGGCAAACACTGCTCGCCTGATCCAAAACCTCAAGCCCAAAGATTTTATTTCCGTCGTGACTTTCAGTGACAGAGCAACAGTCATAGTTCCGCCTACCAATGTTCAGGATAAAAAGAGGATAGAACACGAAATTAACTTGATTACTACCGATGGGGGAACCGAGCTTTTGCAAGGCCTGGCAGCCGGGGTGTCCCAATTGAGATTTTCCAAGGGCATGAAGGCTATTTCTGAGTTGATATTATTAACCGATGGGCACACTTATGGCGATGAGGAAGCTTGTTTAGATCTTGCCAAACAAGCCTCACAGGAAGGCATTACCATCAGCGCTTTGGGGATCGGCAATGAATGGAATGATGCGTTCCTGGACAAAATGACAAGCCTGTGCGGCGGAAACACGGTTTTCGCGGCGACCCCTGAAGATCTATCCCGGTATATACAGCACAAACTTGAATCCATTGAAAAAATTTTTGCCAAATGGGTAAACTTGAGGTTCCAGTGTGATGAATGGGTCCAGCCAAGATTTATATTTAGATTATATCCGGATATATCCCCTTTACCCCTTACCAGCCCATTAAATATGGGAAACCTGCAATTCGGCCGGAGTATTTCGGTGCTGTTCGAGTTTCTGGTCCGGAAGTTACCATTTGGAATGAACAGGTTGAATCTGGCAACCGGAAAACTCGAGATGGAAGTTCATAATCAAGGAAGTGTGCTACAATATCTTGAGTTCAGAAGAAAAGTCATGGCAGATCCTGAGCCGGAAGTCCCTCCTGGGGCGATATTAGAGGCAATGTCCCGGCTGACTTTGTATCGTTTGCAGGAGAAAGCCAGGTTAGAGGTAAGTCAGGGTGAGATAAGCCGAGCCAGTAAACATTTGCAGTATCTGGCGACCCATTTACTCTCCAATGGAAAGCGTGAATTAGCCCACACTGTGCTGATAGAAGCCGAACACATCCGCCAAAGTCAGAGATTCAGTGCGGACGGTGAAAAGAAAATTAAGTATGGAACTCGAGCGTTGCTTCTACCGCCAGGACAGGAGTATAAAGAGCGATGATCGTATGTCCGAATTGTCATCATGAGGAAATTGCAGGAGCACTGTTCTGCAGTGAGTGTGGAGCTCAACTGGTTATCTCTGATCAACGTTCTACCCAATCGATCAATCGTAGCCCTACCGATGCGCTGGTCACGAATGGACTTCCTCCAATTGAGATACCCCCGGCGACTCCGGGGGAAGATACGATTATATCGTTGCATTTGGTAGGTAGTGGGCAAGTTCTTCATCTTGCTGGACGGACTGAATTCACCCTTGGCCGGGTAGCAGAGGGGCAGCCCATATTGCCCGATGTTGACCTTTCGGTTTACGATGCTTACAGCCAGGGTGTTTCCAGGCTTCACGCAGCATTAAAATTCGTAAACCAACGCGTTGTGATAACTGACCTTGGTTCGGCCAATGGCACCAGGGTAAACGGGCAAAAAATTATGCCACATATTGATTATCCGCTCAATCATGGGGATATGATCGCTCTTGGCAAATTGAAGATTCAAGTTTTAATCCGGAAATAATTCCCGAGGAATCTCATGCCATCTATTGTCTTACACCTGATGAATGAAGATCCTATCCTTGGTGAAGTAGAAGCTGTCCCAACTCCGGGGGATACTACAATATTGGTTAGGAACCCGCGCCGGCGAGATGGGAAAGATGTCCCCTACCTGGATGGAAATATCACTAGCGTGATTTTTCCAATGCACAGGGTAAGTTTCATCGAGATTGTTGCCACCGAAGGCGAAGAAGAAATTATTTCTCACGTGCGAGAGAAATAGAATATGTCGGAAGAATCATTTCGGAACAGGGTCATTTTAGTGGTGGATGATGAAGAAAGAATGGCGCGTTTCGTCCACCTCAATCTCGAACACGACGGTTTCAGCGTAGTTGAAGCTTATCGGGGGCTCCAGGCGATCCAGGCTTTGCGTGACTCAATGCCTGATCTTGTCTTATTGGATGTCATGCTCCCCGATCTGGACGGGTTTGAAGTCTTGAAAATGATCCGCGAGGTATCCTCAGTACCGGTGATCATGCTGACCGCCAAAGGGGAAGAAGATGACCGCGTGCGCGGTCTGGAACTTGGGGCGGATGACTACGTGACCAAACCTTTCAGCCCAAGGGAATTGGTGAGCCGGGTGCGGGCCGTCCTCAGGCGTGCTGAATCGGTCAGTTCTGGACCGCATGAGCTGATCGAGGTAGACGGCCGTTTAAAGATTGACTTTGGCCGACGGGAGGTTTGGGTAGACGGCAGCCTGGTCAAACTACGCCCGACCGAGTATCGCTTGCTGTATCACCTGGTTCAGAATGCAGGTTGGGTATTGACTTATGACCAACTTTTGTCTAAAGTTTGGGGTTATGAATACCGGGATGAGCCCCATTACGTCAGACTGTATATTAATTATCTGCGCCAGAAATTAGAGAAAGACCCTGCCAACCCTCAATATATCCTAACAGAACGAGGAGTGGGTTACAGGTTTGTCGATTATCGCCGAGCTAAAGAAACCACATAGTGATTTTTTGGCCCCGGCAATCGTCTTCAAAAGCAGCGGCTGGTAAAGCACGGATAATCGAAAGCGAGACGCCCACAAAGGTGGACGACGCAAAGTGTATAGGTTAGTACCATACAGATATTGATAACCGTATAAACAGTATGCTATACTTTGAAGAAGGATATAAGAAGATTCTTTTTTGAGTGTGTACATATGGGAAATGCGCATACTCAAAAAAGGGTCTTCCTGATATTTACCTTACAAAGGAGATTAAAATGTTGGAAGAACCCATTCATGTGACAGACCCAGCTTTCGAAAAGACTGTCATGCAGGCGGCAGTTCCGGTCATCGTTGATTTTTGGGCGCCGTGGTGCGGCCCTTGCAAAATGGTTGCACCAGTTCTTGAAAAATTGGCTAAAGAGCACGCCGGGAAATTGCTAATTGCCAAAGTTAATGTCGATGATAATCCTGAATCGGCTGGTAAATTTGGCATTCAAAACATACCTACGATGATGTTTATTTCGAATGGTAAGATAGTACACAGGCAAGTAGGCGCTCTGCCCGAAGGAATTTTGCGCAGCATGGTTACTCAATTTCTAGCAGTGGTTGAAAAAGCTTCGATTTCAAATAATTGAGACCGGGTTAAATAATAAAGAGGGCTGGATTTCCGGCCTTCTTTATTATTCTTTAGCTCGTTCGATATGCGCACCCAGGCTGGCCAGTTTCCCATCTACATTCTCGTAGCCCCTGTCGATCTGGCCGACGTTGCGGATGACGGATTTGCCCTGCGCTGAAAGCGCCGCTAATACCAACGCCATGCCGGCGCGGATATCGGGGCTCTCCATCTTTTCACCAAATAAGATATTAGGTCCTTGAACAATGCAGCGGTGAGGATCGCATAGGACGATCTGTGCGCCCATCGCCACCAGTTTATCGGTGAAGAACATGCGGCTGGGATACATCCAATCGTGGAAGAGAATCGTCCCGTGCGATTGGGTGGCAATAACGATGGCGTTACTCATCAGATCGGTCGGGAACGCAGGCCAGGGCATAATTTTGATTTCTGGAATCGCTCCACCCAGGTCTGTCTCGATCACAAGTTCCTGCTCCTTGGGAACGACGATATCCTGACCTTCCACCTGCCACTGTACACCAAGCCGGCCGAAGACAAGACGAATCATATCCAGGTACTGCGAACCGGCATCGTGGATGCGAATAGAGCCGCGGGTTACAACCGCCGCTCCGATAAAACTGACCACCTCCAGGTAATCTGGACCGATAGTAAATTCCCCACCATGCAGCCTCGTTACCCCTTCGATATGCAAAGTATTAGAGCCGATATTATCGATCCTGGCTCCCATGACGTTCAGGAAATTACACAATTCCTGAACGTGGGGTTCAGAGGCCGCGTTGCGGATAATAGAAGTACCCTGGGCGGTCGCGCAGGCCATAATGGCATTCTCAGTGCCGGTGACACTGGTTTCATCGAGCAAAATATCCGCCCCTTTCAACCTCCCGGCCTTGAAATGGAAAGAGCGATCGTAATTAATCTCAGCTCCCAGTTTTCGTAAAGCAATTAAATGGGTATCTACTCGCCTCCGGCCAATTATATCCCCGCCCGGGGGGGGTAAATGCAGTTCACCAGATCTCGCAGTCATTGGCCCTGCAAGTAGAATAGAAGCGCGGATTTTCCTGGTCAGATCCGAATCCAGATTGGCGGGACGGACTTCTTTGGCCTGGATTTGCCAGGTGTGGACGTTGATCGTGGATATATTGACCCCCAGGCTTTCAAGGAGAGAGCGCATGACCTGCACGTCTTGAATTGATGGAACGTTGTTCAGGATAATTGGCTCGTCGGTCAGTAAGCATGAAGCCAGTAAT
>Ga0315282_10016018_pt1 | contig 10994 bp, 10 predicted proteins | sample YL17G07_20_MG_FD_203693 | JGI IMG/M metagenome (GOLD analysis project Ga0315282, IMG submission 203693) | Sediment microbial communities from Yellowstone Lake, YNP, Wyoming, USA - YL17G07_20 | ecosystem: Environmental > Aquatic > Freshwater > Lake > Sediment | place: USA: Wyoming | collected...
TCTACGAGAAGATGGTGACGCCGTTCGGTACATCAGCCAAGGCGGACGTACCCAAGAAGCACATAGGAAAAAGAGTCTACGTAATAGTCCTCAAGAAATGACAACCCAACACTTTTGTCCCAAAGCCCCCAAAGCGCATACATTTTAATAGCGACTTCTTGCTCGAGATGTCGAGGTCCATGCCAGCACTCACGAAGCAGGCCCTTCAAGAGTTCCTCTTCAAAGGGAATATTGCCAAGATTGCCACAATTGACGAGAACGGATTGCCGTACATAAACCCGGTCTGGTACGAATGGGACGGCAAGTCATTCTATGTAATCGCTCGAGCGAAGTCGAAGTTTCTCGCAAACGTCCGAAAGAACAGCACCATAGCAGTATGCATTGATATCTGTACTGCACCTTACACTAGGGTTACAGCTCAGGGCAAGGCCAGCATACTCTCTAACTTCGACTGGGTCTCCATGGGAAAGAGAATGGCCCTAAGATACTTGGGCGAAAGCGGACTCGCATCCTACCTTGATGGAACACTGAACCGCGAAAGAACTGTAATCCGAATTGACCCTACTTCGCTCCAATCTTGGACGGGGATGGACTGGCATCCTCGCTACACCTCTTAGACTGTTATCGTTCCATCTCAGCGATTGAACGGGCGAAGCCTTTCGGCTGCGAGGAACACAGCAACGCAATCTCCAACTTTAGAAGGAGAACATTCACTTTCTTGAGAGTGACTGCATGCTTGCGGGTCGAATCTGAAACTAGGCATATATAGCCCGAATTTGCGAGACAAGTGCTGGGCGTCGTAGCGATGGCTCAGGTCGTCACTTTTGGAGAAATAATGCTGAGACTTAGCCCACCCGGCTTCCAGCGCTTCGTACAAGCAGACAGATTTGAATCATGCTACGCGGGCGCTGAGGCCTCAGTTGCGGTAAGTCTAGCCAACTATGGAGTATCATCCGCCTTCGTGACGTGTCTGCCTTCCAACGAAATAGGACAAGCTGCAGTGAACTACGTAAGGCGTTTTGGAGTCGACACTTCACAGATCCTTAGAAAGGGTGACAGAATCGGCGTATACTTTGTGGAAGTCGGTGCAAATCAGCGTCCATCGAAGGTGATCTATGACCGTGCTCACTCAGCAGTATCCGAAGTCAAACCGGGAACCTTACCCTGGAGCACCGTATTCTCGGGAGCGAAATGGTTCCATTTCAGCGGAATTACTCCTGCGATATCACAGAGCGCGGCTGAGGTATGTCTTGAGGCAGTGAAATGCGCTAGAGATAGAGGTGTCACAGTGAGCTGCGACCTGAACTATAGAGCGAAGTTATGGAAATACGGGAAGACGGCCACGGAGATAATGAGTGGGCTCATCCCTTATGTGGACATTGTTACCGGCAACGAGGAGGACTGTGAGAAGATGTTCGGCATCAAAGGCGCCGATGTTAGAGTCGCTGAAGAAGTCTCACCAGAAAGATACTTGGAGGTGACCAGTAAGGTGATGAAACGCTTTCCTAACTTGAAGAAAGTGTGCATCACCCTTAGAGGAAGCATCAGCGCGACCCACAATACTTGGAGCGCCGTGCTCTATGACGGAAGAACACTTTACACGACAGCGAAATATGATATCACGAGTATTGTCGATCGCCTTGGCAGTGGGGATGCTTTCACCGCAGGACTAATCTACTCTCTGCTAGCAGGTAAAGCCGATCAAGAGGCGCTGGATTTCGCCACCGCGGCGAGCGCGCTGAAACACAGCATACCGTTCGACCTGAACTTGGTCAGCGTTGATGAGATCGAGAGCCTCGTTAGGGAAGGGGGAGCAGGAAGGGTTCAAAGATGAAGCCTGGAAATGGAATGAAGTCGCAAGACATCCTAGCTAGAATGGAAAAGGCAGGGATAATTCCGGTTGTCGTGATTCAGGATCCCAGCAAGGCAGCACAACTGGGCAGGGCAATCCTGGACGCCGGTTTGGACCTGATTGAGATAACCATGCGCACTGAGAGGGCGATTGAAGCCATAAGGGTGCTGTGCATGGACTTGCCGGAACTGCTGGTCGGCGCGGGCACAGTGCTTTCATTGCCGGTTGCAAAGAAGGCGTTATCAGCCGGAGCGCGCTTCATAGTCACGCCCCATTTGGACGAGGAGATCGTCACATACTGTGCCAAGAAGAACATCCTTTGTGTCTCGGGGGCATTTACAGCATCAGAAGTTCAACGGGCAATCAAGGCGTCTACAGTAGGCGCGCGAAGAAAGAACATCAAAGATTTGCCCTTGGTGATCAAGATCTTCCCCGCTTCAACAGGGGGCCCCGGTCATATGTCGGCAATGAAAGCCCCCTTCCCCGACGTAAGGTTCATGCCTTTCGGAGGAGTCAACGCACGTAACTTGGCCGAGTACGTCAAGGCCGGAGCATGGGCCGTGGGAGGCACATGGATGTGCAAGAAAGAGCTCATTGAAGCCGGCAATTTCGCCAAAATATCGGAGCTGGTCAAGGAAGCTCTCAGCATTATGGCGGAAGCCAGGAAATAGAATCCGTTGACAATCGGTACGTATTGTGCTGGATCAGCAATTACTAAGCCATGGCGCCTGTAGGAGGGGTCTTTGCACAGTATTCGGCCATACGTCTTAGGGCTTCCCTGATGTTGTCAATGCCAGTGGCGAAGGAAAGGCGAATGTGTCCTTCGCCTAGTTTGCCGAAAGCAATGCCAGGCACCGTGGCCACTTTCGCTTCTCTGAGGAGGTTCTGTGCAAACGTCCTTGAGTTCTGTCCGCTTTTGCTTATGTTCGGAAATGCGTAGAATGCTCCGGCTGGTTTTCTGCAGGTCATTATCTTGATCTTACTCAAACCTTCAGCAATCACGTCGCGCCGACGGGCATACTCCTTGACCATCTCTTCGACGCAGGTTTGCGGGCCGCGAAGCGCAGCTACTGCGGCTCTCTGCGCGATAGAGTTGACGCACGCGACATAGTGTTCCTGCAGTTTCGTCATCTGCCGTATCAGTTCTCCTCCTGTGACAGCGTACCCTACCCTCATTCCAGTCATCGCGTAGGTCTTGGAGAATGAGAAGATGCTTATTGTGCGTTCCAACATCCCCGGCAGGGCTGCAATGCTATGATGCATGCCCCCGGGATACACCAACCGCTCGTATGCTTCGTCAGACAGCACCAACAGGTCGTGATCAGCTGCAAAATCGGCTATGCCCCTCAGATCTTCTAGGAGTGATATGGCACCGGTGGGATTTGACGGATAGTTCATTATGACAAGGCGTGTCTTCTTGGTCACGACCTTCTCAAGACCCTCCGCGGTCAGACGAAAATCGTTGTCTTCTGTCAGCGAGACAGGTACAGGCACTCCTCCTGCAAGCAGCACTTGAGCCGGGTAATTGACGTATCCTGGGTCCGGGATCACAACTTCATCGTGTTCATTGACCGTCGAAAGAATACATAGGGAAAGCGCCTCCATCGACCCTGCAGTAACTAGAATCTCTCGATTCGGGTCGGCATTGATCTCATTCTCCCGTCTCAGTTTTTCAGATATCGCTTCCCTGAGTTCTTCAGTGCCAGCGTTCGGTGTGTACTTCGTGAATCCCTCACGAAGCGCCTGAACAGCCGCCTGCGTTATGTGATTGGGCATTGGTAAATCCGGCTCGCCGAGTTCGAGATGTACTAAGTCCGGGATTCCTCGGGCCATATCAAATATCTCTCGGACACCCGAGCGCGGAATTCTTTCGAGACGGCTTGAGACACTGACCAAACAGGAATTACCTCTTGACGCGTACGGCTTCTATAATGAGGTATTTAGTTATGCACTGTCATTCAGTCTCCAATGAGTCGGAGTGCGCACGAGTGCAAAGGAGTGTCTGACATCGACTAGTTCGTTAGACTGTTTGGGCTGCCAGACATGATACGAGTTGGTTTTGTTTTCTCCGTGGTTCCGCTATCGGTTCCGCAGCTGGTCGAACATGCGAAGCCTGCGGAGCAGAAGGTTTCGACGCTATTTGGAAGACTGTTGCCCAAAATCATTGCGCGGCTCATCGCGAAAGACTCCTGTATGAGAGTAAAGGACTCGGATTGGACAAAGTACGAGAACGCTTTTATCAAGCATACAGTTCCTGATCTGACATGGCCAAGAAGACAGACTGGCAGAAACAAATTGTGACAGCCGTCGACAGTCGGCGCAGTGAAATCATTGATTTTGCGAGGGAGTTGATCAGGACTCCGAGTGAGAATCCTCCTGGAAGAGAAACTGAAGTGGCGAAGACTATCGTCGAGAAGCTGAGCGGGCTTGGAATCGCCGACACTGAGGTCCTTGAGAAGATTACTGGTCGCCAAAACGTTCTTGCGAAGTTGCACGGGTTCAGGAAAGAGCCTGTGCTGATGTTGAACGCTCACATAGACACGAAGCCCATCGGTGATCGGGATGCCTGGTCTGTGGATCCGTTCTCAGGAACCATAAGAAACGGCGAAATGTACGGTAGGGGTGCCGTCGACATGAAATCCGCCGTAGCTGCAATGATCATGGCTGTCAGCGTCATCAAAGAGTCCCGACTCTCGCCGGGAGGAACCATACTCTTGGCTATGACCGGCGATGAAGAAGCTGGAGGATCCTTGGGCGTCGGTTGGTTGGTCACAGAGAAAGGGATCCGGGCTGACGCCGCAATCGTAGGCGAGCCTTCGGGGGTCAACGAATCCTTTGAGTATCTTGATGTCTCTACTAGGGGCGTGTATGCCTTTGATCTAATAGTCAAAGGGACCCAAATGCACAGCAGCCTTTCTGATATCAAGCGAGGAGTCAATGCAAGCCTCAAGCTCGCCAAGATTCTTTCCAGAATGTCAGCCGAACTGAAGTTGGAACATGCGCCTGATCCGTTTTACCCGCAGGGAGTCACAATCAACCCAGGTGTTTTCATAAGAGGAGGGGTCTGGTACGGAGTTCTTCCTGGTCTCTGCATAGCTGGAAACGATATCAGAACTCTTCCAAGGATGTCGAAGGACAAAGTGGGTGAAGATATAGATCGCTGGCTCGATAGGCTTAGGGCCGAAGATCCTGAGCTGGATGTTTCCGCTGAGTTGAAACTCTGGGTGGAAGGAGCCGAAATACATCAGCAAGAGTCCATTGTAAGGTCATGTGCGAGGGCGTATCAAGAGATCTTCGGACACGAGCCCAAGATAGGCGGGTTTCCGGGTGCAGTAGACGCAAGGTTCATGATTAATCAAGGACACTTCCCAGCGGTGCCGGCGTTCGGCCCAGGGCTTCTACATCTTGCTCATGGTCCTGACGAACGTGTTCCAGTCGAAGACATCATAAAGGCTACAAAGATCTATGCTATCGCTGCGCTGGACTATCTTGGAATCAAGTAGCCGGGCATGATCATGAAGATCGCGAAAGACATCTATCTCGTAGGTGACGGCGCAATTCGCCTCTCGAACCCAATGGATTGTCACGTGTACCTTATTGACGGCGGCGAGAAGAAGATCTTAATCGATTCAGGAGTCGGAGTCGACTCGGAACTGATACTAGAGAATATCCGAAACGATGGTTTCAACCCGGCCGAAATAGACTACCTGATAGTGACCCACTGCCATTCAGATCATGCGGGAGGCTGCAAGTATTTTAGAGAAAAGTTGTCGTGCCGCGTAATGGCTCCTGAGCCTGAAGCGAGATTTATCGAGGAGGGAACTGAGCAGGATTTGGGATTAGATGTGACCAAGCACGGCGGAACGTATCCTAAAGACTATGTCTATCCACACTCTAAGGTTGATCGTAAACTGGAAGACGGTGAAAGAATCGATGCAGATAGATATCAACTAACAGCAATACAGGTGCCGGGGCACTCCTACGGCCCTGCGGTACTTCTCATGAAAGGAGGAGGCTATACGGCAGCGTTTACAGGGGATATCGTGTTCTTGGGGGGAACGATTGGATTGGGAAATTGGCGAGGAAGTAGCTTGGAGGACTATAGAAGCAACATAGGCAGGTTGGCCGGTCTCTCTGTTGAAGGGATGTTTCCAGGGCATTTCCTTTGGACACTAAAAGGGGGCCAAGAGCATCTTGACAAAGCCATTGAAGCACTGAAGCTTCCCTATCCCCCTCCGAATTTTCAGCATACCCATCCGAGCTTCTAGGAACAGAGTACAGACCTGCACCGGGCCAAGAACGAGATCTAGCAAAGGACACGTGGTTTCTTCGCTATGTGAAAGTCCGATTGCGCCTAATTGAAGCCTAGGAGAGAGGGCCTCTCACAGCTCCGAGTTGTTGGAACATCACACCTGACTCTTGCCCAAGATGCGCTGCGCTGCCTGTACGCCGCATCCAAGCTCTAGCAGCCATCCCAGCTTCTTCAACGACTCCTCCAGCGAGGACACTGCAGGAAGTATGTAGCTCGCGGAAGCCGTGGTACCCATGTGGCCGATTCTGAAGACCTTGCCTGCTGTCGGCCCAACTCCGCCAGCTATGATCGTGCCATGCTCGTCTTCCATCATCTTCAGGAGATCCTTGCCATTGACTCCTTGTGGGATTCTGACAGAGGTCAGCGTGTTGGAAGCGATCTGATCGTGGGCAAAGGGTTCGAGACCCATCGCTCTCACCGCGCTTCTCATTGCCATGCCAGCTCTCTTGTGCCTCTCCCACCTGTTCTCCAATCCCTCTTCCAGTATCTTGCCCAAGGCAACCCTCAGTCCCTTGAACAGGGACGTTGCCATCGTTTCAGGACCATGGGGGTGCCAATCAGCCCACATAACCATGTACCTTTGGATATTCTGCAAGTTTAGGTACCAGCCACGAATCGGCTCTTTCCTCCGCTCCATCGCCTTCCATGCATTATCACTCACCGACATCATTGCGAGGCCAGCTGGTGTTTCGAGACATTTCTGCGAACCAGTTATGCAGAAGTCAATATTCCAATCATCCGTTCTTAGCTCGATACCACCAAGGGATGAAACTGCATCTACTATGTACAATAATCCATGCTCTCTGCATATTTCGCCGAGTTCCCTGGCGGGGTTCGTAACGCCTGTGGATGTTTCGTTGTGAACTAGAGTCATTGCCTTTATGGCATTATCCTGTTCCAATATTCTCTTCACGTCGTCTGGATCGACCGCCTTTCCGAGTTCCACGTTGAGTGGAACCACTTTGCCCCCTTGGGCCTCGACTATCTCCTTAAACCGGAGACCAAAGTTCCCCGAGAGCTCCACCAAGACCCTGTCACCCGGCTCAATTGCGCTCATGACGGAGGCTTCCATGGCTGCACTCGACGATCCTACGAGGACGAACATGTCGCCTTTCGTCCTGAAGACCTCTTTCAGCATCGCCGTTGTTTCGCTGTAGAGCCTAACCCAGTCGGAACCATAATGTGGAGTCACCGGTTTGGCGAGCTCTTGACGAACCTCTTCCGAGACCTCGGTTGGCCCCGGAATCATCAGGATCTTCCTACGCATAGTAATTTCCCTTGCGCATGTTTCCCTCTTTCACGTCTATTTAATGGTTCGCAGAAATGAACTGCTCGTCTTGACGATCGATGATCCTGCGGAGATTAGAATACAAAGGATGAACTTCGTTGAGGATCGGCATGGCAGAGACGTAAGAAGAAAAGGAAAACACTTGTAGAAAGAGCAAGACGCTTAGTCTGGTGAGATTTCCGCGAAAGTCACGTAAGTTCCTGCCTTTGGACTCCCGAAATGCACATGTCGTGATGGATGCTTGAGAAAAAAGGGAAAAAAAGAGGGAGAATTATCTATTCGGGCGGGATCTCTCGGAATGCTAGATCTATGTCGATGCCGTGTGATTTCCTGTATGCCTTGGCTATGACGTAGATCAGGACTCCCGCTATCATTGGACCTACGACTCCTGCGAACATCGACTGATACGAGATAGGCCCGCCCACGACCGCGTTGGTACAAGCAGCGTATAGCATGAACAGTGTGCACACTATCACAACCAGGGAAAGCCAGCTTAACAGTGGAAGCCCTGCAACCTTTGCCTTCCATCGACTTGGGATTGTCGACTCGAATAGTTCCTTGCGCCTCATAGGAAGTACGAAGCAAGCTACCGAGACCACAAGGTTTGCTACCAGAAAGCCTATGGTTGTGTTGACCAAGTATGCAGCAAGTGTCGTGTATATCCATATCAATATTGATACTTCACCAAGTATGCCCATCAAGATCATTGTCCATATGGGGGAGTGGAATCTCTCGCTTACTTCGGAGAATTTCTCGGGTATCAGACGATCAAACGACCATGCAAAGATCTGTCTCGTAGCTGGAAGGATGCCTGCGACCAGCTGCCATAACCCATTCATGAGATAACCAACTACGATTATCAGTACGATGATCGGGCTGTCCGTCAGTAGTGTCGCCATGTAGTTCAGGTAGGGTATCGCTAGGGCCGTGTTGGGTGGATATGCCGAAGGAGCCCCGAAGTAAAGGTAGTTTAGACCGTTGTAGAAGTCGAACCCGAATGTGCTGAATGTCAAAAATGCGATGGCCACGGCAAAGCATGCCGCTATTAGAAGCGCCGCGAAGACGGCTCGATTCATTATTTTTCCTGCGTTCTTGACCTCTCCGCTGTACCAGTTAGAGTTGTAGAATCCCCAGTAGAACGTGTACGCATAGGGCAGCGCTATCAGTGAGCTCGCAACGCTCCATCCCGGAGAGTACCCGTTCTGCTGTGCCAGTTTGATGATGCTATCGTACGTCTGCCCTGACCCGGCTAGCCGACTATTTATTATTCCCACGGCGGTCTCGTGAGGAGTGGACAACAGCAGGAGTATCAAGACTATCATCGCGAAGTTTGCACCAACAAACAATACGAGCTGAGCTTTGGCGTATGATCTAACTCCAATCACCGCGCAGATGAAGTAGAAGACAACAGCGAGCGTTCCCACTATGAATACCCATGTGGGTGTGAGCAGAATGCTTCCCCAACTCATCAATCCCGAGTCTCCGAACAATCGACCGAAAGCAAAGCACATAGGCGAAAGGTAGAATTGGGCTACGAACGCTGATTGCATTCCGATGGATATGAAGAAGAAGTAGACAACGAATGCGCTCTGTAACATACCTAGTGAGGGATGAAGGATTCTGCTTGTCCAGACGTAGTCGCCCCCGGATCGAGGCATGGCACGACTCATGACGCTGTAGAGTTGCCCTAAGAAAATCAGCGGAATTACAACGGCTCCAAGAGTAATCACCAAGTTTGCACCAGGGTAAACCACAGGTATCCAACTGAAGGTCCAAATTGTACCTATCAGGATATTCAGCCAGGCCATGTTCAGGTTAGTGGCATCAAATCCCGATAGCTCCCGAACTAGTCCAGTGGCTTCACGTGCGAAAATTGTTTTTTTCTGCAATTTTCTTCAAAGAAGCCTACCCGGGATTGCGTATTTAACACTTTGCAGGGAGATGCCGATTTCATTACTATGCAAAATGTCTTGGAAACCGAGCAGGATATTCTCTCATCAGGTGTGGCACAGCTTCAGTGCACTGCATTCCTGAACGAACGATGGACTGTGATATTATGAAGTCTAGCTGTTGATCGATTTGAGGTAGCTGCAATCTGCTTGGACTCCATGCCCTGTCTGCTGGGTTTAGTGAATACGTTCTGCGAGATGCGCTTCCTAGTAGTCTATGAATTAGGTTCATTCATCCTTGTTTGCAGCTCAGCCGTAGCCCGCTGCCAACCGGAGGCTTTGGATTCTTCTTGCTGTAGCGCATTCGCACAGAGTGGAACCTCGCGTACCTCGGGCAATCGTTTATGAAAGTAACCAAGTAACAGGTTTGGTTGAGGTTGGCTTTCGAGCGCTATGGGAGCTTCTTTCTGGGCTTTGTCTTTCGAGCGCTATGGGAGCTTCTTTCTGGGCTTTGTCTTTCGAGCGCTATGGGAGCTTCTTTCTGGGCTTTGTCTTTCGCAGATGTGCCGAATCCCGGCGGCCAAGATCTTCCTTCAAGGCCGCCATGTCTTTGTTTTCTCTCTCGGACTATCGTTCGATAAGCTCTATGGTCACTCCGTCAGGATCCGAAAAAAGCGCCACCCGCCAAGGTTTCTTCCCCGGGCTTCGCAGGTATCTCATCTTCGGATCGGCATGTTCCGCAAAGAAGAGAGTCTCCACCTTTTCCTTGCGCACTTCTAGGGGCTCTCCGATCGTCGTTGCTCCTGCAGCCTTCATTTTGGCGACCGCAAGGTCGAGGTTTCTGACTCGGACCCCTAGGTGCGTGATTCCGAGCGATGCTCGCATCGCGTTCTGAAAGGTTCCTGGGCCCTGCTGTTCACGGGCGGAGGGCTCGGCAGTCACAAGCTCCAGGAGAAGTTGATCGCTATATACGAAGGCGTTCTTGTACTTGGTGTCCGGAGTCGGATTCACTATGGATTTCCTTAACAGCTTCATCCCGAGTGCTTTCGAATAGAACTCGATTGACTTTTCAACATCACGAACAGTAAGCGAGACGTGATCCATTCCCATGACATATGTCACCGGGAGACGAGGATATGTGGATGAGTTCTTATCTTTTGCCTGTGCAGGACAATTAGCTGGCCGCATTTGGAGTTCTGTTGCCCCACGAATGGATTCTGGACGATGTCCCTTGTCATCTCAGAACTAGTGCGAGGGTGAACCCCCAAACGAGGGAAACCCAGCAAGTTCGAACTCGTCAAGATACTAGACCGATCGACTACCAACGATGAACTCGAGCAGATTATCAAGATCGATGGGGTGTCGCTCGACCTTGACCGTGTTCAGACGAACATCGTTCGCTACGATGTTAGCGGCCTGCAAATAACCGCGAGTGAATGGACCGCTGGAATGCGTGACTTCGGCATCAAGGCTGGCGCGCAGGAAGCCGGACGTGTCAGGATGGTCACGCATCGAGGCATCGACAAAGAAGGCATCGAGTACACCCTAGAAGTAGCCGAGAAAGTCGCGAGGCAGATCAGGGAGAAACGATAGCGGAAGCCCGGTCGCTTGACTGGTCACTTGGAGATTCAATCGTACTTTGTGCAGCTGCGG
>Ga0315282_10016019_pt1 | contig 10994 bp, 15 predicted proteins | sample YL17G07_20_MG_FD_203693 | JGI IMG/M metagenome (GOLD analysis project Ga0315282, IMG submission 203693) | Sediment microbial communities from Yellowstone Lake, YNP, Wyoming, USA - YL17G07_20 | ecosystem: Environmental > Aquatic > Freshwater > Lake > Sediment | place: USA: Wyoming | collected...
AAGGTCTCCATAACGCTCGACGATATACTGCGCATGCCCACTATAAAGAGGGCATGCGCAGTGAGTTAAGATTAACGTTTCACTGTGGGGTCAGGGAAGACAACGTCTATCTCTGCAACTGCCTTTGGATAGACATTGAGAAGTTTTCCACCTCGCCACTGGGCAAGAACCGAATGTTCGGGTGAATAGATATTCTGATTTGTATACTGATCTCCTAATGGACCTTTCCAATTCCCAAACTTCACCTTGCCGAAAACAGTCGTCATGTCGGTCTTAAGCAGGGCTTGACGAATGGCCTCGCGATCATCTTCAAGTTTTCCTGTCAGTTTTGCCCGCTTCAGAGCATCGGCGAGAATATAGATGACTGCATAGCCTTCGACTTCGTGCTCTTTTGGGTAGAAGTTATATTTTTCATAAAACTTCTTGTAGAACGCCTTGGTTGCTGGGTCGTTGGGATTTCCTGACCAGGCGGCCGAGGAAAATAAATTCTCACTGAGGGGTCCCAGCTCTGTGGCTATATCAGCAACTCCAAATCCTCCACCGAATCCCACGAAGGCGCGAGGTGCCACCCCCATCTCCTTGGCGTGGCGGGTGAGGAGGATGGCATCCGTCGTGGAAACTGCCACCATGAGCAGAAAATCAGGATTCTGTGCCTTCACCTTCGTCATCAAGGGTTTGAAATCGAGTGTATTCACAGGATAGGCTTCATCGTTGAGAATAGGCACATTCTTTGATTTGAGAAAAACCATAGCTGAGTTGGCGATCGTTTTTCCGAACACGGTATTGTCATACACGACCGAAGCAGATTTCGGCATCGCTCCTGGTACTTCGCTTATGAATTTGTTGAAGGCCTGGGGATAGATCGATCCGGTCGGGTTATTTCGAAACACCCATTCAAAACCCTTCGCTGTGATGATGTCTGCAGAAGGGTGATCCACGACATAAGGGGTCTTAAGTCGTTGTGCCACGGAAGCGATTTCGACAGCCTGACCCGAAGCTCGCCCTCCGGTAAGAGCCAGAACTTTATATTGGGTAATCAGTTTTTCAGTGACCGTTGCTGCGAGAGGATTCTTTGCCTGATGGTCCTCAATGATAACTTCAAGCTTCTTTCCTTTGACACCACCTTTCGCATTGATTTCCTCCAGAGCCAGGTTATAGGCTTTTTGGAACTTGCTCCCGAAGGGTGCGTCAGGCCCGGTCATCGGCTGAGGAGCGCCAATCTTGAGCGTATCCTGGGCGAACGATGGAATTGCGAGTACACTTAAAAACAAAACGGCCATACCAAATACAAAAGACTTACGCATAATATCCTCCTTCCTTGATAGATAAAATTGATTGATTAAAAACTTCTCTTACTCTTAAATGAAACCAACCCCACCTCTTCTCTTGCGCCTGCCTCCCTCCTTTCTCCAAAACAATTCATCCCCTCCTCGAAAAAATGGGAACCGACTCTTTCTTCCTGCCAATGAGATCAAATTTTTGTCGCTCGATAGCCCTTTCTTTATGGGCAGCAAGAAGATCCTTCTCCACCTCTCGAATATGTCTCACCATCTCTTCATGTACCTTCTTAATATTTCTTTCCAACAGGCCTTTATATATCCGTTTATGAGCTCTCAAAACCTTGCCTGAAAACTCCTTGCCGGGCTTCAAAATCTCCTTCGTGTCGATGAGGAGGTTCTCGACGAAATCGAGAATAAACATCAGGATTGGATTTCCAGTAATACTCGCAATGATTCGATGAAACTCGATCTCAATCTTCCGAGACTCGAAGCCAATGTTGCTCTTGACGGCTTTCTCGGAGTCCTTGATCAATTCCTCCAACCGACGGAGGTCGTCTTGGGTGATGGAAAGAGTAGCTTTCTCCGCAATGTAGGGCTCAAGAAGGAGGCGCACTTCAGAAAGGTCTTTCAATGAAAGATTCTTGAAAAGGAGGAAATTTGTGAAGGAATCTCTCGCCTTTATCATGTCGACTTCGGTGACAAAAGCGCCCCCGGAAACTCCCTTCCGAATTTCCAAAAATCCTAACACCTCTAAGGAACGAAGCGCCTCCCGAAGCGTGGCCTTACTCACTCTAAACTTTCCGACCAGCTCCCTTTCCGATGGAAGTTTATCGCCTGGTTTTAATCTCCCATCGAAGATGGCGTTGCGGATCTGCTCGGTGATGTGCTGAGAAACTTTATCCGACTTAACAGAATCAAACATTGAGGATCTTTTTCAATTGGATTTGACTGTGCCCCTTGCTTATAGGATAAAGAGATTTTTTTGTCAAGAGAATTTTGCTAAATATTATAATATTTATAAATTTTCACCTTTTTGAGACAGGCTCGACATCCACCTCTCCTCCAAAGACCTCTTGCACCTTCTTCTGTAACCTTTGAATATCCTCGATTTTTTCTACTTCAACAACCAATTCTCTCTCATCTAAGACCTTCAATCTTCCATACTGGCTGACGACCTCGATAACCTTATTTGGGTCAACTGTAATCCATCCCTTCATCCGGCGAACCAACTCATCGCCATCGAAAGCTCGCTCAATCTGAGTGCCCACCTTTCTCTTCTTCGCCTCCCATCCAATAATCGCCGGCTGCAGCACGATCGGAGTCACAGGATCATGCATGGCCGCGCATCGGAACCATATCTTCGCTCGAATCATTCTTATCCCTCCTTCTCCGCCTAAATTAATAGCCCGGGTGGTCAATGTCAAGTCGCATACCCTGAAATTACCCGAAATTATCTTGACTGTGAATGGCACCGGGTGCTATATTCGAGCCACCCTATTTGGGAATCATGAAAGGAGGATTTTTATGCACAACCTCAAATTGATTACAACCATGTGCTTCGTGGCGTTGTTCTTCGTTGCGAGCGCCACCATGGCCCAGCAGATGCCAAATCCCTATGGGCCGAACATCAACCTGGCCACGGCAAAGAAGGTCGCGGCGGCAGCGGAGGGGGAAGCGGCTAAATTGAAGATCAACGTCGTCATCGCCATCGTCGACACGGGCGGCCAACTCGTCTACCTCGAGCGGTTTGACGTCGTCCAGTGGGGTAGTCTCGACGTGGCTCTCCACAAGGCCAAGTGCTCCATCATGTACAAGCGCCCCACCAAGGCCCTTGAGGATTTAATCGCCAAAGGAACTCTGACTTACCTGACCCTGGATGGCATCAGCGCCATCGAAGGCGGCGTGCCGATTATTCAAGAGGGTAAGATCATCGGTGCCATCGGCGTGTCGGGCGGTTCTTCAGCACAGGACGGCGAGGTTGCCAGAGCCGGCGCAGCCATGGTGAAGTAACAGGCGTTTCAGCCTGGGTTGGATCCGGGAAGGCAACAGACAAAACGGGAAAGTCTAAGAGAAAAGGGGCAGGTCGCTCAGGACCTGCCCCTTTTTTTGAACGGGAATAGAATTCTTAGATTCAGTTATCTCAATATTCTATTTTCTTTCTTTACCTTGTCTCTCATTTCTACCCAAAACTTGTAACCGGCTTGAAGATCACGAAACTTTTCTTCGAAAAACCCTCCGAGCTTCTCGAAGAGGCGTTTCCAGCCGGGTAGATATTCATAGGTCAGTACGTCTTCAAGGAAGGGAACAATCTGCCCCATTTTTTCCTTCGGAAGGTAGGCACGGGCCTTCATCTCGAAAGAACGCTTCAGCGCCTCCGGCGTAAGAGCATGCGCGGTAAGCATCGCTACCTTCAAATCGGACTTCACCGCCTGTTCCAGAAGATCGAATCCTCGAACACCCATGATGTCCAGGACCACAAGGTCATACGTCTGAGTTTGCAATCTCTCTGAGGCCGCCTTATACGTGGTGGCCTTGTCAATTTTACAGCTTTGACACGACATCTTGATCTCTTCCTCTAGTACAGCCAACACATCCGGTTCGTCGTCAACCAGTAAAATCTTTTTGCCGTCGAGAATCGACTGCTTCATACGCCGATCTCCTTTCGTTCATGAGAATGGAGACTCACGCCTTTCCTCGAAACACCTTCCTAAAAGTTGAACACTAAAGACATCCTATCAAACCCAAATGGATTAGTCAACCCTTCGACTCCCGACCTGTCGCTCGGCTTCACTCAGGATGGTGAGCCGGCCGAACCAAATGCCTATGCTTGCCTTTCGACAAGTCCTTCGACCACGAGCTCAGGGCCGAGTGGCTCAAGGCCCCGAGGGCAGCCGAGGAGCTCAGGGTTGACCCTGAGCGGCGCTTCTTTACCCCGCCTTCAAAGGCGGGGTTTGGCGCCGTCGAATGGGTCAACAGGAACTTCGCCCCCCCCACACGGACACACAACAACCTTGACAGCTTGAAGATAGATAAGGTACGTTTTTAAAGACTACTTTGTTTCTAAACACAGAAAAGGAGCAGGTTATGGATTTGTTCAAGGCGATAAAGGAGAGAAAAAGCTACAGGGCCTTCAAGCCCGATCCAGTTCCTAAGGAAAAGATTGAAGAGATTCTAAGGCTGGCCATTCATGCTCCCTCTGCAATCAACCTGCAGCCCTGGGAATTCGTTGTGGTGAGCGGTGAAGAGAAGGAGAGGCTGAGCCGAAGGCTGATCAAGGCGTACAAGGAAAAACAGATTGCCTGCAGTCCCGGAAATGTGAAGCCTTTGCCCAAGACATATGGAAAGAGAGGAGCCAAGACCCTTGAATTGATGAAACCCTTTTTTGAGGAGATGAGAGTTGATATCAATCAGTATATCAATGAGGGAAGCTGCAATTTTTATGGGGCTCCTGTGGCCATTCTCCTCTGCCTGGATGATTCTTTCACAAGTGCGCGCCTGGTAGATATCGGAATAGCCTTGGGCTACCTGGTCCTGACTGCCCATGAATTTGGATTGGCCACCTGTCCCATCGGTTTAATCGTCGCCTACGAGGATGAGATCAAGGATCTGCTCAATATTCCGGAAAATAAGAATGTGGCGATTGGCGTGGCTTTAGGATATCCGGATCCAGAGGTTTCCATCAATCGATTTAAATCGCAGAGGGATGACCTCAAAACATTTGTCCGTTGGATCGAATAGATCCTGTCCTTTCCCCTCTCCTCTCGAAGGGGAGAGGGGCGGGCGATCTCAAAGGGTTCAATTAGTTTGTATTGATCGTTCAATGACCCAATAACTGAATGACTTAATGACTCGCTTTGTGAGAGGAGCTTAACCATGCCCGTCGTTCCTAAAAAGGCAGCAACTGTAATTCTTCTGAGGGATAAAGACCCTCATGGGTTTGAGGTATTCCTTCTTAAGCGTCATGAAAAGAGCAGTTTTATGGGAGGCAATTTCGTCTATCCGGGCGGGCGAGTTGACCTCAAGGATGGTTCATTAGAGATATCTTCCTTTTCAAAAGGAATCACATCTGAAGAGGCGCAAAGGATTCTCGGGGGAGCTTTCTCTCCTGAGGAAAGCCTTGCTCACTGGATCGCAGCAATCCGGGAACTCTTCGAAGAAGCGGGGATTCTTCTCGCCTACGATCAGAGGGGAAATCTTCTTCAATTGAAAAATCGGGACGAACAGGAAAGGTTTTCGAATTATCGAGGCTTGCTACAAAAAGCTGAAATCGGTATCTGCGAATTGGCAAAGAAGGAAAATCTGTCGTTGGCTCTGGACCAGCTTCGATATTACGCTCACTGGATTACACCCGAGGCTCGATCGGAACGTTTTGACACCTATTTCTTTCTGGCATGTCATCCTTCAGGACAGGAAGCGAGTCATGACAGGAAGGAGACGACGGCCGGAATCTGGATCGCACCAGGGGAAGCTCTCGAGGAAAACCTCAGAGGAGGAACCGTTCTCAGCCCCCCTACCCTCAAAACGCTCGAAGATCTTTCCCGATTCAAAACCATAGATGAAGTTTTTACGTCCCTAAGAAATGCGGAGATTCTCGCCATCCTTCCCGTTCTCACGAAAATATCCAGCGGACCTATGATTATTTTCCCCTGGGACCTCGAATATGAAGTCTTTCGAAAAGGAGAAACCCCGTCCCCCCTGGAACACGGGAGACCTTCTCAACCTGGTGACAACACAACCCGCCTTCTCATCAAAGAAGGCCGCTGGCTTCCCTATTGCCGTACTTAGTTCACAAAGAGAATAGGGACAACGTATCAATTCATCTCTTTCGTCCCGAAACCCCGGCACTTGAAACCCTCTATGGGTTGTGATAAGTAACGTCGAAATTGGGGAGAAATAAGTATTTCATCTAAAGGAGAAAATATGAAGGTGATCGCATTGAACGGAAGCGCGAGGGGGAAGAAAGGGGTAACGTGGAAATTGGTGGACTCGCTTTTGAAAGGGCTCTCGGAGGGAGGGGCTACCGTAAAAGATATCCAGCTCAAGGAATTGAATATTTCATACTGCCGAGCGTGCCTTACGTGTATGCATAAGACACCGGGTCAATGTGCTCAACGGGATGATATGGACCAGATCTATCCGTTGCTGAAAGAGTCGAATCTCTTTGTTATGGGTACGCCCGTGTATACAGACAATATGAGCGCCCAGATGAAAACCGTAATAGACCGCTGCATCTGCGGTATGGATCCATTTTTGCGGGTCGACCCTGCAAATCGGGTGAGGCACCCCTACAGTTGGACCATGCCTTCAAAATTCTTCCTCGTCTCAACGTCTGGATTTCCAGAGATGGAGACTTTTCAGCCCCTGATCATGACGTTCAGGGCCCAGGCGGCCAACTTTGGCTGCGAATCCATCGGGGAAATCTGCGTGCCCGGCTCGCTTGCTCTACAGATGGCGCCGCAACTTCTCGAACCTTGCCTTGATAAGATTCAACGGGCGGGGAAAATGCTTGCCCTCAATCAGAAAGTAGAGCCAACCCTTCTGGGAGAGATCAGCAGACCGATCGTGACCGGGGAACGATACCTGGAAATCTCGGCGAAATACGAAGCCTGGGCCAGAAAGAGCCGGGGTCAGACCACATAGTCTCCCGTCCCACAGACTTGTTACGCAATGATTTCATTCATTCCTTCTTCAGCCATGGCTTTTTCAAATGTGGGTTGGAGCTTGGCGCATTCCGTCGCCAGTCGGCTGCGTTTCATGCGGCGGAGTTTTTCACTGACTGCCTCTTGAATGGCCTGACTGCGGCTTTGGAAGACATGTTGATTAACCAACCTATCCAATTCACCAATAAATTCTTCGTCCAATGTAATGGCTATTTTCTCTTTGCGCATGTTAATCCTCTCAGGTATTATGTCATATTATACCTATCGTTAGACAAGCAATCTATTTCTTTACGGAACGATAGAAATAAGGCGCGGGGAGACTAACCTCCGCAAATAGCGACAGGCTGTAACCCGTCGCCTTAATTGACTTCGGTGCTTAGTTCTCTTGCTCTCTTAAGTAATTGTTCTGGGGTAGAGTCAAAATTCTTTGCAGTCTCTGGCGCCGAAACAGTATCGTGGAGAGCACCCGCTATGTCGGCAAAAACATCGTGAAAAGGATCTGGAAGATTCCGTTCCAGCCAGAGTTCATCATGCATGAAGAAGGAATCCACCGCGTTACAATTTTCATCTGTGCGGCCATTTTGTGATGATAGATATTCCAATAGATCAATCAAGGATTGCTTTAGTACCTCTAAATCAAGGACATCCTTGGCCAAAACAGACTGCACCGTTTTCACTAACTCTCTCGCCCTTGAATCAGCTTTAGCGAGCCAAGCAAAAGCAAGATCTTTGTCTTTCATATTTAGTTACCGAACGATTCGAGATCACCGGGGCACGGCTTCTGCGCATGCGGTGCACCGTTTTGTTCGGCGATTCTTACAGGTCTTCAGGAGAAAGGCCGGTATGCTTGGCAATCCGCGCCAACATCTTGGGCCCGATCTCTTCGCGATCATGAAATGCAAAAATGTAATCAGGCCAGCCAGGCCGAGTGAGAACGCGGTGGGATGTCCCGGACTGCCGTTTGATTGTCCAACCAATACGAAGCAAACCGGCCAGGACTTGATGGGATCTGGTTGATGGCCATCGGCTCATGCTGAGACCGCGAACACTTCCTTAAGCTCTGGAATTTCTTCTCCATGTTCAAGCCGGTCAGCCAGGACTCGCAAAGCTAATACTTCTGCCTTTGAAATAGCCTCGTTCCGACTATCGCCGTACACCATAACTCCAGGAAGTTCTGGAATTTCAGCAATCCAGCGGCCATCCTCTTCTCTTTCAACCTGGATCTTCATACACTCACCTTTATGATATCTCACTTCAAGGGTAGCATGCAACCCCATATTTTTCATTCGCCGAACGCTCCGCCTAAGGCGTGCTGCTAAGCATCGCCTGCAGGCGGTTAGCTGGGATTTTGTTTTTGTTTGATGAGTTCAAGTACCTTTTCTTTACTTCTCGGAAATATATAAAGACCATGCCTCCTATCATACCCAAGATATTCAAGGTAGAGAGCCCTAAAAATGAAGAAACGCCTAATCCGTATTTGTATTATTTCATCGTATGGGATCAATCGAGGCATCAGACCTGCCGAAATAACCATAAACCTATCATAGAAGGTCAAACGCCACCACGGGATGTTTGCACCGCCTAAGCCGCCTAAGGTAAAAGCCATTTCGAAAATCATGGCCCGATCTTCATATATTGGTCGCAACCCCTTCTCCTCTCGTGTTCGGCGTAGCGACAGCAGGAAAGGTGCAAGTAATAGAACAGCGATTATCCCTAGAAAAACAAATTCAATCATCATTCACAGCTAACGCTCGGCGCTGAGCGACGGGCACGGAGGCTCCACCGGAGGTGGAAAGCCGGAGTGACCGCTCGTTCGAGCGCCTGGTTCGGCGCCAATTGCCGTTTGGTTTATTATTATTGATCTCGACCGTCAGGCGCCGGGCCAGGTGCGATGAGGGGAGCGCAGCGCCGAGCGTTCGGCGGGAACGGTTTTCTCTTTTTGTTCCCGCCGAATGCCAAGGGTGAGGCGGCGGGCACTCACCTAACCACTACAGGGGGACATTCACGCTCGCCTCGACCCGCTTGTTGTGTGGTTTCTTCATTTATTTGCAAAGGAGATGATGTCTTGAATGCGCTTAATTACAATAGGTCTAATTGCTTTTCTTTTATCAAGAGAACCGCAATCTGCATACTGTTCATAGAATGGTATATGCTGTTTTCTCCCTATTTTAATTTTTGCGAGGCGAATCCACCGCCACTCCAACCGGAGCTTGTCAATCCAAGAAAGATAGAGCATGAAGGAATGAATAGCTCGTCCATGCCGTTTGTAAGCTTCTTCGGTCAGGATCAAACGGCAATCCTCATTAGTTTCGAGGAGAGCCTCCAACTCTGGGTTGAAGGCTACAATGAGGGGCTTTGCGTTCTCTCGTCTCGTTTTAGTTTTCTCTCTGGTATTTGCGAGAACGTGGTTAAGGTAAACCGTAATCAAGACCAGAAGCAGTCCGGTCAAAGGAATAGGACCGATAGTGAATATACCTTGGTTCATGCCTTTTTCTGGTTAGTCATAATGCCTTTGATTGCGGCTTTAATATCAATTATTTTCACACAACACCAGGGTCACCCAGAGCCCGCAGTATAAGCAATTGGGTGCACCCAGTCGTTATGCGCCTCTTCTGAGTACATCTCATTGCTTTGCCAAGCATACCTCATTCCCCTATCGACTTCAAAGAGTCCCGAATATAGTCTAAACGAGCCGGAGCGTATATGTATCGAGCCGCCATTATTGCGGTTTGCATATTGAGCATTTCGACCAGAGGCGGAAGCAAATCTAGGCATTTGCAGCTTATAGCGTACCGTGTTGAGCTGTACCCGCTTTTGCGAGGAAAGAAAATGACTGCACTATTACGGCTAAGCGGACATAGCACCTCGGCATCTGGATGTATTGGTTCAATTTGCCCTATGGCATACTTCTGGGAATTCCGAATATAGTACGACACAGGGTTATCCGAAGTCACAAAGTAACTTCGAGGAGAAGGCCTGAAGAATCCCGGTGTCTTGTCCATAAGTGCCTCTGATACTGTCGATGCCGCGTCCAGCATGGTCTTGATAGTTCCCCAATCTTTAATGATCACCTCTGGTTTCTCGCAACGGAGTACTTCATCTACTTGCGGCGGCAAGGTTCCGTCTCTGCGTTGTTCCTCAACAAGCTGATCCAAAAATTGCTCGCCGCGTATTCTCATAAACAGAGCCATCTTGTCACGAAAGGACGGAACCCGCGTGTATTGGATGGCAACAGAATAGCAGAGCTGCCCGTACTCCATTGGTGTAAGCGTAACGTCGGTCGTTCCTTCTGCCACCCTCGCAAGGATAGCCTTGTATACCGGCGCTATCTTCTGCTCTATCTCTCTGGAAAAGCCCTGTTCCAATCTATCTGGCTCCTCTGCTCCATCCTCTCTAAACTGGCGGTAGTACCGATACCGAGAACAGATTGCGCGGATTGACCTCGGTGTTTTTACATATCTGCTGGCCTCTTTATCGAACTCCCAGATCAGGGATTTCTCCCTGGGGATGGTAAATCCCCGCAAGTAGAACTGCGGAACAAAGTGCTGATTATCGTTTGTTTCAGTCACAACGCGCACCACATAATATCTCTTATACTAGCATAACGCTCGGCGCTGAGCAACGCGCACGGAGGCTCCAGCGGAGATGGAAAGCCGGAGTGACCGCTCGTTCGAGCGCCTGGTTCGGCGCCAATTGCTGTTTGGTTCATTTTATTATTAATTACTACCGTCAGGCGCCGGGCCAGGTGCGATGAGCGAAGCGCAGCGCCGAGCGTTCGGCGGGAACGGTTTCTTCTTTTTGTTCCCGCCGAACAATTATTAGACTGCAGGTAACAATTTCCTAAGATGCTATACTTACGAATTGTTTTTGTCAAACAAATTTCAGAGGTTCATGAATTGGTTCACTGAGGCACAAAATTGCTATTTATCTAATCGGCCCGTAGGGCAGAGTTCCACGGGCTTGCCCGTGGGTGAATGAGAGCGGCGGCGATAGGGTATAATGTATGCATGGAGACACGAGTATCAGGACACAGTGTGTATCGGACGGAATACCA
>Ga0315282_10016020_pt1 | contig 10994 bp, 11 predicted proteins | sample YL17G07_20_MG_FD_203693 | JGI IMG/M metagenome (GOLD analysis project Ga0315282, IMG submission 203693) | Sediment microbial communities from Yellowstone Lake, YNP, Wyoming, USA - YL17G07_20 | ecosystem: Environmental > Aquatic > Freshwater > Lake > Sediment | place: USA: Wyoming | collected...
ATAGACCTTTTGCACACGCGCAGCCAGAGAAGCGGTGAGGGTCCCCAGTCCAGCCCCGATCTCCACAATGATATCCGCGGCCTCCAGGCCTGCACGATCAACAATTTTCCGGAGAATATTGGGGTCAACGACAAAATGCTGCCCCAGCCTCTTCTTCGGACGGATCTGCAACTCTCTAAGTTGTTTTCGAGGGGAAATCAACTTTGTCAAATCGCTTTCGCCGTTTTTCCCTGTACAGGATGACCACTCGCTTAGTAATGTAATAGGAAGGAATGGCACAGATCAACCCCAGGACTAATCCGCCGACGATGAGGGGAAAGGAAATCCCCCAGCCCAGTTCAATCATTTTATGCATGGAGAAATCTGACACCGCGAAAGAGGGAGGATTTGTCCGGGTGATCACCCGCCCCAATTTGTAGTCCAAAAGATAAACGAATGGGAGGAACAGTGGGTTGGAGACCCAAACTCCCATGGCTGCGGCCAGTTTGCTTTTCCTGAAAAGATAGGCGATCAGAACGGCCAAAACCGTATGCAAAGGAACCGTCGGGGTCATGCCGACAAATACCCCTATGGCCACTCCCCCGGCGACTTCTTCCGGCTGTCCTTTCAAACGCAGGAGCCGAAGGTACAAGAGGCGGAACGCTCTCTTCCATCTTGTCCATCGCTCTCTCATCTTCATTTCCGTATCCCGGCTATCCCCTGCGTGCCTTAAATTATTTCTTTCCCAGACCTGGAATAAGCATTCAAAGAAAGCTCGGAATGCCGACCTTCATTCAAAAGATGAAAGCCGGCCACAGCCACCATGGCGGCATTATCCGTACATAGCGCGGGCGGGGGGAAATGTACAATGATTCCTGCGGACTTTCCTTCCTGGGAGAATTTTTCCCGCAGGCGAGAATTGCAGGCAACTCCCCCGACCACCACAACGTCCTGGGTCGAATCCCTGTGGGCGGCGCGAAGAACTTTGGTGATCAGTGTATCGACGATTGCTTCTTGAAAGGAGGCGGCGATTTCCCGAATCTGCCCGGGCGATAGTTTTCCCCCAAGGCTTTTCACATAGTTGAGAACGGCCGTCTTGACCCCACTAAAGCTGAAATCCAAGGAATCCCGCTCCAGCGTGGTTCGGGGGAAAGAAATTGCGTTCCGGTCCCCCTCTCGGCCCAAGCGATCGATGATCTCTCCTCCCGGATAGCCTAGCCCCATGAGCTTGGCCACCTTATCGAAGGCTTCGCCGGCTGCATCATCCAAAGTTCGCCCGAGTAAACTCATTCGAGTGGGGCTTTCGACCCGAAAAAGGCTCGTATGCCCGCCGGAGACGACCAGGGCCGTAAAGGGAAATCTCCAAAGCGAAGGGGTAAGAAAGATCGCGGAGACATGGCTTTGAAGGTGATCGACCCCCACCCAGGGGATTTTGAGGACGTACGCGATAGATTTGGCGACACCGATTCCGACCAAGAGGGACCCTACGAGGCCAGGACCTTGGGTAACGGCGATCGCCTCAATACACCGCAGGTCATTTCCGGCCCTGGACAGTGCCTCTGTTATAACCGGCAGAATGACTTCGACGTGCCTTCGGGAAGCAAGCTCGGGAACAACTCCGCCATACTTGCTATGTAGAGCCACCTGCGAAGCCACGACGCTGGAGAGAACTTCCCGGCCGTCCACCACTACAGCCGCAGCCGTCTCATCGCAGGATGATTCGATCGCCAACACTTTCATGGTCAGAGGGTGTCTTGCATTCGGGTAATCTCTCGGATCGCCTTGACGAGGGCTTCCACATCTTCCGGAGTGTTGAAGAGCCCTAAGCTTGCCCGGACTGTGCCGAGGGGAAAGGTTCCGATCGTGCGATGAGCCTGAGGGGCGCGATGCCACCCACCGCGACCGGAACGCTCCGCATTTGCCGCAATCCGGCATATCCCTTCATTCATCCGGCAGCAGACTACCGCTGGCTTGGGAAAAGAAGTAGCCGCATGTTCCCAGTAGACTGACACGAATGCAAATCCTCAATTTTATTGAATGGCTTCTCCGATGGAATTCCTTCGGCAAATGCCTAGGGATTTCCTGTTGGCCTGCCTTTTCGAAATACGCTGATAAATCCTCGTCAATAAGGGAAAGTTAGCCCCCCAGAATGGAGGCCATCTGAAAGATGGGCAGGTACATAGCCACGACTATCGCCCCAATCGCCGTGCCGAGAAAGACCATGAGTAAGGGCTCCAGCAGAGAAGTCAAAGCAGCGACGGCGGCGTCCACCTCGTCATCGAAAAAGTCCGCAATCTTGCTCAGCATTGAATCCAGGGCACCGGTGGATTCGCCCACGGAGATCATCTGCACGACCATCGGGGGGAAAACCCCGCTGGCCCCCAGAGGCTCGGCTATGGTTTTTCCCTCTCCGATGCTCAATTTGGTCTTGAGGATCGCTTTCTCGATGATCTTGTTTCCAGCAGTTCGGGCCACAATATCCAAGCCCTCGAGGATCGGGACCCCGCTGGAAAGCATCGTCCCCAATGTCCGGGTGAACTTGGCGATGGCCACTTTCCGGATCAGGGATCCGAAAATCGGAAGCTTTAGGAGGAAGGCGTCAATGGTTTCCTGCCCCTTCTCTGTTTTGTAATAACGCTGGAAAACGAAGTACAGGGCGGCAAGTACGGCGCCGACGAGGAGAAAATAGCGCCGCATAAAGTCGCTCAGATTAATGACCATTTGGGTAAAAGCGGGAAGGGTTCCGCCCATATCGGCGAACATCTTCTGGAAGACGGGGATTACGAAAATCAGCATACCGACGACAACGACCATGGCGATAACCAGGACCGCAATGGGATAGACCATGGCCCCTTTCACTTTTTTCTTCAGGTTCATGGACTTTTCGATGTAGGCCGCCAACCGGTTTAGAATGGTATCCAGAATTCCCCCGGTCTCCCCCGCGGTGACCAGGTTACAAAAAAGTTCGTTGAAAACAGTTGGATGTTTACGCAAGGCATCCGCGAAGGTAGACCCCGCCTCCACATCCGCTTTCACCTTGAGGAGGACTTCCTTTAAGGTGGCGTTATCCTGTTGGCTGCCGAGAATCTCTAAACATTGCACGAGTGGCAGGCCGGCGTCAATCATGGTGGCGAATTGGCGCGTAAAGACGACGATATCTTTTTCTTTGACTTTTCTCCGTCTGGAGAATTTGAGGCCTTTCAGGATGTCCTTGGGTTTGGCCTCGATCTTGATGGCCTGAATTTGCTGCCGGCGAAGCGCCAACCTTACCGCGGCTTCATTGGCGGCGGATAATTCGCCCCGCTCCATCGTCCCCTTGCGGGACCTGCCCTCCCAGACATAAACATCCATTGGCTTCCTCCCAATAGCCTAGAGATCCCTTGTTAATCTTCCACTGTGGCTTTCAAAACCTCTTCGACGGTCGTGATGCCTTCTTTGAGTTTCGTCAGGGCCGTCTGCCGTAGAGTTTTCATGCCCAGGCGGATGGCTTCTTTTTTGATTTCAGTCGCCGAAGCCCCCTGAAGGATCAGTTCGCGGATTTCCTCCCGCACGGGCATGACCTCGTATAAAGCCACCCGGCCTTTATAACCCGTATTGTTACATTGGGAACAGCCCACTCCTTTATAACAGGTAAACCCCTGTAAATCATCCGGGCCGACGCCCAGGTTCATAAGCATCTGCGGGGAGACTTGAATGGATGTCTTGCAATTTTCGCAGTTCACCCGGGCGAGTCTTTGCGCGGCAATCAGATTCACCGAAGAGGCCACGAGGAAGGGTTCGATGCCCATATTCAACAACCGGTTGACCGTGCTCGGAGCATCGTTTGTATGCAGCGTGCTCAGAACCAGGTGGCCGGTGAGCGCAGCCTTGATGGCGATCTCGGCGGTCTCAAAGTCCCGGATCTCCCCCACCATGATGATATCCGGGTCTTGCCGGAGGAAAGATCGCAAGGCCGTGGCAAAATTCAAGCCGATCTCTTCGTGCATTTGTACCTGGTTGATGCCCATGAGGTTAAATTCCACCGGATCCTCGGCCGTGGAAATATTCTCGGTGATCTGGTTTAATTCGGCGAGGGCAGAATAAAGGGTGGTGGTTTTGCCGCTTCCGGTTGGTCCCGTGACCAAGACCATGCCGAAGGGTTTGTGGATGGCTTCCTTGAAATTCGTCAGAGGCCTTTCTTCGAAACCCAGCTTGGTCATGTCGAGCTGAAGGTTTGATTTGTCCAGCAGCCGCAGCACCACCTTCTCCCCGAATAGGGTGGGCATAACAGACACACGGAAGTCCATCTCTTTGTCTCGGCCCAATTTCATTTTGATCCGTCCGTCCTGGGGCAACCGGCGCTCCGCGATGTTCAGCTTGGCCATGATCTTCACCCGGGATATAATGGCGTTCTTCATTTTCATGGGTGGCTTCATGAAGTCGTTGAGCACACCGTCGAGGCGCAGGCGGACTCGAAAAACCTTTTCGTAAGGTTCGAGATGAATATCGCTGGCCCTCCGCTTGATGGCTTCGTTCAGAATCATGTTAACCAGTCTGACCACGGGGGCATCTTCGGAGGCCTGCTGCAGCTCGTTGATGTCCACGTCATCGGCTTCCTCCAGGAGCTCCATCTTCTCCTCTTCGCTGATCGAGCCCATCATGATCTCGGATATGGTCGAAGAGGGGTCATAGTGTCTATCGATCGCGACCTTGATGGCGCTTTCCGTGGAGACGAAAACCTCTACGTGGCAACTGGTCAAGAATTTGATGTCATCGATCGCGAGGATGTTGGAGGGATCCGACATGGCCACCCGCAAAGTGCCGCCCACCCTTTTAATGGGGAGCACCTGATACTTGTAAACAACGTCGGCGGGGATCAGCTTGATGGCTTCGGGATCGACCTCAACTTCCGAAAGATCGATCGCCGGGACCCCGTAATGTTTACTCAGGAAAGAGACAAGCTGTTTTTCGCTCAGGAACCCGAGCTTTACTAATGAAGTCCCCAGCTTGTTTCCAGAGATCTTTTGTTCTTGAAGGGCATCATCCAGTTGTCTGGTCGTGATCAACCCCTTACTTACCAGCAATTCACCCAACCGGACGGACATAACACCTCCGCAAAAGCCGACTTGCTTACAGAATATAAATGAAATTAAAAACTTTTGTCAAGTTTTTTTGTTTTTTCTTTTACCCAGTATCGTCAATAAAATGAAAAATCTTAAGGGTTTTGGCAATTTTCCTTAAAATGTTTCTTCATAGAAATGAAAGCCTTGGGATCGTTGGAGGGCCACTCTCCTTGCCCACCTTCACTTTTGGAATAGAGAGAGTGGTGAGCAATTCAGGGGAGGAAAAATTGGAGCTGGACGGGGGGATATCTTTGCAGGAAAGCAAAGCAAAATGATCAAGCAAAGCAGCGGCGATGTAGAGTTTGCGGTGGGACAGGAAAAAGAATTGGGACTATAGAGGGCAGCAACCCTATTGAAGGGAGGGCAAGAGATAATCTCCTTGTTGGAAGAGTTGGGGGAGATCGTAAATTGGCCAGGGGTGAAAAGCTTTCAGGGGGGAGGGAGCGAGGCGCAGTAGGCGATTAGACCTTTGCCTGTGGATAAGATCTGAAGAAGGGTCAAGATCTCCGTGTGCGCTTGGTTGACGAATCTGGGCAGAGACAGGGGCAAAATGCCGACGGTTAATACCGACAGGGTGCGCCGGGTGCCATGCCGGGCCTTGCGCCTGGGGATTTCCACAAAGGCTCTTACTTCTCTGGCCTCTTCCGTGGCCCCCAGAGCCAAACAGATCAGATAACACAGAGAGAAGGCTAAAAGCATGCGCGTCAGGTAGGGAGCCGGATCGACGCCCCGGAAGATCAAGCCGCGTACCCCTAGGTGGGTCTTCCAATCCCGAAACCCTGGTTCGATCGACATCCGCTTGGCGTAAAGGTCGACGATCTCTTGGGCGGTCAGGGGCAAATCCCGAGGGACCAGGAGATACCCAGTTTCCTGATAGCCTTTGCCCCGGAAAATGATGAGATCCAGAGGCACCTTTTTTTGACTCTGGTAAAGGATTGGGTAAAGTTGCAGCTTACCGGGTTTGGCCGGCAAGCGGGCCAGGGCCGCTTGGGAAAGCCAGCCATTGCCTCCCCGGGCGCCATGAAATAAGGCTAGTAAGGCGTGGGTCAAAAGAGCAATATTTTTAAGGATGGTAATCCGGATCATCCCTTGGTAGAGGAATAGATGATCCATCAGTTTGCCGAGCAGATCGTCATAGAGAATCCGCTCTTGGTTGGGGGTGGACTTGGCCTTCGGGGACCTCACTTGATGGGGACCTCAAAGGTATTGGGGGCGGTTCGGGTTAGTCCTTGGTTCCGATGGACTTTTTTGACCAGAGCGCTGACCAGAGACTCGCGGTCCAGGCTTATTTTATGTTTGGTCTTGACCTGGGCGAGGATCTCGGAGATATGCAAGGGTTTTCGGGCTTGACGGAGTACGTCTAATGCCATGTAAATATTAGACATACCTATTTCTTTGCCGGGTTTTGTTTTACGAGGCTTGGGGGTTTTGAGTTGTCGAACAACGCGAAGTTGAGCTGATAGTATTGATTCGTATAAGTTTAGGAGACCTTCGGGGATTTTGTTTTCCATGGTATCCTCCTTTGGTAGAGTTAGAAGGAGGATACCAGATTCATATAGGTATGTCAAGTCTAAAATACATACCTTAACGATTTTTTATATATTGATTTTTTATAAGGATTTTAAATGCTTCTCCAAAAGTGAAGGTGGGCATTCATTTCCACCTTGATTTTTGCGGCTTCCAGCACTATCCTTATCTTGCCTTGCCCCCCTTTAGCAAAGGGGGGATGGGGGGATTTGAAAGTTATTTTCTACGCAATTCCTAGCAACCCGAATGAACCTAACAACCTAACTACAGACCTTTTGGAGGGAATTATGAAAAAGGAGTTCCCAGAAGGTGTCCTGATGAGGTCTCGAGCGGATTTTTGTCGCTTTGGAGGCCCTTTTATTTTTGCGCTCGATAGAGGCAGAGGTATGGGGCAGTAAAGAACCCGGGCTGGCTTTTAATGAGGTGTCCTATGAGGAAATTTCTACTGGGAATCCTATTGCTCTTGATATTTCCCCCGTCTCTCTGGGGGAAGGCGCCCTCCTTCTCTCCCGCTCAGACTATCGCCCTAGTTTTCTCTTCCAACATCCACGGCGAGGTCGAACCCTGCGGCTGACAGGCGAAGCAGCTTGGCGGTCTGGCCAGGCGAGCCTTCTTCATAGAACAACTGCGTCGCGAAAGGATGAGCCTCATTCTTGTGGACACGGGAGACCTTCTCTTTTCCCGCGACTCCGTGCTGCTTCCCAAGGCGAAACAGATCGGCAATCTCAAAGCCGACCTGTACATGAAATCATACAACCTCATGGGGTACGATGCTTTTACCCCCGGAGAGCTGGACCTTTCCTTCGGCGTCGGCGATCTCATCAAAATGAGTCAGCAAGCCAAATTTCCCTTCTTAGCTGCAAACCTTATAAATGTGAAGTCCAATGAACCCGTCTTCAAGCCCTATGTCATCAAAGAAATCGAGGGGATGAAGGTGGGCCTTTTCGGCCTGATCTCCAATCGGTTTTCCCTGGGCGGCCCGCCCGAAGAAAAAGAGAAGTTCCGGATTAGTGACCCCTTGGAGGCGGCGAAAAAGGCGATTGGCGCATTAAAGAGAAAGTGCCGGGTTATCGTGGCCCTGGCCCATATGGATGCCGATGAACAGAAATTGCTCGCCGATAAGGTCCACGGGATCCATTTCATAATCAACGGCCACCTCACCCATGCGCAAGCGGACCCCCAGCTTGTCAACCATACCCAAATTTTCATGGCCGGGGCACGGGGAGAGTTCCTGGGCCAAGTGGATCTTTTTAGGAAAAAGACGAGGAGGTTTTACTCCCGCTACCAGCTAATTCCCTTGAAGACGGATTACTCCGAAAAACCGGAGGTCCAGGTATTGGTCGGACAGTACAAAGAGGAATTGCAATGTGCCCTGCAACCCCCGGCAAGAGCAGAACTTGCCGCGGGCCCTACCTCCTCCCCTGAAATGAGAGTCCCTCCGCTCCTTTCATTCGTCGGGGAAAAAGGTTGCACCACCTGTCATCCGCGCGAGCACGAACATTGGGCAACAACCGCGCACGCCCGGGCCTACCAGACATTGGCCGAAAAAGAGAAAACCACCGACAAGTCCTGCTTGCCCTGCCACACCACCGGATTCAGCTCCCCGAAAGACCCCGGCGGCCGATATGAAAATGTCCAGTGTGAGTCCTGCCACGGACCCGGAGAAGGCCATCCCGACCCGTGGAAAGACCTGGCCGAGGTTGATGAACACCAATGCCTTCAATGCCATAATCCGACGAACAGCCCAAACTTCGATTATGATAAATATGTGCAGAAAATCCTGCACCCGAAATGAGTGAAGGGCATGGAGAAAACTAGGCGAAGATCCAGTTCAATTCCAACTTACGTAGAAAATACCTTTCAAATCCCCCCAACCCCCCTTTACCAAAGGGGGGTGAGGGAGGATTTTCATTTTTCACGGGCGTCATCCTGTTATGAATGATTAGTAGGAACCCAAAATATTTTTCTTTCTCACTCAGCTTCCCCTCACCCCATCCCTCTCCCTCAGTGGGGGAGAGGGGAGGGAGAGGGGGTAAAATGGATCGCTCAGATATCCAGAAAGGAGGGATGGCAAAAAATGAGGAATGCATGGGGACGGATGGCCAAATTCGTGATGGCTTTGACCTGCGCCGGCATCTTCTGGTTGCAGGGTGCTGAGTTTTCCTGGGTTCAAAAGGCCTCCGCGCAGGGCATCTTCCAGGCCTTTGCCAAGCCCCAAGTCGCACCGGATTTTTCCCTGGAGAATCTCCAGGGGAAGCGGGTGGACATGCGGGATCATCGAGGCCAGGTCATTCTTCTCAATTTCTGGGCAACCTGGTGACCTGAATGCCGGAAGGAGGGTCCCTCCTTAGAAAAATTCTATCCGCAATATCAATCCAAGGGTTTAATTTTTTACCGCATTGCCACCAAAGAAAGCCAGGAGACCGTCGTAAAGTTTATGGAGAAGGAATCCTTGCATTTCCCGGTTCTCCTCGACAAAACAGGGAAGGTGGAGAGACTGTTCGGGGTCTGGGTGCATCCTACCGGTTACTTAATCAACCGGCAGGCGATGGTGTGCTATCGGGTAATGGGCGTATCGGATTGGACCGACCTGCGCGCCACGAGTATCATCGATCAGCTGCTTAAAGAGAGGTGAAAGATGAAAGGAAAATTCTTCGCACTTTTTCTCGTCTTTGCTTTTCTTGCTTTCCAGGGTTGCGCGGGTGTTACCCCGGTTGCCGGAGAAAAACCCCCAATCCCGATGCAGAAAGCCAATCTTAAAGCGGTCTTCGAGGAAAATGAAGGGTTGGAGTTCGTCTGGGAAAATGCCAAAGATGTTCGGGATTTCTACCGCGGCGGGGTGCAGCAGAAGGCCAAAGCGGAAAAGCAATTCCAGGAAAAAGCCTACCCCGAGGCCATGAAGTCATACCAATCCTCGAATGATTATTTCACAAAACTCTCTCAGTATATGGAGGAGGACTACGTAGAATATCCCCTTTTTGAAGGAACCAATATTCTTTTTTTCCCCAATCTCCTCACAGCCGACAATCACTTGAAGGTGGGGATGATCTATCGAGAGACAGGGCGCGAGGGCTCGTCTCAAGGCAGCTGGAAACGTGCTCAATCTTTCGTCAAGAAATCTTTGCAGTCGGAGCGGACCGAATGGGGCCTCTCTCTCGAGAAGGAGGTTTCCAGTTTATTGGAATCGAAGAAATAAAACTCGCGTAATGGCGGCCACCAATGGGTAGCCGTATGCTCTTTGCGGTTTAGTCGCGGGCGAAATCCGCCTTGGCGATAGAAATCCCCCCTCGCCCCCCTTTAGTAAAGGGGGGTTGGAGGGATTTGGAAACTATTTTCTGACTAAGCCTTATTAAATCAGGGAGGTGAAAGATGGAAGGGAAAAAAGGTTTGGGGATCGCAATCATAATCTTGATTTTTCTTTTCTTGGGAGGGTGTGCGGGGATTCCTATTCGGGAGGAGGTCAAAGTCAATTTTAAAGTTCCCGTGGGAAAGATCGAAGGGAATCAGTTCACTGGGATCCGATTTCCCTTCAACGTCTCCGCTCCCCCCCATTGGCAGGTGACTACGAAGTTTCCGGAGTTTATGCTGAAATTGGGCTTCGACAAAGAGGGGCTGGAGGAGTCCCAGGTCTTCGTCTTTAATCCCGACACGCAATCGAACGTGCAGTTCGATTTCACATCGGCCGACCGCTATTCCACATTCGATCAAGAGAAAATCACGTGGCTAACGAACGTTGCGGGGGGCAGCTTTAAATCGGAATTTCAAAAAGACTACGGGAAAAATGTTCCCTTCGATATCAGTCCTACAGAAACATATTCCTTGAAGGGGGTTCCTTTTGCCGCCAAAAGATATACCACTTATACCCTAAAAGGTGTGAAGCGCGAACATGGATGGATTTACGCTTTTGCCGAGCCGTATCAGATCTTCATTATCTACGTGACAATGGAAAAAGAAGGGGTGGATGATCGCCCGGCGATCGAGGCGATCCTTGATTCTTTCGAGTATATTGCTAAGAAATAGAAGGAGATCAAGGACAACCCTCGGCGGGTGCTCGCCAGTGGTTCAATCTTCTTCCCGCCCCTCGACGCCGTATTTATCCATCTTGTACTTCAGGATGCGGCGACTGATGCCCAGTAGTTCCGCGGCCTTGGTTTGCACGTAATTGCTCTTTTTCAGTGCTTCGATGATGATATCCTTCTCAAAATCTCTCTCCGCATCCTCAAAGGAGATCCGGCCATCTAAGACTTCTTGTTTGATTATTTCCACCCGGGAGGTTGTCTTCAAGTTGGGGGGAAGTTCACCGGGTCCGATGGCTTCCACGTTGGTCAGAACGACAATCCGCTCGATGACATTTTCCAACTCCCGTACATTCCCCGGCCACTCATA
>Ga0315282_10016021_pt1 | contig 10994 bp, 6 predicted proteins | sample YL17G07_20_MG_FD_203693 | JGI IMG/M metagenome (GOLD analysis project Ga0315282, IMG submission 203693) | Sediment microbial communities from Yellowstone Lake, YNP, Wyoming, USA - YL17G07_20 | ecosystem: Environmental > Aquatic > Freshwater > Lake > Sediment | place: USA: Wyoming | collected...
GCCGCGCCAGGGCACAATAAGTTTAGTGGGGTGAGGAAAAGGGGGCTGCACCCGTTTCCGGCTGTTTGGAAACGGGGGCTGTCCCCTTTTCCGGCAGAGCAAAGGGGACAGTCCCCTTTTCGCAAAGGCGCGAAAAGGGTACAGCCCCCTTTGCCGCCCCTGAATCGAGCGAGGATGCCCATGATCGACCTTCGTAGCGACACCGTTACCCGCCCCACGCCGGCCATGCGCCGGGCCATGGCCGAGGCCGCCGTCGGCGACGACGTCCTGGGCGATGACCCCACCGTCAACACCCTGGAGCGGCGCGTCGCCGAGCGCCTCGGCAAAGAGGCCGCCGTCTACATGCCCTCCGGCACGATGACCAACCAGACGGCCATCCGCGCGCATACCGAGCCGGGCGACGAGATCATCCTGGAGGCCGTCGCCCACTCCTACTTCTTCGAGGGCGGCGGGCCGGCGGCCCTCTCGGGCGTCTCCTGCCGCCTGCTCGCGGGCGAGCGCGGCATCTTCACCGCCGAGCAGGTGCGGGCCGCCGTCCGGCCGCGCAACTACCATTACCCGTTCTCAAAACTCGTTTGCGTCGAGAACACGCACAACCGCGGCGGCGGGAGCATCTGGCCGCTCGAGAGAATCGCCGAGGTCGAGAAGGCGGCGCGCGAGGCGGGCCTCGCGATGCACATGGATGGGGCGCGGCTGTGGAACGCATCGGTTGCCACGGGCATCCCCGAGCGCGAGTACGCCAAGTACTTCGACAGCGTCAGCGTGTGTTTCTCGAAGGGCCTCGGCGCGCCCGTCGGCTCGGCCCTGGCCGGGACGGCGAAGTTTATCGACCGGGCCCGGCGGTTCCGCAAGATGTTCGGCGGCGGCATGCGGCAGGCGGGGATCATTGCGGCAGGGGCGCTCTTCGCCCTCGAGAACCACCGCGCGCGGCTGGCCGAAGACCACGCCAACGCCCGCCGCCTGGCCGAGGGGATCGCGCGGCTGCCGGGCGTTGCCCTCGACCCGACGACGGTCGAGACGAACATCGTCATCTTCCGCACGAGCACGATGCCGCCGGCCGAGTGGATGGCGCGCCTCAAGGCCCTTGGCGTGCTCGTCCTCGCCGGCAGCGCCGACACGATTCGCGCCGTGACGCACCTCGACGTGTCGGCCGCGCAAATCGACGAAGCGATCGCCGCGTTCGCCAAGGCCGCTCACACTTAGCCGCCGGCCTTGGCCGGCGCGTAAAAGGCTGGGTGGCATGGTCACGCTGTTGCGTGACCATGTCGCGGTGACGGGCCAGGCGCCGTTTGAGGCACATGGTCACGCAACAGCGTGACCATGCCACCCGGCGCTTCACGCTGAATACTCACGGAGGCGACCATGCCGAAACCAACGCTTACCCTGCTTGTGTGTGTGATGCTGTGCGCCGCCTCGCCGCCCGGGGCCGCCGAATCCCCCGCCGGGAAGCCCGCCGCGGCGGCCGAGAAACTGCCCGAGGGGCCGGGCGGCATAGCGGCGAAGTTCCCCGGCGATGCGGGCATCGAGAAGGCCCCGGGCGTGCTGCTGCACGAGGATTTTGAGGCGGGCGCATTCGATAAGACCCGCTGGCCCGACATCTCGAACAAGGCCGGGGCGCTCTCGTTTTCCGACGACGTGCCGGCGGCCTCCGCGGGCAAGAAGAGCCTTCTCGTGACGGCCAAACTCGACGAGAACACAGGCGGGCACCTCTTCCGGCGATTCAAGCCGGGCGTCGAGAAGATGCACGCGCGGTTCTACGTCAAGTTCGCCCCCGACTGCGATTACATCCACCACTTCGTCCACATCGTGGCCGAGAACCCGCCGGTCGCGTGGCCGACGGGCGGGGCGGGCGAGTGTCCGGCCGGCGACAAGAAGTTCTCCACCGGCCTGGAGCCGTTCGGATTCAACGGGAAGTCTCCGCCGCCGGGGGCCTGGAACTTCTACAGTTACTGGTGGAAGATGAAGCGGTCGGGCGACGGCAAATACTGGGGCAACAGTTTTGCCCCGTCGCCGCTCGTGGTTCCCGAGCGCGGCCGCTGGTACGCCATGGAGATGATGATGCAGGCCAACATCCCCGGCAAGGCCGACGGCCGGCAGGCGTTCTGGATCGAGGGGAAACTCATCGGCGACTTCACGGGCATCGAGTGGCGCACGGCGGCCGACCTGAAGATCAACGCCTTCACGCTCATGAGTTACGTGACCGACCGCTGGACGAAGAACAAGATCAACCGCGTGTGGTTCGACGACGTGGTCGTGGCGACGGAGTACATCGGCCCGGTGGCGCCGAAAAAGTGACCGAGCACTTTGTGCGGCGGGTCTCCTGACCCGCCGCGCTGAGGCACGGCGACTGTGCGACGACGGCGCGGTGGGTCAGGAGACCCACCGCGCAAAGTCCTTGCCACCCCTCACGCGCAAGACTACTTCCCTTCGAGCGCGCCCTTCTTTTTCCACGCCCTCACGTACTCCACGCTGAACGTCGACGGCAGCGTGCCTTCGTCCGGCAGGCCGAACCACTCGGGCATCGTCTCCGAGTCGAAGTTCAGGTGCAGCGGCTGGCGCCAGTGGGTGTTTTCCATCGTCCGCCGCACGACGCCGTCGACGTAGTACTTCAGTTCCTTCTCGCTCCAATCCAGTGCGTAAACGTGGTAATCGGCGGCAAGGTCGAAGGGGGCGTCCCAGTCGCCGCCCTTGTTCCAGTGCTTCTTGCCGTCCTCGGGAGTAACGAAGACGTGGGCGTTCATGTGGACCTTTCGCTTGTGCTCGGGCGCCCCGCCGCCGATCTCGAAGACGTCGATCTCGGTCCACCACGTGGGCGTTGAGTTGTAGAACCAGAACGCGCTGGAGCCGCGCGAGTTCATCGCCTTCGCCTTCACCTCGAAGAATCCGTAGAGGACCGTGGCCTTGCTCTTCACGGCGCCGCAGGTGAACGTGTGGTAGCCGGGCGGGGCGCCGGCGACGGTCTCTTTGCGCATCGTGATGTGGAGTTTGCCGCCCGACACCGTGACGTTGCTCTCGCGGAAGAGGCCCGGCTTGCGGCCGATCCACGAGGGGTTGGTCGGCCACCACTTCGCCTCGTCGAGTTTCGCGGCGTCGAACTCGTCGGTCAGGGCCGCGACGGGCTCCCACGTTTCGGGCTGCGGCGGGCCAAAGGCGGGAGGCTTCTCGGCAGCGGGCTTGGGCGGGGGCGGCGGCACCTCGGGCATCGCGGGCACGTCCTCCCACTCCGTGGCCAGCGGCCACAGATTTTTGTGGGCCGCATCGAGGGCCTTGGCGGCGGCGGCCACGGCCTCCAGGGACGGTTTCGCCTTCTCCATCAAGCCATCGAGCCGCAACTTCTCAAGCGGTTGCGGGGCATGCTTCGCCTGATCGGCCAGGGCGAGGCCGACCTGCAGGTTCAGTCGGTCGGCCCTCAGAAGGCGGGCTTTGGCGCCGGTGCCGTCGGCGGCGGTTTCGATCTGCCGAAGCCCATCCTTGGAGACGTTGAAGATCCGCAGCCGTCCGTTCGGCAGCCACCGCCACGCGGTGGTCGTCTCACCCTCCGGGTCATCCGAGGCCTTCATGCCCGGCAGATGAGCCAGAACCAGCGGCTCCTTCTGCTCCGGCCGCCAAAGGACCACATCGGCCCAAGCGGGGTTGGCGGTGTTGGCCCGCAGGTACACGAGGGCTTGGCCGTCGGGCGTCCATTGCGGGCGGCCGGCCTTGGCGGCCTCGAAGAGGAGTCTCGTCGCGCCTTTCTCAGGCGGGAAGAGTTCGAAGAACTGCGTGATGTCCTTGCCCGGCCCCTGGCCCGAGACCGCCGCCACCAAACGTCCGTCTTCGCGGTCGCTCGACAGGGCCAAGTCAATGACCGGCGCCGGGTCCCCTTCGCTCGTCCACTTGGCCAGCACGATGCCCTTGAGCGGCGCCGGCGGCGCGGCGGGCTTGGCCGCATCGTCCTTGAAGGTCTTCAGGTACTCGCCCACGCTGAGGAGGATCACCGCCGACTCGTACTTCTTCGGCTGGCCCTTGTCGGCTTCGGCGACGTTAGTGAGTCGGTGGACGGGCACCGCCAGCACGCCGCCGGGGATCGTCACCGCTTCGCCTTGGCTGGCCTCGTAGCCTTCCAGGTCCGGCAGAGGCACCGCTCCGTTGAGACTCATCACCACCCAGTGGTTGTCCTTGGCCTCACCTCCAGGGGAACCAAGGCCACGCGTGGTCTTGGCGAGGAGGCCAAAGACCTTCTCACCGTCGCCCACTTGGATCATTCTTGGATAGCCGTAGCCCTCAAGGATGCCGGTCAGGGGAACCGCTTCGCCTTTCTCAAGGTCCATGATGCTGACCGCGCCGATGGCCGGCCCCATGTAGGTCAGGTACTTGCCGTCGGGCGAGAGGCAACACCAGAAGTTGACGCCGACACTGTCGGTGAGTGCCGCCAGGCGCCCCGTCTCGGCGTCGAGGGCCAGGATGGGCGACCCGACCTTGTTCTTCTCGCCCGGCACCAGCATGGACGGCACCATCATGGAGAAGTAGAACGTGCGGCCGTCGGGCGAGACGTCGCCGCGGGTGGGCAGGCAGCCGGCGGCGCCCACCGCCACCAGCAACACAATGACTCGGGCACAGAGAGAGAGTCCGTGCATGGCGACTTCCTTGAATGATCCGGCGCCGATCGGCCTCCGGCGCGGACGGTCCGGCGCAGCCCTCTGCTGCTGCGCTGCGGCAATGCTACAACATGACCGCGTGGGTGCATAGCACCCACCCTACATGGTTCGGCCCGTCCTACTTCGCCGGCGTGCTGACCGTCGCCGGCGGCGCGGCCGTGGGCGCGAGCGGCTCGCGCGGCATGTTCGAGGGCTTCAGGAACAGGTAGTACAGCCGCCCCTCGTTCTGCGCGCGGCCGGCCAGTTCGCCGGCTTCCTGGCCGATGCCCACGTACAGGTCGCAGCGGCCTGCGGCGCGGATGGCCCCGCCGGTGTCCTGGTCGAGCGCGAAGCCCGAGAGCGGCAGTTCCTCGATCTTCCCGCCGCGGCGGGTCGGCATCGTGGTTGCCAGCATCGCCAGGCACGCGGCCGGATAGATGCGCTTGTCGGTCGCGATCGAGCGGTACGACGTGACGGGCTCGTTCAGGCTGCCGCGCGGCCGGCCGTCCTCGATCACCGCGAAGAAGACGTACCGCGGGTTCCGCCACGTGTACTGCGCGACCTCGGCCGGATGGGCCTTGAAGTACGCGAGCATCGCGGGCAGGCCGTCGCGCGGGCCGATCTTGGAGTCCTTGACGAGTTCCGCCCGCACGCTGTTGTACTCATGGCCGTTATTGGCGGTGTAGCCGACGGTCATCTCCGTGCCGTCGGCCATGCGCAGTTTCGCCGAGCCCTGGATCTGCGCGACGTACGCCTCGAACGGGTCGCCCAGCCACACGAGTTCCTGCCCAGCGTACAGGTTCTGCGACTCGATGGTCTTGCGGTCCGGGAAGGGCGTGGTGGGCGTGCCGTCGGGGCCTTTCACGAGGTCCGCCGGGGGCTTGTAGAGCGGCCAGCGGAAGCGGTCGGTCCGCACCGCCGACGCGTCGAAGATCGGCGTGTAGTACGCCGTGAAGAGCACGGTGCCCCGGTCGTCGCAGCCGACGGAGACGTAGGTGTCGAACTGCTCGCGGAGCGCGGCGTTCATGTCGGCCGCCGACTTGCCGGAATCGAGCAGCGCCCCGAAGGCCTTCAGGCTGGCCACGGCTTGCGCGTGGGTGACCTCGCCGTACGGGAAGTTCTTCTGGCTCGACGGCTTCGCCAGGTAATCGAGGCTGTAGACGATGGCTTCGCGCATGCCCCCCGCGCCGGCGAGCGCCTGCGTGAAGTCCGGAATCTGCTGCGGGTCGGTGATCTTCCTCAGGGCCAGGGCCCCCGGCGGCAACTGCGCCTCGTAGTTCTTGCCGGGAGGAACGCCCGGTTCCAGCAACTGTTCCTTGGCGCAGCCGGCCAGCGCCACGGCGCCAAGTACGAAAACGGACAGCAGCAGAATCTTTCTCACGCTACGATCTCCTCAGTTCAGGGTCACCGCACTTCTGGGAGGCCGATTATCGAGCGGCCTGCCGGGACTGTCAAGGGCGGCTGTGGAAACATTGAATCTGTGCTCGTCGGCAGGCGGGTGGCATGGTCACGCTGTTGCGTGACCATGTTGCGGTGACGGGTCGGGCGCCGTTCCGGGCACATGGTCACGCAACAGCGTGACCATGCCACCCGGCGAGGGGGCGTGCCCTCAAAGGGTGACGTAGTTGGGGGTGAGCCGATAATTGCTTTTATTCCTGCCCGCCACCCGGCACAATGGGGGCGGTTCAACTCTCGGGGCGGCACTCTCAGCGGAGGAATCGCCATGATGCGCACGGTGCTTGCGGCCGCACTACTTTCCCTCGCGCTTGCGGCTGCCTGCGGCGCGGCCGGGGCCGACGGCCCGCCCATGCTCGAAAACGTCAGCCGCATCGTCTTCCTCGGCGACAGCATCACCTACGGCGGCCAGTACGTCGATGACGTTGCCGCGTACCTGGTTACGCGCTACCCCGAGCGCAAGATCGAAGTTATCGACCTCGGCTTGCCGAGCGAGACCGTCTCGGGCCTCTCCGAGCCCGGCCACGCGGGCGGCAAGTTCCCCCGCCCGTGCCTGCACGAGCGTCTCGCGCGGCTGCTGCCGAAGGCCAAGGCCGACCTCTTCGTCGCCTGCTACGGCATGAACGACGGCATCTACTATCCCCTGGGCGACGAGCGGCTGAAGGCGTTCCAGGACGGCATCCGCCGCATGGTTGACGCCGTGACCGCCGCCAAGGCGCGATTGCTCATTCTCACGCCGCCCACGTTTGACCCGCTGCCCATCAAGGGCCGCACGCTGCCGGCCGGCCTCGACGCCTACCCCAAGCCGTACGAGGGCTACGACGACGTGCTCGCCAAGTACAGCGAGTGGCTTCTGGAGCAGCGGGCGAAGGGCTGGGCGGTCGCCGACATCCACGGCCCGATGGCCCGCCACATGGCCCAGCGCCGCAAGGCGGTGCCGGACTTCCACTTCGCGGGCGACGGCGTCCACGCCAACGCCACCGGCCACCTGCTGATGGCCGAGGCCGTGCTTGATGCGTGGAAGGTGCCCGCCGCCGTCGATGCGGCGGTCATCGACGCCGCGGCCGGCAAGGTCGTCGAGGGCAAGGTCACCGGCCTGGCCAGCGACGCCGGCGGCATACGCTTCTCGTGGCTCTCGCGCCGGCCGATGCCCGCCGACCCCGCGTGGGACGCCGAGTCGCTCGCGCTCGAGCGGTTCGCCGACCGCTTCAACCGCCACTGCCTCACCGTCAAGGGCGCCCCGGCCGCGCAGTATCAACTGTGCGAGGGCGAGAAGGCGCTGGGCACGGTTACCCGCGAGCAACTGGCGGCAGGCGTTGACCTGCTCGGCTTCCCCGACCTTTCGACGAACCGCGGCGGGCCGGAACTCCTGAAACTCATCCGCAAGCGCGGGCGGCTCCTGTGCGATGCGTACCTGAACGACATCGGCCACCAGCGCCCCGGCATGGCCAAGGGCCTGCCGCTGGAAGAGGCGACGAAGCAGGCCGCCGACCTCGACACCCAGGTCCGCCAGATGGCCGCGCCCGTGGCGCTGACGCTGCGCCTCGCGCCCCTTGCGGGGTCGTGAACGAATGAAAGGAATCGCCCCATGAGAATCGCGGCACGCGGGTACGGCTTCACTTACGAGGGTGGCATGGTCACGCGCCGTTGCGTGACCATGCGCCTCGAACGGCGCCCAGCCCGTCAGTGCGACTCGCCGCGGCGAGCCACCCCCCCAAGAGCGATGCCATACGCCCGTGGCTTCTTCCTGGCGGCGCTCATTTGCGCCGCATGGTGCCTCACCAGCTGCGGCCCCACGGTCCGCGGGCCGGCCGTGGTCGTCGAGGGCGACGGGCCGCGCGAACTCGTCATCGGCGGCAAGACGGTCGATCCGGACACGCACGCCGTTGTCCTGCCGGAACTCCAGACGCCGCAGGAACTGGCCGCCGCCATGGGCCTCGTCGATGCCATCCAGAAGATGACCGGCAAGCGCCTCGCCATCGTTGCCGAGGGCGACTCGAAGAAGACGCCGATCCTCGTGGGCAAGTGCGTCCAGTCGATCAAGGACCTGGGCGCCGACATCGATTTCGCCAAACTCGGCGACGAAGGCATCGCCATCGAAACCAAGGGCCCCGCCCTTATCCTTGCGGGCGGCAAACGCGGCGTCTACTACGCGGTCTACTCGTTCCTCGAGGACTACTGCGGCTGCCGCTGGTTCACCCCCGCCAAGACCATCGCCCCGAAGGGCGGCGCCTATCACAACAAGGAGTTCGACGTGCAGACAGACCCCGGCGCGGAATGCACGCTCATTCCGACGCGCGGCACGGTGCGCATCGGCGACCTCTCGGTGCGGTACTCGCCGCCGCTGGAACTGCGCTCGACCGATTACCCGTGCTCGCGCGACGCCGACTGGGCCGTCCGCAACAAGATCAACGGCACGCAGACCCACCTCGATGAGGCGCACGGCGGCAAGATCTCGTACTCGCACTTCGTCCACACGTTCGCCGGCATCCTCGATCCGGCCAAGGAGTTCGCGGCGCATCCCGAGTACTTCTCCGAGGTGAAGGGCAAACGCGTCGCCGAACGCACGCAACTTTGCCTGACGAACCCGGAGGTCCTCGCGATCGCGAAGGCCACCGTCCGCAAGTGGATCAAGGAATCGCCGGACGCCACGATCTTCTCGGTCTCGCAGAACGACTGGGCCAACTTCTGCACGTGCGCGAATTGCAAGGCCGTGGCCGACCGCGAGGAGAGCCAGGCCGGGCCGCTCATCGAGTTCGTCAACGCCATCGCCGACGACATCGCCAAGGACTATCCCGGCAAGGTGATCGACACGCTCGCCTACCAGTGGAGCCGCAAGCCGCCCAAGACCGTCCGGCCGCGCCCCAACGTGTGCGTGCGGCTGTGCAGCATCGAGTGCTGCTTCGCCCATCCGCTGGAGGAGTGCGAAACGAACCGCTCGTTCGTCGAGGACATCCGCGGCTGGCACAAACTGTGCGACCGCCTCTACATCTGGGACTACGTCATCAACTACGGCCACAGCATCATGCCGTTCCCGGACCTGGAGGTCCTGGCGCCCAACATCCGGTTCTTCGCGGCCAACGGCGTGAAGGGGATGTACGAGGAGGCGTGCTACTTCACGAAGGGCTCGGAGTGGGCCGAACTCAGGACCTGGATCATCGCCAAGACCCTCTGGGACCCCACGTACGACACCGACATGGCGATCGGCCAGTTCCTCGCCGCCTACTACGGCCCTGCGGCCGGGACGCTCCGCCAGTACGTCGACCTGGAGCAGCGCCAGGTGGGCGAGCACAAGGCCTGGCACGCCCACATCTTCGACAAGCCCGACAAGCCGTACCTCGGGCCGGAGTTCGTCGCCGAGGCGATCCGCCTTTTCGACCAGGCCGAGAAAGAGGCCGCCGGCAGCCCGGTCTTCGCCCATCGCACGGCGGTCGCGCGGATGCCGATCCTGTACCTCCAGATCGTTCGCGCAAGCGCGGGCGACGCCGATGCCGCGGCGCTCGTGAACCGCTTCGAGGCCATCGCCCTCAAGGAAGGCGTGGCGATGGTCCGCGAGCACGCCGGCTCGGGAAATCTCGACGTGTGGCTGAAGGCCCAGCGCGAGCGCCTCAAACTCGCGCCGGCCGAAGCAAAGCCCGCGCCGGCGAAATAGGTCTTGCATTTACGTTTAGCCGCCCGGCTTGCCGGGCGCGTGTTGTTGTTCGTTACGCACAGGCCCATTCAGCAAAGGAGTTGCCATGAAGCGCGTATTACTGGCATCGGTTGTGTTTATCGTTGCAGCGGCGATGGCGACCGCCGCCCACGCCCAGGAGAAACTCACCTACCTCGACCTCGTCAAGCGCCTGACGGACCTCGAACGCCTCTCCGTGCTGCCCGCCCCCGGCGACACCTGCTCGCAGTGGTCCAGTTACGACCGCGCGTCGAAGTACGACGAGGCCACCGGCAAGTACGAAAAGTGGGACGCCAACCGCGACGGCATCGGCGTCATCCGCACCGAAGGCGACCTGGTCGTCATGGCCGAGATGCAAGGCCCCGGCTGCATCTGGCGCATCTGGTCTGCCAGGGCCCTCGCAGGGCACGTCAAGATTTACCTCGACGGCGCCGCCGAGCCGGCCGTCGACCTGCCGTTCGCAGGCTACTTCGACTGTAAGACCGCCCCGTTCGTCTATCCGTCGCTCGTGCACATGACGGCGCGCGGCATAAACAACTACGTGCCCATCCCGTACCAGAAGTCGTGCAAGATTGTGGCTGAGAAGGGCTGGGGCAACTACTACCACTTCGTGTACGAGACGTTCCCGAAGGGCACCGTGGTGCCGACGTTCAAGATGGCCCTCTCGGCCGAGGAGACCGCGGCCCTGAAGGCGGCCGATGAGATCCTCTCCGGCAAGCGCGGCGAGGATTTGGGCGCTGCGGGTGTGGGTGTTTCAACCATCAGCCTCCAAGGTTGTCACGTCAAGGCCGGCGAGGCGAAAAAGATTGATCGTTTGGACGGCCCGCATGCGATCAGAAGGATATGGTTCAAGGTGTATCCGCCCGCAACGCGCGAGGATGAGATCGCCGCCATGCGAGGACTGGCGATCCGGATCACGTGGGACGGCGAAAAGACGCCTGCCGTCTGGGCCCCGCTTGGCGACTTTTTTGGCTCGGCGCCGGGCATCAACGATTACAGTTCCTTACCGCTTGGCATGTCGCACGGCGACGCCGGCTTTTATTCACGGTGGTACATGCCTTTCGAGAAGAGCGCCCTCGTCGAAATCGTCAATGACGGTGAGTTTGAAAGATCGTTCGAATGCAAGATCACGCACGCGCCGCTGACGCGCCCCATCGCCGGCCTCGGAAGATTCCACGCCAAGTGGCACCGCGACTCGCTTCTGCCCGCCGAACCGGAACGCAAGATCGACTGGACCATGCTCAAAACGCAGG
>Ga0315282_10016022_pt1 | contig 10993 bp, 9 predicted proteins | sample YL17G07_20_MG_FD_203693 | JGI IMG/M metagenome (GOLD analysis project Ga0315282, IMG submission 203693) | Sediment microbial communities from Yellowstone Lake, YNP, Wyoming, USA - YL17G07_20 | ecosystem: Environmental > Aquatic > Freshwater > Lake > Sediment | place: USA: Wyoming | collected...
GGCCCTGCTCAAGTGAAGATACGAGTTCTCTTGTTAGAATGTCCGGAGTCAAGTATGTAGCTTTCCCGTGTGCTAGATATGCTTGGAGCGTTCGCCTTCCTGCTTGCACAATATTGATGGCCTTCCTGGCGGGGTGTCTTCTGAGCGAACGATCAACGAACGAATCTACGAGAGAATAGGCAGGGGCTTCCTCCCGAAGAACTCCTGCATCAACGAGCCTCTGTATTGCGCTCCGGTAACCCGGCGTCATCTTCTTGAGATTCGCCTCACGAACAGGCCGATCGAGCAGGAGCGAACAAGTCCTTGCCGCAGACAAGAACACTCTTGCGCGCCTCCTGATTCGAGCAAGCATCAGATACTCTTCCTGGATCGACAACTCCCTTGCCATGTCCCCGTATTCAAGGACCAGCTCTGTCAGCTCCTCACGGAGAATTCGTTCCTTCGCGTCGACCTCGATCGATTTCAGTAGCTCCGCATTTCGGAATGGACGATAGGGGGTTAAGAACCGCTCCACAATGAACTCGCCCATTGCACCCTTCTGAGCGTCCAAGTCGACGAGCGACTTGTCAGCTGCTAAGATCGTCGCCGGCCGGCCGTCTATTCTGCGAGCGTGATAACGTAGACGATCCGGGTAATCATCCACAATTACGAGGGCATGGTAGCTCCGAGGTCGAGCCGAATAGACGGTTTCTCCACATTCACAAGCCGCTATAACCTCTTTCCCTCCAACGACCTCCATGGAGAGATGAAGCAAAGATTGGTCGTCCCGTCCGTCGTCGTCTGGAGACATTGCACTGTGTACCTCTTCGTATTCAGCTTGTGATTGTATGTTTCGTAGGCGGAGGGTCGTACAATTAGCCTTTGCTCGTCGCTGGCTGAGTGAAATCCAAGAAGTCCAACGATCGCACACCGAGTGCCTACGCGTCAGATATATTGACGTATTGGGAATGCAGGCAACTGAGGATAGCCGCCACTTCACGGATAGGGAGATATGATGCTGTTCGGATGGAAAGGCCCGCAGATGGTCGGAGTGTATGCCCATCTGAGCATGAGAGATGTCAAGGACAAGGATCTCGTGCTGCATGGCTTGAGGCCACGCGAGGAAGTGCTGCGGCCTCTTGTCGAGGCTCAGTTCTGCGCGAAATGCGATCAAGAGAACGGTCCGATCGTGGTCTACTGCGTCAGGTGTGGCGCGATCCTACCGAACGAGCAGCTTGCAGGACTCGACAAGATCATGGCGGAGCCAGACTTCATTAAGCGTCTGATCAACAGCGATTCTTTCAAGGAAGCTCTGCGGAAGGCATTGGGAGAGTGAGAAGACTGAATCACCTTCCGGTAGCCTCGATGGTGATTGTGTTACTTTTGATGGTGACCACTCTACCCATTGGAGAGGCCCAAACGAATCCAGCTTCGAGTCTCGTGGACAAATTAACAATGCTCGAGAGTTTCCTTTTGAACCAGTTTGACCCCAAGGTAGGACTTCTCAGAGAATCACCCGATGATTCCATCAATCGAACATACTGGCTTCTTTCAGACAATCTTCTGGGGTACCATGCTCTAAGACCCTATCACCCGGACATCGCCATAAGAATCGAGCAGACCTTACACAAGTTCGGCTTGATGAAGGACGATCTTCATGAGGCATTGTTCGGAGAAGTCATAGATTTGCCTCCCCATGTCCCTCAGATTGTGACACTAGATAGCAGTGATACTTGGGAGATCAAGATTGAAACTCGAACCAATCAGACAAGCAAGCTCATGGATGACTGGACAGACTACGCCGATATCTTGATCTACGCAGCTTTGAGCGAGAACAACCGTGGAAATCTCGCTTTGGGCCTCGAATACTTCGACCGCGCTGTTAAGATGTGGAACGGCGCGGGGCTGTTTGATCTACCTACCCGACTCGATGGTTTCTACACAACTTACAAGCTGGCTTTGCTTCTCTATGCGTCCAAAGTGTTGAATCAGACGCTTCCCTTCCGAGACGCGCTTGAGGACAGGATATGGCAGTTCCAGAGAGATGATGGAGGGATTAGGAGCCACTATCTAGGCAATCTGACTTCTACGAGAGAAGCGAACACTGAGACAGCAAGCCTTGTGCTTCTAGCGTACAACTATGGTTTCGAAAAGACTTCGGAACTCCTCCAATCCTATGATACAAGCGAACGTCCCTTTTGGAGTCCCGAGGCCCGAAGTCTCATGAATCAAAGCAGGGAAGCGTACAGACTCGCAACGGGGAGTTTCCATCAACGGGACTTCGAATCGGCTTCGGCGCACGTCCAAGCTGCAATAGCACTTCTGAACCAAGCTGAGACAATCGAGAGCGGATTCAGAGGGTTGTGCACTCTATCCGCAATTCTCATAATAGTCGGAGTGTCAACGGTTGTCATCCTTTCGTACAAAAGAAGAAGGTTACACTGAATTGCGCCCTCTGATTGAAAGACTTCTGTGCTTTGTCATAGTGATTGTAGGCGCTCTCTCTGGCATAGGGATCTTCATCTGGGCCATGAACCTTTCCTTCAAATCCCCTCTTGCGGGATGCTCTGATTATCCCGTCGGAAAGCCGCCTGAATCATGCCAATTCTTGATTTTGCCCTTGTCCGTAATTGCAGTCGGCTTGCTGCTCGCTGTCATCGTGGATATCGCAATTGGATGGAAGAGACTTCTTTCAAAGGTCTTATCGCAACCATGAACCGTCTAAGGTGGGTAGTGAAATTATTTCGGGAAACGAGATTCGATGAAATGGTCAAAGACTACGTTATCTTGGTTGAAGAGGAATCCGCCGGTGCCCAACAGCCGACAAGAACAGCCATAAACCGAACAGAGCCCGTGAAACCGGTGATTAGACGAGGAGTTGGGATTGTTTTGACTCTCGATTATCTCAGGAAAGGGACTACGACCGCTCGGCTAGAGACCTCTCGAGAACATCAGCAAGGCGAACCTTAAGGCGCAAGCCAAGCTCTCCATAACAGGGAGAACATGATATTTGGGTCTGGAGAGGCAGAACAAGCAGTGTTCAGATACTCACTCACCTCTATGAGTCGGGGAATCGGATTCTTTCTTGGCTCGGTTCTTCTCCTTTTCGTCATCCTCCCGGTCGCAGTCGTGCCCGTGGCCCGCGCCGATATGCAATCCTCCTTAGCAAGAATCGTGGATGTCCGATCGCCTTACCACATACGTCCCAGTGAGGATTTCGCGGTCACAGTTACTGTCGAATACTCGGCTGCCCACTCAGCGGACATAGCGGTCACAGATGCCGAAACAGGATTCGTGCTTGCCTCAATAGACCTGTTCACTCCGATGCCTAGTGGCGCCAAGTCGTACACTCTCAGACTCCATGGTAGAGACCAGCCGGGCGTCTGGGAACTCATCGCAACCGTGCGAACCTGGTGGCAAAACAGTTGGTATTCCAGTCAGAACGGCGGCACTTTCCGCTTCAATATCGAAGTGGTTAGGCCTAGCCCTAGCACTCTCAGTATCCGCTCAAATGTTCCCTTGATCGTCATAGCTGTCGACAACGATCTCCACAAGGTGCTTCAAGACGGACTCTACCTTCAAACCGAGTATGGCCTCCATACAATCGCAGCAGAGCCATCGTTGACTTACGACAACAGAACTAGAGTGCTCTTTGACCATTGGAGCGACGGCGTACGCTCTTCCCAACGGGTGGTGTATGTCGCGGACCGACTAGACCTATCTGCAACCTACGTGACAGAGTATCTTCTTAGCGTGCAATCCAATGTGGGCGAGACGGTAGGCTCTGGTTGGTATCCTGCGGGCGCGAACGTGACCTTCGCAGTAATGGCCGGACAGCCACCAACCGACGAAACATCATACGTATTCAGTCAGTGGTCAGGCGATTCCAATTCGAGTTCACTAGTCAGCTCGCTCGCCATGAACGGACCCAAGACGGTCGTCGCCAACTGGTCGAAGAACAATTCGCAAGCGACAATGAGATCTGCGCTCGCGGTCGCCTCAATGATCTGCCTTGCATGCTCAGGGGTCTTTGTAACAACAGGAATCCTCGTCAGGAGGAGACCGCGTGTCGGGAGGCACAACAGCACGCCCCAAGGAAGGATTCGCACCAACGCTCTCCTATTACTATTCATGCTTCTGGTCGTCGCACAGTCCAAGACAATTCAACTCGGCCAGGCATCAAACCCCATTCAACCAGAAAGTGTCACCATCGGAGGTGCAACGTGGGACCACTGGAATCAAGCCGGGAGCGACACGCTCCTAGTGTGGCTGGGCGGAGGCATCGTTGAAGGCTCGACATACTTGGTGAACCCCTTCGAATTCGAATCCTATAACACGATCCGCTTCATCCAAGACCTCGCGCGGTACTACGATGTTCTAGCACTCAGGAAGGGGTCGGTCCGATCGGCGGATGCAGCTCTGAATAGAACGATCTTCCATGAGCCGTACCCTAGTTCGTACGACTTCATCAAGAGAATCCGTTTGTGGGCTCACGAACAGGGCTACGCATACTTGTACGTTGTCGGTTACTCGGTCGGCGCAATGGTCGCTGCAAGGGAACTGATCGTAGCGAGCCCGGGAAATTGGACGAGCTCTGACGGCCTAATAATCATCACGACACAAATAGCCGAAAGTGTGTCTTCTCAAGCAAAATCTCTGCAGGCGAACCTGCTCTTATTATATGGCGATAGAATTGCGCCGGAGTTCACAGCATCAGGTGCGGCTTTCTTTGCAAACGCACCAGAAGAAGGGTGGCGGGACGGACACTGGTACCACAAAGAGTACCATGTCATCTCCGATGTGGAACATGAAGTTTGGACGATCCAAGATTCCGGAGAATATGACACTAGGGCTGTTCTGCTCATTCTCAAGTTCATTGAAACATGCAAGAGCCTGCAATTTGAGGGAACGAAGGAGGAGATGTCACAAGCCGCGCTAAATCACACGTCGGGAACCAAGACACGTTTGCCCTTGAACGCTACCATAGTCACGGTGCGCTCACCGAGCAGAGTGCAAATTGGAGAAGCGTTCAGGATCATCACACAAATGCGCTACGACCTCCCCTCAAACTCAACCGTTGCGGTGGTCGCCTTCGACAAAGATGCGAAGTCGATTGTATCGGTCGCCAAGAAGCAAGTGAGCGGGCGTGGCGAGACATATGTTCCCGCGACTATCTTGTTCATCGGAAATGCAACTACGGCGCACCTGAGCCTGATTCCATTGGTCCAAGTCGACGAAAGCTGGATCATCATTGTAGATAGCGTGAAAGAGGTATCTGTCGATGTGAGGGACACATTCTCGATGCGCGTAATCGTCGGATACCCCAATGTCACAGTTGAGTTCGATGGCCAGTCTTTTCGCACAGGACCGAACGGCGAAATAGCACTGAATGCAACACAAGGTGAGCACATTCTCTCGTTACCGCCTCTCATCATGATCGGAAATGCGGCACGCATGATATTCCAGCAGTGGAATGTCACGTCCGCTTCCTCGACCCTGCATCTGCAGGTATTGCGTGACGTATCTGTGCTTGCCGTCTATCGCAAGCAGTACTACTTGAACATCACATCACTTCTAGGAGAGACATCGGGAGAAGGTTGGTATGATGAAAACGCAACTGCAACATTTCGCGTAATCTCACCAGTAGTGTATGGTAATACGACCAATCTGTTCATCGGTTGGTCAGGCGATTCGAACGACTCCTCACCGTCGTCTAGCCTTCGTATGAACAGTCCGAAGAATGTTGAGGCATCATGGAACAACATCAAATCTAGCAGAGGTAGCGTGAAGATTCTTAGGCTCCAGACGCTTTTTGTCGCGAGTCTGGCGATCCTAATCTCAAGCGCCACGTTCGCTCTCATCGCATTTCGCCGCAGACGCGGCCCCATTGGTCTGTGAACCTTTGCCATCAACCCAAGTTCGACTGTTCTCGAGCAGCTCGGGCAGTTCCAGTCGCAGTCGATGTTGAGTTCCAATGATCGCAAATGATGCCATCCTAGTTGCAACCCTTAAATGAGGGTTAACTTTTCCATGGGTCACTTGCTGACTTGTGGAATGTGATGGCGGCATGATGCAGTCCCTAGCGAAATCCGTCAGGAGACGACTGCCCTACAAGTTCATGCCAGCCGACGTATTCGTTCTTCTCTCAGCCATCCCAATCCTGCTTGCTTTTGTGCTGGCACCTGATACGTTCGGGTTGAGCTGGGCTGGCTTTGGGAAGCTTGGGAGAGGGGGCCTTTTCTTTGTACTCTTTTTCCTGGGATTCGAGTTGATGGACTTCAGAAAGATCGCGAAGCCTCAGCTAAGCAGATCTCGGAAGGCCACAATAACAGTCCTAGTTGGTCTTGCACTTCTCTACTTCGGTGCCGTCGCGGTTGGCGGACAGTTCACTGATTCTATCTACTGGGCCGGCCGGGTTCTTGGCGTCTCTGCAGACGTGAGCAACAGCTGGCTAATGGCTGTGGACTATTCGATATTCACTCTGTACGCCAGCGGGCTCACGACTGTATTCTTCGGTGCAAGATCGATTCTGAAGATCTTGACTGCGGTTGTGTTCTCTGCAGGGATGCTAATAATGTACCTCCTCGATGCTTTCTTTCCCTACGGCTCGCTGGGCCCGCTGCAGTTCTGGGCCAACTTCGTAGTTGCCGGCGTCGCGTTCCTGTCGAAGACTTCCGGGCTGCCCATCTACGGGAGCGGAAACATGCTGACCATACTGGGCATGCATGGAGTCTACCGACTGTACGTCTTCTGGCCGAGCGTAGGGGTTCACAGCATGCTCATCTACTCACTGGTCATGATCATCATCGCGGCCAAACTGACCGCGCCGGCGAGGAGAAAAATGGCGTATGCGATCATGGGCGTGGCGGGCACAATAGTACTTAACGTCACCAGGGTATTCATCATCGCATATTATGGATATGTGTATGCGACATCAGGAGCAGACTTGGACGCTTTCCACAACTCGATTGGCGAGTTTCTCTTTCCCCTCTGGATTCTTGCCTTCATTGTGATTGTGCTCAATATTGAGAACAGACTCTCGGCTCGAACGCACCAAGCAGCTGTCCTATCACCGGGTGCGCCTAAGAAGACGCTCGACCAAGGAAAACCACCATATGTGACTGACGCAAGTCAGTCTGACAGAGCGTGATTGCCCGAGATGCTGTCCCTTGGTATTCGAAGGAGCTTTGCTCTCGCGTTTGCGATCCTCGTCATGTCTCAGGCTTTCCCGCTGAGCTCTGCGCAAGTCACTTACGATCAGTGGCGAGAGGCCTCCCCGACGCGAGTCATCATTCGTTCTACTTCCGACTGGGGCAGGGTTCTCTTTGACGATCTCAATGGCACCAATTCCAACGGCCTTCGAATCAGGAGCGTAGTAGACAGCGGATGGCTGGAAGGCGAGGACTCGAATGACCAACTCTATGTCGGGCGAAAAATGTCCTGGCCCGATAGAGAATACAACTCCGACATTGTGCGAAAAGGGGACATGGTCGCATTCTTCAAAGGGCTCAATGACTTTCACTACACGGAAGTGTACGCGGACTTGGTACTGGAGGTTAATATCGGGCTTCCTCAAGACTACATATGGCTGATGACCGGTGGAAAAGGCACGACGAGCTTCGAGATAGTGAACAGAGACAATGGCGGAACAATATGGCGCGACATTATTGTCGCTAGCGGGGAGACGGAACAAGTCAGACGGGTCATGTCCCCTCAACCCTTCCTGAGAACCGGAAGAACCGAGACGAACATTGTAATCGCATGGCTTTTGGTCGCCATACTTGTCATGATAATACTGAATTTCCCAATCCCGAGAGCGAAAGCTCGACACTGGCCTTTAGTAAAGGGATCGCACAGGAGTCAAGCAACCCCTGATCAACACGACCGCAACCGTAGAGTCGCTGGGAGCTTTGGGTTGATCACACATAAGCCGTAGGGGGCACGGCAAGCATGGAGAAACCACCCATGGAGAGACCGGAAGACAGTTCGAAACCAGGAGCTGAATCAATACTGACCGAGAGCAGTGCACGCTACACTATTCCGAGGGACATGAATAATGTGCTATCGATTTCTTTCGGCATACTTGCCGTCGTAGTCCTACTGGCCTATTCTGTGAGAGCAACCGCCCCGTATGTTGTAGGGGAGAACCTCGTCCTTGCTGAGATTTACCTCCCCGGGTTCTACGCGAAACCAATTACATTGTTCACCTACTTCTTTTTTCTCTCGTATGCCTTCGGTCTAAACTCACAAATATCGCGATCAAGGTTTCTTAGGATGCGAGAACAAGCGTTCGAATCCGTATACATACTAGCGTGGTTCTTCGTGATGGTCAGTGGGTTCGAAGTCTTGTACCAAATCGTTCTGTGGTCCGCCGGACTCTCTGTTCAGGGGTTGCAGAATCCCGACATAATTGTGAATTGGTGGCCAGCGAACCCTTACGCGATTAACGTTGTCTTTGCAGCCAAGCTGGTGGTTCTTCTTTTTGCCATGTCATGCTTTTCCTTGGACTATCTGCGAAGAATCCGAACCCTGCGCGAAGATGCTTCCAAGACCAAGATAGACTGTTGATCAAGAGGAAGCCATGCTGGGGGATTGTTGCAGTCCGCTTCGGCCCTACACTTACAGAATCACCCTTCAATATACGAAGGAGATTCGATAGGATTGTGAGGGAGAATGCCACACCAAGCGCATACATCACTATCTGTAGGCATCCTGTCGCGGCAAATTCCTTCCACGCGACGTCTACTTGCAGATAGTACGAGTATAGAGCCGAATTGGCAGAGAATATCGGGATCGCGAAGTAATAGAACGCAAATGGGGGGGGTCTCAGAAAGCTGAACGCAAAAGGAAGCACCCACAGTCTTCCGTCACATTCTCTGCAAAGCAGGATCAGCGGGAAGATCGAGACTAGGAACTGCTCGTTTATGACTTTTCCAAACAGAAAGAAGGATAGCATAATCGCCAGAGTTGACTGCAGAAAAGGAGCTTTCCTGCCAAACGTGAGAACGAGCACTAACACAGCTGCTAGGAGAAGAATATTCGGTATTGTCGAGATCCATATATCGAAATGAAGATCCGAGATTATCCAGATGAAATTGTAAAGGTTCATACCGCCCATGACCCTTGTCGCCTGAAAATTGACCAGCACATTCCAGATGGAGTCCGGGCTGATGATGAAATAATAGCCGACTGGCAAGATTGTCAATGCAAAACCAACAAGGAACTTTGCAAGAACTCTCGGCTTCCCAGCCAGTCTAACCAAGTAGAGTGGCAGCAGGATGATCGTGTAGATCTTCAGCAGGCTAAGACCGTAGAGGATCCCAGAAAGGAAACTGTTGCGTTTCCAAGTCAAATACGACGCCAACAGGAAGGCAGCGACTAATCCGTCAGTCATCCCCGAGATCGCTGATACGAATACCACGTACGGACAGAACGCGTAGATTCTCGCTTTCCCCAGATCCAACCGAGCGAGCAAGCATACAACAACTAGGTCCGCCAAGATTATGGGAACCTTAAGCATCAAGACCAGCAGTAGAGTCCATGGATAGATCAGTGTTGGCACCGACGCGTTGTGAGTGTTGATCATCACGGGATTGGAACCCGCGATCAAGGTGAAGAACCAATAGAACGGGACAAAGAAGTAAACAAGCAGCGGGTGGTAAGCGTATCCCTCGAAGAACGCGGGCAGGCCGGTCGCGCCTTGCAGTTCCAGCGTCCTCCCATAGACGTAGTCATATACGTTCTCCCCTCTCAGCACCATAGCGCTAGACTCGTAGAGGGTCCCGAGATCGGCAGCGTGCATGAAGAAAGGCGCAAGCGCCAATCTAACTGCTGCAGCCAGAAGGATGATTCTTAGACGTTCTTCCATGTTTGTCAGCCAGCAAGTACAGAACAATCACGGATATCGCGACAACTGGCAACAAGTAGGAAAGGTAAGATGAACTCCAAGTTGCTTTCGGCAGCCCAACTGGGTCGACTGATCCGGAGACTACGAAGATCATTTCGCTGCTCACGAAGTCGATGGTGATCTTGTTGAACCCCTTCTCATAAGGCCAGATCTTGATCTCAGTCGGGGCAGTTGACATGAGAACACTTCCCCTCCCAAGACCTTGCGGGCTCGGCACGTCGAACATGAACCCAATGGACTTCGTTGCCGCAATGGACGTAGCGTTCGAGACGTCTTTCACAGATACTCTGTTGATGGATGTCATTACCCATCTCCAAAGCTCAATATGGGCCTTGAACTCCTTGTCGGACCTCAATGTGATGTTTACCCCATCGGGTGATACATCCACGGACTTCTGAATTACCGTCCCGAAGCCGGTGTAGGTCACCATTAGAGTCGGTGTGATTGAACGAACGGTCGCTTTGAACTCGCTGAAGAGATTGTGATCATTTACCCAGGATGCCCAGTCGCTGAACTCGAGCAGACTGATTCTAGTAGCCGGTGCGAAATCCGGGTTCACATAGATTTGCGGCTTGCTGCTGCCGTCGTAGGGATCGTTGAAGAGCACATAGTACTTACGGCTCTGGAAGATGTAAGCACCGTTCCCGTAACCGATCCACTTGTTATTGCCCAGGAAGGTATCGTGGACAAGTGGCACGAAGCTAAACGCGATGATATACACGATGAAGAAAGCGGTCGCGATCTTCTCCAACTTCAGAGCAATGCGCCTCTGGAATTCCCCTGCTCTAAATCATGTCTGAAGGACGGAATCATACGCTCCGCATCCTGCTCGGATCAAGTGGACCTCCTCATGGCTTCGGTGAGACGTCACTGGAGCGCCCGTCCTTCGACCCGGGCCACTGAGTTCGGCACGAATCGTCATCAAGTTCGTCAAGCACAAAATGCTCACAGATGCAGTAATTCGCGAAGTCGGTTCAGAAGACTGAGCTGCAACTGTAGTGCGGCCGGTCACTGTGACCATCTTGAAATAGCCATCATACGAACCCGGGTCAGGTTTTGTTGCTCCAGTCATGAGAATGAAGGAGAATGAACCTGGAACCGGCCATT
>Ga0315282_10016023_pt1 | contig 10993 bp, 9 predicted proteins | sample YL17G07_20_MG_FD_203693 | JGI IMG/M metagenome (GOLD analysis project Ga0315282, IMG submission 203693) | Sediment microbial communities from Yellowstone Lake, YNP, Wyoming, USA - YL17G07_20 | ecosystem: Environmental > Aquatic > Freshwater > Lake > Sediment | place: USA: Wyoming | collected...
AGGGATGCAGACCCTGTTTTTCGTCCTGGGCGCAGTGGCCCTGATCTCCGGCGGCCTGGTGGTCTTTCAGCCCCACCCCCTGAGGAGCGCCCTCTGGCTCATCGTCAACTTCTTCGCGGTGGCCGGGATCTACCTGCTGGCCCATGCCGAGTTCATCGCCGCCATCCAGGTGATCGTCTATGCCGGGGCCATCATGGTGTTGTTCCTGTTCGTCATCATGCTGCTCAATCTCCGGCATCCCGAAGAGGCCCCGGCGATTCCGCACATCGGGCAAAAATTTCTCGGCACCGTCCTGGCCGGCTTCGTGGCCCTGCTGATGATTTACGGCTTTACCCGGGCGAAGCTGCCCGCGGCCAAAGAAGCGCTGCCGGGCCTGGGCAACACCGAAATGATTGCCCGGAGCCTGTTCACTGATTATTTGCTGCCCTTCGAGGTCACCTCGGTCCTGTTGCTGGTGGCCATCGTGGGCGCGGTGGTTCTGGCCAAATCCCGGCTGAAATAGTCGGTTGGGGAGAAGACGCGGATGGTAGTGCCCGTCACTTATTATCTGGCCTTGAGCATAGCCCTGTTCACCCTCGGGGTGATCGGGGTGATCATCCGGCGCAACGCCATAGTCATCTTCATGAGCATTGAAATGATGCTCAATTCCGTCAATCTCGCCTTCATCGGCTTTGCCGATTATTTCAAGGCGGTGGACGGGCAGATGTTCGTGTTTTTCGTCCTGACCGTGGCCGCGGCGGAAGTGGCGGTGGGCCTGGCCCTGATCGTCGCCATCTACCGCAACCGGGGCTCCATTTACGTTGACGACCTGAATATCCTCAAGTGGTGAGGCGAACCTCATGATGGATTATGTCTGGCTGATACCCACGTTCCCCCTCATAGGCTTTTTGATCAACGGCCTGTTGGGCAAGAAATTGCCCAAGCATGTGGTGGGAATTATCGGATCGCTGGCCGTGGGCCTGAGTTTTCTGCTTACCGTCAGCATCTTCATGGAATTCTTAAAGCTGCCGCATGGTACGGCGGTGCAAAAGGTGGTGTTCACCTGGATCTCCGCCGGCAACTTTACGGCCCAGGCGGCCTTCCTGATCGACCCCCTGTCGCTCATCATGCTCCTGGTGGTCTCCGGGGTGAGCACCCTGATCCACATCTACTCCATCGGCTACATGCATGACGACCCGGGTTTTCCCCGCTACTTCGCCTTTCTCAATCTCTTCGTCTTCAATATGCTCCTTCTGGTGAGCGCCGACAACTTCCTGTTGATGTTCGTGGGCTGGGAAGGCGTGGGGCTGTGCTCCTACCTGCTCATCGGCTTCTGGTATGAGAAGCAGTCGGCCAGCGACGCGGGCAAGAAGGCCTTCGTGGTCAACCGCATCGGCGACTTCGGCTTCCTGTTGGGCATGTTCATTATCTTTTGGACTTTCGGCACCTTGAATTTCAAGGACGTCTTCGCCGCGGCCTCCCACTATCCGGTGGGTGCGGGCATCATCACCGCCGCCACCCTGTGCCTCTTTTTGGGGGCCACCGGTAAATCGGCCCAGATTCCCCTGTACACCTGGCTGCCCGACGCCATGGAAGGCCCCACCCCGGTGTCCGCTCTGATCCACGCGGCCACCATGGTCACCGCCGGGGTCTATATGGTGGCCCGCTGCAGCCCCTTGTTCGTGCTGGCCCCCGTCTCCCTGACGGTGGTGGCGGTGGTGGGCCTCTTAACCGCCTTCTTTGCCGCCACCATGGGTATGGCGCAATACGACATCAAACGCGTCCTGGCTTACTCCACGGTGAGCCAATTGGGCTATATGTTCCTGGCCTGCGGCGTGGGGGCCTTCGTCTCCGGCATCTTCCACTTGATGACCCACGCCTTCTTCAAGGCCCTGCTCTTCTTGGGCTCCGGCTCGGTGATTCACGGCATGCACGGCGAGCAGGACATGCGCGGCATGGGCAACCTCAGAAAGTACATGCCCATCACCTATTGGACCTTTATGCTGGCCACCCTGGCCATTGCCGGCATCTTCCCGTTTGCCGGCTTCTTCAGCAAGGATGAAATCCTCTTTTTCTCCTTAGTGGACGGCCACGTCCTCTACTGGGGCATCGCCACCGTGGCGGCCGGCATCACCGCCTTCTACATGTTCCGGGCGGTCTTCATGACCTTCTACGGTGAGGAAAGGTTCGACCACCATAAAATCCACCCGCACGAAGCGCCGATGACCATGGCGGTGCCGCTCATGATCCTGGCGGGTCTGTCGGTGGTGGGCGGCCTGGTGGGCTTCCCCATCATCGAAGGGGCCCATAAGTTCAAGGAGTTCCTGGCCCCGTCCATCGCTCCTCTGCACCATGAAGCGCACCATGCCATGTCTTTCGAAATCTTCATGATGCTCTTCAGCATGGGTGTGGCCGGTGTCGGCATTTTTATCGCCTACAAGTGCTACATGAAGGTGCCGGATTTGCCGGCCCGGATCACGGCCAAATTTCCGGCGCTCTACGAATACATCTATAACAAGTACTTCATCGATGAACTTTATGATGCCGCGGTGGTGGAGCCCATCAAGAACGGCTCCGACTTCCTGTGGCACGGCGTGGATGAGACGGTGATCGACGGCACGGTGAACGGCAGCGCCACCACGGTGGGCTGGCTTAGCAGCCATCTGCGCAAACTGGAAACCGGCTTCGTACAAAACTATGCCCTGGCCATCCTTGCGGGGGTGGTGATTGTGGCTGGCTATTTAATCGGACGTTAGGGGGGGCTCAATGCATCTACCAATCCTCTCCATCCTGATCTTCTTCCCCCTGCTGGGGATAGGGCTGCTGCTGTTCCTGGACCGGAAGAACCATAAGGTCCTCAAAGGCGCCGCCCTGGGCGTGGCCCTGGTGGAGTTCATCTTCTCCCTGCCTTTGTGGTTCAACTTCGACAGCGGCACCGCGGCCATGCAGTTCGTGGAACGCCATGAGTGGATTCCGACCTACGGCATCAGCTACTACATCGGGGTGGATGGTTTCTCTTTACTGCTCATCATGCTCACCACCTTCCTGACGCCGCTGTGCGTCCTGGCCACCTGGACGGACATCCAGACCCGGGTCAAGGAGTTCATGATCTGCCTGCTGGCCCTGATGAGCGGCATGATCGGGGTCTTCGTCTCCCTGGACCTCTTCCTCTTCTATGTCTTCTGGGAAGTGATGCTCATCCCCATGTACCTGCTCATCGGCGTCTGGGGCAACCCGGCCCGGCGAGTCTATGCGGCCATCAAGTTCTTCCTGTTCACCATGTTCGGCTCGGTGCTGATGCTGGTCGCCATTTTGGTACTCTACTTCCATTACGGCCAGACCACCGGCGTCTATACCTTCGATCTCCAGAAGATGTACGGCCTGAACATCCCCTTTCACATGCAGTACTGGATGTTCCTGGCCTTCGGGTTGGCCTTCGCCATCAAGGTGCCCATGTTCCCGTTCCACACCTGGTTGCCGGACGCCCACACCGAAGCGCCCACGGTGGGCTCCGTCATCCTGGCTGCAGTGCTCCTGAAGATGGGGACTTACGGCTTCCTGCGCTTCAACATGCCGCTCTTTCCCCAGGCGGCCCACTATTTCGTGCCGCTGTTCAGCATCCTGGCGCTTATCGGCATCGTTTACGGCGCCCTGGTGTCCATGATGCAGAAGGACCTGAAGCGCCTCATCGCCTTCTCAAGCGTAAGCCACCTGGGCTTCGTCATGTTGGGGCTCTTCACCTTCACCGTCGCCGGCATTCAGGGCGGCATCATTCAGATGATCAACCACGGCCTCTCCACGGGGGCACTCTTCTTGGTCGTCGGCATGATCTATGAACGGCGCCACACCCGGATGATCGCCGAATTCGGCGGCCTGGCTACGGCCATGCCCATCTTTGCCACCATCTTCATGATCGTCACCCTGTCCTCCATCGCCGTTCCCGGCACCAACGGCTTCGTCGGCGAATTTCTCATCCTTTTGGGCGCCTTCAAGAGCAACATGCTTTACGGCACCATCGCCGCCACCGGCGTCATCTTCTCCGCCTGTTACATGCTCTGGATGTTCCAGCGGGTGGTCTGGGGGGAGATTACCAACGAAAAGAACCGGGACTTGAAAGACCTCTCCTTGCGGGAGATCGCCATCTTCGCGCCCCTGATCCTGTTCATCTTCTGGATTGGGGTCTATCCCGGCACCTTCTTGAACAAGACTAAGGCCACCACGGACAACTTCGTAGCCATGATGGAAAAAGCCAAAGCCACTCAGGTCACCCAATCCCAGGTCTTTAAGGGGGAGGCGCAATGACCCTCAACATCCCCACTTTCCACCTGAACAGCATCGGGCCGGCGCTCATTTTAACGGTCACCGCGGTCGTCATCCTGTTGCTGGATGCACTGTCCCCCAAGGGACGGCGTAAGGCCTTCTTTCCCCAGCTCAGCTTATTGGGCCTGGCCGCCGCGGCCTTCCAGACTTATCTCATGTGGGGCACCAAAGGCACTGACTTCGCCCGCATGATCTATGTGGACAACTACACCTTCTTCTTCTATTTCATCTTCATCCTGGGCACCGCCCTGACGGTGATGATCAGCAGCAAGTACCTGGATGATTACGGCAAGAACCTGGGCGAATATTACGCCCTGCTGCTCTTCGCCACCGTGGGCATGATGCTCATGGCCGCCAGCGCCCATCTGATCATGCTGTTCCTGGGCCTGGAAGTCATGTCCATCGCGGTCTACGTCCTGGCCGGGCTGTTCCGGGAGGATCCGCGCTCCAACGAAGCCTCCCTGAAATATCTGATCCTGGGCTCCTTCTCCAGCGGCTTTCTGCTTTTCGGTATGGCCATGTTGTATGGGGCCGCCGGCGGCACCCTCTACCTCGACGAGTTGCCCAAGGCCCTGGCCGGCCACAGCGCCTTCGCCCAACCCCTGACCCTGCTGGCCATTGCCCTGTTGATCGTGGGCTTCGGCTTCAAGGTGGCCTCGGCGCCCTTCCACATGTGGACCCCGGACGTCTATGAAGGGGCCCCCACCTGCGTCACCGCCTTCATGGCGGTTGGGGTCAAGGCCGCCGCCTTCGCCGCCTTCGCCCGGGTCTTCTTCCTGGCCTTCCCGGCCTTTAGGGTCGACTATACCATGCTCCTCTGGGTCCTAGCCGTGGCCACCATGACCATCGGCAACGTCACCGCCATCGCCCAGACCAACATCAAACGCATGCTGGCCTATTCCTCCATCGCCCACGCCGGTTATCTGCTGGTGGCCCTGGTGTCCGCCAACCAGTTGGGCGCCGTCAGCCTCCTCTACTACCTGCTGGCCTATACCCTGATGAATCTGGGGGCCTTCGGGGTGGTGATCCTGGTGGGGCGCAAAAGGGACAGCTACCTCAGTATCTACGACTATTCCGGCCTGGGTTTCCAGCACCCGGCCCTGGCAGCAAGCATGGCCCTGTTTATGTTCGCCCTGGCCGGCATGCCGCCCACCGCGGGGTTCGTCGGCAAGTTCTATATCTTCTCTGCCGCGGTGCAGGGCGGCTACATCTGGCTGGCCATCTTAGGCGTCATGAATTCCCTGATCTCGGTCTATTACTACCTGCGCATCACGGTGCTGATGTACATGAAACCCGCCGAAGCAGAACTGGGCCCGGTGAGCTTCTCTCCGGCCGTCACCGCGGTCCTGGCGGCCACCGCCGCCGGGGTGCTGTTGATCGGCATTTTCCCCGGCTCTCTTTACGACCTGGCGGTCAATGCGGTGAAGATCTTCCCCGGCCTCTAAGAGAAGGTTGGGATAAAATTATAAAAGCAGGGCCATCTGGCCCTGCTTTTTTTATAGTGGCACAGGCGTCTCGCCTGCGGGGCGCAGGCTAATTCCAAGATGCCGTCAAACAAAGTAATTTTACTGTAGGGGCACGGCGTGCCGTGCCCAGGCGCAGGCTAAAGCCTGCGGCTACCAGATCACTTCCTGGCATGGATGGCAATCATTGGGGGGAAAATGTAGGGGCGGTTCGCGAACCGCCCCTACGAAACTTTCACCTGCCTGCCTCTATTTAAGCCGCCTTGCGGGTGCGCTTCTTCAAACGGTTGGCCCTCTTGCGCAGGATGTCGACCTTCTTGGGCGGTTCGCCGGCGGCGATGGCCTCCGACTTCTTGGCCCGGGCCGCCTGGGCCTTTTCCTTCAACTCCCGGACGTTCACCGTCTTGGCGACCTTGCCCTCTTCCTTGATGCCCTTCACCTTCTTGATGGCGCTCAACAGCTCCTCTTTGTTCATGCCGTGGACGCCGCTGATCTCCCCCAGGTCCAGGGCGTATTTGCGCAGTTCGGTGGCGGTCATCTTGTCCAGGGGTTTCTCTTTCTTCTCTTTGCGTTCCTTTTTGGCCATGGTTTTCTCCCGATTATTTCTTGGAGGGGCGGGGAAACCCGCCCCTACTCTATTTTTCTCGTCAAGGCATCCGGGCGACCCACCGGGTCGCCCCTACGATGCAAATAAATTTAACTATATTCCCCGAATTCCTCAACCCCAAAAGGCGGTTATTCGCCTTGTTCTTGCAGAAAACAGAAAACTGAAAACTGAAAACTGCCTTTACTTATCCGCCTTTTCCATCAGCTTGATGAAGGGCTTGATCAAGTCGATGGGGATGGGGAACAGAGTAGTGGAGTTCTTCTCCGCGGCGATCTCCCGCAGGGTCTGGAGATAGCGCAGTTGCAGGGATATGGGCTCGGTAGCCAGCACCTTGGCGGCGTCGGCCATCTTTTGGGCCGCCTGGAATTCGCCTTCGGCATTGATCACCTTGGCCCGGCGTTCCCGCTCCGCCTCCGCCTGCTTGGCAATGGCCCGCTGCATTTCGATGGGCAGATCGATGGAGCGCACCTCCACCAGGGTCACCTTGATGCCCCAGGGCTCGGTCTGCTTGTCCAGGATCTCCGCCAATTGGGCATTGACCTTCTCTCGTTCGGCCAAGAGATCGTCCAACTCCACCTGGCCGCAGACGCTGCGCAAGGTGGTCTGGGCCAGCAGTTGGGTGGCGGAATAGTAATCCCGCACCTCGATGATGGCCTTCAGGGGGTCAATAACCCGATAATAGACCACGGCATTCACCTTCACCGTCACATTATCCCGGGTGATGACGTCTTGGGAGGGGACCTCGTAAGTCACCAGCTGCAGGTTGACTTTGACCAGGTTGTCCACCATGGGAATGATGACGATGAGGCCCGGGCCCTTGGCAAAGTGCAAGGCCCGGCCCAGCCGGAAAATCACCCCGCGTTCGTATTCGTTGAGAATTTTTATGGCGCTGATCAGAAAGAAAAACGCCAGTGCGATAATCACTAACCCTGTTGTACCGATGAAAGGCATAGCTGTACTCCTTAAGAGTTTTTTTGCACCCGGCGCACCCGGAGCTTCAGACCGATGACTTCCAGGATCTCGACGGGGTCCTTCGGGGCAATCGCCTCGTCGCTCACGGCGTGCCAGTATTCGCCGTGTACGAAGACCTGGCCTTCGGGAGAAATGGCCGTGATCGCCACCCCCCTCTCCCCCACCATCCCTGCGGCCCCGGTCATGGTTTGTCGCAGATGGCTGCGAAAGACGATCCCCGCCACGATGATGAAAAAGAGCGACACCGTCAACACCGTGGGGATCAGCACCCCCCAGGAGATCCCCGGGCCGCCGCCCTCCTCCCGAAACAGCATGACGGCCCCCAAAAAGAGCGACACCACCCCTGCCAGGGAGAGCAGCCCATAGCTGGTGACCTTGAACTCCAGGATGAAGAAGACGAAGGCCAGCAGGATCAAGAGAATGCCGATGAAGTTAATGGGCAGGGTCTGAAAGGCGAAAAAGGCCAGCAGCAGGCAGATGGCGCCGATCACGCCGGGCAGCACCACCCCGGGGTGGGCCAGCTCAAAGTAAATGCCGGCCAGGCCGATCATCATCAGGATGAAGGCGATGTTGGGGTCGGCGATGTATTTCAGGATGCGATGGCGCAGACCCTCGGGAATTCTCTTCACCGGCGCCCCGGCGGTTTTGAGCACCAAGGGCTTCCCCTGCACCAGGACCCGCCGGCCGTTGATCTTGGTCAGCAAATCGTCCAGGTTGTTGGCCGCCAAGTCGACGACCTTGAGTTTCACGGCTTCCGAGGCCGCGATGGAGACGCTCTGACGGATGGCCTTCTCCATCCAGTCGGGGTTGCGGCCCCGTTCCTCGGCCAGGGCACGTCCATAGGCCACAAAATCGTTGACCATCTTCTTTTCCATGGTCGGGTCGATCTTACCGCCCATGCCGATGGACACCGGATGGGCCGCGCCGATATTGGTGCCGGGGGCCATGGCGGCCACTTGCGCCGCCAGGGTGATGAAGACCCCGGCGGAGGCGGCCCGGGCCCCGCTGGGGGAGATGTAGACGACCACGGGCACCCGGGCGTTGGAGATGGCCTGGACGATTTGCCGCATGGAGCTATCCAGGCCCCCGGGGGTATCCAGCTCAATTACCAGGGCCTCGGCATTCTGCTTCTCCGCCTCTTTAAGACCATCCACGATGAATTCCGCCAGGCCGGGGTTGACGGAACCTACCGCCGCCAGAACGTAAACGGCCCGGGGTTCGGCCGGGCACACCGCCGCCTTAAGCAACAGGGTGAAAAGGATGAGACTGAATAGTCCTAATGAGCGTTTCATATATTCTTGCCTCGTTCCCAAGCTCCTGCTTGGGAACGATATTTTTGACCCAAGCTCTGTTTGGGCAATATGCCGGAATACTTCACAATTTTGCTTCTAATAAGCTATGCAAAGCAGAGCTTTGCCTAAAAGTGGGTTCCCAAGCGGAGCTTGGGAACCAGAAAAATGGTGTCTCTCTGGGGCCTTAGCCCACCTTTAAGCCTTTGCTGACTGCTGAAAGCTTATAGCTGATTGCTAAGAGCTGACAGCTACTCTTCAAGTTCCCCCAAATACTCCATCACCCGCTGCATGTCCTCCCAGGTCTTGCGCCGCTCCTTGGGAAACCGGAGCAGGTAGGAAGGGTGGAAGGTGGGCATCACCCGGAGGTGGTCGAAGCGCTGCCATTGCCCGCGTATCCGAGTTATGGGTTCGTGGGAGCCTAACAGGGCCTGGGTGGCGATCTTTCCCAAGGTGACGATCACCCGGGGCTGGATGGCCTTGATCTGCTTGAGCAGAAACGGCAGGCAGGCCGCAATTTCGTCGGGCTGGGGGTCCCGGTTCTCCGGGGGGCGGCTCTTGACCACGTTGGTGATGTAAACCTCTTCCCGGGACAGACCCAGCTTGTTCAACAGGTTATTCAAGACCTGTCCGGCGGCGCCCACAAACGGCCGGCCCTGCAGGTCTTCTTCGGCCCCGGGGGCCTCGCCGATGAACATCAGCCGGGCGCTGGCCGAACCCTCGCCGAACACCAGATTTTTCGCCCCGGGGTAGAGTTTGCAGCGCCGGCACTGCCCCATCTCGGCGCGAATTTCCTCCAGGTTGGTGATTTTCTCAGTTACCTGCCCCGCTGCCGGAGTCGGCGGCGCGGCCGGCTCACCCCGCAGCCCTACCCGGCCCAGGCGACGCTGGTAGCGCAGCCATTCCGACAGGCTCTCCACCAGCACAGCCAATTCCCGCACCGGGTCCTCAGGCACCTTTACCTCTCTCGGCCTCGAGCCGCCAGAAGGTCCGCCACCCGATCCAGAATCCGTTCCGCCACCTCTTCCTTGAGGAGCAGGGGCAGCCGCAGCGGCTTCCCCTCCCGGCTCAAAATGGTGACCTGATTGGTGTCCACTGCGAAGCCGGCATCCTTCCGGGTAACGTCGTTGGCCACGATGATATCCAGTTTCTTCTCCTCAAGTTTGCGCCGGGCCTCGGCCTCCAGATCATGGGTTTCCGCCGCAAACCCCACCACCACCTGCCGATTTTTGAGCCGGCTGATCTCCCGCAGGATATCAGGATTTTGCGCCAATTGGATCTGGAGCTCGCTTCGCCCCCGCTTGATCTTCTTGAGTTCGCAGTTAACCGGCCGATAATCGCCCACCGCCGCAGCCATCAGGAGTACGTCTGTCCCGATAAACCGTTCCTGCACCGCGGCCAGCATCTCCACGGCCGACCTTACCGCAACTCGTTCCACCCCGTAAGGGGCCGGCAAGGCGCTGGGACCGCTGATCAGGCAGACCTCGGCCCCCCGTCGCCAGGCCACCTTCGCCAGGGCATAGCCCATCTTGCCGCTGGAGCGGTTGGTCAGAAAGCGCACCGGATCGCAATCTTCGTGGGTCGGCCCGGCGGTCACCAGTACGCGCCGGCCGGAAAGGTCCTGCCGGCTCAGCAGCCGGGCCGCGGCCTCCACGATGTATTCGGGCTCGGGCAGGCGGCCCAAACCCACGGCGCCGCAAGCCAATTCTCCGGCCGCGGGCTCCATCACCTGAAAACTCCGGGCCCGGAGCCGCTCCAGGTTCTCCTGGACCACCGGGTTGGCCCACATGGCCACATTCATGGCCGGGCACAGCAGCACCGGCCGGGTCGCGGCCAGCAGGATGGTGCTGAGCAGATCGTCGCCGATCCCCGCCGCCGCCTTGCCGATGATATTGGCCGTGGCCGGGGCCACCACGATGGCGTCCACCTCCTGACCGAGGGAGATGTGCTCCAGGGGCTCCGCTTCCGGGCCGAACATGGCGGTGGCCACCTTCTCTCCGGTCAGGGCCTGGAAGGTCAAAGGCGCCACAAACTCCCGGGCCGCCGCGCTCATCACCACCTTGACCTGCGCCCCGGCGCAAATGAACCGCCGGGCCAACTCCGCTGCCTTGTAGGCGGCAATGCCGCCCGTGACTCCCAAGAGAATGCGCTTGCCGGAAAAAATAGGGACACTTCCTATTTTTATTATTGTTTTCTCTGCCATATTCAGGTCCCGCCTATAAAAATAGGAGGTGTGCCTATTTTTCTCAAAAAAACGGGTTATATTTCCGTTCGTGGCCCACCGTGGTCACGGGGCCGTGACCCGGGTACACCGTGTAATTGTCTCCCAGGGGAAAGATTTTAGTTCTCACCGCGTCGATCAG
>Ga0315282_10016024_pt1 | contig 10992 bp, 10 predicted proteins | sample YL17G07_20_MG_FD_203693 | JGI IMG/M metagenome (GOLD analysis project Ga0315282, IMG submission 203693) | Sediment microbial communities from Yellowstone Lake, YNP, Wyoming, USA - YL17G07_20 | ecosystem: Environmental > Aquatic > Freshwater > Lake > Sediment | place: USA: Wyoming | collected...
GCGGGAGCGGTCCACCAGGACCTGGGGCGTCGAAAGGTCCGTGATCAGCACGCGCCCACTTTACAGAATCCAGGAGCCAGAATCCAGAAGGCACGACATGACCGTGCACGACGAAGGTGCACGACGAGGGTGCACGACGAAGGTGCACGACGGGGGTGCACGACGAGGGTGCACGACGAAGGTGCACGACGGGGGTGCACGACGAAGGTGCACGACGGGGGTGCACGACGAAGGTGCACGACGAAGGTGCACGACGAGGGTGCGCGACGAGGGTGCACGACGAAGGTGCACGACGAGGGTGCACGACGAAGGTGCACGACGAGGGTGCCACACGGGGGTGCGGAACGAGGGTGGGCGGCTCTGTGTCACCGACGTGGCCGCGCCGCCTTTCAGCGGTCCGCTCGGCGGTCCGCTCAGCGGTCAGCTGCCCGACGCGCACCCACCGACGACCACCGATACCACGAGGGCCCAGGCAAACGACAGACCGCTGGAGCTCGGGGAAGGTTGAGGCCGCCGCTTCGTTTCCCTTATTGACAGTCGATTACGGCTGTGCCAGCGTCAGGCCGCACCTCGTACCGACCATCATGTTGTCGGCCAACGTCCGCCGCGCCACTGGTGACAGCCTCCAGCGGACCGAGCGCGTGCGGAACCAAGCACCATGAACGGCACCAAGGACTGAGGACCAAGGACCAAGAACGGACGATCCGCGATGTCCCCCGAAGTCGTTCCTGTTACCGGCCCGCTGCTCGAGCAGATCCTGGACGCGACCCATCCGATCTGGGGCGAAGGCCTGAGCCGCCAGGCGTACGGCCGCTACAACGCGGCCCAGCTTCGGACGGCGTGGGGAACAGACCACCTGCGCCGGGTCGCGCTGGTCGACAACGGTTGGCTGCTCGCGACCGCGAAGTGCTACAACCTCAGGGCGCGCGTCGACGGCCATCCGGTCTCCGTCCTCGGGCTCGGTGCGGTGTTCACGCCGCTGGCGTTGCGCGGTCGCGGCCACGCGAGCGAGCTGCTGGGCCGGCTGATGAGCGCGGCCGCGGCGGAGGGCGCACGGTTCGCGATGCTCTTCTCCGAAATCGCGCCGGCCTTCTATCGCCGTCTCGGGCTCGCCATCGTGCCGGTCGACCAGGTCCTCGTCGAGGTGGATCGGCGGCCGGGCGCGCCCGCGATGCCGCTGCGGAGCGGCGAGAAGAAAGACGCCCCGGCCATCGCGGCGATGCACGCGGCCCGATCCGCTCCGTACCGGTTCGCGCTCGAGCGCACGCCCGAGCAGGTGCTCTATGCGATGACCAAGAAGCGCCTGCTGGCGGGCCTCGGGCCACCAGGGGCGAAGGTGGTGGACTTCTTCGTGGCCGAAGAGGGGGGCCAGGCGGCTGCCTACGTGGTGATCCTGCGGTCAGGCGGCGCGTGGACGGTCAGCGAATGCGGCGACCGCGATCCGTCAGGGGCCCGGGTCGGGGCGCTGCTGCAAGGGCTGCTCGCGCGGTCGCCCGGCGCCCCGCTTCCCTCGATGCGCTCGTGGCTGCCGTCCGGCTTCGTTCCTCCCCAGGTCCGCCTGGTGAGGCACGAGCGGCCACCGGTCGCCCTGATGCTGGGCCCGATCGGGACCACGCCGCCGATCGATCCACCGCTGCAGCTCGGCGATGCGATGTACTGGCACGCCGATGCGTTCTGACGCTTGTGGCGGACCGCAGATGGCGGACGGCAGACGGCAGCCCGGAGTGGCCGGTGGTCAGTGGGCAGTGAACGGAGGCCGTGATCACCGAGCAACGATCAGGGAGCCGCGAGAAACAGGAATCGAGGACCGCACCGACGACCAAGGACCAGGGACCAAGGACGAAGGACCAAGGACTGGCACGAGAAGGAGACTATCCCCCGCTGATCATGTGGATCACCTGGACGTCGGCGCCGTCGGGGACCTTGGTGGCCTGATACTCGGTGCGCGGGACGATGGTGCCGTTCAGCGACACGGCCAGCATGCGGAAGATGAAGTTCTTGATCCGGAGGATGTCCGAGACCGTCATCCCCTCGGTCCACTCGAGCGGCTGGCCGTTGACGGTGATCATCGGAAGAAGAAGGGGAGAAGGGGAGAAGGGAAGAACGGGTCACTTCCCTCCTTCCTTTCTGTCTCCTGTGTCCTGTGTTCTGTATTCTGTATTCTGTATTCCGTCCCACTACGTGAGGTGCGGCTTGACGACTTCCACCACCTCCGGGAAGTCGATCTTGAACTTCTTGAGCGTTTCGAGCGTCGGGACGCCGTCGTCCGTCCAGCCCCGCCGCTTGTACACCGCGTCGCACAGCTTGCGATAGCGGTCCTCGCGCCACTTCCGGTGCAGCGCGATCTTCTCCTCGGTCGTCTTGCCGGCCGGGTCGATGCCGATGAGCTCCTTGAGCTGCTTGTCGTACCGTTCCGCGCGCGACTCGTACTCCTCTACGGTCACCGGGCCGAGTGACCGGTACGGCGGCCAGTCGCTCTGGCGTCCGCCGAGGCCCATACGGAGGTTGAACACGCGCTGGAAGTTGTACACCGCCTCGGACTGCGCGATCAGCCGTTCCTGGGTGAGCTCCTGGCCCGTGATACCCGCGTAGAGCTCCAGGTAGTTCTGCACGTGCTCCGGCACCTTCGCCGGCTCCGGCTGCTGGGCGTTGTCGGCCGGCTCGATGTCGTTCCACGGCAGCTTGCAGAGGCCCATCAGGCCGAACCAGGTGCGGAACAGCGGGAAGTAATGGAGCGCTTCGGCCTTGTCCTCGAAGGTCGGGATCTGGTTGTTCACCATGTCCATGAAGATCAGCCACGCCTCGTCGTGCTGCGGCCCCTTGTTGGTGAGCGCGTAGCCGCCCTGCTGCGCCAGCGACTCCTTGGACTGGTACTGCGAGTACTCCAGGCCTTTCACCTGCATCCCGATGTCGCGCAGGAACCTGGTGTCACCCCAGCCCTTGCTCGCGAACAGCTCCTGCATGTACTTTACGCCCTGCCCGACCACGACCCCGAAGCCTTCGCCGCGCGCCAACTGGTGTAGCAGCTCGACGTGAGCCGCGCCGTTGCCCCAGGTCAGCTCGAGCCCGCCCGTCCGCGCCTTGTTCAGGATGCCACGCTGGTAGCACTCCATGGCGAACGCGCAGGCGGTGCCGAACGAGATCGTGTCGATGCCGTAGGTGTCGCAGTAGAAGTTCGACTCGAGCACCCAGTTCGGGTCGAAGATCCCGCAGTTGGCGCCGAGGCCCGCGACGGTCTCGTACTCGGGGCCGTCGACCGTCACGATGTCGCCCTTGTACGGGCCGGTCATCACCTTGTGGCAGTCGGCGCCCTTCGAGCACGCCATGTGGCAGCCGTACCAGCAGCCGTCGAAGATGCCCTGCGTGAACCGCTGCTCCCACACGGGGGAGGCGATGTTCTTCGTGCCGGGGTGATTGCCGTACTGGAAGTTGTGCACCGGCAGCAGGTCGTACGCGTCCATGACCTCGACCAGGTGCGCCGTCCCGATCTTGCGCATCTTGTTCTGCTGGTCGTCGAAGTCGTGGATCTCTTTGGCGAGCTTCCGGCCGACGCGCGACGTCCGCTCGAAGTCGGCCGCCTGGTTCATGTCGGTCTTCATCTTCGGGCCGTGGACGACCAGCGCCTTCAGCTTCTTGTCACGGAACACCGTGCCGGTGCCGCCACGCCCCGCCTGCTTCAGCCGCGCCGCGCCCCGCTTCGGGTCCCACCAGGAGAAGTTCAGGCAGCCGATGCGGCCGTGGATCGCCGCCTGGCCGGCCGACACGACCGAGACGTTCACGTAGTCCTTCTCGTTCTCCGCGTACTCGTGCGTGAAGACGTCGGCCGCCACGTGGCTGTCGGGGACCTCCTCGGGCGCCTCCTCGATGCTGATCTTCTTGCGCGGCCCGTCGATGACGATGATGACCTCGCGCGCCGCCTTGCCCTGGATCTCGAGGGCGTCGAACCCGCAGAACTTGAGCAGCGGGCCGAAGTATCCGCCGACGTTGCAGTCGATCGGGATGCTGGTGAGGGGCGACAGCGTGACCACGAGCGACTTGCCGGAGCCCGCGTACTGCGTGTTGCCCGCCAGCGGCCCCGGGCTGATCACCAGGTCGTTCTCCGGGTCGTTCCACTTCGTCGTCGGCTTGATGGCGTTCCAGAGGTACCACAGGCCGAAGCCGCGGCCGCCGACGAAGATGTCCTTCATCTGCCGGCTGACCGGCTTCTCGGTCACCTTCAACGTGCTCAGGTCGACGTGGAGGGTGCGGTTCGTGTAGCCCCGGTGTGGCAGGCTGGGCTCGAACACGACTTCCACGAGCACCTTGTGGGCAGCCTTCAGCCTTGCGGCGTCCTCCGAGTAGGATGTCCGGGTCTTATAGTCGTGAGCGACCGTCATGGCCCCTCCTTGAGCGCGTGGCCCGGCTGCCGGGCCGGACGAATGCGGGGGCACGGCACAGTAGGGAAGCTGGATCCTGGAGCTGCTGTCACGAGGGGGCACAAACGCGGTCGACCCGCAGGCGGGGGACCGGGGATCGACCTATTATCATCCCCGGAACGGGGGCCGAGGGCAAGTTGGAGGCCGCAATCAGATGAGTCCTTGAACGAAGAACCAGGAACCTGACGTCACCGCACGCGGACCCGGCTCTGCTCCCGCATGAATTGCTGGAGATAGTGGGGGCCGCCGGTGCCGCGGCCCGTCGACCCGCTGGCCTTCCAGCCGCCGAACGAGTTCTGTCCCGGCCAGGCGCCGGTGGTCGCGCCGCCCCGGCGGTTCGCGTAGGTGACCCCGGCCTGGATCCGGTCGAAGAACTCCTGGATCTCGTGGTCCTCTTCCGAGTAGATCCCCGCCGTCAGCCCGTACTCGGTGCGGTTGGCCAGCTCGATCGCCTCGTCCAGGGTGATGACATCGCCGACCACGCTGATCGGCACGAACAGCTCCTCGGTGAAGAGCGGGTGGTCCTTCCTCAGCCCGTCGATGATCGTCGGCTCGACGAAATAGCCGTGGTTGAACGGCTCCTCGGTCAGCCGGCGGCCGCCGACGAGGACCTTCCCGCCGTCCTTCTTCGCCCGCGCGATCGCCTCCTCGTAGGTGCGGACCGCGGCCTCGTTGATAACGGGCCCGAGCCAGACGTCGCGCTCGAGCGGGTTGCCGATCTTCACCTTCTTCGTCTTCTCGACGAGGAGCTGGACGAACCGGTCGCGCACGCTGCGCTGGACGTACACGCGTGAGCAGGCGGAGCACTTCTGTCCCTGGGCGCCGAAGGAGGATCGCATCACGCCGTCGGTGGCCTTCTCCAGGTCGGCCGACGGCATCACGATCGCCGGGTTCTTCCCGCCCATCTCGATGATGAGCGGCCGCGGGATGGCGCGCCTGGCGTTCTCCCTCACCAGGTGCAGCCCGACGTCTTTCGAGCCGGTGAAGACCACGCCGTCGATGTCCTGGTTCTCGATGAGCTCCTGGCCGACGGTGCCGCCGCCGCCTGTGACGAGGTTGAAGACGCCGGGCGGCACGCCCTGGGCGACCAGCTCGTACAGCTTCAGGCCGGTATAGGGCGTGTCGGTCGCCGGCTTGAAGACGACCGTATTGCCGGTGAGGAGGGCCGCGGCGGTCGGGCCGGCCGCCAGCGCGAGCGGGAAGTTGAAGGGGGCGATCACGGACCACACGCCGTAGGGCCGCATCACGCTGAAGCTCTCCTCGTGCGCCTCCGGCTTGCCCATCGGCTGGATGTACCCGTCGTGCTTCTCGTACTGCTCGCAGTAGTAGTCGAAGAAGTCGGCCGCCTCTTCCACCTCGCCGACCGTCTCGAGCCGGTTCTTGCCCGCCTCGTAGCCGATGAGCGCCGCGATCTGGGCGCGATGAGCGCGCAGGTTCTCTCCGATTTTCCGGACGACCCTCGCGCGCTCTTCCCACGGGATGCGCCCCCACATGCCGTACGCCGCCCGGGCCGCCGCGATCGCCTCCCGTGCCTGCTGTCGCGTACCCTTCTGGAAGCGGCCGAGCAGGATGCGCGTGTCGATCGGGCTGCGGTCGTCGAACTCGCCGTCGCCATGGACGGGCTTCCCGTTGATGAACATCGGGTGGCTCTTGCCGAACTCACCCCGGACCCGCTCGATTGCGGCGTCGAGCGCGCGGTGCAGGTCCTTCATGCGCTCCGCGCTCATCGTCGCGTAGGTGATCTTGGTCTGCTGCGGCTTGGTTTCGCGTTCCATTTGAGGGCCTCGCTCGGAGACGGTCGTGCCCCGGCCGAATCTGCAGTCGGACCGACCGGATCCAGAGATGCAGGATCGGCCGGCCGGGATTCAAGAGTTGTGTTCGGGACACCGGTACTAGGATATCACGCTGGCGCGATGGATGGGCTGGCGGGAACAGGATCGCCGTCCGGGTCCGAACTCGGTCAGTCCTTGGTCCTGCGTCCTTGGTCCCTGGCACGTTCGGCTGAAGCCGGAGGTCCGACACCCGAAGCCCGATCAATAATGCACGCCGTGGCTGAGGCCAGCGGGACGATGACCAAGCAGTCGACAGTCGAGGAGGCGCAATCGGGCCTCCGTCCCGGGCGGCTGTTCTTCGCAGCCAGCGCCGGCATGTCCGTGTTCGGGATCGTCGTCGCGCTGCTTGGCACCCTCTTCGGCCTGCCGGAGATGCGGGTGCGGCTGGGCATGAACCTCGCCCAACAGGGTGACCTGTTCAGCCTGCTCTTCGTCGGCCTGCTCGTGGCCACCGTTGCGGTCGGGCCCACCATCGATCGCTTCGGCAACAAGCTCGTGCTGCTTGTCTCGTCGGCTCTGGTCACGCTGGCCCTCATCGGCTTTGCCGCTGCGGAAAGCTATCGTGCGGCGGGCCTCGCAATAGTCCTGCTGGGTTTCGGCGGGGGCGGGTTGAACACGGCGACCAACGTGGTCGTCTCGGACGTGTACCCCGAGGACCGCGGGCGCATGCTCAACCTCCTCGGTATCTTCTTCGGCGTCGGCGCGCTGTTCATCCCGCTCGTCGCCGCCAGCATCTTCGGGCTGTTCTCGATCCCGGGTCTGATGCTGCTCGCGGCCGCCGGCTCCGCTTCGTGCGTGCTGCTCTACGCCGTGTTCACCTTTCCGCCGCCGCGGGAGGCGGCCAGCTTCTCGATGCGCGAGGTCGTTCGCTCGGCCCGATACCCGGGCGTGGCGCTGTTTGCGGCGCTCTGCTTCCTTCAGTCGGGCAACGAGGCGTGCATTTCGGGATGGACCTCGACCTACATCGGGTGTGCCGGCTGGTCGCCACGGACGGCCACCTGGATCCTGGCCGGCTACTGGGTGACGATGATGTGCGGACGGCTGCTGTCGTCGCGCGCCGTCGCCTGGATGGGGAAGCCGCGGCTCGTCCTGCTCAGCGCCTGTGCGGGCGCCACAGGCTGCGCGCTGCTGCTGGCCGCGCGGTCGATGCCGGTGCTGCTCGCCGGCGTGGCCCTCGCGGGCGTCTCGTTCGCGCCCATCTATCCGACAACGCTCGCGATCGTGGGCGACCGGTACCAGCGCTTCGCCGGCACCGTGTTCGGCCTTCTCTTCTCGGTCGGGATCGTGGGCGGGATGGTCTTCCCCTGGACACTCGGCCACGTCTCGCAGGACTTTGGCGTGCGGGCGGGCATGGCGCTGCCCCTCGGCGGGGCGATCGCGATCGCGATCGTGGCGGCCATCATCTCCCGGCGGGCGCCGGACGGAAGACTCGGGTAACGCAGAACGGCGAATGGAGAACGCACGACGCAAACACCGTCTACGTTCTTGGTTCCGCGTTCTTCGTTACGGAGATCGAGAACTCACCGCGGCGTCTGAGGCGCCTGCACGATCGCCATGCGCGTGCGCAGCCGCTCGAGCTCGGTGCAGTCGGTGTCGCTGCCGCCGTCGCACGCCTTCTGGCGCAGCTCGACCGCCTTCCGGTAGAACGCCATCGCCTGGTCCATGTCGCGCGCCACCCGTCCGCCGGCCGCATACATCGTCGCCAGCAGCCCGCAGCTTCCCGCCTCGCCGATCCCGCAGGCCTTCTCGTACAGCTCGACGGCGCGAGGGAGGCTGGCCGTGACGCCTTCGCCTCGTTCGTACGCCAGCGCCAGCCGGGAGCATCCCTCCGCCGCCCCGCTCTCGCACACCTTCTCGTAGAGCAGCGCCGCGCGCGCGTAGTCCTGCTGTTCGGAGAACGCCCGGGCAAGATTGAGGCAGCCGGCGAGATCCCCGCCGTTGCACGCCTTCTCGAAGTACTCCAGGGCGCGCCGCGAATCGCCCGTGACGCCTGCGCCGTGCTCGTAGAGGAGGCCGACCGTGTTGCACACCCCCGCCATGCCCGCCTCGCACGCGCGCTGATACAGATCGGCCGCGCGCCCCTCGTCCCGGGCGACGCCGCGGCCCTCGGCGTACATGTCGGCGAGCCGCACGCACTTGACGACGTCGCCTGCCAGGCAGGCCCCGTTCAAGCGGCTCGGCTCGCTGCAGCCGGCCAGCGCCAGAGCCACGACGGCGAACACCGCAACGGAGGGGGCGAGCGTGAGACAGCGGTTGACCATGACGCCTCCCTGGATGGTCCCGACGCCAGCGTATACTCTACATCGGCAGAGGACGCAAACACTGCCAGGCACCACGGCCCAAGGACCAAGGGCTAAGGACTACAAGAGGACAGAAGAACATGCGTCTCGCCCTCATCCAGCAGAAGGCAGGTCCGGACAAGTCGGCGAACGTGGAGCGGGGTCTCGCGGCATTCGACCGGGCGGTCAGCCAGGGCGCGAACCTCGTCTGCTTTGCCGAGCTCGCCTTCGAGCGATTCCACCCGCAGTTCCCGGCCACTCCTCAGAGCCGCGACAAGGCGGAACAGGTGCCCGGGCCGATGACCGAGGCGTTCGCGAAGAGGGCCAGGGAGCACGGCGTCGTCGTCGTGCTCAACCTGTTCGAGCGCGACGGCGGCCGCACCTTCGATTGCTCACCGGTCATCGACGCCGACGGGCGGCTCCTCGGCCGGACGCGGATGATCCACATCACCGACTACGCGTGGTTCCACGAGCGGGGGTACTACGCGCCCGGCGACACCGGCGTCCCGGTGTACGACACGAAGGTCGGTCCGATCGGCGTCGCGATCTGCTACGACCGCCACTATCCCGAGTACATGCGCGCGCTGGCGCTCGCCGGCGCCGACCTGGTCGTCGTGCCCCAGGCGGGGGCGCTCGGCGAATGGCCCGAAGGACTCTACGAGGCGGAGTTGCGCGTGGCGGCCTTCCAGAACGGGTACTTCGCGGCGTTGTGCAACCGCGTCGGCGAGGAGGAGCACGTCACGTTCGGCGGCGAGTCGTTCGTCGTCGGACCGGACGGCCGGGTCCTTGCGCGCGCGCCGCAAGGGGAGGAGTACATCCTCTACGCCGACATCGACCTTGCCGAAGCCGCGGCGTCTCATGCGCGGCGCCTCTTCCTGCGCGACCGGCGCCCGGAGCTGTACGCGGGGTGGCTGGCGCGATAGCGCACCTGTCCTTCAGCGCAGAGGCCACAGAGGGCGCAGGGGCCAGGACGTGACGAGCGACGACCGACGGGTCACGAGCGGTGGGGGGCGCTCGACGTCTGAAGCCTGAGGGCTGCAACCCGAACCCAGGGGATCTCAGCGCGGCCCGCGCCGGCAAGCCTGAAGGCCCGCCGCTACGTCGAGGGGAAAAGCTCGAGGCCTTCGATCACCCTGTCGATCAGGTGCGGCAGGAAGACGCCCCCGGCTTCGAGGACGCCCCGGTGCTCGCGGAGGGCGACCGCAATCTCGCGGAAGCTGCGCGGCAGCGGTGTGCCCTCGGACGCCCGTTGCACGGAGGTCCTCGCGATCATCCCGTCCAGATGCTCGAGCGTCCGCGCGGCGATCATCGCCTGCGCGAGGCCCGCCAGCAGCAGGTGCGGGGGGCGGATCCGTCCGGCAGCCGGAACTCCACCGTCTCGGCGCTGACCGCCCGGCCGTCCTCGTCGGTGGGCACGATTGGCAGCCGCACGAGTGCCTTCCGGTTGTAGCGGCCCCAGGTCATGGTGTTCGGCGCCTCCTTGCCCCGCGTGAGCCGCAGGAACGAGTTGGGGCTGCGGTTGCCGAACGCCCTGAGCGCGCCGCCGTACCGCACCAGGCCGCCAATCAGCCATTTCGCGTGTTCCTGCAGGCGCCCCGCATCGTCGCTGTGGCGCTCGCGGATGCCGGCGACCGAGGGTGTGAAGTGGAAGTGCATGCCGCTGCCCGCGTGGCCCTTGCTAGATGTCGCTCTCCTCAGGCCGCTTGCCGAGGAAGAACTCCACTTCGCCGAGGGCGTGCAGCTCGATGCCTGTTTCCTGCGTCATCCGTTCGAACGCGCGGTGCACCAGGGGTTCGGGTGACTCGGCGAGCGGCGTGCCGTTCCGGTCGTAGTGGCTCCAGAGCAGGACGAGCGTCGGGAGGCTCGCGAACGGATGCAGGAACGCGGTGTCGACGCGCGGTCTGAAGACGATGTCGGACTTGCGGGCCGAGATGCCTTTGCCGGCGAAGATGCTCGAGCCGTCTGCCCGCTCGCCTCCGGTGAGCACGTCCCGCAGGTGCGCGAGGTCGCGCGGGACGAAGTCGAGCGTCTTCAGCCAGCCGTCGCCGCCGATGTGCATCAGGCTGACCAGGCGGATCTCCTGTTCCATCACCACTTCGACCAGGTCCTCGATCGTCCAGAACGCTCGCGTCTTGCCCATGAGTTGCGCCAGGCGGCATGCCGGCAACGGCGGGGTCGTCGCCGGCGGAACAGAGGGTGTCGGCGGGGCGTCGAGGGTGTGGCCCATGGTGCCGGAAACTCCTTGCACAGATCTATCGGCGCAAGCGGCGGACGAGCGCACGCCCGAGGGCCGGGCGCCGCCGTCCAGAGGGCTGGATTGATCGAGGGGCTTCTCCGAACGCGCGATGCCGCGCCAGGGCCATGATAGAGGATTGGCAGGGCTCGAGGCGTGACCTACAATGCCGCGTTCGCCTCCTCTTCTTGTTGCCGGGCTTCTCGTCGTAGGGGCCGGGCTTCAGCCCGGCC
>Ga0315282_10016025_pt1 | contig 10992 bp, 10 predicted proteins | sample YL17G07_20_MG_FD_203693 | JGI IMG/M metagenome (GOLD analysis project Ga0315282, IMG submission 203693) | Sediment microbial communities from Yellowstone Lake, YNP, Wyoming, USA - YL17G07_20 | ecosystem: Environmental > Aquatic > Freshwater > Lake > Sediment | place: USA: Wyoming | collected...
CAAACGTATTAATTTATGTTACCCCCCACCCTCCCCTCCCCCTCAAGGGGGGAGGGTTAGGGAGGGGGTGATGTAACTTTATTTATGTCTTTTGTATTAGGTCGACGTGTTGATGAGTTAATCCGTTGGGGTCTTCTTTTTGGTTTCCCTGGTTAGGTCGTTTAGAACGTTTCTTTGCTTTTTTTGTTCATCTGGTTTGTTTGGTCTATTGAATCGTTCGGATGGAATGGGGCGCTGGGCTGTTAGCTTTCACATCCACAGAAGCACTGATCTTTTGGACGGGTGGGTTAGGAATGCTTCTTCCTATTTGTGGTAATGCTTGGTGATGGCAATAATTTCAATTCTGCCGTTCTTTCACCCTTTCCCATTTCTTTGAAAGGCCATGTTTCCGGATGTATGTCTCAAGGTCCTCTCGCAGGTCAACAATAGTTGGCACGGTACCCTATCTATACATTGACGATTTTCTCAAGCCCTCTTCTAAACCCTTCAGGAATTGGCCTTCGTATAAATTCGTTGCCTCAAAATCAGCGATGATGGATTCAATTTTATCTTTTTTAAAAGGAGTCATCTTGATGGGTCCCTTTTGTATCCGCCTCAGAAGCTTCGCCTTCTCTTCTTCACTGAAATGATCAATGATGTCGCAGAGCTTATCCATCGGTATCTCTATTTCTTTGGTTATCGTTTCTTTGAGCAGAATCCTTGGCATCTATGTCAACCTCCAATTCTTAAAAAACATTACCACAAATAGCCCAGCAAATCAACACCTCAAAATGTCGCCTGAATCCCGTTAATGAATCTCCTTTATCCGGTCCACCCGGTTTATTCCGTTGTACGTGACTTAAAAATGGAGTCAGGGAGTATTAGAAGTGTTGGGCATTGGTCTTTCCACCATCAAACTTAGGGCTTATTGGGGTTGAAACGGCTCATAGGGCCGTCCAAGAAGAATGTTGACGATTCGTTCAGCGGCTTTTCCGTCCCAGAGCTCAAGCAATGTGGTGAAGGCATTTCACCTTATGAAGAACTGCGGAATCTTTGAGAAGTTTTTTAGCAAAATAGTATAGAGTCCACCATTGAGGTTATTTACTTTCCAGGCCTTATAATCCTCGGAACTCTTTATCCACATATTTCTTAAACTCCTATTGCTCGCTCCGCCAAGCCGCATCTTGATAAGAACTTCGGGAATATAGTGGGTAGATATCCTGTGCTTCTCAAGAAACCTGAGCATTAATTCGTAATCGGCAGCGATTCGAAAATCTGTGTTGAAGTAACCGTATTTTTCATAAATTTCTCGCCTTACAAACAACGTGGGGTGTGGCGGCATCCAGCCGTATTTAAATTTTCCGTGATGATATTCACAGGCTTTCCAATACCTAATTACTTTATCGGTGTCAGTCTTATACACATACAAAAGGTCTCCATAACAGCTATCGACATTCTGCTCCTCGAAGGGTTTTACAACCGACTCTAAAACTCTAGCATGGGCATAAAGATCATCCCCGTGCAACAATCCAATGACATCTCCTGAAGCCAGCCTGATGCCTTTATTGAGGGCATCGTAAATACCCTTATCCGGCTCGGAAATAACTTTGGCAATAGTTGAGCGATATTGGGCAATGATGTCAAAGGTACCGTCTGTTGAGGCGCCGTCAATGATGATGTGCTCTGCGGGAATGGTCTGCTTCTGAACACTCTCAATGCATCCCCGAAGAGTCTCAGCCCCGTTCCGGACAGCAGTAATAACGGAGATTTTTAACATTCCATCAAAATTAGTTTTAAGAATTCTTCAATAGTGATTGATATAGTCCTAATAATTCTTTACCAATATATTCAGTCGTATATTTAGAATAACCTAATTCTCGCCCCCGCTCGCCTGAAATTTTGTTTTCGGCGGGAGACCGCCGACACACCATCCGCAGCGTCTCAACCAGAACCCCTTTTTCTAACGGAATTTCCCAACCTCCTCCGTGCATCGACAGTTCTGTGAAATGACATTCCTTCGTAAAGATACAAGGCAACCCTGCTGCCATTGCCTCAATTAAAGCCATACTGAACCCTTCGCTGTATGAGGGTAAAATTAAGCACTCACTGGCGGCAAGAAGAGACGCCTTTATTTCTTCGCCTACGGACCCCGTAATTATAATCCTTGATTCAAGCCCTAAAGCATTTATATTAGCTTCTAATTTCTTCTGATAGCCACGGTAGTCAGGGCCGGTTAGTAACAGAATCCAACTATCGTCCAACTTGGCCTCTTTCCATGCTTTGGGCAAAATATTTAAACCCTTCTGCCACCACAGTCTTCCTAGATACAACATAACCCGTCGCCCTTTTATTACTGGCCATTGTTGCCATGCCACTTCAGGATTGTTAGGTCGCTCAAATTCGGCCATTGGTAAGCCATTCGGTATAACGGCGATGCGACCTTCAAAGCCCTGTGCTCGAAAAGCATCGGCCTCAGCCTTATTGACCGCATGCAACGCACTCACGTCGCGGAGTAATCCACCGAGCACTAACCAACTGTAAAGTCGCTTATGAGGCGCTCTCGTGCGCCAAATAGCGGAGAGTGAACCGTGTGGTGTCACTACGAAAGGTTTACCAACCTTTTTCGCTACACGCCAGGTGGCCCATGTGGAGTGGTCCCATAACATATGGGCATGAAAAACATCATATTGATCAGAGAACTCGTTCAAAGCATGCCGGAGCCCTGCCCCACGGAACCATCGCCTCGGCCACGTTTCCGGGAAAATGTTAGCGTTCGGAAACAAGGCGGTCAGCTCTGCTTCCCCGCCCTTTGGTGCACAGCCAAAGACTGTAATATCAACATGCGCCTTCAGTGCCTCAAAGTGCGTCCGTACTACGCTTGGCGGACCGCCGTAGGATGGATGAAGCAGGCCTGAGATGATAGCTAAACGTAAGGTCAATTGGGCTAAATAGCACTAGATGACGGCCGGGCGCGGATCACCAACTCACCATTGCGTTTTAACCAGCCAACCAACCGTGCCATCTGATAATACGCATTCTTCCCAAAGGCTCTGCGGATTGGAAGCAAAGCCCGGTAGCCGAGGATGTATTTCACGCAGTTACGATAGGGAACAAAACCAGCACGGTGCAAAAGATTATTCACTGTTCGGAAGTTCCAGCAGTAGAGATGCTGGTCAAGGTCTGTGACCAAGGGGCTTTTATAATGCCTTTCTTTTGGTAGAATTAGATAAAGCTCCCCCCCATCTTCTGCCAGCAATTCACGAAGTGCCCGCAGGACTATCAACGGCTCCTCAACATGTTCAAGGACGTGCCTGCAGAACACAATATCCCAGCTTTTGCGAGGAACGTCTTCGAAGCGGTCGTACACTTCCAACCGCCGCCTGTGGCACGCCAAAAGCGCTTCCGTACTGATGTCCCACCCTGCTGCGCGGGGCAACATCGCTATCCCTTGGCCGATGCCACAGCCATACTCGAATATCCGCTTTTGTCTTTCCTCCGGGGTAAAATAGAACCGTGTAGCTGCCTCAGCACGGGCCCAGAAGTATTCATCCTGTTCAATAAGGTGTTCATGGCGCTTGGCGTGATATCCTTGATCGTAAATTGCGTCTTTCACATCAGAATTAATGTTTCCCCCAATCCACGTCTATAGTGTCAATTCTTCCTGCCACTGGGACACATCCTCAAGCCATTGGCGCATTCGCGAATAAATATCACGGCCAGAAGTGCTCACCCGCTGATACCCTGCCTCTGTAATTCGCTTTCGCACATCTTCATGATACAAATAGAACTTCACTTTATCTAAAAACTCTTCAGGTGTCGAGAAGAATTCAGCTTCTTTTCCTTCTTTGTACAACTCCTGCATCATTGGTGTTTTCTCTGAAAGAAGAAAGACCCTACAGGCCGGAATTTCGAATGATCGGCGTGTATACTGATCTCGATTCCACTTGCTGAAAAAACATGCTGCAATCTTTGCTCCACCAAGTGCCTTGCGGTAATCTTCACCGACCACTTTTACTATAGGGTTTATCTTCTCATATATATCTGAAGGCAGTGCTGGTTTCCAAAAACGCTTCTCCCCATATATTCGTACCTTTATTCCCTCACGGATTGCCTTCGTAAGACATTCCACTCGAAAATCATTTTCAACATGCCCAGCAAACATTACATCGGTCCCCCAGCGATTACGATTTTCACCATTGAGCTTTCGAGGATAGTCTAACCAAGGTAGGTAATATGGCATAAGCACCTTGACTTTAGGAACACCACAGGCAAGGGCCTCTTCCACATTGCAAGATCGGTACACATGAAAACCGTGATATGAAGCAAGTGCAGGCAAGAATAACCTGTAACGCAACATGGTCTTGCGAGCACCAAAAGGATCGTCATTATGGTAGCCAGCAATAAAGGTGAAATGACGAATCTCTTCCAAAGTTTCACGGTCGAAATAGTGGCCCTGATAAAGTAATGTAACATCGGGCCGCTCACTTTTTATAAGAGCGACAAAATTTCTCTTAATTCGAGAGATTCCGGGCCCCCAAAGGATACGACGCTCAATTCGTCCCAAAATACCTGGAAGGGTGAGGGAGTGCGTATCAAAAATCTTACTCTTTATACCAAGATCGTTGAGCGTACGATTCCAAGCAGGCTCATATATTTCTCCGAACGCGCCTCGGGTGATTATCACTTTCTGTATATTGCACCCTTGAATTTTAGGTATCTGATGTGGCATGTCTGACTATCAGTTAATTGCAATACCCGTGCTACCAGTCAAATTTGGAGTACGGCCCAACAGGCGTTTAGTCAATCGTATAATGGTATTGGAAATATTCGGCCCCAACCATTTAAGCAGGTAATAGTAAATCCAAAATAAGCTATGATTTCCCAGACCAAGTTTGGCCAACTGATTTGCGTAATTGCAGAAATCCTCTTTTTCCAGATTACGCGCCTGGATTTCCAACATCGGATAGGAGTACCGACCCAGATCCTGTCTTACCAGATCGAATACACCAGGGCAGAATTCAAGATCCAGCACTCGTGCGATATCAAACAATCCTTTTACAAATGCCAACGAATGGTTAGGCAGTAGTTGTTTGGGTCTAAATCGACCTCGTTCAGTTTCACTGCTGCCGAAGTAATGCTCACCTCCTACACGACGCACCGCAATAATATCCGAAATATAATAACCGTTCATTTCCATGAGGATCCTTCCAGTGAGGTAAAGTTGATAGAGCAGCGTTCCATCGAACCGATCTGTATGAAATTTCCTGGCTGTCTCGCGGTGCACCACCAGCCCAGAGATAAATACAGAACGGCGATATAGCGCCGCCACAGAGTCGATTCCTGGGGGAAATAAACGGTCTTCTCCAAAATACCTATGCTCTTCTATATCTTTTCCTGTTTCCTTTTCGATGCTCTTCCAGGCTCTCAACACAAAACCAATATTCGAGCCGGATACGGCGGTGATTATCCGTTCCAAGGAGCCAGGCGCCATAAGATCATCATCACTCATAAATAGACAGTACTCACCGTCTGCCTTATCCAAAAGTCTTCGCAGATTTCCATCGTAACCCACATTTTTTTCGTTGGAAGAATAAAGAACGGTTATTTCAGAGTGCTCTCTTGAAAAACTCTTTACAGCCTCCCCAATCTCTTCAGCAAGCGGGGATTTATCTTCAGAAACAACAACATTCCAATCACCGGCGAACTGTCCTGCCAAGTTTTCTAATACCTGTAAAAGTTCATTTGGACGATTGTATGCAGGGATACAAACCGAAAGCTTAGGAAAAGATGAAACCACCTTGATTTACCTTTGTGAGGATTTCTTCTGGCAATTGTAGCTTACAAGGGTGAGGTTTACGCCTACCTTGACCACAACATGGCTCTGAAGGTTACCGATTTCGAGTAGAAGTATGTATAATGAAAGGGCGGCCTCCACGTTCAGTTAGCCCTCCGTTTTCAGCAAACGCCTCCGGAATCCGGCAATCGGCTTTTCAACGAAGCCGCGAATTATCAGCGCCCACAGACATGCCGCAAAAAAAGCTAGGGTCGCGGTTATTGCTGGCCCTGCGGATAGCCTGTCGCAAAACAGGAGGATTAAGCTGAAATGCACCAGATAGAGCGTGTAAGACAATTCCCCCATGTACCGGATAGACCTCCATTCGAGGAGTCGCACAATTAGACTTGTGGGGGTTGCAGCTAACAGAAGAAACAACGGGAACATGGTGACACCCTGAACAGAGAAGCCCACCGCTTGCCTTATCGGCATCGCTGAACGGCCGAACGCAAAACTCACTCCAAGGCCGGCCAGGAACGAACCGACCAACAGCCCAAACTTCAGGCGCGTGATATCGACTTTCTTAAATAGTGGATTCATCGCGACCGCGAGAAAGCACCCGTAAAGGATGGAATCAATCCTTGTATCGGTGGCAGCAAACAATCGCGCCTCTGGGACATGCAGCACGAGAGCCAAGACGCAACGCCATGCCAGAACACCGGCACAGATTATAGCAGCAGCGTAGCCGCGGCGCCCAAGTCGCGAGTATCCTAAACTAAACAGCACAGGGTATAGCAGATAGAAGTGTTCTTCGACAGCAAGTGACCACAATACATTTGTGCCAATGGGAAAGTCCGCCTCACTCCAATATATCGCGCGGTAGTTTGAAACGTACGATAACTGACTTATTACTGTGCCCATCGAAGTGGGGCCGCCAGCCAAGCCGAAATAGTAGAGCACACCTATCAGAGCATAGGTAACATAAAAGGGAGGGAATATTCGAAGGGTGCGGCGTATGTAGAACGCGGAGAGGCTAATTCGCCCAGCCTTCTCATGCTCAAGCCGGAGCAAGCTCGTGATAAGAAATCCACTCAGGAAAAAGAATATGGTCACCCCAAGTCCAGCTGGAATGAATGTTAAACCAGCATGAGCCAGGAATACCAAGCCGAACGCCAACGCGCGTACACCGTTAAGTCCTGGAATATAGAAGCCTTCTCGCACTCATTTACCTTCTATACTTTTCTAACAATCATCCGCATACCCATAGTTCCAATACCGGCTACTTTCAATCCTAGATTAAAAGGCAGACAGAGCAATTTAAGCAGACCAAATGAAAACATTTTGAGTTTCCTCACATTTGCCGATCTTGTATCAGCTCCGATGTCTTCAGATGAGCCAATGTTGGCAAGCCTTCGTCTGGCTGAGTAGTTTACATAAAGCACCCAAAGAAAATCACTAAAACTGGATTCCACCTCGGTCTTCACATGTTCAAAACCCTCGTTCTCAAGAAAGCGGCGTAATGTATCCGGCCGCCAGCGTGTCAGATGGTGTGGAGGGTGATCTACGAAGATTCTTCGTGTAGGCTGCCAGCGTGCCTCATTAGGACAAGAAAGAACTAACAACCCTCCCATATCGAGCACTTCACATGCATCTTGTATCAGCCCCCGGGGATTTTCTACGTGTTCAATAATTTCAAAAAGAGTTACAAGCTTGAACTTCTTATCTTGACCAACTATTTGTCTCAATTCTTTGATGTCTCCTAATATCAGTCGCTCGCCCAAACCGAGCATTTCTCGTCCCGCGGTAATATGTTCTCTACTAAAGTCAATGCCATATGCATTATAGCCTTGTTGTACGCAAAAATGGACAAATGCACCGTATCCACAACCGATGTCAAGAATCTTACTTCCTTTTGGCAACATTGTAATCAAACGTCGATTAGCTTGTTTGTTTGCAGATCGAACATGATTAACTACATCACTCGGTGCGGATTGCGCATAAGCGATGTGTTTATTGTAAAAAGAGCAATTTCCAGCATGCATTGGGTCAGCAAATAACAATCCGCATGCGTAGCAAGTGAGAATAGTATAATTCTCTAATACTTCAGTTACACTGCTCTCCGGGCAGTTGCAAACTGGGCAAGGTGTTTGCCTAATCATATTTTGGCTGCTTCAACATAAAGAGATACATCGGGCTGGTTGTCAAGCAATTCAATATCTGGTACTCTTCCTTTTTGAAATTCAAATCGTGTAACATCTTGGAAGCCTGCTTTTTCCAACAATTCCTTTAATAATTCGAAATCGTACATATACTTATGCCGAGCAAAGGAGCTCCCTCGCTGTTCAATAAAAAAAAAGTCTTCAAGCATCCGTTGCTTTTCTCCTTTGTTATAAAGACCAACGACGAATTCAAGGTCTGGCACTATAATTCTAACTAGACCACCAGGTTTCAGTATACGGAATATTTCCTTTATCAAAGTTTCTCCCTTTTTTTTGTTTAAATGCTCAAGTAGATGGGATGAATATACGAAGTCGGCCCACTTATCTGGAAGAGGAATCCCATATTCCAAGTTATAATGAATAAACTTATTGAATGTTAGAATTTTCCTGTAATCTTCCAACGAATAATAACTCCTTGCCCCAGAAAATCGATATGCAAATTCTTGAATTATGCCAGGTAAACTACTAACCAAGGCATTGATACTCCCATCGATATTTGCCCATCCTGGAGCAGTAGTGAGTCCACACCCTAGATTTACTTTTGCAAGGCCATCAAAAAGGTCAGGTGGGAGCCGCCGGTGTCGCTTTAAAAAGCATATAACCGATGTGGATGATTCTATTAGGGATCTTACGAAGCCCACTCTTCACCCTTTACAAAGAACATGAAATAATTGATTTTTACCTCAGCTAACTTTTTTAGAACGCTGGTTAGCTAAAACATGTCGGATTGCAGATACATACCCTTCGGTTTCCAGTTGTGAATCACAAAATTTCCTGACAATTTCTGCAGATCGGATCCCCATTACTTTCCTAAGATCTGCATTAAGTAGTTTGATCATTGCATCAGCAAGAGCATATATATTCCCAGGTTCCACCACAAATCCATTATCGCCATTAATCACTATTGTCCCCGCAGCACCATTTGCATTAGTAGTGATCAAAGGTTTTTCGGCAAGTGCACCTTCGACCAGGACCTTTGGGAAGCAGTCTTTATGCGTTGGCAATACTATCACATCTGCAGCCCAGTATGCTGATGCAAGGTGTTCAGGAGATAGTGCGCCAAGAAATCTCATATATTTTTCAACCCCCAGCTTGCAGGCTATTCCCAGGAAGTAATCAATGGTCCCTCCTGTTTTATGACTAGGCTCCTCTGGCCCCACAAATACACATATGAACTTACTTCCTCTTGGCAGTAATGTTGCAGCTTCAATCATATTAGAAATACCCTTAAAGGGAACCATATTACCAACGAACAGAAACAGCACCTCATCTGTAATTCCAATTTCTCTGCGCATTTTTCCTTTATAACTCTTTTGCTTATCCAACTTTTCTTTGAACCCAGACGCCCCAGCTTCGAACGGAGCAAAAAACAGACGATCCTTTTCTATTCCGTAAACTTCTTGAAGGACCTCTTTGCTTACGGGTGTCTGATAAATATGGTCTTCACATCGATTCAGAAGCCAGCCTTTGAGCAACCTAATCCACCAACGTCGTTTCTGCTCCCAAGCCACGGGTAAAGTCTGATTCACTGAAATCATTATACGGCGCATTAACGTCCCCAATAGGCCAACAAGCAACGCAGTCGCACCTTGCAAACCAAAGAGAAAAATTACGTCAGATTCGCGAACACACCTCCATGCTGCTCTCCAATTGAGATTCGATGCGAAGCCCTCTGGCGTGCTGTTTGCTACATTCACACCAAAATGCCTTCCCTTTTCAAGGCTCGGATGACACGTGATTCTAGCTTTCTTCTGATGAGGATGGAAAATAACTGGATAAGCTTTTAAATTGATAGGTGAAATAGCTTGGGAGACCCTGTACAAACAATCTTCGGTAAACAGCTGCAGGTCGTAACAAAGAAATCCCACCTGTATCTTTTTACGTCGATTGGATTCGCTTGTATTTGAAGATGTACTTATGTCCATAGATGCCCTTTTTAAATAACAATTCGCAGATAAAAAGGCAAATCACGGGGAAACCAATAGTAGCTAAATAGTAAACCCAAGAAGTGAATGTCCCGGGAATAAAGCTATTACAGATTAAAACGATAACATAAACTGCAAGAGTGAAAACCCCCGTAGATCGGGTATTTTGAATTATCTTGATACATTTTTGTACCAGTTTCCCAATGAGAAAATATCCTCCAGCGACACCGAACACACCGAAGTTATAATACAGCTCGCAAATAGTTCCTGGGACTATTCCGGTTATTTGCGGATCCCCTAATAGATACATTCCTGCGACTGAGGTGATCCCTTGGGGAGTCTCAACGATTTGCGGTAACTTTAGAAGGATCAAGGGCGCATTAATGGTATTGCCTATGCCGTCGAACAAGGTGGAGCCCCATGCAAACCCGTATCTGTTCACCATTTCGACTCCAAGTCCGATCATTGAGAAGCGGCCAATGTGCCAATCAAGAACGTCAATTACCAATCCATCGGAACTAAGAGCAGAGGATCCGACATTTCGTATTAATGTTACAATTACAAAATAACCTAAGATTAGGAGTCCAACGAATATAACAGCAGAGACTGAATATTTAGTCCTTATACGCTGCAAAAGGAACAAGCCAGGAACAAGTGCCATAATTGCTGCGGAACGCCCCCCTGTCCAGAAGATGTTGATAACAATTAAAACAGCGAAAGGGATAGCAAAGCTTATGACTGCCAGTCTTGACTTGCCTAAATTGGTTTTCAGAAAGAAAACCATGAGAAAGAGTAACCCCCAACTTAACCATTGTGACATGAAAGCGTAACGTGCCACACCACCTCCAATTTCGCGGGATCTATCCACAACTAATAATCCTTGGGTTAATGAGGAGTATCCAGTAAAAAGTTCCAACGTGCCAATAATTCCAAGGACCGTAAAAATAACCCCCAGCACCAATAAAAAGGGAATATGTAGTACCAGTTGTGAAGGAAACTTTTTTGCTGCGCTCTTGCTTGATTTCAAGCTAATCCACAAAGCGACGAAAGCAACAAACGTTAAGAAGAGCGAATAATAGATATTCTCCAGATTCGG
>Ga0315282_10016026_pt1 | contig 10990 bp, 10 predicted proteins | sample YL17G07_20_MG_FD_203693 | JGI IMG/M metagenome (GOLD analysis project Ga0315282, IMG submission 203693) | Sediment microbial communities from Yellowstone Lake, YNP, Wyoming, USA - YL17G07_20 | ecosystem: Environmental > Aquatic > Freshwater > Lake > Sediment | place: USA: Wyoming | collected...
TTATCTTCTCCACCCATGTCCTGAGTGAAGCCGAAAAGTTATGCGACACCATCGCCATCATCAATCAAGGCGAAATCCTGGCATCCGGCACGTTAGGCGAACTGAAAACCCGGACGTTAAAAGATAACCTGGAAGATATCTTTATCTTCCTGGTGCAGGGGGGAAAATGAAATTACGAACGGTTAAAACTATCTATCTGAAAGAATTGCTGGAAACCATCCGGGACCGCCGGACCCTCGTGGCGATGATTATCGTGCCGCTCTTGCTGTTTCCCGTGATGATGGTCGGCATTGGCTGGTTTACCGCCACTGAAACCAAAAAGATGGCGGAAGAAGTTGCCAACGTGGTGATTATCGGCCCGGAACACGCACCGCAACTCTGCCGGCTGATAGAAAAATCCGGGATGCTGAGCCGCCGCACCGAATCCGACCCCCGACAGGCCCTGGCTAACAAAAGAATCCAGATTATTATGGAAATCCCCGCCGGGTGCGAATCAAAAATTGCCCGCGGTGAACCGGTGAATCTCTCGTTAATCTTTGACGCGGCGATAATGAAATCCAAAGTGGCCCATAATAAACTGGCCGCTATTTTAGAAGATTACAAACAGGATATTATCAAACAGCGCTTTCAGGCGCGGAATATTGACCGGGCGATTTTAGCGCCCTTTGAAATCCAGGACCAGAATGTCGCCACCGAAGAAAAGATGACCGGCATGCTTTTAGGGATGATACTGCCCTATATCGTCATCATCTTAATGCTGACCGGGGCGATGTATCCGGCCATTGACTTAACCGCCGGCGAGAAGGAACGCGGCACCATGGAAACCTTATTAATCAGTCCGGCCACGCGTTCTGAATTGGTGCTGGGTAAATTTCTGACCGTATTCACGGCGGCGATGATTACGGCGTTCCTGGCTACCATCAGTATGTTTGCCACGTTAGGCGCCGGCATCGCGTTTCTCCCCGAAGTCACCCGGATGCTTACCTTTTCCATCCAGTTCGGCGCGGTATTCATTATGCTCTTTTTACTCATTCCCGTTGGCATGATTTTCAGCGCCGTTTTAATGTCCATCGCCCTCTTTGCCCGAAGTTATAAAGAAGCCCAGTCCTATATCTCTCCCCTGATGATTTTAGTGATTCTGCCCGTGATGATTCCGGTGCTGGCCCCGACGATGGAAATCAATACCCGCCTGACCTGGGTACCCATTATGAACGTCAGTTTAATCCTGAAAGATGTTTTCCTGGGAAGTTACAAGTGGGGTTATATCGGCCTGATATTCGCCTCCACGGGCCTATATGCGGCTATCGCTTTATATATATCCACCTGGTTGTTTAAACAGGAACAGGTGCTGTTCAAAACTTGATGTATCAAATCTAAATCGATGCTTTTCACCGGTGTCTTATGATTACAAAATCCGCTTTGGTGGACTTATTGGAACGTCAGGGATTTCGCCCGCACCGTTCCTTAGGCCAGAATTTCCTGATTGACCACAACTTCCTCAAATTCATTGTCAAGACTGCCCAACTGGCAGAGAAAGATGTCGTGCTGGAAATCGGCCCCGGCCCCGGCTTATTAACCCAACTCCTCGCTCAGCATGCCCGCTGGGTCTGGGCGGTGGAAGTAGATAGGAAAATCCTGGAATTTGCCCAATCATTGTGTCCGGAACTCCGGAACGTTCGGTGGATTCAGGACAGTATTCTGGATGAACACCACACCAAACTCAATCCGACCGTCGTTAATTTAATTACTCGTGAACTCGTGAACCCATCAACCCGTGAACTCGTGAACCCATCAACCCGTGAACTCGTCAACCCGTCAACCCGTGAACTCGTCAACTCGTCAACTCGTGAACTTAAAGTAATCTCCAACCTCCCCTATGCCACGAGTGCCGCGATTATCTTATCCTTGCTGGAAAGCAACTTACCGATAAAATCGATGGTTTTGATGGTGCAATGGGAAATGGCCGAACGCCTCACCGCGCCGGTCGGCACCAAGGCCTACAATGCCTTAACGATACTAACCAACCTGCTCGGTGCCATTAAGATTATCCGGAAAGTCCCGCCCGGGGTCTTCTACCCGCCGCCGGCCGTGCATTCGGCGCTCATCACGATTACCCCACGGCCAAACCCGCTCCTATCAGCACACTACGCCTTATTCAAATCCTTTCTCCAATCCGTCTTCCGTTACCGACGCAAGACCATCAGCCGGGCGTTAAAAGAAGCGACCAATTGGTCCACGGAAGAAATCACCGAACGGCTGAACCACAGTAACATCAGTCCAAAGAAGCGGCCGGAGGAAATCACACTATCGGAATGGTTGAAACTATTCCCAAGAGGTAAGCCCTAAATGTTCTGGAACCACGAACCTGCCCGACTGAACCCGGTCAGGCGGGTGCACACGAATTAACGCGCATCGCTTCTTATTTAATCTCTTTTATTTAGAAGTGGTTTCATAAGGTATAAAATCCCCCTATTTCCCCCTTTGTCAAAGGGGGATTAAGGGGGATTTAATTCCGTGAACGACTTATGAAATCGCTTGTAGTGTCCATTCGTGCCACGCCCCAGCCAGAGGCTGGTCCGCCTATGGCGGAAAAGTCTGCGGGTCTGCCTCTGGCATGATTAATTCGTGGTTTATTCTGATACGCAAAAGTGTTGAGTTAAATCTTCCTCTTCCACCGGATACCCTGGGGCGTGTCTTCCAGGATAATTCCCATTTTATCCAGCTGGGCACGGAGGGCGTCGGACTTCGCATAGTCTTTGGCCCGGCGCGCCTGCTGGCGTTCCTCAATCAGTTTTTCCACCTCGGCCTCCAGATTGCCCTCGCCCGTGGATAAGACGCCGAGCACACTGTCAACCCGCTCCAGCGCTCCTAACGTCAGTTCCGCTTCATCGCGTGATAAATCCATCTTATTCACCTCGCGCACCATTTCAAATATCACCGCCAGCGCCTCGGAAATATTCAGGTCATCATTCATCGCCTCTTCGAAACCCTCCTGCGTCTCCTGTAATAACTTCGGTAACCCCTTCTGACTATTGGCGATGGCCTTCTGCCTGCTCTCTTCCAACCTCTGTTTGAAATCCCGCAGCCGCTCCAGGGCACTCCGCGCCCCGTTCAATGACTCCATCGTAAAATTCAATTGCTGGCGGTAATGGGTATTGAGCAACGCATAACGCAGGACCAGCGGATGATAACCCTTGGACATAATATCCCGCACCGTGTAGAAGTTACCCAGTGACTTGGACATCTTCTGGTTATCCACTAATAAGTGGCGCGTATGGAACCAGTAGCGCACGAAGGGCTGACCGGTCGCGGCCTCGCTCTGGGCGATTTCGCTCTCGTGATGCGGGAAGATATTGTCCTCTCCGCCCGTATGAATATCAATCTGCCCGGCGCCTAAGTATTTCAACGACATCGCCGAGCATTCAATATGCCAGCCCGGGAACCCGCGCCCCCAAGGTGAATCCCACTGCATCAAATGTTTCGGGTCCTGTTTCCACAGGGCAAAGTCCAGGGGACTGCGCTTCTCCGGATTCACCTCTATCCGCGCACCCGCTAACAGGTTCTCCATGGTATTGCCCGAAAGTTTCCCGTAATCCGGGAACTGCGCCACTTCAAAATAGACGTTGCCGTTGACGACGTAGGCATAACCGCCGCTGATTAATTTCTGGATGAGGTCAATCATCTCCGGGATATGTTCGGTCGCGCGTGGGTATTTCGTGGCCGGTCGCAGATTTAATAGTTTGGCCAGCTCCAGAAATTCCGTCTCGTAGAAACGGGCGATTTCGGTGGGCGATTTATTCTCCCGCAAAGCCGCGGCCTGTATCTTATCCTCACCCGCACCACCGGAAATCTGGTCGTCCGTGGTCAGGTGTCCGACATCGGTAATATTCATAATCTGGACCACCTTGTAATCAAGATATTCCAGGTAACGGCGGAGGACATCGGAGGCGATAAACGACCGGAAGTTACCGATATGGGGGTGGCTGTAAACGGTCGGTCCGCAGGAATACATCCGCACCTGCCTGACCGGCAGGCAGGCCTGTTTGGGATTAAGGGAGCGGAACGGCTCCTTCGCCCCGGTCAACGTATTATGCAGCACTAAGGACATACTGATGTTATCTTATCAATTATCTCCGGCCAATTCAAGGGTTTTAACGCCATATTAAACTCCTGTTTAGTTGATAGGTTGATAAGTTTATAAGTTGATACGAAAGAATCCCCCCCTTATCAACTTACCCACTTATCATCTTATAAACTGATTAGGCGATAACCACGGTCTGGGCCGGGCTCCAGGGTCCGCTGTTTTGTGAGTTGGTCTGATTGGCCCAGCGGAAGAATCCATAAAAGCGCTGTCCGGCCTGTTTGTCGCCGCAATGGATAAGAAATCGCGCCTTTTTAGAGGTCTGTGTCCTGGCCATTGACTCCGGGTCGTCCGGCGGCTTCTGGCCGACCGCCGCCAGAACATACCCGCATTCAATGGCATCGGCGGCCGGGTGCATACTCGGACGGGTCTGGTCGTGTTCTTCCCGGCAACGCACCTCAATATCGCCGCCACCCATACTTCTTAAGCCGACAATCGGGATGGTCGTAATCTGTGGCCTTGGGGTCGGCTCGGTATCGGGAATCGTCAAACTCATCTCCACCTTCTTGTCTCTGGGCACCGCCGGATTATACCTGATATATGAATTGACGAACGTCCGGATTTCCTTTTCATAGAGTTGGCGTGACTGGCGGTGCCGGTCAACATCGCCTGAGGTCCGGTCTTTCTTTTCCTGCGACTTGGCATAGAGGGGCTCATATTCAGCCCGGCGGGCCACCAGCGGATTGACCGCGCCATCCGGGATGCCCCAGGCGACCTTGTTAGCCACCACCATATTCACGAGTTTTGTCTGGAAGTTGAAGAAATCATCATCCCGGCCCGGGATATAGTCAACTCCTCTTTTCCGTGCCATAAATATCCTCCGTTCTGCCAAAGGCGGGATTATTAACTATGTCGCTACGACCATTAACTATGCCGTTACAACTTTTAACTGCGTAGTTATAATCCTTAACTGCATAGTTATAACTCTTAGCTATATAGTAACAGTCTTTAACGGTATAGTATAGACTTTTAACTACATAGATACAACATTTATCGTCATAAATCTAACACTTAACTACATAGTTATAGCGCTTAACTACGCAGTTACAATCCTTAACGACGTAGTTATAGAATGTAGTGCCTGTCTCTATTTACTACAAGTCCTAAAACTCAAGTTAGTGTGGTTTCTCATCATTGGGCTTGTCTGGTTCTTTGGGCTTATCTTCCTTTGGCCAAGGGTGGGTTTTACGGTATTCGCCGGTGGAAATACCAGCCTTTTTGGCTTCTTCGTCAATAAGAGATTTCTTTTCCTTGTCAGACCAGTAGATATACTCTTTGTTTTCTTTCCACCAGTTTCGCCAGAGAGCAGACTCTTCAATATCTATTCCTTCATCAAAATTATGTCCTGTTATCTTAATCAGAGCCTCTGCAATTCGCTTATTAACTTCTTCGTCTCTATCACCTAATGCGTCAATCAAAGATTCAACGGCTCTATAATCTCTTAACTCGCCTAACAACCAAGTCGCTGCAGAACGGACTCTCATGTTAGAATCTCTCAAATCTTTAATAAGCGGTATTACGGCTTTAGGGTCTTTTATTTCACCTAACGTAACAAGCGCCTCAATTACAGGGCGTTTCATCCCCGTCTCTTTTAAATCATTTGTACTATAATATATTTCCAAAAGTTTTGGTTTTATGGTTTCCACGGCTTCTATTCCATAAACTTGATGTGGAGCGAATCGTACCTGCGCTAAAATGAGATGCGTCGCCTTAATCACAGTATCTAACTCACCATAAACATCCCACCACTCACCACCATCTTGGCGTATATATAATTGTTTAGAGACTTCTTCTTTATTTCCCTCAGTTTCTATATAATGAAATCTTAACATTCCATCACTGGATAGGCGAAATCTGGGATGCCCTGGCGCAGTAATTACATTAGGAAGTTGCATTAGATTTATTTCTTGGAAGTGCCTCCAAAACTCCTTGAATTCATCCAATGTCAAATTAGCCCTTGTATATCTAGGGCAATACCTATCGTTAAAATGTTCGGTTAGATAAAGCCAAGAGTCGGGAAACTTATCAATAGGGGTTGAGAAGTATTCTGCAGAGATTGTTTTATCCTTGGAGATTTTTGTATAACAAAAAATCCCTGGCGTGTCATAACCACTATCATAAAAACGCTCTACTTCAAATTTGGTAGGAATTATTAATTCATTTTTTGGTTTCTGTTTAAGGCATCCTGACGAAATAAAGATTGTTACTACCAAACTAAGGAACAATATTAATTCCCAGCGCCAAAAATTTCTTTGGATTAGACATCTTATCATATTTGTAACTCAATGCTCCTTCAAATGTAACGTCTCCAACTAACATCTCAGGTAATTCCGGGGCCGCCTTATCGTAGAGCCGCCTCAGGAGGACTGAATTCCTAAGCCCTTACAGGACTCCCTTCGGTCGTCAACATATTCACTACTGCTCTGTATTACGACCTAAGAGAAGTATTATTACTGATTCTCCAGGAGTTGTTCGGGCGGGACCGGACGGATGACTTGGGCCGGCGTGCCCATCACTAACATCCTGGGCGGGACGTCCTTAGTAACAATAGAACCGGCCGCTACTAACCCGTCTTCACCGATGGTGATACCGGGCATAATGGTCGCATTGGCTCCGATGCGCGCCCCGGTCTTCATCGTTACCCCCTTGTGATATTTAAAGCGCTCTTTGGTGCGCGCCAGGAAATTATCATTGGTGAACGTAACCTCCGGCGCAATGAAGCAGGAGTCGCCGATAGTGCAGAGTCCGCAGATGTAGGTTTCGGTTTCTATCTTACAGCGTTTGCCGATGGTGGTGCGGTTTTCCACGGTCACGCCCCGTCCGATAATCGTCGCCTCACCCACCGTAACATCTTCCCGGAGCGAGGCAAAGTCCGCTACCAAGACGCTCTTACCCACCACACAGCCGCGGTAGAGAATCACGCTGGCACCGATGAGCGCACCATTGCCGATTTGCAGGGGCGGTAATTCCTTCACCTCGGTCAGGGCGCTTAAGACCGATTTCATCGGGGTCTTGCCCAAGACCGTCTGGGCATCTATCCGGACATTGTCCCCGATGACGGTATCTTTATGGATGACGACGTGGTGGCTGATGCGGCAGTTGACGCCGATGGTCACGCCGGATTCAATGACGGTATATTCACCGATGGTCGTGTCTTTGCCGATTTGGGCGGAGGGATGGATGCAGTTTGTCATAAGCGTCTTGGGTCGTGCGTCCTGCGTTATACGCGTCCCCCTGGGGATTATTTTACGGCTACCTGAGCATTCTTCAAGAGGCTCTTGAGAGTATCGGTCAGCTGTGCGCCTTTGCCCAGCCAATAGATCAGCCGCTCTTTCTTGATGACAATCTTTTTCTGGTCGTCGGTCTCCTTGGGATAATAGACGCCGAGGTTTTCCAGAAAGCGCCCGTCGCGCCGGGTGCGTTTGTCAAAGACCGCAATGCGCCAGACCGGCAGGTTGCGGCGGCCGATACGACTTAATCTGATGCGAACCATTGTTATGCTCCTTCGTTTTCACCACTGAGATTTTTAACGGGATAAGTCTACCAAAATTAGCCAATTAGTCAAGGAAAATTCGTCGCCACGAAGACACAAAGACACTAAAAGAGAACACGAATCAGATTCACCCCGCACATAAGTTATGTGCGGGGCGGGTACGGCGAATAAGACGAATTGGAATTATTCGTAAGAAAGTAGCAACGAATCCCGTGAGGGATTAGTTCCATTCGTGTTATTCGTGTTTAATTCTTGAGCGGAGCGGCAACTACCACGGAATAAATGGGACCGGTGGGATGCAGTTGGCTCTGGAATAAGGTTACTTCCCTAACGGTCTGGACACCCCCGACATAACCGGTTTCTTCCTGCAGGAAACGCACCAGCGCGGCCCGGCCGCCTGATGACTTGGTCCGACCGATGGTGATATGCGGGGAAAAACCATGGTCATCCGGCGGAAAACCCAGATTCAACAGACCCCGTTCCAACCCCTGATAAATCTGTAATAATTTGCCCGGGGCATTTATTTCCTGACACCCGACCCAGATGACGCGCGGGCTGGCCAGACGCGGGAAAGCACCCAGTTCGCGCAGTTCGGATTTGAAGGCGACGTGTTCGCCGGCAACGGATTTGAGAAGCGTTTCCAGAGACGGCAGATATTGCTCATCCACCTCGCCCAGGAAACGCATCGTCAGGTGAATATTCTCCGGCGCGACATAACGCACGTCCGCGCCGGTTCGTTTCAACTCGGACTGTAAATCCGCCAGTGATTTCCTGAGCGATTCTTCAAGGGCAATGGCAATAAATAGTCTCATTATTACTACGGCTTATTTTCCAGCACCCCCATAGACTTTTCCAGCATTAAGTGCGCCAGGTTATAATTATAAACCGCTGTTAGGTAATTCTTCCGGGCCACATCCAGCGAGACCTGAGTATCGAGCACCTCTAACTGCGTATTGACGCCGTTCTTGAATCCCAGGTCAACCAGTCGTAATCCCTCTTCGGCCTGCCGGACGTTTTCCGACTGGGATTTAATCAATTCCGCCGTATCATTCAGGGAAAGAACGGCTTGTTTTACCTCATAGCGCACCCGCTCCGCGGTATCATCCAAAGAGATTTCATTCTGGTGCAGGGTGGCGCGCTCTTGAATCACCTGGCCACGCACGCGTCCGCCTTCAAATAAGGGAAAAGAAATAGCAATACCGGCATTCCAATAATCGCCCCAGACATTCTCTCCGAAGCCGTAGCGGGACGGCTTTTCTTCACCGGTCGCCGCCAGCAAGGAAATATTCGGCCGCAGGTCGGATTTGGCAATGGTGATATTCTTCTTTTGCATCTCCACGGCCAGCCGCGCCTGTTGCAGGTCCGGCCGCAACTGGAAAGCCGTCTCCAACGCCTGCGCCAGATTGACGCTCTGGATGGTGGGCGTTAACGGGTCGGTCAATTCAATGGTCACACTGCCGTCTTCCACCGGCGCCCCCATCGCGCGCAGGAGACTCAATTTCGCCAGGTGTAAGTTGCTTTCAGACTGGATAACCACCGCCTTCAAATTAGTTACCTGCACTTCGGCCCGCAGTAGTTCATAATTGGAAGCCACCCCCTGCTGGTGGGACAACCGGACATTGTTCAGGTGTTCCTGGGCATTGACCAGGCTTTTCTGATTGATATTGAGCGTCTCCTGGCTCAAGAGCACATCATCATAGGCCTTGGTCACCAGAAAAATCACCGCTTCCTTCGCATCCCGGAATTGCATCTCGGCTAATTGCTGGCCGAGTTGGGCGGATTCAATCATCGCATTCACCCGCCCGCCCTGATAGATAGTCTGTTTCAGGGATGCCTCCGCACTATAATTATCCAACGAGCCAATGGTTATCTTGGGCGTCAGTGCACTGGCGCTGAAATCGGTTACCTGGTCCACCCGCCGATAGGAAAGATTGGCGGTCAGGTTAGGATAACACTGTGACATGGATTCTGTCACGCGTCCCTTAGCCTTCACCCGGCCTTCTTCGGCGATGAGCAACTGGCGGTTGTTCTCCAGTGCAATCTGGATGCATCTGGCTAAGGAGAGCCGGGCGTTTTCCATCTTCGCAGTTCCCGCGCTTTCCTCTACACCTGCCGGCGACGTTAGAGCACTACCGGACGCGCTGGCTGGTACCACGACCCCAGACGGGACGAAGACCGGCGACACATCCGCCGGACGGGATGGATTACCGACGCAGGAAATAATTGGACCAAGCCAGAAGAAACCCAACGCCAATCCACCAATAAGGTATCCTGTCTTTCTGCTAAAAGTCCTCATAATCTCGCCTCCTAACTTATCAATTCATATTCGCAGATTTTTATTCATACACCCGAATATACCCGAATTGGCTTGTCTTGCCAAGTTTTTTACAGTGTTTAATTTCTTGTTATGGCCACGATTTTTTCGGGCGTTACAATAATTGTAAGAGGGAGCCATCATAGTAAGCCGTGGCTAAATGGCGGATATGGATGTAAAAGATATGCGAAGGAAATGCACCCCGTTACCTCATATTAACCCAGTTAGAAATGATATTCGCCTTAGGCGGATAGAATACAGCGAACTTTGTCCTAATGTTGGATTACGGACATTCCTAACGGAGTGAAAGAAATCGCCGCGGCCTATTCCGGAACTTTCAGATTCTGTTTGATGCGGTCGTGGACGTATTGAGAGACGGTCTTGTCCCCTTCGGAACCCACCCGCACGCGGACGGAGGTCACATCCGTATCCTCAATCTTAGGCTCCATCCGGAGATTCACCCAGACGGACGTGCCGTTGGCCATATGGGCTTCAATCTTACCGGTGATGGCGTCTTTATTGGCCTTGCCCGGTTCAATCTCAAACTGTAACTGCTCCATTGCCTTCATAGTGGCTTGCCAGGTGGTCTCAAAGTCCTTGGGGTATTTGCGTTCCAGTTCGTTATTCACGTAGGAATAAATCATCACGCCGGCGACGGCCCCGCCCAAGACGGCGGCGCCCAAGCAGCCGGAGAAAACAACCACACTGCTTAATAACAAGGTGAGAACTATCTTTTTCATCGTGTTTTATTATATCGTCACTCGACCATCAAAACTTAAGTATCTTCTTGTGGTTTTCGTAATAGTAAACGCTTACCAGTTGAGTAGCAATGTGATAACCTAATCATGGGAATGGCGGGAAACTCCGACCGAATCGGCTAATACCTTAAGAGCGTCTAACATAATGAAACCACGAATGAACACTAATTCACACGAACGGGATAATTATTACAGGTGGTTTCATAAGTCCTTTCGGGGAGTTAAATCCCCCTCTTTCCCCCTTTGCGAAAGGGGGATGAAGGGGGATTTTATACCTTATGAAA
>Ga0315282_10016027_pt1 | contig 10990 bp, 16 predicted proteins | sample YL17G07_20_MG_FD_203693 | JGI IMG/M metagenome (GOLD analysis project Ga0315282, IMG submission 203693) | Sediment microbial communities from Yellowstone Lake, YNP, Wyoming, USA - YL17G07_20 | ecosystem: Environmental > Aquatic > Freshwater > Lake > Sediment | place: USA: Wyoming | collected...
CCATATTCACTACTATTTTTTCTAATCGAGGGACGGCAAATTTATTCGGCAGGCTAAAACGCTGCATCATCCCTACGACAATCTCGTTTCTATATCTTTCTAATAATCTGGGAGCCATTACATTGCCTCTTTACAAACTTTGCAAATTCTTGATTTTGTGTCGTCTTTTAATACTATAAATCCTGCCTTCACAGGGCGATTACAATGTTTACAAAAAATCATCAGGTTAGAAATACCGACGGGTGTTTCAATCGACACAATTCCGCCTTGCTGGTCTTGCTGTGTCTTTCGTCTGTGTTTTTTAACTAAATTTATACCTTCAACTATAGCACGTCCTCCCCCAGGCAATATTCTCAATATCTTGCCTTTTTTACCTCTGTCATCACCCTTGATTACCTGCACTGTATCGCCTCGTTTTATCTTTTGCATGGTTTATAAGTTATCTGCGCGAATTTAACCCCCCACCACTTTCAATATAGCTTGAGGCTAAATACGAAAGTGGTGGGGGATAAGTTCGGACTTATAAGTTATGTCGCTTACCTTATTTAATATAAGGCTCCATAACTTATGTCCTCACTTATATAACCTCTGGCGCTAAAGATATAATTTTAGTAAAATTCTTTTCCCTAAGTTCCCTCGCCACCGGACCAAATACGCGCGTGCCCTTAGGGTTTAATTGCACATCTATAAATACAATGGCATTACGGTCAAATCTCAATATAGAGCCATCCGCACGCCTTATCGCCTCTTTTGTCCTGACTATTACCGCCTTGGCGACTTCTCCTTTTTTAATCACGGCACCGGGGGAAGATTCTTTTATATTTACACTAACGATATCTCCCACTTGGGCATACCTTCTCCCTTTCCTTCCCAAAACCCCGATAAGCCTTGCGCGTTTGGCGCCGGTATTATCTGCTACATCTAAAATGGATTTCATCTGGAGCATCGCGTTTATTCCTTAATCTCGATATGCGGTGTTTCTGCTTTCTTAATAACCTCTATGAGCCTAAAATGTTTTTCTTTCGATAAAGGCCGTGTTTCTTGTATACGCACAACATCGCCTGTTTTAGCCGTATTTTTTTCGTCATGAGCTTTAAATTTATTATATCCTTTAATAATACGGTTGTATTTAGGGTGCTTACTCATACGCATTACCCTGACGATGATAGTCTTTTGCATCTTATCGCTTATCACCTTACCAATAAATTCTTTTCTTTTACCCATTCGTCGCTATCGCTCCTCATTACGCGGATGCTTGAGTCTCACCTGCCTGCCTAAGCAGGCGAGGGATTTATAATATCCGCCTTAATCCGCGTTTTATCATACAAAATAGTCTGGATTCGCGCTATATCCTTTTTTATCAAAGAAAACATATGTGGTTTATCTACACGACCGCCATAACGTTGCATATTCAGCTTGCAGAGTTCTTCTTTGAGAGTCTTTTCTTTTTGTATCAGTTCTTCTTTTGAAAGATTGCGCAATTCCTGGATTTTCATTATCCTTACTTATGTATACGCGTGATAAATTTTGTTTTAATGGGTAATTTGTATGCCGCTAATCTAAAGCATCGTTTCGCGTATTCCTCTTGCACTCCTCCCAGCTCAAATAAAACGCGTCCCCTTTTTATCACCGCTACCCAATGGTCGAGCTCTCCTTTTCCTTTACCCATGCGAATCTCAGCGGGCTTTTTAGTTCTTGATTTATGTGGAAAAATTCTTATCCAGAGTTTTCCGCCTCTATGGAGTTGCCGGGCAAGAATAACGCGCACGGATTCTATTTGGGTATTTTTAATCCAGCCATTCTCCAATGCCTTTAATCCAAATTCGCCGAAAGACACCTCGCAACCAGTCGTAGATACCCCCCGACTGGTTCCCCGCTGCAATTTCCGATACTTTACCCTTTTGGGCATCATTACCATGTTAGCCTCATGTCACTGCGTATTATTTGCATATTAGTTCTAACTAAGATTTCGGTTTCACCGAATGCAACAAATTGCTTCTGTATCGCTTCGGGATCCTAAAAACATAATCTCTTTGATTAACTATTTCGGGGCTGCTCATCAACCTCTACAATCTCTTCAGTTTCCTTGGTATTCTTTTTTATAAGGACATCTCCTTTATAAATCCAAACCTTAATGCCGATCAAACCATAGGTAGTTAAACTTTCAGAAAGGGCATAATCTATATCAGCACGGAAGGTCGAAAGAGGAATCTTGCCTTGTTTATAGGTTTCGGTTCGTGACATCTCTGCGCCACCGAGCCTACCGGCACAGGTTATCTTTATTCCTTTTGCTCCTGAGTTCATAGACTGTTCTATAGCGCGCTTTACTGCACGGCGGTAATGAACCCTTCTCTCTATTTGTAATGCTATATTTTCTCCCACCAGCTTTGCATCTAAAGCGGGCTCTTTAATCTCTTCAATATCAATGGATACTTCATTTTTGACGATATTATTTACATCTTCGCGCAAGCGTTCAATATCCGCACCGTGCCGGCCAATGATTATGCCGGGCCTGGCTGTTAATATTCTTATTTTAACCCTGTCGGCTAATCTTTCGATGATAATCTTTGAGATAGCCGCGTGTTTTAATTTTTCCTTTATGTATTTTCTAATCCGGTAATCCTCTTCAATAAGCCGGGGGTAATCTTTTGGTTTTGCATACCACCTGCTCTGCCAGGTTCTGATAAAACCGATTCTTAATATAAACGGATTAACCTTTTGTCCCATCTCCCCTCACTTCGTTCGGGAGTTTACAGTTTACTGTTTTCCCGCCCTGCTATAAAATCATAGGCGGGATCCCGCTTACAGCGGGAACGGTTAACAGCATAATGCTGTAAACTGTGCACTGTTCACTGTAAACTTACATTGCGCTAGGTTATTGGTTACTTTTGATATCCAACTCTATTCTTATATGCGCGGTTCTTTTTAAGATAGGCACTGCCCTGCCAAATGCCGCCGCCTTAAATCTTTTCCACGAAGGTCCCGCATCACAGATTATTTTAGATATATATAACTGCTCAGGGTTAAAACCTTTTGTCTTGGCATTAGCAATTGCCTGATTTAATATTTTTATTAAATATTCTTTTGGTCTCTTATTTAAACTGATAAGCAACGCCTTAGATGCAATGACATCCTTGCGACGGATTAAATCTATTACCTGTCTTACCTTTGTAGGCGTAATCCGTAAAAATTTAGCTTCCGCTTTTGATATCATTGTTTAGTTGTTAGTTGTTAGTTTTCGGTTGTCAGATTATCTAAAAACTGACAACCGATAACTGACAACTAAGCTATGTCTTCTCGGCCGCTTTCTTAGCTTTGACGCCGCCGTGTTTCCTGAATATGCGAGAAGGTGCAAATTCCCCTAACTTATGACCCACCATATTCTCAGTTATAAAAACCGGTATGTGTTTTCTGCCGTCATATACCGCAAAGGTCAATCCTACAAAATCCGGTATGATGGTGGAGGACCTCGACCAAGTCTTTATTGCCTGGCGTACACCCGCACCCCTCAACCTCTCTACCTTCTTTAATAATTTTTCTTCTACAAACGGACCTTTTTTTAATGATCTAGCCATGGTAAATAAAGTTATCTTCTTCGTTTAATAATGAACTTATCCGAATACTTGCCTTTTTTTCTCGTTTTATAACCCTTAGTGGGCATACCCCAGGGCGTTACCGGATGAGGGTTACCCTGTCCGGCTTTTCCCTCTCCGCCACCATGAGGATGGTCTACTGGATTCATCGCCGACCCTCTTACCCTGGGCATTTTTCCGTACCAACGATTTCGACCCGCCTTACCTATATTTATAGCCTCACATTCTATATTACTCAGTTGGCCGATAGTTGCATGACAATCTAAAGATATAAGCCTTACCTCTCCTGAGGGAAGTCTTACATGAGCAAATTGCTCTTCTTTTGCCGTAATCTGAGCGGATGCGCCTGCGCTTCTTACAATCTGCCCGCCCCGACCCTTAACTAATTCAATATTATGGATAGGGGTTCCCGATGGTATATTCCGTAAACTAAGACAATTACCGACTTTTATTTCTGTATTTTTATCATCAGATGCTATAATCTCATCTTCTACCTTAATGCCCAGAGGCGCTAAAATATATTTTTTCACTTTATCAGGGTATTCAACTAAGGCAATTCTTGCCGACCGGTTAGGATCGTATTCAATAGCAATGACCTTTGCTGGCGTATCTTGTAAGTTTCGTTTAAAATCAATAATACGCAGCATTCTTTTATGACCGCCGCCTTTATATCTCGAGGTTATACGGCCATAAAAATTCCTTCCGCCGGATTTTTTAAGAGGTATAATTAATGATTTCTCCGGCTTGGATTTAGTAATCTCGGAGAAATCATAACCCGTCATCCAGCGCCTAGAATGCGTTGTGGGTTTGAAGCTTTTAATTCCCATCGTTCAGCTCTTAGCTCTTGGCTCTTAGCTCTTAGTTTTGATTTAACTATGAACTATGAACTATGAACTTTTTTATGTTACTACTATCTTCTGTCCTTCTTTTAAAGTCACTACCGCTTTCTTCAAATCAGGGGTCCGCCCGAGTTGGTATCTTACCCTTTTTAGCTTACCGCCGGATATAAACGTATTTACATCCTTAACTTTTACTTTATATACCTCTTCTACTGCGCGTTTTATCTGAATCTTATTGGCAGACTTATCAACCAGAAAAAGATATTTTGCTTGCGGTTCATATAAAGTCGATTTTTCTGTGCGCAATATAGCCTTAATTATATCGTAAGATGAAATCATTTTCTTAATTATCGGATACTATCCCTGCCTCAACCGGTGAGGCAGGCCTGCCTCACCGGTTGAGGCAGGAGTTACTATTTTAGCCTCTGTTCTAATTCACGCAAAGCGCTTTTAGTAATAATTATTTTTTGATGCGCTAAAATTTCATATGTATTGGTATTCTGCGCCTGATTGACATTTAAGAAACTCAAATTCCGTAAAGCAAGCTTCAGATTATCGTCTATTTTATCCAATAATAAAAGTATACTTTTTTTAGGGTCGAGCTTTAAGCTAGAAAATATTTTGGCCGCTTCCTTTGTTTTGGGCTTATCTATCTTCAGGTCGTCTAATACCATAAAATTATTCTCTTTTATTTTAGCGCAAAGCGCGGATTTTAATGCCAAGGCCTTTAACTTCTTGGGTAGTGCGCGAGAAAAATCTCGAGGATGGGGTCCGAATATTACGCCTCCATGCCGCCATAACGGCGAACGTATAGAACCGACTCTTGCGCGACCGGTGCCCTTTTGCCTCCAAGGCTTACGGCCACCCCCGGATACCTCGCCCCTGGTTTTGGTCGCAGCTAATCCTCCTCTTTGGTTAGCTCTATGCGCAGTAATTGCCTGATAGACTGCCGCGGTATTTACAGTGCCGTCAAAGATAGTTGCATCGAGTTTTACCGTATCTATCTCTTTGCCCTCTGTATTATATATAGGTAAGGTTATCGCTTCCATAAAATATTTTGTACAGGTAAACGGGTTTATAGTCTATGGACAATGGTCTATTGTAAAAACCTTTTTCTATTGACTATAGACTATCGACTATTAACCCGCTAATTTCTCTTTCTTCTTTTTTGCCTTTCTTATAACTAAATAACTGTTCTTATACCCAGGGACCGACCCTTCTACTAATAACAGATTATTTTCTAAATCTACTTTTACTACCTTTAAATTTTGGGTCGTAACTCGACAGTCACCCATATGTCCAGGCATATGATGCCCCTTTAAGACCCTACCCGGCGATGTGCTTGAACCTATGGAGCCGACTCTACGATGAGACATAGAGCCATGAGTTCTAGGGCCCCCGGCCCAGTGCCAGCGTTTCACTCCGCCTTGAAAACCCTTACCTATGGAAGTACCGGTTATATCTACAAAATCTCCGGGCTTGAAAACATCCACTTTTATCTCATCGCCTACCTTATATTCTTTCGCCGGTTCTTTTGAAATCTCTTTGACTATTTTAAGTGGCTTAACATTGATTTTTTTGAAATAACCTAACTGGGGTTTCTTCAAACGACTCTCTCTAACTAAATCAAATCCTAATTGGATGTTCTTTTCTTTTACCGCTAAAACAGAACAAGGTCCTGCCTCGATAACCGTAACGCCAATTCGCTTTGAGTCTTCGCTAAAGATTTGTGTCATCCCTAATTTTTTACCTAATATACCTGTCATCTTTAACCCAAAAATCAAAATCACAAACCAAAATCCAAAATTTTTAATTTTGATACGTCATTTTGATATTTGATATTTGAATTTTGCATTTATTTGATTTCTACATCTACCCCTGCGGGTAGATTTAATTTCCTTAACGCATCAATCGTCTTAGAAGTTGGCTCCAATATATCGATAAGTCGTTTATGAGTGCATAATGCAAATTGCTCCCGCGACTTCTTATCAATAACTGGGGACCTCAGCACTGTATAAACCTCCTTCTTAGTAGGCAGGGGTACTGGGCCAGAAATCTTTGCGCCAGTCCTTTTTACAGTTTCTACAATTTCTCCTACCGCCTGGTCTAAAAGACGATGGTCATATGCCTTTAATTTTATGCGTATCTTTTGCATTTACCTTCGCTTCGCTCAGAAGTTTACAGTTTACTGTTTTCCCGCCCTGCTATAAAATCGTAGGCGGGATCCCGCTTACAGCGGGAACAATTAACAGCATCCTGTTTACTTAGCGCTGTACACTGTAAACTGTTAACTGTACACTTTCTAAGCAATAATTTCTGTTACCACACCCGCTCCTACCGTATGTCCACCTTCACGTATAGCAAAACGAGACTCTTTCTCCATAGCAATGGGCGTAATCAATTCTACTGATAAGTTGACATTATCTCCCGGCATAACCATTTCCACGCCCGCAGGAAGCTCGGTTGCGCTTCCCGTAACATCGGTAGTCCTAAAGTAAAATTGCGGTCTATAGCCTTTAAAGAACGGCGTATGTCTGCCGCCTTCCTCTTTGGTCAAGATATAAACTTGAGTCTTGAACTTTGTATGCGGAGTAATAGACTTAGGAGCTGCTATAACCATACCGCGCTCTACCCCGTCTTTATCGACGCCTCTTAAGAGTAACCCCACATTATCACCTGCCTGGCCTTCGTCCAGAATCTTTCTGAACATCTCGATACCGGTGACCACTGTCTTTTTCACCTCAGGCCTTAAACCTACTAACTCTACCTCATCATTCAGTTTAACTTTCCCGCGCTCAATCCTTCCTGTACCTACGGTTCCTCTACCTTCGATACTAAAAACATCTTCCACGGCCATAAGTAAAGGTTTATCCATATCTCTTACAGGAACGGGAATAAACTCATCCACTGCTTTCATCAAATCTAAAATAGATTTGCAATCAGCATTATTTGGGTCTCCTCCTGCCTGTATTGCTTTTAGAGCGCTACCTTTAATTATCGGCGTTTTTTCTCCGGGAAAACCGTATTTGGTAAGTAAATCTCTTACCTCCATCTCAACCAGGTCAATCAGCTCTTTATCGGAGACTGTATCTACCTTGTTTAAATATACCACCATCGCCGGAACATTAACCTGCCTTGCCAATAGAATGTGCTCTCTGGTTTGCGGCATTGGACCATCAGCTGCCGAGACCACCAATATCGCACCATCCATCTGCGCAGCTCCGGTAATCATATTTTTGATGTAGTCGGCATGACCGGGACAGTCTATGTGGGCGTAATGGCGATTATCCGTCTCATACTCCACATGCGCAACAGATATAGTCAATATCTTCGTTTCATCTCTAACCGCACCGCCCTTGGCGATATCAGCGTATTCTCTATACTGGGCTTTACCTAATTTAGAAAGTACGAGTGTAATAGCTGAAGTCAACGTCGTCTTACCATGGTCGATATGACCGATGGTTCCGATATTTACATGCGGTTTTGACCTTACAAATTTTTCTTTAGCCATTACTTCACCTCCTATTAAACAATGTCTTTAAATTTTCTTTTCTGTTATTATCTTCTTTTTGACCCAGAAGAAGCAAAACCTCCGATTATTTTCTCCGCTATATGTGAAGGCACCTCAGCGTAAAATGAGGGCTCCATTGTGTAGGAAGCGCGGCCTTGAGTCAAAGAACGTGATATCGTGGCGTAATTAAACATCTCAGCTAAAGGTACATACGCTCTGATTGTACGCACGCTTACTCTGGTCGCCAACGATATTATCTTACCACGCCGTGAATTTAAATCACCGATTACTGCGCCCATATATTCTTCCGGCACCATGATCTCTATATCCATAACCGGCTCTAATAAAATAGGGGCTGCTTTTTTTAGACCATCATTGAAGGCAATGGCTGCAGCCATCTTAAAAGCAAGTTCCGAAGAATCCACTTCATGAAACGAACCATCGACTAGTCTCACCTCTATATCGGTAACCGGATAACCAGATAAGACCCCGCTTCTGGCCGCTTCCATAATACCTTCTTTTACAGAAGGGATAAACTCGCGCGGTATTGCTCCGCTTTTTATCTTATCCTCAAAGGTAACCCCTTTACCCGGCATATCCTGAGGCCCCATCTCTATAACTACATGGCCGTATTGACCTCTGCCTCCTGTCTGTTGAATGAATTTACCGGTAGAGTTAACTTTTTTGGTCACTGTCTCCCGATAAGCAACTTGAGGCAAACCTACCTGTGCCTCCACATTAAATTCCCTTAAGATACGATCAATAATAATCTCAAGATGCAGTTGCCCCATCCCTGCAATAATTGTCTGGCCGGTCTCCTGATTATAAGTCACTTTAAAAGACGGATCCTCTTCTTCTAATTTATGTAAAGCCAGACCCAGCTTTTCTTGATCGTAACTAGTCTTTGTTTCGATTGCTTGCTGAATTACTGGTTCAGGAAAACGCATTGTCTCAACCAGGATGGAATTGGTTTCCTCGCACAGCGTATCACCTGTCTTTGTCTCCTTTAAGCCTACTGCTGCGACAATATCGCCAGTAGTAACCTCATCAATACTCTCTTGGTTATTGGCATGCATCCTCAAGAGCCTGGTAAGACGCTCCCTTTCCCTCTGCGAGGCATTATAAACATATTCACCGACGGCTAAACTACCCGAATAAACCCTGATGTAGTTAATCCTTCCTACATAAGGGTCTGATGTGACCTTAAAACATAATGCGCAGAACGGCGCGTCGTCGGAAGCAAGAATTTCTTCATATTCACCCGTCTCCGGATTAACACCTTTTATCGCTGGCACATCACAAGGCGAAGGCAAATAATCGCAAATCGCATCGAGCAATAACTGGATGCCTTTGTTCTTAAGTGACGCCCCGCACAAAACCGGCACGAATTTATTCTTTATAGTCGCTTTTCTTATTGCCTCTTTTAGCTCTAAAACGCTTAAAACCCCTCCGTGCACAAATTTATCCATTACCTTCTCATCTACTTCTGCTAATCTCTCAAGTAATATATCGTAGTAACGTTTATAATCCGCCGTAATATCAGCAGGCACTTCCTGAATATCAAATTCCCTGCCCGAGCCGTCTTTGTATACGAGCAGCTTTTTTTCAACTAAATCAATAATGCCTCTAAAATTTTCTTCCTCGCCATACGGCAACTGTATCGCTGCAGCATTTGCCCCTAACTTCTTATGCATCTGCTCGATGGTATCAAAAAAGTTACTTCCGGTTCTATCCATTTTATTCACAAAGGCAATTCTGGGAACTTCATAACGGTCTGCCTGACGCCATACAGTCTCGGACTGCGGCTCAACTCCGCCCACTCCGCAAAAAACAACTACCGCTGCATCTAAGACTTTTAAAGACCGCTCGACCTCCACGGTAAAATCTACATGCCCGGGAGTATCAATAATATTAATACTGAAGTCGCGCCAACTACAGGTAGTACAGGCTGCAGTTATGGTAATACCCCTCTCCTGCTCCTGAACCATCCAGTCCATAGTAGCTGTGCCTTCATCCACCTCGCCTATCTTATAGGTCTTACCGGTATAATAAAGTATGCGTTCTGTGGTTGTGGTTTTACCCGCATCTATATGAGCAATGATACCGATATTCCTGATCTTATCTAAAGGTGTTTTTCTCATCATAAATAATTTCTGTGTAACGTTTAATGTGTAACGTGCAATGTTGGTTTAATGTCTTAATTGTGTAATGGTAATGCTTTTTACATTCCACGTGGCTACATTACACCCGCATTACACGTTACACTTTACACATTACACAATATAATTTACCACCTAAAATGTGCGAAAGCTTTATTAGCTTCCGCCATCTTGTGCGTATCGTCTCTTTTCTTTATCGCTGAGCCTTCGCCTTTGTAAGCGGACACTATCTCCTCGGTAAGTTTCTCCTTCATGGACTTGCCCTTCTTTGTCCGCGCAAAATCCCTTATCCAGCGTAGCGCAATAGATGTGCCGCGTTCTTGCCTGACCTCAATCGGTACCTGATAAGTTGCTCCTCCTACGCGTCGGGGTTTAACTTCTAAGCGCGGCCTTACATTATCTATTGCCTTATGAAAAACTTTGAGAATATCAGGTTCGTTAAGCTGTTTCTTCAGTATTTCAAATGCACCGTAAACCATTCTTTCCGCAACGGCCTTTTTACCTTTAATCATAACCATATTAATAAACTTGCCTACTACTCTACTGTTGAATTTAGGGTCTGGCAGAATCTCTCTTTCTTGCGCTTTTCTTCTTCTCACTGTTCGCTCCGCTCACACACGAATTTTCACGAATTTCTGTCGAATTTACACGAATTATTCGTGATAATTCGGTTTTTGATTCGTGTTGATTCGTGTTTATTTAGGTCTTTTTGCACCGTATTTAGAACGGGACTTTTTACGCTGGTTAACTCCTGATGCATCAAGCGTCCCTCGTACAATATGATATCTGACTCCCGGCAGATCCTTTACACGACCGCCCCTGACTAAAACTATAGAATGTTCTTGCAAATTATGACCTTCGCCGGGTATATAAGAGGTAACTTCTATG